>Ga0136636_10001037_pt1 | contig 15728 bp, 13 predicted proteins | sample AntDrymUQ8522106_2_FD_104653 | JGI IMG/M metagenome (GOLD analysis project Ga0136636, IMG submission 104653) | Polar desert sand microbial communities from Dry Valleys, Antarctica - metaG UQ852 (21.06) | ecosystem: Environmental > Terrestrial > Soil > Desert | place: Antarctica: Dry Valley... | reverse complement strand
CGTGACCGTGACCGTGACCGTGACCGTGACCGTGACCGTGACCGTGATCGTGATCGTGATCGTGATCGTGATCGTGCCCTTGACGGTGTTGCGGGGTGTGCGGCGAACTCATTGGAGCGACTTTAGGGAGAGGCGCATGGGGTTAAAGGCTGACGCCCAGCAGCCGGGCTGTGACTTTGCGGGCTGCGGGTGCCACAAAAAACACCACCGGTGTGGCCACCACATACGCAATCAGGAATGAGCGCAGCCAAGCAGAGAAGAAGTAGTCAACCCAGCCCAGATTGACCAGCGTGATGATGAAGGTCATCAGGAACGCCATCATGGCGGCCATCACCATGGAAAAAATCAGTTGGAATTTTTTTTGAGGATTCATGATCTAACTTTTAGGGCGACGAACCCACCCCAAGGCATGAAAACCCTGGCGTCACTGTGAGCTTAAGCGGCAGTCCAGGGCTTTTCAAGTCATGGATTGATTCACTTCGTTTGCAATGACGGCTGTATTTCACGTTAAAAGGGTGTGGTCAGTGTGGGTGAATTGTGGTACCGACGGCCAAGCGATTTGCCATTCTCTCATGGGGCCATACCGCTAGCAGGGATAGGCAGGGGTCTGCGCTTTCGTTGCACAATCTGCGGCTGTGTTTGTTGTTCGGGCGCTTCTTGAAGCGATTTTTACCTCATGGCGTATTGCGTTTTGTTTGTTTGCATGGGCAACATTTGCCGAAGCCCCACCGCAGAAGGCGTGTTCCGTCACATCGTTCAGGCGCGTGGGCTTCGTGATCTGGTGCGGGTGGATTCTGCGGGCACGCACAACGGCCATGCTGGCGGCGCCCCAGACAAACGGGCGCAGGTGCATGCGGCCAAGCGTGGGTACAACTTGGCCAAACTCAGAGCGCGTCAGATTCGGGCCCAAGACTTCGATCAGTTTGATCTGATTCTGGCCATGGACTGGGATAACCTGGTAAGCATGCAGGCCGATTGCCCTGTGCAGTGGCAACACAAGGTGCGCCGACTCACCGAGTTCTGCCACATCCATGACAGCGAGGTCGTGCCAGACCCCTACTACGGCAATGCGCAAGGGTTTGACCGCGTGTTGGACTTGGTGGAAGACGCCTGCGAAGGCTTGTTGGCCCATGTGCAGCGGCAATTGCAGGCGCTGCGTTAACTGGCATGGCGACGAAGCCACTCCAGAGCATGACAACCTTGGCGTCACTGCGAGCGTAGCGCGGCAGTCCACAGCTTGCGAAACATGGATTGCTTCCCTGCGTTCGCAATGACGGCTGTGTTTCACGTTAAGTGTTGTTTGGTTTGCGCATGTCAGACATCTGGCAAGCAAGCTTGCAGGCGCACCGCTAAGATGATTGCATGAACGAATCGGTGACATTTTCCACGGTAGATGCTGCCATCGCAACGGTTCGGCTGATGACAACACGGCAGAACACCCTGCCACGCCGCTTGGTGGCACCCGGCCCCAGTGTCGAGCAAATCCACACCTTGTTTTTGGCCGCCGCGTCTGCGCCCGACCATGGCAGGGTGGTCCCGTGGCGCTTCGTGGTCATCCCCGAAAAGCGGCGCGCCCTGTTGGCGCAAGCCTTTGCGCAAGCGCTGATGGACCGCGACGAGAACGCCACATCGTTGCAACTTGCCCAAGCGCGTGAAAAGGCGTTTCGGGCCCCGTTTTTGACCTTGGTGGTGGCTCGCCTGGGCCCGTGTGAGCCCTATGTGGACCCAGTCGAGCGCATGGTGTCAGTGGGTGCGGCGGTGCAGAACATGCTGTTGACCGCCCACAGCATGGGTTTTGGGTGTAGCCTGACCAGCGGACAAGCCCTGTTGTCGACGTCTGTGGGCACCTTGTTCAATTTAACGCTGGAGGAGCGCGCCGTGTGTTTTGTCAACGTCGGGACGGTGACACAAGCGAAACCGCCACGTCTGCATCCGAACGTGGCGAGTTTCGTTAGCTCACTTTAGTGCTATTGCGTTTTCAAATCATTTGTGTCTAGGCGGTGCTGTAGCGTGTCCCAACGCATCTTCAGATGCACAGGGAGGACAAGGCGAAGCAACAACGACACCGATGATTTAAAACGGAATTAGACCGGGCTGGTTTGCCGGGGAAACACCACGCCTGCGCGCAGTTGCTGCAGGCTGGTGGGCTCACTGAGAAAACGCATGCGGTCAGCCGGTGTGATGCTGGACTCGCCGCTGATCAGCCGTCTGACCCATTCACGCCGTTGCTCGCCACGCACACCTTGTGAGGTGCGGCGGTTGCCCATGGCCGCGGTGATGACCGCGCACAACCGTGAATCGGCCAGCAGGTCACGCCACGTGGGTTGTTGAGCCGTTTGCCGCGCATACTGCCAAGCCTGGTTGAGCACCGCTGGGGCTGCATATTCTTCAGGCACCAACAGCAGGCGGGCGTTGCGCACTTTTTGCCCGATGTTGGCGCGGCTGGTCAATACCGTGAAGGGAATGGCCAGCATCAGCGGCAGGCCCACCGGCACCATCCAGAACAGTGCCTCGGGGTTCAGTACGGCAATCACGCCACTGACGATGGCCACGAGCACACCGGCGGGTGCAAAACGTTGGGCGGCTTCCTTCCAAGGCACATCGGTGGCGTCCCTGGGGGGCGATTTCCAGCCCACTTGCAAGCCCAACAGCGCACCGGTCACAAACACCGTGTGACCCACCATACGCAGCGGCGCTTGCAAGGTTGACAGGCCTGCTTCCAGCAGCGCACTTTTGAGCAGCTTGTCGGTGCCGCCGTATTGGCGTTGTTCACGTTTCATGAAGACCGCAATCAAGCCCAGTACCCGTGGTAATACCAGCATGGTGATGGTGCCCGTCCACAGCGCAGGCACGCCAATGTTGAGGTGACCTTCTGACGTGAACAGCACGTTGCCGCCGACCAGCCACAGCACGGCGCCCAGGCTCACATACAGCAGCCACAATGGGGCAGACAGGTAAGACATGGCGCCGGTGAGCAACATGCCACGGTGTACCGCGTGCAAGCCGGGCTCAGCCATCAGGCGGGCGTTTTGCAAATTGCCTTGGCACCAACGGCGGTCGCGTTGCAGCTCACTCAGAATGTCGGGGGGCTGCTGTTCATAGCTGCCCACCAAGTCAGGCACCAGCCACACGTGGTAGCCCGCGCGGCGCATCAGGGCGGCTTCTACAAAGTCGTGAGACATGATTTCGCCACTGAGCCCGCCCGTGCCTTGCAAAGGTGCCAGCGCGCAGTGCTGCATAAAGGGCGCCACGCGAATGATGGCGTTGTGACCCCAGTAGTGCGACTCACCCAGCTGCCAGTACTGCATGCCCAGGGTGAACAAACGCCCGGTCACGCGTGAGGCAAACTGCTGGGCACGGGCGTGCACCGTCACATGGCCCACCGCTTGTGGCGCGGTTTGCAAAATGCCAGCGGTAGGGTGCTTTTCCATCAGACGCACCAGCGTCACCACGCACTCGGCACCCATGACACTGTCGGCGTCCAGCACCACCATGTACTCGTAGTTTTGACCCCAGCGGCGGCAAAAATCCGCCACATTACCCGCTTTGCGCTTGGTGCGCCGCTGACGCCAACGGTAGTGAATGCGGTCGCTGCCCAGCACGCCACGCAGTTGCGCCCAAGCCGAGAGTTCGGCCGCGCGGATCGTGGGGTCGCTGGTGTCGGACAGCACAAACACGTCAAACTTGTCGCGCTCGCTGTGCGCTGCCAACGACTCGCACGTGGCGCGCAATCCGGCAAACACCGTGCTGACGTCTTCGTTGCAGATCGGCATGATGATGGCTGTGCGTGATTTCGCGCGAATCGGCGCGTATCCCGCCTGATCTTTGGACAGCATGTACTTGTCGCCACGCACCACCACCCAAAATCCCATTACCGCTGTAATACAGCCCGCAGACACCCAGGCAAACAACAGGGAAAACAACCCGGTTTGCAGCCATTGGAGCGAAGCGTGCTCATACGTGGGCTGGGCGTAGGTGAGGATGAGGGTGGCCAACACTGTGCTCAACACCGTTAACAACAGCAAGGTGCGTCGACGGCTTTTGGCAGCTGCCTCCCAAGGCTGCTCGGTGCCAGGCGGGTGAATGGGGGCATCAGCCTGACCTGCCACGAGGCCTTTGACGCCTTGCACGAAGCCGCGCCACGGTCTGGCTTGCATGCTGCTACGGTTGTGACGCGGCATGCTGCTGCCCAGGGTGCGCGCAGTGGGGCGGGCGCGGGTGGGGTTATTCATTGCTGGGGTATCACATGTGTCCATGTTTCGCTCACCGTGTTGTTGTCGAGTTGAAGAAAAGCGCGCAGTTCGACGGGCTGCGTGCCCAAAAGATGCTTCACCTTGAAGGTGACGCGCCAAGTGTTGTTGGGTTCGTTGCGGTAAACGTTTTGTTCGACGATGGCGCCGTTGCTGTTGGTGCTGATCACGGCTTTTACCGCGGCGTTGGCCGCCAAGCTGTCCAGGGCTGGCCCGGCAAAGTCGATGACAAATTGCTGTTCATCGGCCGCCAGCGCATGAAAACTGCGCCCGGTGCGGGTTTGTGTGACCCACGAGCTGGGTGGCCGCTGTTGCTGCTGGCCTTGCCAGCGCAGCTCATAGGTCAAAGTTAGCGGCTGTCCTGGCTGTGGCCATTGCGCTGGCACCCAATACGCGACGACGTTGTCACTGGCTTCATCGGGTGCGTTCCACTGCATCAGTTCAACTCGCCCCGCACCCCAATTGCCCTTGGGCGTGATCCATGCGCTGGGGCGACGTTCGTAGCGCGCTTCGGTGTCCTCGTAGCTGGCAAACTGCCGGTCGCGCTGCATCAGCCCAAAGCCGCGCAACGATGTCATGCCAAATGACGTGGTCGAGGTGTGCTTTGGGTGGGTAAGGGGGCGCCACAACCATTCGCCTTCACCCGTGACCACCATCAACCCGTCGGAGTCGTGAACTTCGGGGCGAAAATCGTCGCGGCTGGGTTGGTTTTCGCCAAACATGTACATACTGGTCAAGGGTGCAATGCCCCAGGTGGCCACGGGTGTTGTGGGGTTGGCCCGCAGATACAAGTTGGATTGCACGCCGATGACCGTGTCGCTGCCGGGCGTCACTTCAAACCGGTAAGCGCCGGTGGCACGCTTGGATTCCATCAGCGCATAAATCACCAAGCTGGTGGCCTGAGCGCTGGGTTTTTGCAGCCAGAACTCGGAGAACCGGGGGAACTCCTCGCCTTGACCGCCCACCGTGTCGATGGCCAGTCCCCGTGCTGACAGTCCATAAGTCTGCTGGGCACCTACGGCCCGGAAGTAACTTGCCCCCAGAAAGACCACAACCTCGTCCTTGTAGGCGGGGGTGTTGATTGGAAAGTGCACCCTGAAGCCGCCAAAACCCGTGTCGCCCCAACGGCTGGGTGTAAGTGTGTTCTTGCCGTAATTGAATTCGTTGGCGTCAAAACCAATGTGACGTGTTTTGCCTTGCGCATCGATTTCATTGATCAACACGGGCTCGGTTTGAAGGCTGCCAAGGTGGAAAAACATCACCTCAAAGGGGAGCTTGTCTTTGCGCCACAGCGCACGTTCCGGGTTGAACCGAATGTCGCGGTATTGGTCGTAATTCAGCGCCTTGAGTTCGTCCGGCAGCGTGGGCTTTGCTGCTTGGTACGGTTGTTGCGCCAACTGGTGGGCACGTGCACTCAGGTCGTTAAAGGTGAAAACTTGTGCGTGCGCGAAAGGTGTCAATACCAGCCAAACCACCGCACAAACCCAACGTCGCAGCGCTGGGCTGAGGAGGTGGGTGGTATGTACTGGAGAAAAGAATCGCATGGCCTGAGCACGTCAGAATGAGTTTGTAATACGTCATTCATCGCAATTAACGTGCCATGCTAAAGAAGTCTTTATAAATCAAAGACTTGGATTATTTTTCAGATGCCAGTCAATACTTTCGGGTCGCTGGCGGGCCCATGTTGTCGGGCTGTGGCGACAGTAATCTGGGACGATCCGCTAAGTGGTTGATTTATATATGAAAAGAGCTGTCGTCATTCGGCGACAGGCACATCGCCACGGAACGCGCCGGGGGTCAAACCATGGCGTTGAAGCAAGCGGTAGAACTCGGTTCGATTGCGCCCGGCAAGGCGTGCGGCATCGGTGGCGCTGCCATCGGTGAGCTTGAGCAGATTGACCAAGTATTCACGCTCGAACGCCAGTCTGGCGTCGTTCAGGCTCAAGACTTCGGTGCTGGGCACGCGCAGGGCGCGTTGCACCAAGGCCTGGGGAATCAAAGGCGTGGTGGCTAGGGCGCAGACCTGTTCCACCACGTTGTGCAGTTGTCGCACATTGCCTGGCCACGACGCCGCCACCAGTGTTTTCATGGCCTCGGTAGCAAAACCATTGACACGTTTGTTGTACTTGTTGGCGAGCTTGTTCAAAAAATGGTTGGACAACAGGGGAATGTCCTCGCGCCGTTCCACCAGCGTGGGCAGCGTCAGGGTCACCACGTTGAGGCGGTAAAACAAGTCTTCGCGGAAACTGCCGTCGCTCATGGCGATGTCCAAGTCGCGGTGGGTGGCCGAGACGATGCGCACATCCACTTCAATGGCCTGACTGGCGCCGACCGGGCGTACCACGCGCTCTTGCAGCACGCGTAACAGCTTGACTTGCAAGGCCACCGGCATGTCGCCAATTTCGTCTAAGAACAGCGTTCCGCCTTGGGCTGCCTGAAACAAGCCGGTGTGGTTGGTGACTGCGCCGGTAAACGCGCCTTTCACATGCCCAAACAATTCTGACTCCAGCAGGTTTTCCGGAATGGCGCCGCAGTTCACGGCGACAAAGGGTTTGTTCGCACGTGGACTGGCTAGGTGAATGGCCTGTGCGAGCACTTCTTTACCACTGCCACTGTCACCGCGAATCAGCACACTGGCGTCTGATGCGGCCACCAGCTTGGCCTCGGCCAGCAGTTCGGCCATCACGGACGAGCGGCTGACGATGGCACTGCGCCAGGCTTCCACTTCCGCATCGCTGGCGTGGGGGCGTTCGTTGGGGGTGCTCAGGCTCAGGGCCTGGGCGATGACTTCCAGCAGGGCTTTGCCATCAAACGGTTTGGTCAGGTAGGTGTACACCCCGCGCGAGGTGGCCTCCACCGCGTCGGGAATGGTGCCGTGGGCGGTGAGCAAAATGACGGGGAGGGACGGGTGTTTGGCACGGATGGCGTCAAACAGGCTTAAGCCATCGCGCCCGGGCAATTGCACGTCGCTCAGCACCAACTGGGGTCGTTCAATGGCCAACTGAGCCAGGGCTTGCTCTGCCGATTCCATGGCGCTTACTCGGTAGCCAGCGGCGCTCAGGCGCATGGACAGCAGGCGCAGCAGGTCAGGATCGTCGTCTACCAAAAAAATGTGGGCGCTCATGGGGCGATGTCAGGGTTTGATGGGGGCGGCAGGGTGGGTGGGGCGGCTAGTTAAGCTGCGCTCGATCGACTTGAGGGCTTCGAGCTTGTCATTGAGTTGGTCGAGCTTGCGCTGGTGGTCCCGTTGGGTGTCACGCAACTGCTGGTTTAGCCGTTCCACCTGTTCTTCGAGTTGGCGTTGCTCGGTGTAACGCGAGAGCAACAACTGCGCCGGGTCTTTCCATGCTTGGGTTTCGGTGTGGGGGTTTGCCACCACCTGTTTTAGCAAGTTTTGCGCACGCTGCAGGTCTCCCGGTGCGCGGATCAGTCCCAAAACCAGCGCCAAATCCACGGTTTGTTGTGCCGATGCGCGCCCGTCGCCATGTTTGCCCAGTTCACGTGTGAGGTCGGCGGCATTGAGTTGCAACAATGCCGCGTGGTAGAAGACGATGTGCCGGGCGGCAGCATTTGCGGGGTCGACCACGGGCGCCGACGCCGGAACGGCGGTTTGTTGGGCGTTGGACGATGCCGCCATGGGGGTGACCTCTGCGGGGTGAGCTGCGGGCGGCGTGTCGCATGCGCTGACCAGTGCCACCACAGCGAGTAAAGCCAGTAGATGTGACATGCGGGTGCATGGATTCGCGCAGCGCATAAGAAGGTCAGGATTCAACATAGGGAAGTTCAACTCGAAAATGGGCACCTGGCCCGGGGCCCAGCAGATCAACACGCCCGCCATGGGCTTGAATGTATTCACGCACGATGGACAGGCCAATGCCGGTTCCTTTGATCAGGCCATCGGGCTGGCGTTCACCACGGAAAAAAGGCTCAAATACCCGCGAGGCGTCTTTGTCCGACACGCCCACACCTTGGTCAATCACATCCAGATGTACCCAACCGGGCACATGGCTGATGCGCAGGTCAATGGCACCACCCACCGGGCTGAACCGAATCGCATTGGACACCAGGTTGCCGATGGCCACCGTGAGTTTTTCCGTGTCGGCCTCGATGGAGCTGGGCTCGCCGTCCACCCGCAGTTGCAACTGCTTACTCTGCCACTGCAATTGTTGGGCATCGATCAGTTCGAGCAGCAGGGTTTTTAACTCGGTGGGCTGGCGCTTGAGCCGCCGTGCGTCAAAGGCGGCCGCGTTGAAGCGCAACAACACCTCAATTTGGCCCTGAAGCTTGATCACGTTGTGGTTCAGGATGCGGGAAATTTCCCGCTGGTTGGCGTTGAGTTCACCGGCAACGCCTTCTTCCAGCAGTGAGATCGCCTCGCGCAGGGCGGCCAGGGGTGTTTTCAGCTCGTGCGACACATGGCGCAAAAAGCGGGATTTGTCATCGTCGAGTTCTTTAAGTCGCAGCCGCAGCCATTCCAGCTTGGTGCCCAAGGACCGCAAATCGCGCGGGCCTTGAACTTCTACTGGTTGATCCAGCAAGTTTCCACCCAGGCCGGTAATGGCTTTTTCCATCTGCTTAAGCGGGCGCGTGAGCCACAGCGCAAACACCAGCGCCAACGTGATCGACAGCAAAATAGTGCCCACCACTTGGCGCTTGAGTGCGGTTCGGCTGCTTTCCAGCTGTGCCTGCAGGGCAAGGCTGCGTCGTTCACCGCCCACGCGAATCGCTTCCGTGATGGCCGCGTTGGTTTGCGCCAGCACACGGTACTGTTCGCCGATGACCTTGTCTTGTTCGCTGGGTTGACTCTTGGGCGAAGACAGGCTCGTACGGATTTCGTTGAGCTGTTGCGGCCACTGTTGACTCAGTTGCGCGGGCAGGTGTTGTTCCAAAGGCTGGTTCAGCGTGCGGCTGGCCTCCTTGGCCGCTTCATTGAAACGCTTGAGTAAAACCGGGTCTTCCAAAACGATGTACTGGCGGCTGGCGCGCTCCATCACCACGGTGCGATCCGACAAGTGCGCTGCTGCAGCCGAGAGTTGCACCGTCAAGTCGGCCGCGCCACGCGTGCGGGTCACCAACTGCTCCAGCGTGTACAAGCTGCGCAACGAGGCGGCCGCCAGCAAGCCTGCGATCAATAAGAACGCCAGCAGCAACAGCTGCAAAAAAGAGGCTTGGTGGAGTTTGGGCATAGTGGTTAACCCCAAAGTATCGCATCGCTGCTGCGCCAAGCGGGCGCGACCACGCCACACCGCACGGTGAATTTGTTCTCTGTTCAGTCAGAGGGAGCGCGAATATTGAGTGGGAAAATTTACCGTTAAAAATCATCGCTTACGTTTAGAACAAATTCACCCTGCGCCACACCGTTGCGAGGGCTTGTGCGCTGTGGGTGTTGTAAACAGGCCGACTGACACCCCGTGGCTCCGGTGTTTGGGGCAATCGGCAGGGACAATGTTTCGATGCAAACAGACCCCCAATTCCCCCTTCAAGCCGCCGCCCGCCGGTGTTTGCCAACCGATGACGCGCTGCGTCTGGAGTTGCACAACGAGGTGCATGCCCGGCCTGCGGCACGCATCCGTTTACCCGCGCTGATCACCTCGGTGTCGGTCCTGAACGATGGCGTCTCGCGTGAGCAAGAGGCGCAGCACCTGCGCGAGTTGTCGGATTTGGTGCAACTTCGCCCGGAGATCCTTCATGACAATTTTGTGCGTTTGCGCGCCGATGGTTTCACGTTGAAGTGGGAGCGGCACTCCGAGTTCACGCGTTATGCCGTGGTGCAACCGCTGCCAGCGCACGCTTGGCTCGGTGCGGTGGAGCCTGATTTGTTGGCAGATTTGGCGGTGCCGCAAGACTGGTTGCGCCGTATTCCGGGACGAACCTTGTCGGCCGTGCAAATGGCGATGGTGCAGTCGCCGCTGGACGATGCGGTGGACTTGATGGCGCAGGCAAAAACCTGGTTGGGCGGTGGTTCGGTCGTGGCCTCGCTCATGGGCAACGCTGCGGGCGATGTCGCCGCGCATGCTGAAGGCTTACGCGGCTACGCCCACCCGGTGGGGCATTCGTGGGTGCTGACGCAATTTGAACTTTTGCCTGACGGCTTTGAGCGCATGCTGGTGATTGCGCCAGAAAACACCAGCGAGACCCGGGTTGGCCGCATTGCGGTGCGTTTGCTGGAAATAGAAACCTACCGAATCATGGCTTTGCGGGGTTTGCCAGTGGCCAAAGCGCTGGGGCCGATGCTGACGTCTGAAGAAGCCGCCTTGGCCGACTTTGCCGCGCAGCTGGAAAGCAAACGCGCATCTGATCAAGATTTGCTGGACGCGCTGGTGTCCCTGGCGGCCAGCGTGGAGCGTGCCACGGCAGAAAACACCTATCGTTTTGCGGCAACCCAAGCGTATTACGGGTTGGTTGAGCAGCGTTTGGCAGGCATGCGCGAAAAAGCCATCCCGAGCACACAGACCTTGGGCGAGTTCATGCTGCGCCGACTGTCACCAGCCATGGCCACCGTGGCAGCAACCGCTGAGCGCCTGGCGTCCTTGTCGGCCCGGGTGGCGCGCACCAGTGACCTGCTGCGCACCCGTGTGGATATTGCCACCGAAGTGCAAAGCCAGCAGTTGCTTGCCAAGTTGACCCGTGGTCAAGAACTTCAGCTGCGCCTGCAAAGCACGGTGGAAGGGCTGTCGATTGCGGCGATCTCGTACTACGTCATCAGCCTGTTGCTGTATGGCGGCAAAGCGCTCAAGGCAGCGGGGTTGCCGATCAATCCTGAGCTCGCCGCAGGCGCGTCGGTGCCTGTGGTGTTGTGGGTGGTATGGCACATCACGCGCCGCATTCATGCCAAGTTTCATTTAGAAAAATAACCCAGGTCCCCGTCGGTGGGTGGTTTTTGGCCATCTGTGGTGAAACATGGCATCGGCCGGGTTGGCCTGTTCCCCGCCAAGGGCGCAGGCCTTCAACCAATGTTGGACAGGTAAGCCTTCAGTCCCATGCCCGCACGCTTGTTGTCGGTTGCGGGTGATGTGGCCAACGCCGCAGATTGCAGCGCGGACTGCTGCGCTTGCAAGACCTGAGACGCGCGTTGGAGCGCCGCCATGGAATCCGTCAGTCGGCCGTGGCTGTCGAGTTCGCCGGTGGCCGCTGTATTGAGTCGCGCACCCAAGTCTTTTAACAAGGCAAGCGTGCCCTCCGGCTGGTTCGACGCAGCGTTGTTTAGCGCTTGCAAGTCCAACTGCAAAGCGCCGTCCACCCCGTTCAGCCCCACAGCTTGCATGGCTTTCGGGTCGGCCGTTGCTGAATTCATGGCCCCCAAAAGGTCTTGCCGCACACGCTTGGCGCTGTGCGAAAGGTCAGACGGATCGGTGGGGTTTGAGGCGGTCTGCGCCATGGCGGTGGCGGCATTGAACGCTTGCGCGAGGTTGACCACTGCCGCCTGAATGTCTTCAGGCTTGGCACTGGATGCCAGCTTTTGCAGTCGCTGCGCGGCAGACTGCACATCGACCACGCTGGATTTGAGTTGTCCCAGCGTTGACAGCTGGGCTGTGTTGGCTGCCACTTCGGTGGCGACACGCGCGTCTGCACGTTGCACGGCTTGCGCCAGAGGGCTGAGGTCCTCGACAGACTTAGGGGCGGCGCGCGCCGAACTTGCGTTGCCAAAAGAGGTGAAATTGAGCAGATGTGAGATGTTCATGTGACCCCCGTTTGGGCAGGGTTGCGGAGACATCTCGACCTTAAACGCCAGTCTTGCGGCTGAATCCTTGAAAAGCGGGGTGTTTGCGGTGCGATTGCGGGCCTTGGCCTTCTTGGCCCCGCTAACGTGAAATACGGCCGTCATTGCGAACGAAGTGAAGCAATCCATGCGTTCAAAAGCCTAGGACTGCCGCTTAATCTCGCAGTGACGGCAGGTTCTTCATGCTCTGGAGTGGCCTCCATGCCATGTAAGTTAGCGGGCTCTGCCATGGCACGCGTGGGGCCAGGATTCAAAAACACCCGGACGTTGGTCACGCCCGGGTGTGCTTGGGATTGCCAGCCCTTGTGAGGCCAGTTTGTGCAACACCCGGGGGTGTTTGGGTGTTGCGGTGTGCTGCGGATAACAGTGGAAACAAGTTTATGTTGTGTAGAGAAGCAGATGATTGCGCGATGGGCTTTAATTGATCATAAATAAGCAGACTGTGCTAACTAGAAGAAAATATGTGGCATATTCTGCTTTCCAAGTGGAGAAATTTTAATGAAGCTCGATAAGTTTGACCAACACATTCTTGAGGTGCTGCAGCAAGACGGTCGCATCAACAACCAAGACTTGGCTGACCGTATTGGTTTGTCACCCTCGCCCTGCCTGCGCCGAGTGCGGGCGCTGGAGGAGTCTGGCCTGATCGTGGCTTACAGAGCGCTGCTGGACGCGAAAAAACTGGGCTTGACCTTGATGGCGCTGATCCACATCTCCATGGACGTCCACACGCCCGAGCGGTTTGCGCATTTTGAAGCCCAGGTGGCGGCGCTGCCCGAAGTGCTGGAGTGCTTGCTCATCACCGGGCAAGCCGCCGACTACCAACTGAAAGTCGCGGTGCGCGACATGGAGCATTACCAAACCTTGCTGCTGAACCGTTTGACCCGCATCGAAGGCGTCACGGGGGTGCATTCAAGCTTTGTTTTGCGGCAGGTGGTTAGCAAAACGGCTTTGTCGGTTTGGGCTGGGTAAGTCCGCGCTCCGCGATACTTGCAGCGGACGGCGCCGTCCCAAGTGGCAATACCTCTTCAGAACCCGACCATTGGCCTTTGGATTGCGGCAATCTATATTGGTTTTTGATTATTTATGCCATGATTGACAGGCCGCAAGCTTCTCCCCCAAGGCCTTGCCCATGATCACGTTCACGCAGGCATTGCCGTTTCGTCCAGATTTCGTCCGAATTTTCGAGTGAGTAGCCACCCATGAGTACCCCCACCAAAGGCGACAAAAAAGTCATACCCATCACGCCCGTTGAGACGGATCACGAGATGATCTCCTTGTACGCTGCGCACAAAACAATCTATCCCCGCAGCGTCAAAGGTGTGTTTCAGAACTGGCGCTGGATCATGGTCTGGGTCACTCAGATCGTGTTTTACGGCCTGCCGTGGCTGCAGTGGGGTGGGCGTCAGGCGGTGCTGTTTGACCTGGAAGTGCGTCGGTTCTACATCTTTGACCTGGTGCTGTACCCGCAGGACTTCATCTACCTCGCCGGCTTGCTGGTGGTTGCCGCGCTGTCGCTGTTTTTGTTCACGGCTGTAGCAGGGCGCTTGTGGTGCGGTTATGCCTGCCCGCAAACCGTTTACACCGAGATATTTTTGTGGTTCGAGAAGAAGTTTGAGGGTGACCGCTCCGCGCGCCTGCGCCGCGATCAAGGTCCGTTAACGTGGGACAAGTTCGTCCGGAAAACTGCCAAACACTTCGTTTGGATTGTGTTTGCCATGTGGACCGGGTTCACCTTTGTGGGCTACTTCACACCCATTCAAGAGTTGGCCGTGTTGTTTATGACCTGGAATCTGGGCAGTTGGGAAATTTTCTGGAGTTTCTTCTACGGCTTTGCCACCTACGGCAACGCAGGCTTCATGCGCGAGCAGGTGTGTTTGCACATGTGCCCCTACGCCCGTTTCCAAAGCGCCATGTTCGACAAAGACACCTTGACCGTGACCTACGACGCGCAGCGGGGTGAACCGCGCGGCGCACGCTCCAAAAAAGCAGATTTAAGCCAACTCAACCTGGGTGCCTGCGTGGACTGCACCTTGTGCGTGCAGGTTTGCCCCACGGGCATCGACATCCGAGACGGTTTGCAATACCAATGCATTGGCTGTGGCGCATGTGCCGACGTGTGTGACGAGGTGATGGACAAGGTTGGTTACCCGCGTGGCCTGGTGAGGTACTCCACCGAGAACGCCATGGACAACCGCTGGACCTCGGCGCAGACCTGGCGGCATGTGTTGCGTCCTCGGGTGTTGGTGTACACCAGCATTTTGTTGCTCATCATTGTGGCGATCTTTGGCAGCTTGGCCATGCGCACGCCATTCAAAGTGGATGTGGTGCGTGACCGCGGCGTGATGGCGCGCGTGGTCGATGACGGGGTAACCGAAAACATTTATCGCCTACAGGTGATGAATGCCACTGAGGCCACACAGCGCTATCGCATCACGGTCAACGGTTTGCCGGGTTTGCCGGGTTTGGCGCTGAGCTCGTTGACCGAGGTCACGGTCGAAGCCACCCAGGCGTTCACCTTGCCGGTTCGGGTCCGCTTGCCGTTTGAGGCTGCCGCACCGGGCTCACACCCGATTCATTTTGAGATTGAATCGCTGGACAGCCCAGGCAAGCTGGTCGAAAAATCCACCTTCATTGTTCCCAAGTCGTGATGTTGAGTTGACGTGCGGGCCGCTTTAGGCAGCGCTCTGCGCGCTCGGGTACGCCACCTACAATCATTTCACTACAGGTGAAAACATGAAGATATTGATCTCAAATGACGATGGTTACCAAGCGCCCGGCATTGTTGCGTTATTTAACGCACTCAAGGACATTGCCGACGTGGAAGTGGTTGCCCCAGAGCAAAACAACAGCGCCAAATCCAACGCCCTGACGCTGCACACCCCGCTCTACGTAAACCGCGCCATCAATGGCTTCAGGGTGGTGAATGGGACGCCCGCTGACTGTGTGCACATCGCGCTGACCGGGCTGCTGGATTACCGTCCCGATCTGGTCGTCTCTGGCATCAACAATGGCGCCAACATGGGTGACGACACCATCTACTCCGGCACCGTGGGCGCCGCCATGGAGGGTTATCTTTTTGGCATTCCGTCGATCGCGTTTTCACAGGTGGACCGTGATTGGCATCACCTGGATGCCGCCGCCGCCAAGGCGCGTGAGTTGGTGCTGCAGATGCGTTCGCAAAACTTGGTGGGTGCCAACCCTTGGCTGCTCAACGTCAACATTCCCAATTTGCCGCTGGACCAAATGGGGCACATCAAGCTGTGCCGTTTGGGGCGGCGCCACGCGGCCGAGCCGGTCATCACCCAAATCAGCCCTCGGGGCGAAACCATGTACTGGATCGGTGCAGCAGGCGCTGCCAAAGATGATGCCGAGGGCACCGACTTTCATGCCACCACGCAGGGGCACATTGCGATGACTCCGCTCAAAGTCGATTTGACCGACCATCAAAATCTGGGCTACTGGGCACAAACCGCCGCCAAACTCGCCACAGGCATGGGGCAGTCTTGATGGCGGGCGACGGCAAATCACCCACCAAAACCCGGCCAGGGTTCCCGGCGCGGCTGGACATGACGCCGGTTGCAACAGCGGCGTCATCGTCGGGCAAGCTGCGTACCGCCGTTTTCAGCCCCATAGCGGTGCCACAGGGTCTGGGCATGGATTCCAGCGCGGTGCGGCGCAACATGGTGGCCAAGCTGGCCCAACAAGGGATTACAGACCCCCGCGTATTGGCGGCCATGGGCGCCGTTGAGCGCCACCGT
>Ga0136636_10001036_pt1 | contig 15729 bp, 12 predicted proteins | sample AntDrymUQ8522106_2_FD_104653 | JGI IMG/M metagenome (GOLD analysis project Ga0136636, IMG submission 104653) | Polar desert sand microbial communities from Dry Valleys, Antarctica - metaG UQ852 (21.06) | ecosystem: Environmental > Terrestrial > Soil > Desert | place: Antarctica: Dry Valley... | reverse complement strand
CAAACGGGTAGATCGCAAACACCGCGGCGGTCATCAGCATCGCGCTGCGCAGCACTGTGACCTCGTGCAGGCGGTGCGCCAGCATCGGGATCGCAAAGCGCACCAGGGTGACGGCGGCGGTGAACAGCCCCAGCACCAGGCCGATGGTGGCCGCGTTGTAGCCACGTGCATGGCCCAGCACCGGCACCGCAAAGCTGTGCACATCCCAGCTGGCCGACAGCAGCCAGTTGACGAACAGCAGGCGCTTCAAGCCCGGCGTGGCCAGCAAATCCCAGCGGCTGGTGCCGGCCGGGCGCGGCGGGGGCGGCACCGGGCGCGGCTGCACCGGCACCTGCCGCATCGCCCAGATCGACACCAGCGGCATCGCCAGCAGCACAGCGTAGGCTGCCGCAAAACCACCGGCGTCGATCATCAAGCCCGCGCTGACGGGACCCACCACATTGGCCATCGAAAAGGCCATGCCCAGCCAGCTGAAGACCCGCAGCCGCTCGGTGGCACTGTGGGCCAGTTGCCCGGCGGTGCGCAGCACCACGATGACGCCGATGTTGGTGCCCGCGCCCGATGCGGCAGCACCCAGGCACTGCAGGCCGAACTGCCACCAGCCCGGCAGCCAGCAGGCCGCCAGCGCACAGCCCACGCCAAACAGGCTGAGCGCCACCGCCAGCCGCTGCGGCCGGTGGTAGCCGTGGCGGTCGGCCATCCGGCCGGCAGGCATCGCGATCAACACCGGCAGCGCCGCGAACAGCGCCAGCAACACGCCCACCGTCCAGGCACTGTGGCCCGCCTCCAGCGCCTGCAGCGGCGCGGCCATGCGTTGCCCGGCCATGGCGCCGTGCAGCGCGATCTGGCCCACCATCAGCAGCACCAGCATCCGGGTGTTGGACGGCGTGTTGGAAGGCGTGCTGACCGGCGTGTTGACCGGCGTGTTGACCGGCGCGCCGGCAGCCGCGGCGGCAGGGATGGCGGACTGAACGGTCATGCGGGCGGGTCGCCCTCTCGGTCGTCGGCGTCGTCGGCGTCGTCGGCGTCGTCGGCGTTGTCGGCACTCTCGGCGACCAGCCCGGGCAGCAGGGCCTGGGCACGCGGCTCGGGCAGCGACTCCACACCGCGCAGCTGGCGCGCCATGGCGCGGGTGCGCACCTCGGCAGCGTCGATGGTCTTGCTGGCCTCGTCGAGCTTCTTCTTGGTCTTGGCCAGCACGTCGCCGAACTTGCCGAACTCGGTCTTCACCGCGCCCAGCACCTCCCACACCTCGGCGCTGCGCTGCTCCAGCGCCAGCGTGCGAAAGCCCATCTGCAGGCTGGTGAGTGTGGCCAGCAGCGTGGTGGGGCCCACCAGCATCACCTTGTGCTCGCGCTGCAGCGCCTCCAGCAGGCCGGGGCGGCGCAAGGCCTCGGCATACAAACCCTCGGTGGGCACGAACAGGATGCCGAAATCGGTGGTGTGCGGCGGCGACACGTATTTCTCGCGGATGCTCCGGGCCTCCAGCTTCAGCCGGTTCTCGATGGCCTTGCCGGCAGTCTCCACGCCCACCGGGTCGGCGCGGTCCTGGGCTTCCAGCAGGCGCTCGTAATCCTCCCGCGGGAACTTCGCGTCGATCGGCAGCCACAGCGGCACGCCATCGGCGCGCTGGCCCGGCAGGCGGATGGCGAACTCCACCCGCTCGCTGCTGCCAGGCACGGTGGCCACGTTGGCGGCGTACTGCTCGGCGGTGAACACCTGCTCCAGCAGGCCGGCCAGCTGCACCTCGCCGTAGATGCCGCGGGTCTTCACGTTGGTCAGCACCCGGTTCAGCGAGCCGACATCGCGCGCCAGGGTCTGCATCTCGCCCAGGCCCTTGTGCACCTGCTCCAGCCGGTCAGCCACCTGCTTGAAGCTTTCGCCCAGGCGCTGTTCCAGCGTGGCGTGCAGCTTCTCGTCGACCGTGGCGCGCATCTGCTCCAGCTTGGCCTCGTTGCCCTGCTGCAGCTGGGTGAGCCGGCTCTCCACCACCTGACGCAGCTCGGCCTGGCGGCGCTCGTTGGCCTCGCTCAGGGCCAAGAGCTGCTCGGTCAGCGTGGCGCTCAGGCGCTGCAGTGCCCCGTCCTGCGCCTCACGAGCGGCCAGGCCCTGCAGCGCCAGCTGGCTGCCGGCCTGGGCGAGCGCGGCCACCACCTGCTGCTGCAGCGTGGCCAGCTGGGCGCGGAAGGTGTCGATCTGCTCGTTCTGGGTGCGGGCCACGTCGCCGCTCTGCGCCACCAGGGTCTGCTGGAAGCTGGCCAGCGTGCCCTGCAACTCGGTGCGGCCGGCGCGGGCGCTGTCTTGCAGTTCGGTGCGCAGGTCGCGCGCAGCGCGTTCGGCCTGGTCGCGCTGGGCCTCGGCAGCGGCCTGCAGCACCTGGCGCAACGGCTCGGCTGCAGCGGCCGGGTCGGGGCGGCGGCTGGCCAGCCAGACCAGGCCCAGCAGGTGTAACAGGCCCAGGCCCAGCAGCGCGGGCAACCACCAATCATTCATCCGGCTGATTGTCTCAGGCCAGGACAGCGCCAGACGCGGCTCCGGACGCAGCGCAGAACGCAGAACGCAGAACGCAGAGCGGGCCTGCGGCTTCGCAGCCGCAGGCCCGCCACCGGCTGCGGAATAGATCAGGCCTGGGCCAGGGCTTCCGCGTTCAGCGGCATCTTGCGCACGCGCTTGCCGGTGGCTGCAAACACCGCATTGGCCACCGCCGGGCCGATCAACGCGGTGGCCGGCTCGCCGATGCCGCCGGGCTTTTCACTGCTCTTCACCAGCACGATGTCGATCTGCGGGGCCTCGTTGTGGCGCATGACGCGGAAGCCGTCGAAGTTGGTCTGCTGCACCCGGCCCTTGGCGATGGTGATCTCGCTGTAGAGCGCCGTCGACAGGCCGAAGATCACGCTGGACTCGATCTGCGCCTCCACCGTGTCGGGGTTGACCATGGCGCCCAGGTCGGCAACCACCGTCACCTTGTGAACCACCGGAGCACCGTCCTTCATCGACACCTCGGCCACCTGGGCCATGTAGGTGTCGTAGCCCTCCATCAGCGCCACACCCCGGAAGCGGCCAGCCAGCGCCGGCGTGCCCCAGCCTGACTTGGCCGCCACCTGCCGCAGCACACTGGCCATGCGCGGCTGCGCATCCAGCAGCGACAAGCGGTAGGCGACCGGGTCCTTGCCGGCCACTGCGGCGCATTCGTCGATGAAGCTCTCGTTGGCGAAGGCGTTCATGTTGTGGCTGACCGCGCGCCAGTAACCCACCCGCACGCCGGCGTCGTGCTTGACCACGTCCTGCCGGATCGCGGGGATGGCGTACAGCGGCGTGGCGGCCTCGGTCATGAGGCCATCCGGGGCCTCGGGCGGCAGGCCGAAGGCACGGCCGGTGATCGATTGCGACGCCACACGCCAGGTCATCGCGGTGGGCTTGCCATCGGCACCGATGGCTGCGGCCAGCTGGTGAACTGAAAGCGGGCGGTAGAAGTCGTGGGTCATGTCGTCCGGCCGGCTCCAGACCAGCTTGACCGGCCTGCCCGGGGTAGCCTTGGCGATCAGCGCCGCCTGCAACACGTAGTCGAAGTCGATTCGGCGGCCGAAGGCACCGCCCAGAAAGGTGTTCTCCACCGACACGTTCTCGATCTTGACGCCCAGCAGCTTGGCCACCGCGCCCTGCACCGCGTCGGGCCACTGGGTGGGCCCCACCAGTTGCACACGGTCGCCGTCGACCATCGCGGTGTAGTTCATCGGCTCCATCGGCGCGTGACTGGCCATCTGCGTGCGGTACTCGGCCCGCACCACCTTGCCAGCGCTGGCCACTGCGGCGTCGGCATCGCCTTCCTTCTTGTGCGGGATGGGCACGCCCGACGCCAGCGCTGCCCTGGTGCCGTCGAACATGGCCGCCGTGCTGAGGTTGGCGTTGGCGCCCTCGTCCCACTGGATCGACAGCAGCTTGCGCGCCTGCACCGCATGCCAGTAGGTGTCGGCCACCACGGCCACGCCTTCAGGGAGTTGCACCACGTTGACCACGCCCTTGGCGGCCTTGGCGGCAGTGGCGTCGTGGCTCTTCACCACACCGCCCTGCACCGGCGACATTTCGATGGATGCGTACAGCATGCCGGGCAACTTGACGTCCAGGCCGAAGCGGGCAGTGCCATTCACCTTGGACGGGGTGTCGAGCCGGGTCATGCGCTTGCCGACGATGCGGAACTGGCTCGGGTCTTTCATGGCCGGCTTCTCGGGCACCGGGATGCGGCTGGCGTCGTCGGCCAGTTGGCCGTAGGTCGCCTTCTGGCCCTTGGGGCCGACCACGTTGCCGTTGACGGCCTTCAAGGTGGATGGGTCCACATTCCATTTGTTGGCGGCGGCGGCCACCAGCATCTCACGCACCTGGGCGCCGGCCAGGCGCAGCTTGTCGTAGCCCTCACGCACCGAGGTCGACCCGCCGGTGAGCTGCAGGCCGAAGAGCAGCGCGTTGCCGTACACCTTGCCTGGCGGCGCGAACGCCACTTTCACCTTCTGGATGTCGATGTTGAGCTCCTCGGCGATCAGCATCGGCATCGAGGTGTAGACACCTTGGCCCATCTCGGCACGGGCCGAGATCAGTGTGATGGTGTTGTCGTCGGCGATGTGCACCCAGGCGCTGGGCGTGTGCAGCAGCCCGGCGGCCTGCACCGGGCCGGAGACGGGCAGCACCACGCCCACCATCAGCCCGCCGCTGACAGCGGCCGAACCCTTGAGGAAGCCGCGGCGGCTGGTCTGCGCAGTGGCAGCGTGGTCTTGGATCGTCTTGTTGGTCATGTTGCGTCCCCGCTCAGGCCTTGGCGCCGCGCATTTCGGCGGCGGCAGTCTTGATGGCGGCGTGCACGCGCACATAGGTGCCGCAGCGGCAGATGTTGCCGGCCATGGCGGCGTCGATCTGCTCGTCGCTGGGGTTCTTGTTGCTGGCCAGCAGCGCAGCAGCGCTCATCAACTGGCCGCTCTGGCAGTAGCCGCATTGGGGCACATCGTGCTTGATCCAGGCCTTCTGCAGCGGATGGCTGTTGTTCTTGGACAGCCCTTCCACCGTGGACACCTGCTTGTTGGCCACCAGAGCCAGCGGCGTGGAGCACGAGCGCACCGGCTGGCCGTCCACATGCACGGTGCAGGCACCACACAGCGCCTGGCCGCAGCCGAACTTGGTGCCGGTCAGACCGACCTCGTCGCGGATGACCCACAGCAGCGGGGTGTCGGGCTCGGACTTCGCCTTGACAGGCTTGCCGTTGATCTTGAAAGCGATGGTCATCATGTCTCCTCGTCGTTTTTGAAAGCGCGCCTCCCGCGCGAGATGATGGTGCAGCGCCGCCGCCGCGCGCAACGAGAGGGCAAACCCGCGACAGCGCCCGCCGGCGCTGCGCCGTGCCCGGTCAACCCATGGGGCGCAGCGGCAAGACCTGCGGGTTCAGCGCGGTGGGGGGCAGGCCGCCACCCAGCGCCGCCACCAGGTTGGCTGCAGCCAGATCGGCCATGGCGCGGCGGGTGCGCAAGCTGGCGCTGGCGATGTGCGGCGTGAGCACCACGTTGGGCAGCGCCAGCAGGTCGGGGTGCACTGTCGGCTCGCCTTCGAACACATCCAGCCCGGCGGCGGCGATGCGGCGCTCACGCAGGGCCCGGGCCAGCGCCGCGTCGTCCACCACGCCACCGCGGGCGATGTTGGTCAGCGTGGCTGTGGGTTTCATCAGCGCCAGATCGGCGGCGGCCACCAGGTGGTGCGAGGCCGGGCTGTAAGGCACCACGATCACCAGGTGGTCGGCCTCGCGCAGCAGCGTGGCCTTGTCGACCCAGCGCGCGTCCAGTTGCTGCTCGATGCTGGCGTCGAGCCGGCTGCGGTTGTGGTAGCGCACCGGCATGCCGAAGCCCAGCGCACCACGCCGGGCGATGGCCTGGCCGATGCGGCCCATGCCCAGCACGCCCAGCGTGGCGCCATGCACATCGGCGCCGGCGAACATGTCGTAGGACCAGTGCGTCCAGCGGCCGGCACGCAGGTAGTGCCCGCTCTCGGCGATGCGCCGGGCGGTGGCCATCATCAGGGCGAAGCCGAAGTCGGCGGTGGTCTCGGTGAGCACGTCGGGCGCATTGCTCACCAGCACGCCGGCTGCCGTACAGGCCGGCAGGTCGATGTTGTTGTAGCCCACCGCCATGCTGCACACCGCACGCAGCTGCGGGCAGGCGGACAGCAGTGCGGCGTCGATGTGCGGCGCGCCGGCCACCAGCAGGCCGGCGGCGCCCTGCGCACGCGCCACCAGGGTGTCGGGCGTCCAGTCGATGTGGTCGGCCGTGCCGCAGGGGGCATCCATGTCGAAGTGCAAGGCCAACCCAGCCAGCACCTCGGCAAACATCGGGATGGTGACCAGGATGCGGGGGCGGGGCGAATCAGGCATGTCAACGCATCCAGATGAAGGTGAGCACCACGAACAACGGCAGCAGGATGCCGCACGACCAGGCCATGTAACCGAAGAAGCTGGGCATGCGCAGGCCGCGGTTCTCGACGATGGCCTTGACCATGAAGTTGGGCGCGTTGCCGATGTAGCTGTTGGCACCCATGAACACCGAGCCGGCCGAGATCGCCGCCAGCGTGCTGGCAAGGGGCCCCATCAGCGTGGCGGGGTCACCGCCGGCGAGGTTGAAGAACACCAGGTAGGTCGGTGCGTTGTCCAGGAACGACGACAGCACACCCGAGAACCAGAAATAGGCCCAGGGCAGCGGCTGGCCATCGGGCCCGGTGACGGCCCGCGCCACTGCGCCGAAGGCGCCCGCCTCGCCGGCCTTCAGGATGGCCAGCACCGGCAGCATGGTGATGAAAATGCCGATGAACAGCTTGGCCACCTCCTGCATCGGCGCCCAGCCGAACTGGTTGGCCTGGCGCACCGCCTTGGGCGTGATCGCCAGCGAGACCAGGGTGACCCCGACCAGCAGCACGTCGCGCACCAGGTTCTGCAGTTCCAGCGGCGTGCCGGCCACGCTGAAGGTGATGCCGGGCTTCCAGGCGCCGCTCAGCAGCACCAGGGCCACCACGGCCGCCAGCGGCAGCAGGTTGATGGCGCCATCCAGGCCAAAGCCTTGCCGGCTGTCCGGCGTGGGGTCTTGCGGCAGCACGCCTTCGCGCCGGTACCAGTAGGAGTCCAGCGCGAAGAAGATCGCCAGCAGCGCACCCAGCATGAACAGCGTCTCGGGAAACAGGTGCTGCGCGGTCCAGAAGAAGCTGATGCCCTTCAGGAAGCCCAGGAACAAAGGCGGGTCGCCCAGCGGCGTGAGCGAGCCGCCGATGTTGCTGACGATGAAGATGAAGAACACGAACACATGCACCGTGTGCCTGCGGTTGTCGTTGGCGCGGATCAGCGGGCGGATCAGCAGCATCGACGCGCCGGTGGTGCCCATCAGGCTGGCCAGCACCGCACCCAGCGCCAACAGGCCGGTGTTGAGCGCCGGGCTGCCGTGCAGGTTGCCGCGCACATAAATGCCGCCTGCGACTGTGAACAGCGCTGTCAGCAGCACGATGAAGGGGATGTACTCGGCCAGCAGCGTGTGCGCCAGCGCCTGGCCCGCGCCGCCGGCGCCGAACACTGCGGCAAACGGCAGCAGCAGCGCCAGTGCCCAGCCAGCCGCCACCTTGCCGAAGTGGTGGTGCCAGAACCTGGGCACCAGCAGCGGCATCAGCGCGATCGACAGCAGCATGCCCGCGAACGGCAGGCCCCACCAAGCGGTCAGCGCCGCGCCGTCGATCTCGGCCGCATGGCAGGCGCCGCTGGCGAGCAGCAGGCCGGGCAGGAACGGCAGGCGGCCAGCGCGCATGGAGACTCCGAGACCTTGGGATGGGGCCAGAGGTGGCCCGGAACCGGCGCGATTCTAGGCACCTGGCCCAGGGCGCCGGCCCAGGTCAGCGCCGCTGGCCTGGGCAGCGCGCTGCCTGACCGCCCAGGCCGCCCAGGCACTTTGCGCCAGCTGCACCGTGCGCAGTTGCACCGCCACCGTGGTGTGGATGTCATGGCCATAGCCGCCGGCCATGGTGACCGCCACCGGCACGTGGTGGCGGCGCAGCCAGGTGAACACCCGGGCATCGCGCTCGGCCAGGCCGGCGTCGGTCAGCTTCAGCCGGCCGAGGCGGTCGCCCTCGTGCGGATCGGCGCCAGCCAGGTAGAAGGCCAGGCCGGGCGGATCGCCTCGCGCCAGCTGTTGGTGCCAGGCTTGCGCCAGGGCTGCGTCCAGCGCCGCCAGGTAGGCCGCGTCGGTGCAGCCGTCGGGCAGGTCGACGTCCAGATCACTGGCCTCCTTGCGGAACGGGAAGTTCTTGGCGCCGTGCAGCGACAGGGTGAAGACCGACGGGTCGTCGCGCAGGATGGCCGCCGTGCCGTTGCCCTGGTGCACGTCCAGGTCGATCACCCACACCCGCAGGCCCTGGCGCTGGTGGCGGAACACCTCGGCCTGCATCAGCCGCGCGGCCACCACCACGTCGTTGAAGACGCAATAGCCCGAGCCCTTGTCGGCATGCGCATGGTGGGTGCCGCCGGCCAGGTGCACCGCAACACCGTCGGCCAGGGCCGCCCGCGCGGCAGCGATCGTGGCGCCCACCGAGCGCAGGCTGCGCGCCACCATGCGCTCGCTCCACGGGAAGCCGATCTCACGCTGCGCGGCCGCGCCCAGCGTGCCGTGCAGCACCGCAGCGATGTAGTCGGGCGTGTGCGCCAGCGCCAGCTCGCCCTCGGTGGCGGCCGGCGCTTCCGTCACCACCAGCGCCGGGCATTCTTCCTCCACCCGGTCGCGCAGCAGCTGGTACTTCGGCATCGGAAAGCGGTGGCCGGCCGGCAGATCCATCGAGAAGCGCGCATTGCTGAAGACGTGCATCGGGCGATTGTCCACAGCCTGCCGCAGTGGGGCCGCCGCCCCGATTCTGGGCCGACACCCCTAATATGCTGCGCTGCAACAAAAAAAGCTTGCAATCCCGATTCCGGTGTCTATACTTCGTCTCATGTTGCAGTGCAGCATGCAGGGCGAAGGCCCCGGCAAGCACCGCACGACCAATCCGTCACCTGTCTGTCCCACCCTCTGGAGCACACCATGAACTTCATGACCGCCGACCAATTTGCCGCCGCCAACAAGGCCAACCTCGAAATCCTGTTCGGCTTGACCCACAAGGCCTTTGAAGGCGTGGAGAAGCTGGTTGAACTGAACCTGCAAGTGGCCAAGGCCACGCTGGCCGAAACCGCCGACAACGCCAAGGCCGTCATGTCGGTCAAGGACGCGCAAGAGTTGCTGGCCCTGCAAGCCAGCATGCTGCAGCCGTCTGCCGAAAAGGCCGCCGCCTACAGCCGCCACCTGTACGACATCGCCACCAGCACCACCGGTGAATTCACCAAGACCACCGAAGCCCAGATTGGCGAGCTGCAGAAGAGCTTTGCCGGCATGGTCGACGGCGCGCTGAAGAATGCACCTGCCGGCAGCGAGCAGGCCGTGACCCTGATGAAGTCGGCCATGACCGCCGCCAACAATGCTTACGAAAGCGTGCACAAGGCCGCCAAGCAAGCCACCGACATGGCCGAAGCCAATTTCACCGCCGTGACCAACACCGCCGTCAAGGCCAGCCAGGCCGCCGCCAAGTCGGCCAAGCGCGTCGCCTGATCACGTGACCGGCGCTGCACGGCAGCGCCGGCGAGGATTGTCTCCTCGGTACCCCCGAACAAGGTTCCGGGTACCCTTGGGCCCAGCGGCCATGCCGCCGGGCCTTTTTTCATGGGCGACCGGGTCAGTGGCTGAGCGCTGCCAGCCGCTGGCGCAGGGCCGGCAAGGCCGCAGTGGCAGCCTCGCGGCCGGCGTCGATGGCGCGCTGGCGGGCGGTGAAATCGGCGCTTGACACACCGGCCAGCCGCGGCCGCAGCACCACATCGGCATCCTTCAGCTCGAACTGGGTGATGCTGCGGGCCATGATGGCGAAGGTCTGCAGCAGCAGCTTGAACGGGTCGCTGGTGGCATTGCCGTCGGGCGGGCTGGAGATGTCGACCGCGATCACCAGTTCGGCACCCATCTGGCGCGCAAACCGCACCGGTACCGGCGACACCAGGCCGCCGTCCACATATTCACGCGTGCCGATCTTCACCGGCTGGAAGATCGCCGGCACCGCGCTGGACGCGCGCACCGCCGCGCCCACGTCACCGCGCTGGAACAGCACTGCCTGGCCGTTGTCCAGATCGGTGGCCACGATGCCCAGCGGCAGCGGCAGCTGCTCGATCAGCTTGCCGCCGGTCTGCTCGCGCACGTAGCGCGCCAGCGCCTCGCCGCGGATCAGCCCGCGGCCGGGAAAGGCCCAGTCGGTGATCGCCGATTCATCCATCGCCAGCGCCAGCCGGGCCAGCGTGGCGCCGTTGCGGCCGGCTGCATACAGCGCGGCCACCAGGCTGCCCGCCGAGGTGCCGGCCACCAGGCTCACCGGGATGCCCGCTTCTTCCAGCACCTGGATCACGCCGATGTGGGCGAAGCCGCGCGCCGCGCCACCGCCCAGCGCCAGGCCGATGAGAGGAGGACGCAGCGGCTTGGGCGGGGGCGGGGGCGGTGCGGCTGGCGGCAGTGCCTGCGGCGGCAGCTGGGGTGGTGTCTGGCAAGCCGACAACGCGGCCAACGTGGCCAGGGCCAGCAAGCGGCGGTGGCTCTCGCGTCGGTTCATCGCATGATTGTAGGAAGCACCGGTCCAGCCAGCGAGAATGCTTATGCCTGTACCGCATGAGCCAACAACTAATCAGTCGTTTCGAGTCTGAACGGCCACCGATACAGTCGCCCTCCGTCCCACCATCAGGCCGGGCGGGCTGCCCGCCCACCCTGATCCATTGACCGCCCACCGACGATGTACGCCTACACCGACTTCGACCGCCAGTTCGTGCACGCCCGTGCCGCGCAGTTCCGCGACCAACTGCAGCGCCACCTGTCCGGTGAATTGCCCGACGACGACTTCCGTGCGCTGCGCCTGCAGAACGGCTGGTACATACAGCGCCATGCGCCGATGCTGCGGGTGGCCGTGCCCTACGGCGCGCTCAGCGCCCGGCAGTTGCACACCCTGGCCGACATCGCCCGGGTGCACGACCGCGGCTACGGCCACTTCACCACGCGCCAGAACCTGCAGTACAACTGGATCCCGCTGGCGCAGGCCGCCGACGTGATGGACAAGCTGGCGGCGGTGGACATGCACGGCATCCAGACCAGCGGCAACTGCATCCGCAACATCACCAGCGACGCGCTGGCCGGCGTGGCCGCCGACGAGTTGGTCGACCCGCGCCCCTACTGCGAGGTGATGCGCCAGTGGAGCACGCTGCACCCCGAGTTCGCCTTCCTGCCGCGCAAGTTCAAGATCGCCGTGTCGGGCGCGGCCGAAGACCGTGCCGCCATCGGCTGGCACGACGTCGGCCTGCAGCTGCTGAAGAGTGCCGCCGGAGAGATCGGCTTCCAGGTGCTGGTGGGCGGCGGCATGGGCCGCACGCCCGTCATCGCCACGCAGATCCGCGATTTCCTGCCGTGGAACCAGATCCTGTGCTACCTGGAAGCCATCGTCCGCGTCTACAACCGCTACGGCCGGCGTGACAACGCCTACAAGGCGCGCATCAAGATCCTGGTCAAGGCCGAAGGCCAGCGCTACTTCGACGCGGTGGAGACCGAATTCAGCCGCATCCTGTCCGAGGACCTGGGCGCCGGCCTGCAGCTGATTCCGCAGGCCGAATTCGACCGCATCGCCGCCAGCTTTGCCCGCCCGGCAGGCGTGGTGGCAGGTACCGTGCTGCCAGTGCCTGCTGACATGTCGATCGACGCCCCCCTGCCCTACCAGCGCTGGCTGCAGCGCAACGTGCATGCCCACCAGTTGCCGGGCTACAAGGCGGTGACGCTGTCGCTCAAGCGTGCCGGCCTGCCGCCGGGGGACGCCACTGCCGACCAGATGGCGACCGCCGCCGGCCTGGCCGAGCGCTACAGCCTGGGCGAGTTGCGTGTCAGCCATGACCAGAACCTGGTGCTGCCCTGGGTGCGCCAGACCGAGCTGCCGGCGCTGTTCGAGGCGGCCCGCGCGGCCGGCCTCGCCACGCCCAACATCGGCCTGATCACCGACATGATCAACTGCCCGGGCGGGGATTTCTGCGCGCTGGCCAATGCCCGCAGCATCCCGGTGGCCGCGGCCATCACCGAGCGCTTTGCCGACCTGGACGAAGTGCACGACATCGGCGACATCGACCTGCACATCAGCGGCTGCATCAACAGTTGCGGCCACCACCACAGCGGCCACATCGGCATCCTGGGCGTCGACAAGGACGGCAGCGAGTGGTACCAGGTGTTGCTGGGCGGGTCCGACGGCAGCACCATCAGCGGCGCGGCCGTGCCAGGCAAGGTGATCGGCCCGTCCTTCGCCGCCGAAGAGGTGCCCGACGTGATCGAGGCCGTGATCGACATCTACACCACGCAGCGCCTGGCCGGCGAGCGCTTCATCGACACCGTGCGCCGCCTGGGTACCGCGCCGTTCAAGGCTGCGGCCGACGCCCAGCGCCACCTGACCGCCGCGCACTGAGCAACAGGCCACAGCATGCAATTCATCCAAGCAGCCCAAGATATCTGGCGTGCAGCCGGGGGCGAAGACGGCCCCCAGCCCCACCCGCCGGTGCGGGCCCACAGCCTGCTATCGCTGGAGCAGAGGCACGCGGTACGCCACGCCTGGCCGGCCAGCGTGCCGGCGGGCATCAGCCTGGCCAACACCGTCGACATCGAGCCCCTGGCCGGCGACCTGCCGCGCTTCGGCCTGGTGGTGCTGCAGTTTCCGAAATGGGTCGACGGCCGCGCCTACAGCCAGGCCCGGCTGCTGCGGGCCCGCTACCGCTTTGCCGGGGCGCTGCGGGCCACCGGCGACGTGCTGGTGGACATGGTGCCGCTGCTGGCGCGCACCGGCTTCAGCCAGGTCCAGCTGCGTGCCGACCAGAAGCTGGCGCATGCCGAGCGGGCACTGGGCTACTTTGCCGGCCACTACCAGGGCGATGTGCTGCAACCCAGGCCGGCCTTTGCCCGCGACCTGACGCAGGAAGCCGGCGCGGCCGCCGAGCGCGCCCGCGCCGACCTGCACGCCGGCCAGGGGATCTGAAGGGATCTGAAATGAGCGCCATCGCCCTGTACGCCCGCGCCACCGCCGGCTTCGACGACCGCGTGGCCACCGCGTTGCAGCGCCTGCGCGACGCCGCCGCAGCGCACCCTGGCCGCATCGTGCAGGCCACCAGCCTGGGCGCCGAGGACATGGTGGTGACCGACCTGATCGCCCGCCATGCGCTGCCGATCGATGTGGCCACGCTGGAGACCGGCGCGCTGCATGCTGAAACGGTGGCACTGATCAGCACCATCACCCGGCACTACGGCATACCCGTGGCGGTGTTCAAGCCGCAGGCCGAGGCCGTCCTGCAGTTCGTGCACAACAACGGCGCCGAGGCCATGTTCCGCAGCCTGGACTTGCGCAAGGCCTGCTGCGGCATCCGCAAGATGGAGCCACTTGCTCGCATGCTGGCCGGCCGCAGCGCCTGGGTGACCGGCCTGCGCCGCGCACAGAGCAGCGCCCGTGGCGAGGTGCCCTTTGTTGACACCGACGAGGCCGGCCGTGCCAAGCTGAATGTGCTGGCCGACTGGAGCTGGGCCGATGTGTGGCATTACATCCAGCTGCATGCGGTGCCGACCAACCCGCTGCACGACCAGTTCATGCCCAGCATCGGCTGCGCGCCCTGTACCCGTGCCATCGCGGTGGGCGAGCCCTTCCGCGCCGGCCGCTGGTGGTGGGAAAGCGATGACGCCAAGGAATGCGGCTTGCATGTCAAGCCGCATACCGACGACGCACCAGCGTCGTCGCTCTCGCAGAGCGAGAGCAGCGGCAGCGCTTCGGCGCAGGCGCATGTCGGCGAAGCCGGCGTGAAGGCTGCGACAGCAGCCGGCCGGAGCCAAAGTGAATCACTGAAGGAATGTGGTCTGCACGTGAGGCAGGGCGCAGTGCCAGCGCCTGTTGCATCTTCCGTTTCAAGCCTGGAAGGACAGCGCGCATGAATGCCCGCGTCAACCTCGACACCCTGCTGCCGCAGCTGGACCACAGCCACCTGGATTGGCTGGAAGAGGAAGCCATCTTCATCCTGCGGGAGGTGGCGGCCAGCTTCGAGCGCCCGGGCCTGCTGTTTTCCAGCGGCAAGGACAGTTGCGTGGTGCTGCACCTGGCCGAAAAGGCCTTCAAGCGCCAGCTCAGTGGCCAGGGTGCGCGGCCCGGCTTTGCCGGCAAGCTGCCCTTCCCGCTGCTGCATGTGGACACCGGCCACAACTTCCCCGAGGTGATCCGGTTCCGCGACGAGCGCATCGCCGAGCTGGGCGAGCGCCTGCTGGTGGGCCACCTGGAAGACAGCATGCGGCGTGGCACGGTGCGCCTGGCGCACCCGCTGGAGTCACGCAACGGCCACCAGACGGTGACGCTGCTGGAGGCGATCGAAGCGCACCGTTTCGACTGCCTGATCGGCGGTGCGCGCCGCGACGAGGAAAAGGCCCGCGCCAAGGAGCGCATCTTCAGCCACCGCGACAGCTTCGGCCAATGGCAGCCCAAGGAGCAGCGGCCCGAGCTGTGGACGCTGTTCAACACCCGCCATCGGCCTGGCGAGCACTTCCGCAGCTTCCCGATCAGCAACTGGACCGAGCTGGACGTGTGGTTGTACATCGCCCGCGAGAACATCCCGCTGCCCGGGCTGTACTACGCCCACCAGCGCGCGGTGATCCGCCGCAAGGGCCTGCTGGTGCCGCTGACCGAGGTGACCCCGCCCGAGCCCGGCGAAACGGTGGAGACCGCCACCGTGCGCTTTCGCACCGTGGGCGACATGACCTGCACCTGCCCGGTGGAAAGCACCGCCGCCGATGCCGCCGACATCGTCGCCGAGACGCTGACCGTGACGGTGAGCGAGCGCGGCGCCACCCGCATGGACGACCGCACCAGTGACTCCTCGATGGAACGCCGCAAGAAAGAGGGCTATTTCTGATGCGCGCCGTGCCCGATGTCCCCGATGCGGCCACGGCTGACCACCGCGCCTTGCGCTTCCTCACCGCTGGCAGCGTCGACGACGGCAAGAGCACGCTGATCGGCCGCCTGCTGTTCGAGAGCCAGGCCATCCTGGCGGACCAGCTCGACGTGCTGGCCCGGCGCGCCGCCGGCGAGCCGATCGACCTGAGCCTGCTGACCGACGGCCTGGAGGCCGAGCGCGAACAGGGCATCACCATCGACGTGGCCTACCGCTACTTCGCCACCCGCAGCCGCAAGTTCATCATCGCCGACGCGCCGGGCCATGAGCAGTACACCCGCAACATGGTGACCGCCGCTGCCGGCAGCGACGCTGCGGTGGTGCTGGTGGACATCACCAAGGTCGACTGGCGTTCCGGCGTGGTGCAACTGCTGCCGCAGACCCGCCGCCACGCCTTGTTGGCACACCTGCTGCGTGTGCCCAGCATCGTCTTTGCCGTCAACAAGCTGGACGCGGTGGATGACCCGCAGGCCGCCTTCGAGGCCACCCGCACTGCCCTGCAGGCGTTTGCGGCCGAGGCCGGCATCACCACGGTGGCCGGCATCCTGCCGGTGAGCGCGCTGCGTGGCGACAACGTCACCGTGCCGCTCGATGCGCCCTGGTGGCACGGCCCCAGCCTGCTGCAGTTGCTGGAGCAACTGCCCACCACGCAGGAGCGT
>Ga0136636_10001034_pt1 | contig 15733 bp, 11 predicted proteins | sample AntDrymUQ8522106_2_FD_104653 | JGI IMG/M metagenome (GOLD analysis project Ga0136636, IMG submission 104653) | Polar desert sand microbial communities from Dry Valleys, Antarctica - metaG UQ852 (21.06) | ecosystem: Environmental > Terrestrial > Soil > Desert | place: Antarctica: Dry Valley... | reverse complement strand
CCCCGCCGGTACGCACCGACAGGGCACGGGCGTTGCGCAGTCAGCGCAGCCTGACGCGCTTAGTGCTGATGACCGTCCCCCTCCTGATGGGCGGCAGCGGTCGCTGGCAGGGCCAGGGCACCCTTGGCCGACTGTCCGGTCGCATCGTCGATGCTGATCCACAGCTGGGCCCCGTTCGGCAGCGTGGCAGGAACGTCAACGTGGACCTCGTAGGCGCCCACGGTGCCTACCGCTTTGGCCTTCGCCTTGACCGAGCCGCGACCGTTGTCGGCTCCGACCCAGACGCGGACGGCCTGGGGGGCGGGCTGAGCGGGGGTGACGGTGAGGTCGAGATGCCACTCGCCACCCAGCGGTACCGCGCCGTCAGCGGCCACCGCCACGGCCTGCGTACCGATGGTCACCGAACCGATTGGCTTGCCTTCCGCATGGGCATGGGCATGGGCGCCGGCCGCATGGTCGTGCCCCGCGTGATCGTCGGCGGCGCAGAGCGGGGCACCGAGGGCCAGCAGGGCGGTCAAGATGATGGAGTGATGGAAGGTAGGGGTCATGGCTGCTCCTGAGAAGGCGCTTGGGGTGGATGGTGAAGGGATAAAGCCGGGCTGGTTACAGAATCATCATCCAGCGCCGACCCATGCGGACGGTCACCGCGGCCGAAGACCCAGGCATAAGCGGCCGGGACGACGACCAGATTGAGCGCGGTGGAACTGACCAGGCCACCCAGCACCACGATGGCCAACGGGGCGAGGATCTCGGCCCCGGCCTGACCAGCCATCAAGGCCAGGGGGAGGAGGCCGATGGCCGCGCACAGCGCGGTCATCAGGATGGCCACCAGACGCTCTTCCGAACCGTGCATGATGGCGTGCAGCAGCGGTCGGCCCTCCTCGGCATGGGACTGGTATTGGTTGATCAGCAGGATGCCGTTGCGCACGGCGATGCCGAAGAGGGTGATGAACCCCACCAAGCTGGCGATGGAAAGTACCGGGGCGGTGTAGGTACCTCCCAGGCCGAACAGCGCCCAGGTATTACCGATCAACGACGGCGATTCCGCGATGTACACGGCAGCAATGCCGCCGATCAGCGATAGCGGCAGATTGAGCATCACCAGACCCGCCGCTTTGGCCGAGGACAAGGCCGCACTCAACAGCAGGAAGACCACCACGATCACCGCGAGGCCCATCAGGCCGATGGTGCGACTGGCCTCTTGTTGGGCTTCGAACTGCCCGCCGTAATGGACTGTCAGGCCAGCCCGCGCGACCACGGGGTCGACGACCGTGCGAATACTGGCCACTAGGTCGCCCAGGTTCTGCCCGTCGGCGACATTGCAGCTGATCACCGCCTTGCGCCGGGCGCCTTCGCGGGCGATGAGGTTGGAGGCCTTCTCCAGACCGATATCGGCGACCTCGCGCAGGCGCACCTGGGGCCCGTGGGGACTTTTCAGGACCAACTCGCCGACCTGCATCTCGGTCTGGCGTTCGTCGGGATGGAGGCGCACCGTCAGGTCGTAGCGGCGGATGCCCTGATTGACGCTGGCCACGTGCACCCCGGCCAGGGCCTGCTCGACCTGCTCGGCGGCATCGGCCGGGGTCAGGCCGGCGCGGGCGAGGTCATCATGGCGATAGCGCACTGGCAGGGTCTCGATCATGATCTCGCGGTTGGCGACCACGTCGCGGGCACCTGAAACGCTCTGCATGGCGGCCTCGATCTCCTTGGCGATGGCACGCAGCAGGTCGAGATCCTCACCGAAGACCGTGATCGACACGGCCGCCGGGGTGCCTGAGAGGAGGTGCGACAGGCGGTGCTCGATCGGCTGGCCGATGGAGGTGACCACCCCGGGCATCTGCGCAAGGACCTTGTCCAACTCGGCCCGCACCCGGTCCTGGGTACCCGGTTCCATGGTGACGTTCATCTCGCTGGTGGACGGAGGTTCGGCATGCTGATCACGCTCTGCCCGGCCGGTACGACGGGCCACGTCGCGCACACCCGGGATGGCGGCGATGCGCGCCTCGACCCCGCGCACCAGGCGGTCGCTCTCGATCAGCGAGGTGCCCGGCGGGGTCATGATCATCACCGTGAAGGTGCCTTCCTTGAAGCTGGGCAGGAAGCTGGAGCCAAAGGTGGTGGCCAGGGCCAGGGCGGCGATGGCCAGACCGATTGAGCCCAGGACCACGCTGCGCTTCCAGCGGATGCACCAGGCCAGAGTGGGCCGGTAGGCCTGCTTGAGCCAGCGCACCAGAAAGGTGTCGTGCACTTCATTCTTCTGTTTCAGGCCAGTCAGCAGCATCCGGCAGAGGGCCGGAGTGACGGTGACGGCGACCACCAGGCTGGCGAGGGTCGAGACGATGTAGCTGATGCCCAGCGGCCGGAAGAAGCGCCCTTCAATGCCGGCCAAAAAGAGCAGCGGGACGAAGACCAGGATGATGATGATGGTCGCAAAGACCATCGGGCCGCGGATCTCGTTGCTTGCCTGCTCGACCACGGCGACGCGCGCACTCACGGTGGCCTCCGGCGGCAGCCCGCGCAGGCGGCGGAACACGTTTTCAACGTCGATGATCGCATCGTCGACCAGGCCACCGAGGGCCACAGCGAGGCCGCCGAGGGTCATGACGTTGATCGACATGCCCAGCGCCCACAAGGCGATGAAGGCCGCGCCCAAGGACAGGGGCAGGGCGGTGAGGGTGATCACCGTCGTGCGCACGTTCAGCAGGAACAAGATCAGGATGATACTGACGATCACCGCGGCCTCGACCAGGACCTTCATCAGATTGTCGACCGCGATCTGGATGAATTCCGCTTGGCGGAAGATATGAGTGTTCACCGTCATGCCGCTCGGCACCGCCATGCCGGCCACGGCCTGGTCCAGGGCGGTGGTCAGGGTCAGCGTATTGCTGCCTGGCGCCTTCTGCACGGAAATGATCACTGCCGACTGGCCGCGTTCGGCGGCAGTGCCACGGGCGGGGGCGGGCGCCAGGGCGACTTCGGCAACTTCGCCGATGGTGACCGGCACGCCTTCGTGATAGGTGATCAACGTGCGTTGGATGTCCTCGGCCCGGGTCACCTGGGCGGTCTGGCGGATTGGCACCTCCTTGCCTTCGCGGTTGGGCAGGAAGCCGGCACTCGCGGTGGAGTGGGCCTTGCGGGCGGCCGCGACCACATCGGCCACGGTCAGGCCGTAGAGACGCAGGCGATCCGGGCGGCACAGCACCTGGTATTCAGGCAATTCGCCGCCGATGGCCACCACCTGGGCGATGCCCGCCACGCCCAGCAGGCGGTTGGTCAGCTCGAACTCAGCGAAGGAGCGCAACTCCTTGGGCGAGCGGGAGCCATCTGGCGACGCGACCGACAGCAGCATGACTTCGCCGGTGATCGAGGTGACCGGGGCGATCTCGGCGTGGGCGCCGGGGGGCAGGACCTCCTTCACCGCCGAGAGCCGCTCCGCCACCTGCTGGCGCGCGCGCCAAATGTCCTCGCCCCAGTCGAACTCGGCCCAGACGATGGACAGGCCCAAGGAAGAAGAGGAGCGCAGCTTGCGCATGCCGGGCATGCCGTTGACCGCCGATTCGATCGGCACGGTGACGTACTGCTCGACCTCATCCGCCGCCAAGCCGCCGGCCTCGGTCATCACCACCACGGTGGGCGCGTTCAATTCTGGGAAGACATCCACCGCCATGCGCGGAATCAGCCAGCCGGCGACGGCAAGCATGACACCCGCCATGATGATCACCGCCTTGGCGTGACGCAGCGACCAACTGATGAGCAACGAGAACATCAGTGCTTACCCATGTGAAAGGTGCCGTCAGCTTCGAAATGACCGGCCTGGGCGCCGCCATCTTGTTGGGATAATTTCAGCGGGTAGATGCCGCCGAGGACCACCTGGTCCCCTTCCTTCAATCCGGACTGCACCACCACCCAACGGCCGTCGCTGGCGCCCAGGTCAGCCTCACGCTTTGCAACTTGGTCGGGGTGGGCTGGATCGCGGCGGAAGAAAATGGTCTTTAGTCCGTCACGGATGGTCGCTGCCACCGGGATGGCCAGCTCCTCGTCACCAGAACCGCTGATCACCACCTCCAGGTTGGCGGTGACGCCGGGGCGCACCCAGGCCGGCAGCGCGACACCCTCGGCCGGCCGGGCGATGAGGTCCACCGACCGGTCGATGGCATCGGCGATCGGCCCGATCACCAGCGTGGCGGCGATCGCCGTCAGGTCCGATGGATCGGTGGCGATGATACGCGCCGGCAGGCCATCGCGCAGGCGCGGCAGGTCGGCTTGCAGGCCTGAGGCACGCAGCCGGACCCCGGTCGGATCAGTTACGGTCAGTACGGTGGCATGATCCGCCGCCCAGGTACCGCTGGGCAGGACGTCGCCTTCGACGACGCCGGCGGCAGCCGCACGAACCTCTAGGGCGGTGAGCGCCGCCCAGGCCGGAATGCCATGGGCCGAGGTGACGGTCAACTCGGCAACGCTGCTGCCACTGAGCTGCGCGGCCTGATCCAGCAACAGCAGCAGGCGCAACTGGGCCTGACCGCATTCTGGATGGCCGTCGGCGCCGCGCGCCAAACGGAGCGCCGTAGCCGCATCGCGTCGGGCGTTGGCCAGGGCCAGATTCAAATCGACGAGGCGACCCGCTGCCTCGGCTCGCTCGGCGGCCTTGCCGCCCAGTTCCTGGCCCAGCCGGTCGAGGCTGGCGAGACGCTCGCTCCACAGGGTCACGGCCCCAGTCAGCGCCTCGACCTGCGCGTTCGCCGCCGTCAGGTGCTCTTCGGCGACCTGGACCGTCGCCGTGGCATCAGCCAGCTCTTGCTGCAGGCGCTGCCAGTCGGCGGCATGCAGCCGGTATAGCACCGCGCCGGACGCGACTCGCTGGAAGGGTTTGACCAACACCTCGATTCGCCCCGCGAGGGGCACCTGATAGGGCCGCCGCGCGGTCGGCTCGGCTTCGAAGCGTCCGGGCATGCGCAGTACGCCCTGCACCACACGGTACTCGGCGGCGGCCCAGGTGATGCCCAGGTTCTTCTGCACCGTGTCGGTCAGGGCGATACCCGCGGATCCACCAGGACCGTGGTCATGACCGGCGTGGGGATCCGCCGGGGTCGGCGCGACGTGGCCATCCTTGGCCTTATGGCTGGCGTCTGAGGTGGAGCCGCAGCCGACGCTCAACAGCGCGACGATCATGGTCACCATACGGAGTAACATGGGGGCGTTCTCGAAGCGAAACGTGGTGGCGGTGGGCGACAGCAGGGACTGGTTCATGGCAAGCCTCCGACCTGGGTCATTCCCAGTGATGGCTCGCCAACGGCCTGACCGAGTCGGATCAGGGCTTCGGCGGCCCGGCGTCGGGCGGCGCCCAACTCGCTGGCCACGGCCAGGCTGGCGCGACGGGCTTCCAACAAGTCGGCCAAGCCGGCCTCACCAGCTCTGAAGGCGGCCATGCGCAACGCCAAGACCTCGGCAGCGACCGGCGCCGCCTGTTCGGCCAGGGCCCTCGCTTCGGCCTGGGCGGTGGTCACGGCGCCCAGGGCTTCCAGCAGATCCCGCTGCAAGCGCTGGCGCTCGCTGCGCGCCATGGCCCGGGCCTGGGCCCGCTCGGCCTCGGCCTCGGCGATGCCCCCGCGGTTCCAGTTCCACAGCGGCACGTCGATGCCCAGGGTCAGGCCATAGGTGTCCTTCTCATATTCCCGTCCGGCGTACACGCCGACGGTCAGATCCGGTAGGCGCGACGAGCGGGCAGATGCGACCTGCGACTCGGCGGCCGTCACGACTTCAGCCAAGGCCAGCAAACGTGGATGCCGACTGGCGGCCTCACGCAGACGTTGCGGGTCCAGGTCCAAGGGCTGATCCGTCCAGGCATCGGCGACCACCAGTCCCGCAGGCAGGTCCTGATCGCACCAGGTGCGCAGTACCGCCAGGGCCGTGTCCGCCTCGCGACGGCGGGCATCACGGTGCAGCGCTGAGGTGGCCGCCTCCAGGCGGATGCGGGCGGCGCTGGCCCGGTCGAGATCGCCGGCGGCCAAGCGACTGGCGGCGACAGTGGCCAGCTCTGCCATCAGGTCGGCTTGGGTGGCGTCTTGCGCGGCGGCCACAGCGGCAGCGGCATAGGCGATGGCCGCCAGGCGGACCTCGGCCTCCAACTCCAGCAGCGCGACCCGTCCGGCTGCCTCGGCGGCGCTGAGCTGGGCCTGGGCGGCCTCAACCCGGGCCGAGCGGACGCCCCACCACTCCAGCCGCTGTTTGAGACTGCCTCCATATGGCTGCTCGGGGTCTAGACCGTCCACTCGCGGCCGGGTCTGCCCCAGGGCCAGCTCAAGCTCGGGATTGGCCCAGGCGGAGGCTTGGCGGACGCGGGCTTCAGCCGCCGCGCGGGCGGCGGCCACCGCCAACACGGTCGGATGCGCGGCGCGGGCGGCCGCGACCAAGCGGGCGACCGGAACGGGGCCGCTCCAGGTCCAGGGAGCGGCTGGCGTGACCGTGGGCGCAGCTACCTCCATTACTGCGTCTTGAGCCGGAGCCGGCAGCGGCGCGCCAGCGGCCAGAGCGACCAGCATCAGCGTGGACAACAGCTGGCCGGCCCCCAGGTGGAGGCGGCGAGCGGGGCAGGAAAAAATGGACATGCTGATCCCAGAACCGAGGTACCGGCGCCGCATTCGGCGCCATGGCGCCCGCGCTGAACAGCGCGGGCGGTCTCTCAGCTCAGTCGCGCAGGCGGGGGATCAGGTGGGTAGGCCAAGCGGTCAATCGCGCGCAGCGGCGTGTTCCAATACTCGATCTCCGTCATGGCCGCCAGCTGCAACCATGCATACGCTTCGGGGACCATGACGTTCACCAATGCACAATGGCAATGACCACAATCGTCAGGGTCACAGGGCAGAGGCTCGACGGGGTCATCAATACCCTGGTCAGGGGCGCAGGGCCCACCCTGCCCATCCGGCTGCTGGTGGTGGGCGCAGGAATCGACCTCGACGTGGTCGGGCCCGACCACGTCATGCAACGCAACCGGCAGGGAGGCCATCAGCGCCGCCACGATCCCCGCGGCCAGCGCGGCTCCGCGCACGATGTGCATCACTATGGTGAACAATGCGGGCATGGCTTTGATAGGCTGGAAGGACGTCAAAGTATTAAGAACCTTACTTGGCGAGTTGGACCTTGCTAGCCAGAATGATTTTCTCTATCATTCTATCCCAATGTCAGGACGTCGCGGCTGGAACCCTGTGTTAACCCGGCTGACCAACAACGGCCGCCGGTTGGGACGCCTTGCCGCCATGCTCACCATGGCCCTGGCCCTGCTGATCCAAATGACGGTCACGGCCCATGGACCGGATCCCTGGCTCTGCGTCTGCGTCGCGGTCAACCCCGTGGCGCAAGCTCTGGCACCATGCTGCCAGACGGTGCGGGACCACGGCCCTGCTGCCCCAGGTCCGGCAACGCCACCACCGGCCTGCGATGACTGCCACCAGATGCCCCTGCCGCTGGCCGCTGGCAACCACCTGGTCGCGGGCCTGCCGATGCCGGTCGTGTGCCCACTGCCAATACCCCTGCGTATCACTGCGCTGCACCGACCAGAGCCTCGCGACCTGGTGCGACGACCCAGTCATAGCCCACCGCGCGGTGCCAGGCCCTTGCAGTTTTTGCGTGTGGTGGTGATCACCTGTTGAACGGGACGTCGGCAGTCGGCGAGGTGTTCGCCCACTGCCGCTGCGTTGCGGTGCGCCGTCGGCGCACCGACGTCACTCTCGTTCCCGGATGATCCATGCCCTCGCCCTTGTCGATTGTTGCGCGTCATGCGCCAGCTGTCCTCACCCTCCTGGCGCTGGGCGCCGTGTTCTGGTGGGGCCATCGCCATGGCTGGCGCCTCGCCAAACCCGCTACGCCCGTGGCCGTGGTTGAGCAGGAGGACTGGTGCGCCGAACACCACGTCGCGGAAGCCGTCTGCTTGAATTGCCGCAAAAGTCTGGGCAAAGCTCAGATCATGCAGGAGCCGACGCACCAGCGCGCTTCTGGGGAATCCGTCCGTTTCGCCCAGGTGGGCAGCGCGGCGGTGCTGAGCAAGGCCGGCATCACCGTCGCGACCGTGGCGCTGGGCCAAGCCGCACCGCTGCTACGGGTGGATGGCGACACCGGCTATGCGCCCGGCGCCAGCGCCCGTCTGGGCAGCCGCCTGGACGGCGTGGTGCGGCAGATCCTGGTCACGGTGGGCGACCAGGTTCCGGCCGGCGCGCTGCTCGCGGTGATCGATGTCCCTGAGGTGGGCCTGGCCAAGGCCGCCTTGATGCAGGCCGTGACGGCCCGCGATCTGGCCCAGGCCGCCGCCACCCGGGCCCGGGCTACCGCGACGGCCGGGGTGCGCTCGGCCGCGGACTTAGACGAAATCGAAGCCCGGCTGCGCAGTGCCGACGTCGCCGTCATCCAGGCTGGACAGACGCTGGGCAATCTCGGCTTGGAGACGACCCCCAGCACCTTGAGCGGGCTGGATGTGCCGACCCTGGTCGAGCGCCTGCGTCACCTTGGCCTGCCTGACCGTGTCGATGACGGCGGGTCGGCCAACCTGCTGCCGCTACGCGCCCCGGCCGCCGGCACGGTCACCGCCATCCACGCTGCCGCCGGCGAAGCCGTCGCGGCGCAAGCGCCCCTGCTCACCGTCGCCGACGCCCGCCGGCTGTGGGCAAAGCTTCCGCTGCCTGCTGAGCACGCGCGCCAGGTCGCGGTCGGCCAAGCCGTCACCTTCCACGTCGCCGGCACCCCTGCGGCCGCCGGGACCGTGGCGGCCATCGCTCAGGAAGCAGACCCGCAAACCCGCCTGGTCACGGTCTGGGCCCACCTGGCCAATGACGACCAGCGGCTGCGAGTGGGCGTCTTCGGCTCAGCCACCATCACCACCGGCCCGGCGGTGCCTGCTGCGTGGCTGCCGGCCGAAGCCGTCCAATACGACGGCGACCAGGCCGTCGTATTCGTCCGGCGTAGTGACACCATCTTCCGCTGCTTGGCAGTGACGGTGCTGGACCGCCGCGCAGGACAGCTCGCCGTCGATCGCCTGTTGGCCGGCGATGTGGTCGCCACCAGTGGCACCGGTCAGCTGTTCGCCAGCGCCTTCATCGATCGCCTGGGGGCCGGCTGCTGCGCGCCGGAATGACCATGCTGAATATCATCATCGACTGGTCGCTGCGTCATCGCGCGGCGGTGATCATCCTGACCCTGGGCGCGGTCGTCGCCGGGCTGCTGGCCCTGCGTCAGCTGGATATCGACGCCTTCCCCGACACCACGCCCGTGCAGGTGCAGGTCAACACCGTCGCCCCCGCGATGGGCCCCGAAGAGATCGAACGCCAGATCACCAGCCAGGTCGAGCAGGCCATCGGCGGCCTGCCCAAGGTCGACGGGGTGCGCTCGATCAGCAAGTTCGGCTTATCGCAGGTAGTGGTGACGTTCACCGATGGCACCGACATCTGGTTCGCGCGCCAGCTCATCAGCGAGCGTCTAGGCACCGTCGCCCTGCCCGCCGGCATCAATCGCCCGGAACTGGGCCCGGTCGCCACCGGCCTGGGTGAGATCTTCCATTACATCGTGCGCAGCCAGGACGGCGATCTGACCAGCGCGCGTACGACCCAGGATTGGGTGATCAAACCGGCCCTGCGGGCGGTGCCTGGGGTGGCCGAGATCAATTCCTGGGGCGGCTATGAAAAACAGTATGAGATCACCCTCGATCCCGAACGGCTGATCGCCCGCGGCGTGACCTTGGACGTGGTGCTAGAGCAGGTGCGTAGCGGCAATGTGAATGTGGGCGGCGGCGTGGTGCAGCGCGGCTCCGCAACCCTGGTGGTCCAGGGTCAGGGCCGGGTCGGCACGCTGGACGAGATCGGCAATCTCGTCATCGCGGCCAAGGATGGGGTCGCCGTGCGCGTACGAGATGTCGCCACCATCAGCATCGGCCACGAGATCCGTCGCGGAGCAGTGACCGCCGATGGCCGGGGCGAGGCGGTGCTGGGTCTGGGCTTCATGCTGATGGGCGAAAATCCGCACGCAGTGACCAGCCGGCTGAAAGCCAAGCTCGATGAATTGCGCCCCTTCCTGCCGACCGGCATCACGGTCGAGGTGGTCTACGACCGCACTGAGCTGGTCGACCACGTCATCGACACGGTGCGACGGAATCTTTTTGAAGGCGGCCTGCTGGTCGTCGCCGTGCTGTTCGTGTTTCTCGGTAATCTGCGCGCCGGGCTGATTGTCGCCCTGGCCATCCCCCTCTCGATGATGGTCGCCTTCGACGGCATGCTGCGCTTCGGCATCAGCGCCAGCCTGCTGTCCCTGGGGGCGATCGATTTCGGCTTGGTCGTCGACTCATCGGTGATCATGGTCGAGAACGCGGTCAGACGGCTCAACGATCCGCGCGAACGGCACCGCAGCCAGCGTGAGGTGGTCCGCGATGCGGCCATCGAGGTGCGTACGCCGACCATGTTCGGCGAGCTGATCATCATCATGGTCTATCTGCCGATCCTGACCCTTGAAGGGATCGAAGGGCGGATGTTCCAGCCCATGGCCCTGACCGTCGTCTTCGCCCTGGTCGGCTCGATGGTGCTGTCCCTGACCTTGATGCCGGTGCTGGCCAGCATGTTCCTGCACCGCAGCGCCCAGCCCGAACGCGAACCGTGGCTGGTGCGCGCCGCCACCTGGCTGTACGCCCCCTGCCTGCGCTTGGCCCTGCGTCATCGCCTGGCCGTGATCGCGGCGGCCTGCAGCACCATCCTGATCGCCGTGGTGTTGTTCCGCGGACTGGGCGCCGAGTTCCTGCCGCGCATGTCCGAGGGCGGCCTGGTCGCCAATATCATCCGCCTGCCCGGCACCAGCCTGGCGGCGTCGACGGCGCAAAACACCCGCCTCGAAGCGCAGTTGCTGCAAGCCTTCCCCGATGAGATCAGCCATGTCTGGACGCGCGTGGGTACCGCCGAAGTGGCGACCGACCCCATGGGCATCGAGTTGGGCGACTGCTTCATGTCGTTCAAGCCCCGCTCTGCCTGGACCAAGGCCAGCACTCAGGCCGAACTGACCGAGCGGATCGCGCAGCTGCTGAAGGATCTGCCCGGACAAAACGTCGCGATGACGCAGCCGATCGAGATGCGCATGAACGAGATGATCAGCGGGGCCCGGGGCGACGTGGCGATCAAGCTGTTCGGTGACGACCTGGACCTGCTGCGTGAGAAGGCGGCCGAGATCGAGGCCTCGCTCTACGGGGTCACCGGCTCGATCGCCATCAGCGTCGAGCAGACCACGGGTCAGCCCGCGCTGCGCATCAAGGCCAACGCCGAGGCCCTGGCCCGGTACGGCATCCCGGTGGGCGAGGTCATGGAACTGGTCGAGACCATCGGCGGCGTCCACCTGGGCGAGGTCGTCGAAGGCCAGGTGCGCTTCCCGCTGGTCGCGCGTCTGCCCGCGGCCGTGCGCGACGATGCGGTGCATCTGGCCGAGCTGCCCTTGATGACCGCGGGCGGCGAGCGCCTGCCGCTGGCGATGGTGGCAGACATCGCGGCCACCCAAGAGCCGCTGACCATCACCCGCGAATGGGGCCAGCGGCGCATCGTCATCCAGTGCAATGTACAGGGTCGCGACGTGGCGTCATTCGTGGCCGAGGCCCAGGCCGTCATCGCCAAGGAGGTCACCCTGCCACCGGGCCGCTGGCGCATTGAGTGGGGTGGCCAGTTTGAACATCTCGAACGCGCCCGTGCCCGCCTGGCCCTGGTCGTGCCGGTGGCGCTGCTGTCGATCTTCCTGCTGCTGCGCTGGTCCCTGGGATCAAGCCGGCTGGCCATCCTGGTGTACACCGCGGTGCCCGTGGCCGCAGTCGGCGGCGTCGCCGGGCTGTGGCTGCGCGGCATGCCGTTCTCGATCTCGGCCGCCGTCGGTTTCATCGCCCTGGCCGGCATGGCGGTGCTCAACGGCTTGGTGATGGTCACCTTCATCCGCCAGCTCCGCCAGCAGGGCCTGCCGCTCCACCAGGCGATCATCGATGGCTCGCTCATCCGCCTGCGGCCCGTATTGATGACGGCGCTGGTTGCCGCGCTGGGCTTCGTCCCCATGGCCCTGGCCACCGGCATGGGCGCCGAGGTGCAGCGGCCCCTCGCGACCGTGGTCATCGCCGGGATCCTGTCGTCGACGCTGCTGACGCTTTTCCTGATCCCGGTGCTGTATGCCTGGTTCGAGCCGAACAGCACCGCCGAGCCGGACCTATCATCCCACCTACCGGGGCCAACGCCCCCTGTCTAAGGAGTACCAATGATCCGTCACCTCGCCCTCTGCACGCTGCTGTTCATCGGGGCTCAGGCCCTGGTCGCCGTTGAACCTGCTGCTCCCGCAGCGACTGCCGCGGCGGTCGAACGCCTGACCACCGAGCAGTGGTGCTGGACCCACGACCTACCCAAAGACGTGTGCGCCACCTGTGACCGCAAGCTGATTCCCGCACTGAAGAAGGCCAAGGACTGGTGCCCTGAACACGCCATGGCCGAATCGGTCTGCGTGCTGTGCGATCCCACCGCCAAGGCACGTCTGGACGCTCTGCGCCCCGTCGACAAGCCCAAGGACGTCAAGTAGGCAGTTCGCCCTTGGCGCCGGGCCTTAAATCCGGCGCCCAGGACGCGGCTGGTGCGCCGGCGGAAAAATCGTGGAGTCGATGCCGGATCCTGCCGTCGGTTTGCACTTCCAGCCAATGTCCGCTGCTGCCCGGCCAGTCCCCGACCAGGGTCAAGGGACAGCCCCGCACCACGCGGGTCCAGGCCTGATGCACGTGACCGGCGATGAGGTGATCGCAGCCACGTGATGAGGCCACCACGCGGCGGGGATCGATGAAAATACGCCGGCCAGTCATGGGACGGTTTCCCCGGCTGCGACGGCGCATCCAACGCGCCACCACATCCTGCATGGCTGGCGGATGCAGGGCCTGCCACGCGCGCTGCCAGAACGACGCCATCAAGGCCGCCAGGGCGCGATACCCAGGATCATGGCACAGGCGATCACCGTGGACCACGCGCAGCCGACGGCCGCCCACCAGCAGGTCGAGTCGCCGGTGCAGGCGCAGGCCGCCCGCGATTTCCAGTCGGCGCCCGGCAACCATCTCGCGATTGCCCCGCACCAATTCGATATGCCATCCCCGGTCCCGCAGCTGCCGTAGCCGCTCAAGCACCACCGCGTGGCGGGCTACTGCCGCTGACGATTCCAGCCAATACTCGAACAGGTCACCCAGGATCACCAAGCGCACCGGCGGTCGGCTCGCCAACCAGTCGAGCCAACGGGCAAAACCTACCCCGCCATGGGGCGAACCGAGATGGACGTCGCCAGCGATATAGACTTGAGTTTTGTGTTTCGAGTTTCGAGTTTCGAGGCCCAGACACTCGGAACTCGAAACTCGAATCTCTGACTCACTCGCCGCAATGTCTTGTTGATTTTCGAGCCCTCGAAACTCGAAACTCGAAACTCGAATCTCTGACTCACTCGCCATACTGTCGCAATTTCGCATAAAGCGTACTACGGTCGATACCCAACACCTCGGCTGCGGCCTTCTTGTTGCCGCCCACGTGGGCGAGGACGCGCTGGATGTGGCTGCGCTCGACCTCCGCCAGGGGCAGCAAGGCGACCGGGCCCGTGGTCGGTACGTCTGCCGGGCTGGTGCGCAGGTGCTCGGGCAGGTCGGCGGCGGTGATGACCGCACCGTCAGCCAAGGCGCTGGCGCGTTCAAGGCAGCTGCGCAGCTCACGCACATTACCGGGCCAGGCATGACGCATCAGGACGGCCCTGGCATCCGGGGCCAGGCGGCGGGTGGGTCGGTCGTGGCGTCGCGCGTCCGAAGCCAGGATCGCTTCACAGAGCACCGTCAGTTCATCACCACGACCCCGCAGCGGCAACAAGGTCAGGGCAAACCCCTCAAGCCGCGCCAACAGGTCGGAACGCAGGCGGCCAGGCGTCCATTCGCTGGCAATCACCCGCACCTCGACCCGGCGCAGGGCTCCGTCGCCAGGGCGGGTGAAGCTGCCTTGGGTGATGATGTCCAGGATGCGCTGTTGCCAGGCGGCGGGCAGGGCCTCGATCTCATCCAGATACACCGTGCCACCGGTGGTCACCTCGATCAAGCCTGGCCGGGCACCTCCGCCCAAGGTCGCATCCGCATCGGTGATATTGCCGCAGGCGATCACCGTAAAGGGTCCGCTGGCGCGCGGCGACTGATGATGCAGCAGCCGCGCCAGCAACTCGCGACCCGTGCCCGCTTCGCCACGCAGCAGCACGGGCGCGCCGCCTGGTCCGATGCGCTCGGCGAAGTGCCGTGGGGCGGGATCATGGCCGCTCCACACCGGGGCGGTGCGTGGCGTGGCGACCAGCCGGGCGACCTGCTGGCGCAAGTCCTCGCGCTGATCCAGATTGGCCAGCGACACGGCCACCTGATTGGCGACCGCCGCCAAAAACTCCAAGTCGAGTTGCGCATAGGGCCGCACCGGACCGACCCGGTCGACATACAGCAATGCCAGCAACCGGCCACCCAGGCGGACCGGCGCCGCCATCGCCGCCCCCACGCCTGCTTGCAGCATGCTGGCGGACGGGGCCAGGTCGCCTTCGGTGGCGATGCGCAAGGGCACCAGCCGCGTACGCGCCGCGTTCAGCAAGGTGGTGGCGAAGGGCACGCCGCCGAAGCGGGCCGCCAGGCGCCGGGCATGGGGCGGCCACAGGGTCCAGCCATCGGCTGCGGGCAGGAAGACAGCGATGCGGTCCCGCTCCAAGATCTCGGCCGCGACTTCGTCAAGCAGGTCGAAACAGGCATCCTGGGTGGCCAGGTCCTGGGCCTTCAGCACCAATTGGTGGAGCAGCACCAGGTAGCGGTTGGCGCGCTCCAGACCGCGGCGGTCCACATCCGGCGGCAGGGACAGCAGCGACGCATTGCTGTCGGCGGCATCGGCCGCCAAAGCCTCACCCTCGTCAGCGTCGCTGGCGAAGCGCAGCACGGTGCCGCCAATGCGGAAGGTGACCCCATCGCGCAAGGGCAGGGACATGACCCGATCCTCGCCCACCCAGGTGCCGTTGGCGCTGTCGCGATCCACCAGTTCCCAGCCCCCATCGCGGCAGCGGATCTCGGCATGGATGCGGCTCGCCTTCACATCCTTCAGGGTCAGGCCGGCCTGCGGATCCCGGCCAATGGTCAGGTCGCCACTGAGCTGGAGGTCGCGCAGCGGGGCTGCACCAGCGGTGATGAGCAGACGGGGCATACCCTGTCGTAGCCGAGGCGCTGCGGCAGTCGACCCTGGCGTGGGGCCAAGCCGGCCCTGGCCCTGGCAACGACATGCTTAGCATTCCCCCATGGCCCTGCTGCTTGGCATGTTCTTGGTGATCGCCGGCGCCCTTGGCGTGGGGCTGGGTCTGACCCTGGCCAAGGCGGGGGGCTGCGTGGCCCTGGGCGGTTTGTTGCTGCTGGTCGGGGCGCGTCGCCGCCAACGCCATGAGTCGTCAGCACATTTGCCGGCCGTGCCCGAAGCCAGCCATCATGCCGACGTGCGCCGCCACCAACGCGCCGCCGCGCCCACTCAGTCGACGCAGCCGACTGAGTCGACCACGCACGAATCGCCGCCCTGATCTACGGGCCGGTTGGCAAATCTGCTGGCGGCACCGGCGGCACCGGCAGCACCGGCAGCACTGCTTTGGGTTTGGGCTTGGGCGCAGGCGGCGGCAGCGATGGCCCATTGAAGCGGCACGCCACGGCGCAGCCCTCGGCCAGCCAGCT
>Ga0136636_10001032_pt1 | contig 15738 bp, 18 predicted proteins | sample AntDrymUQ8522106_2_FD_104653 | JGI IMG/M metagenome (GOLD analysis project Ga0136636, IMG submission 104653) | Polar desert sand microbial communities from Dry Valleys, Antarctica - metaG UQ852 (21.06) | ecosystem: Environmental > Terrestrial > Soil > Desert | place: Antarctica: Dry Valley... | reverse complement strand
CGCCCCGAGAAGTTCATCGTGTTCTGTGATGACTTGAGTTTCGAAGACGGTGAACCCGGCTACAAGGAGTTGAAATCGGTGCTGGACGGATCCGTGGCCGCCACCACACCCAATGTGCTGATTTATGCCACCAGCAACCGTCGGCACCTGCTGCCCGAATACATGGCAGAGAACCTCAGTTACACCCACCGGGCTGACGGGGAGGTGCACCCCGGTGAGGCAGTGGAGGAAAAAATCTCGTTGTCCGACCGATTTGGCTTGTGGGTCAGTTTTTACGCCTTCAGTCAGGATGAGTATTTGACGGTGGTGGCGCAGTGGTTGGCAGCCTTTGGCGCATCCCCTCAGGAGATCGAGTTGGTGCGTCCTCAGGCGCTGTTGTGGGCCCTGGAGCGGGGTGCGCGCAGCGGGCGGGTTGCCCATCAGTTTGCACGTGATTATGCAGGGCAACGCGCGAGCAATGTATGACCACCACTGAACCTTTGATTGCAGATGCTGGGGTAGCTCGCGCAGGCGGGGTTGACCGGGCCGTAGTTGAAGTCGCTGTCGGTGTGCTGATTCAGCGCAATGGTGACTTCTTGCTCACCTCACGCCCGCAAGGTAAGGCGTATGCCGGCTACTGGGAGTTTCCCGGAGGCAAACTGGAAGCTGGTGAAACCGTCGAGCAGGCTTTGGTGCGTGAGCTGAACGAAGAGCTGGGCATTGAGGTGACGGAGGTTACGCGTTGGCGTGAAGCCGTGGTTGATTACCCCCACGCCTTGGTGCGCCTGCATTTCTGTAAAGTTACTCTGTGGCGCGGAGTGTTGCAAATGCGTGAGCAGCAAAGTCATGCGTGGCAAAGCTTACCGGTGGTGGTTACCCCCGTGCTTGCGGGTACGGTTCCCGTCTTGGAATGGCTGGCGCAGGAACTAGGTTTTCAGCGGGCGGCCAACCCTTGATTCACATGGGTCGAGACCTGTTTGGATCAAATGCTGGCTCAAATTGTTCTTCGGGGGGCATTTCTGGCGTGGCCGGTACTGCAAACTGCTCGCTCGCCCAAGCGCCCAAATCCATTTGTTTGCAACGTTCGCTGCAAAAGGGTCGAAACAGGTTGGCTGTGGAATAGACGCTTGCACCTCGGCAATTCGGGCAACTGACGGTTCGGGTTTTCATTGTCCGCGTGGATGCTGGCATCATCAAGAGCACAGAGCCAACTCGAAGGCCACATCGTCATTGACTGGCGTTGAGCGGTTACCCTCACCCATCTGCGTCAAACGGACCGTCACCATCAAACGGTTGCCGGTGATTTCGGGGACACATTCCAAATGCGGATCAAGTGCCACACGCATCAGCAAGAACGTTCTGGTTTGGGGCAAACTTTGTTGAAACACCCCCCCGGTCGCCATCACCTTTTGCGGTGCACCAGAGTCTCGCAGCAGTCTGAGCAGCAGATAAATGGCATCTGACATGGCGGTTAACGACTGGGTCCACTGCAGCAGATCAGCTTGTCTGGACTCGCCGCACTTGTGTTGCCAAGCGAAATAAGACGGTAGATCGAATTCGAACGTGCCACCTGGAATGCTCATGCGACCCCGAATCCCCATCAACCAGTCGTTGTCGTTCAGACTTTGCCCGGCTTTGCCGGATTGGTTGTTCAACGCGGCAAAACTCTGGTCAATTTCATCGATCACTTGGCTCAGCGCGTCTTCAGAAATGGCCGGGTTGCCTCGGAAACCGTCAAGCACGTGTTTTTGTTTGTCCAAATCTTTCAGGAGATCGGATTTCAGATCGGCGCGCCCAGCCACGTCCATGATCTCGAACAGGGTGGCGAGGGCAAAGTGATGGTCAAGCGCATCGACGCGTTGGCAGAGTTGATGCAAGCGCAAAAAAAGACGTTCCAGCCGCAAATAAGTGCGGACACGTTCGTGCAAGGGATGTTCGTAGAGAATCACGCTATTTTCAAAGGACAGTGGGGTGGCTCAATGATAGCCCGAAGCTAGGTGCGAGCACCCGGACCAGTCGTGTCAACCCCTGCAAAGTGATGCCATCGTTGAAAATGACGCCGTCTGCTACTTTGATACGGTGTTCCCGGGTGCATTGGCTGGCGATGATGGCCTCGACCTGCGCCTGTGCCATCGTGTTGCGTTGCATGACCCGCGCGATTTGTGTGTGTCTCGTGCAGTCGATCACCAAAACATGGTGAAGCGAGGCGCGCCAATGGGTTGATTCGGCTAACAGGGGTATGTCAAACACCAGGCAAGCGCTGCCTGCGTTTTCAGCCTGTCGAGCTTGTTGCCACATGGACTGATTGACCAGCGGGTGAACAATGTCCTCTAAGGTTTGGCGGGAACGGGGTTCGGAAAACACTTTGGCGTGCATTTTGGTCCGGTCCATCGCCCCGTTGTAGGAGATGAAATCATGGCCAAACGTTTCGCGGATCGCAGGTATCGCGGCGCCTTCTGGCGCCGTTAGGGTGCGTGATATGGCGTCGGCGTCAATGACCGCTGCCCCACACTGCGCGAGCAGGGTTGCCACCGTGCTTTTGCCACTGCCAATGCCGCCGGTCAAACCCAGTCGTAACGCGCTATGCACCGCCTAAAGACCTACAACGCGCAAAATTGATTGGGGTCCCGCAACCATGGCGGTGAGTCCAGCCCCCGCCAAAAACGGCCCAAACGGGATGTACCCCCCCTCACGCAAGCCAGTTGAGAATTTCATGGCAATGCCGACGACCGCACCAATTACCGAAGACATCAAGATAATTGGTACCAATGCCTGCCAGCCAAACCATGCACCCAGGGCCGCAAACAACTTGAAGTCGCCAAAACCCATGCCCTCTTTGCCGGTGGCCAGTTTGAATGCCCAGTAGACCAACCACAGCGACATGTAACCGCCGACTGCCCCCCAAACAGCATCAGAAAGGGCAATGGGGTTCCAACCGAGCGCGGCGACGATCAAGCCCGACCAGAGTAAAGGCAGCGTGATGCTGTCGGGCAGCAAAGTAGTGTCCCAGTCGATCATGGTCAGTGCGATCAATGCCGATGCAAACCCACACCAAGCGAAAGCCACTGCACCCAAACCCCAACGCCAACCGCAGTAACAGTAAAGTGCCCCGGTCACGAGTTCAACCGCCGGGTAGCGCAGGCTAAAAGGCGTCTTACACTGACTACATTTGCCGCGCAAAAACACGCAGCTCAGTACAGGAATGTTTTCGTACCATGCCAGTTGATGGCCACATTTTTGGCAACGCGAACGCGGCGTCATCAGGTTAAATGGTGCGGATTCTGGGAGCGTTTGCCCCTGAAGCTCTGCACACTCGGCCTTCCATTGCGCTTCCATCATCACGGGAAGCCGGTAAATCACCACATTCAGAAAGCTGCCCACCAGCAACCCAAGCAGCCCGAGCAAACCGGAGGTCAAGCCTGGTGATAGCTCCATCAGACCACCTGACCCAGTTTGAAGATGGGCAGGTACATGGCCACCACGATGCCACCAATGACGGTGCCCAGAATCACGATGATGATGGGCTCCATCAAGCTGGAGATGCCCGCCACCATGTCGTCCACCTCGGCTTCGTAGAAGTCAGCTGCCTTGCCCAACATGTGGTCAATGGAGCCAGACTCTTCACCAATTGCGCACATCTGCAACACCATCGACGGAAACAAGTTCACGTTGGTCATGGCAGCCGTCAACGCGGTACCCGTGGACACCTCTTGCTGAATTTTGATGGTGGCAGATTCGTATACCGAGTTGCCAGCAGCACCCCCGACCGAATCCAGTGCCTCCACCAAAGGCACACCGGCGGCGAACATAGTTGCCAGTGTGCGGGTCCAGCGGGCAATACATGACTTGTCAACCAGGACACCGAAAATCGGCATCTTCAACAGCAATCTGTCCATGAACTGTTGTACGCGTTTATCGCGCTGCCAAGCTTGCATGAAAAAGTAAAACCCGCCACCGATACCGCCAAAGATCAGCCACCAATAGTTCACGAAAATTTCACTCATCGCAATCACAAATAGCGTTGGTGCAGGTAGGTCTGCACCAAAGCTGGTGAACACCTCTTTGAACGACGGAACCACAAATATCATGATCACGGCAGTGACAACGAAGGCCACGATCAGCACCGAGATGGGGTACATCAGGGCTGACTTGATTTTGGATTTCATGGCCTCGGTCTTTTCCATGTAAACCGCCAACCGATCAAGCAATTGGTCCAAGATGCCTGCGGCCTCGCCCGCTTCTACCAAGTTGCAGTAAAGCGCATCGAAGTACAGGGGGTACTTGCGAAACGCCACACTCAAACTGGTACCGGTTTCCACATCGGTGCGGATGTCGTTGAGCAGCCGCGTGACGTTGGGGTTGGGGTTGCCGCGCCCGACGATGTCAAAGGCCTGCAAAAGTGGAACGCCTGCCTTCATCATGGTTGCCAGCTGGCGGGTGAAGATGGCGAGGTCCTTGGGCTTGATGCGTTTGCCCGAACTGGTGCGGCGTTTTTTGATCTTGGTGGGCATCACCCCTTGGCGACGTAGGGCAGCCTGGACCTGGTTCTCTCCGCCAGCACGAATCTCGCCGCGGACCTGTTTCCCATTGCGGTCTTTGCCTTCCCACTCAAAGACAAACTCTTTGACACTTTTGGTGCCTTTGGTCACTTTGGATTTATCGGTTGCCATAACTCGCTATTGGTTGTTGGATCATTCGTTGGACACGGCCAAAACTTCTTCCAGCGAAGTTAGCCCCATTTTGACCTTGCGTAGGCCAGATTCCCGTAAGGTCGCTACACCTTCATTCTTGGCTTGTTCGGCAATTTCCAACGAACTGCCGTCGCGCAAGATGATGCGCTGGATTTCTTCGCTGATGGGCATCACTTGATATATGCCAACGCGCCCTTTGTAGCCGTTGTTGCATGCGTTGCAACCCACCGGATGATAAGGTTTCCAACTGCCGTCAAGGTCTTTGGGCTTGAAGCCAGCGTCCAACAGCGTTTTTTCTGGAATGTCGATGGTTTTTTTGCACTGTGTGCACAACCTGCGAGCCAGCCGCTGGGCGGTGATCAACAATACGCTGGAGGCGATGTTGAAAGGGGCAATCCCCATGTTGCGCATTCGCGTGAGGGTGGTCGGCGCGTCGTTGGTGTGCAGCGTGGAGAGTACCAGGTGGCCGGTTTGAGCCGCCTTGATGGCAATGTCAGCCGTTTCGAGGTCACGAATTTCCCCGACCATGATGATGTCCGGGTCTTGGCGAAGAAAGGACTTGAGGGCCACGGCAAAAGTCATCCCAGCTTTGTCGTTCACGTTGACTTGGTTGACGCCGGGTAAGTTGATTTCAGACGGGTCTTCAGCAGTGGCGATGTTCACGCCCGGCTTGTTGAGCAGATTCAGACAGGTGTAGAGCGACACCGTTTTACCCGAGCCTGTGGGGCCAGTGACCAGAATCATGCCGTAGGGCCTGCCAATGGCGTGAAGCAAGCGCTCTTTTTCGACGGCGTCATAGCCCAGCGCATCGATACCCAGTTTGGCACTGCTGGGGTCCAGGATCCGGATCACGATCTTTTCGCCAAACAATGTAGGCAGCGTGCTGACACGAAAATCGATGACCCGGTCTGGCCCGATTTTGAGTTTCATCTTGCCATCTTGGGGCACGCGCTTCTCGGAAATGTCCATTTTGGAGATGACCTTGATGCGAGACGCCAGTTTGTCTTTGATGGCAATTGGCGGGGATGCGATTTCGCGCAACTCGCCGTCAATGCGAAAGCGCACACGGTAGTTGTGCTCGTACGGCTCAAAATGCAAGTCAGAGGCCCGCATGGAAAAGGCGTCTACCAGCATTTTGTGCAAGAACTTAACGACCGGCGCGTCATCAACTTCGGACGTTGCCGCGCTGGCATTGTCAGAAATGGGTTCAGAGACCAGGTCATCAAACTCGAAGTCGTCGCCAACAATGTTTTCGATGGTTTCGCTGGCGGTGGCGGATGTGGTAGACACCACTTTGAGCAGTTTGTCGTACTCTGCGATAACCCAGTCCACACTCATCTGGGTGGAAAACTTGATGCGTTCAAGTGACTGCTGGTCTGAGGGGTCGGCAGTGGCCACAATCAGGCGATTTTGCCGTTTGCCCAATACGACCACCCTGTACTCCTGGCTGATTTTGGCGTCCAGAAGGTTTTTGGGCAGGCGTTGCAGGTCAACCGCGTCCAGATCGATCAACGGCACTGCAAACGCCAGCGACAAGGTATGCGCCAGATCAGCGGCAGACACGGCCCCTGAACCGGTTAGCTCGGCAATGAAACTGGAGCGTTTGGTTTGCGCTTTGCGGAAGATGTCTTCGGCAAATTTTTGTTCAAGTTTGCCAGCCAGAACCAGCGTGCGCCCCAAGCCGGGCAGTGCACTGTCACTCAGAATGGGAGAAGAGGAGTCGTTGGCAACCATAGGGAGAGAATGTACTACTTGAACAGATGTTTTTAGCGTTTGTGTTGTGGGTGAGAAGTATCAAGATGTGAATAGCGCGACGTATTTGCTCTAACTCAATCTAAATGATATTTCCCGATACAGATCAACACAGCAATGGCGGACGCGTGGTGTTTTGCGGATTATGCACAAAGCTAGGTTATAGGCGTGGTGTTTTGAGGTTTGTATGCTACTTAATTTGTAGCCGTTGTTATGGTCTTGTAAAACGCCTGGGTTTTTCAATACCGGTCGCCAGCGTCATCACCCATGCGGGAAGCAGCCACTGCAGCCACGCGTTAGCGGCAGTCGAAGTGCGTTGACTACCGACAGATAAAGCGATGGCTTCGGTGGTTGCCGTGTTCACACGCCCGTCTTTCAGAAATTGGGTAGCTATAAATTGCGCCACGCTCACGGTAAAGCCGATGGCAAAACCTGGTACCAAGATTGTGCGCAGCATGGGCCATTTCACGCGCAACAAGAAGGCCATCTAACCCAGACCCAATCAAGCAGCCATGCGTGCATGCGCGGATCAAAACCACGATAAGCTGGCTTCAGCGCGATCAAAACATGGGGCAGGGTGATCAGTAAATGGACCAGCGCCACACCGGCCCGTGAAGCATCGATACCCGCATAAACAGCGAGCCACTGCAAGTCCGATAGTCCACAGTGCCACCGGGGCAGCGTGAGCAGCATCAAGGTTAGTCCCTGGGTTACCCATTGCCACTGCGTGGGGGGCGTTTCATTAGCACAAGAGCCCAATACAATGCTGCGCCAGCACTCGCAAGTCCCAACGTCCTCGCGCGCCAGAGAACATCCGCGCTACCCATCACGGACTGGCACGTTTGCAGGGACAGGAATTCTGGCCAAGCCAGTGGACATGGCCAATAGCCGCAGACACTGTTAACAGCCAGTATGTTCAACAACAGCGTTGACTTTGAAGGGTGTTGCAAAGCCTGAGTCGCTGCATCGACACCGTGTGGGTTCTGGGCATCACCGCGCGGGTACGCTGAGCACGCGCTCCAGGAAGTTGGCGATGTCGACGATCTCTTGGGGGTGCAGGCTGTGCGGCATGGGGTAGCTGTGCCATTCGACAGCGTAGCCTAACGAAAACAGCTGATCACGGCTTGCCCGGCCACGTTGTGGGACGACCACGGCATCGTCGTCGCCATGGGCCATGAAAATGGGCGTGGTTGCATTGGCAAGCGCCCGTTCTTTGCTGAAACGGTCGGCCAGTGGGAGATAGCCTGACAGCGCAAGGATGCCGGCCAGTTTTTTAGGGTATCTCAAGCCAGTGTGCAAAGCCATGGCACAGCCCTGAGAGAAGCCGGCCAGAACGATGCGCTCAGGCGCTATGCCGCGGACAACTTCCCGCTGTATGAGTGCCACGATCGCCGCGTCCGAGGTCGCAATGCCAACGTCATCTTGTTGGCTGGTCAAGTCTGTGCCGCGAATGTCGTACCAGGCAGGCATGACATAACCACCATTGAGCGTGATCGGCATGCTAGGGGCGTGGGGGAAGATAAACCGTATTGGCGGACACCGACTCAGATTCAGTTGTGGTACCAAAGATGCGAAGTCATGACCGTCGGCGCCAAGTCCATGCAACCAGACCACGGCGGCATCTGGCGAATCAGCGGTGTCGATTTGAATGTGCGCAATGACGTCTTGCATGGGGTGAGTCCGTTCAATTGGGTGAATGCCCACAAACTTTTCGGCGGACCGGTGCTGACACCACACGCCAGTTGGGCGCTGGGTCAAAAGAGTTCGATATCGCCTTCATTGACCGGCTCAAGGACCAGTTTGCCCTCAGCGATCAAATCTTCAAAACAGCACACCTGGTTGCGACCATGTTCCTTGGCGTAATAGACCCCCTTGTCGGCGCGCTCCATGGCGCCGCTGGGTGAATCGCCCCGCCGAATTTCTGTCACGCCGATGCTGACCGTGATGTGTCCGACCTGCGGAAACAGATGCGTTTCAGTGTTAAAGCGAAGCCGCTCGAGGGCAGCTTTTGCTTCTGCAGGGGTGGCGCAACGCATGAGCACAACAAACTCCTCTCCCCCGAAACGGTAGAGTTGGTCGTGAAAACGAAACGTGCTGCGCATGAGTCGTGCCAAAAGCAGCAGAACCTCGTCGCCAATAAGGTGACCAAAGTTGTCATTGACACGCTTGAAGTGGTCAATGTCGAGCATCGCCAACCAGAAACTTCCCTGGCCGTTCTCTGCGCCGTCGTCATGACGGCGGTCAGCGGGAATTCGCTCCTGGGCCTCTTCCTGGGTCGTGGTGGCTTTCAAAAAAGCACCGTCGAAGGTCTTGCGGTTCAGAAGTTCCGTCAGAGCGTCGCGTTCACCGTAGTCCAACAAGCCCTGAAAGTTTTGGTACAGCCGCATGACGCCGGTAATCAGCATCACCATTTCTGCTGCCAAAGGCGCGTCGGTCACGACTTCCATAACAGCCGTGCCGCCAGCATGGGTGGTTAACGGAAAGATGCTGACCTCGCTCGCCTTTTTCGCAAGTATAGGTTTTTGGACAACGACCGCGTGTTGGCGCATGGGGTAGTCGTCAGCCTTGGGAAGATCTTCAAGTTCTGCCCATGCTTGGTTGGTTAGGGGTTGAGCCATACCAGCGAACTTGCTGGCACCGGTTAACCAACGCTCGTTGCCGGGGATGCCGACGAGGCGATGAATCGCCACACTGTCGGGACGCACCAGTTCATCCAGTGTGTCAACCAGTGCAGTGTCCAACGATTGCCTGTCCCGTAAAGCGGTCAGGTCAGCGAGTTTGCTGACGATTTCTGTCATGTGGCGAGTTTAACTGTATGGCGCATGGTAGTTATCGGGGGGTAACCCGACCTTCCGCCATGTGTTGTGTTTTTGTGCATTAGTTCCCGTAGCGTTCGAGCCATTGTTTCTCCAAAGGATTTACCTAACTGCAATGAGGTTCGGATGAAGTGGGTTGAGTGTATAAAACTTGCACAGACAACGGCGCACTGGCAAAGCGACGGCGCTCAGTGAAAGATAGATGGTAACTACTCAGGTCTTATGAATCAACAACTTAGGGCGGATTTACATCTAAAACTGTCCGAAAAATGAGCATATTTACGGAAGTTTCGACCATTTTTCGATTGTTTCAAAACCAAAAAATCCGTAAGTCGTTGATTTATATAGTGTGCAGCCTTCCATCTCGACCTGAGTAATTACGATAGATGATCGACAGCCAACACCGTTGAGTCGCCCCAAGTTGAGATGTTCGCTTTGCGCGCTTGAGGCGAAACAGGTTTGTAAACAGCGCGTCGGTCCGGGCTGGCTTCCAGTAAGGCCTGTTTTAAGAAGGTAGTGCCGTGTAGATCAGATGGACGGGGGTGGCTTACCTGGGCGGGGTTGGCTTGCGCAAATGCCAGCAATTCAGCCATGCCTTCGAGACGTCGGGAGATACGTTTGCTGTCGGCAAAAAAAGTCAGCTGCGTCATGCTCCAAGGCATTTCAAGGCTCTGCCTGGGTTCGGAGAAGTCGATGGTTGTGGTTGGTTTTCCAACCACGTCGATCTCTTTGAAATTGGGTAGATGGTGAGTAAACGGGGCAAACAACACGCCCTCGCACTTCATGGGGAGAAAGTTTTCGCCATTGATCCAGGCCAGGTCAACGCCGTCACTGTTCAGTTTGCCCGCGGGCTTTTCATTGCGCAGGCGTTTCACGACCTCGCTGAGGTCACTGCTTTTGACATGCTTCAGCGTGATGCCATCGTGTTTTTTCACCTCCACGGCGATCCATCGCAGGTAGGCGTTGATGTTGGGACTACCCGCGCAAGCATTCAGGTACACCGTCTGACCATTGGCCTGAGCCTCTAGGCTACGCCAAGTGTCCGGCGCTTTGGCCCACAACGGCGTGGTCAAGGAGATAACGATGGCAGCGATCACTTGACGGCGCGCCGCATTGATCGTGGAAGGATTCATAGCTGTTGGTGGCAGCATGGGTGAATAAATCGGTCGGTGACGCCGGTTGACAGGCTGCAAAGAGCGGATACTGTTTTAAGACGGACGCAGTGCCTCTGACTGTGACTGGATTTGTCGTGCATGGCTGCTTGTGTTTACGGTCTGTGGGAATGTTGACCTATGCCAGCAAAGCCTGCGCAAACTCGCGGGCATTGAACGTTTCCAGATCCTCGAGTTTTTCCCCAACGCCGATGAAGTACACCGGAATGGGGCGCTCACGGGCTATCGCAGCCAACACACCACCTTTGGCAGTGCCGTCGAGTTTGGTCACGATGAGGCCGGTTAGCCCCAGCGCGTCGTCAAACGCTTTCACCTGTGTCAGTGCGTTCTGGCCCGTGTTGCCGTCGATGACGAGCAGAATTTCGTGGGGCGGTAGGTGGGTTGCTGTACCTGGCTCGGTGCCGCTGTCCGCGGTGGCCCCGGCTTTCTGAATCACCCGTTTAATTTTTTTGAGTTCTTCCATCAAATGCAACTGGGTGGGCAAACGCCCAGCCGTGTCGATCAGCACGACATCGCGACCTCTGGAGGTTGCGGCATTGACCGCATCAAACGAGACGGCGGCTGGGTCGCCACCGTCTTGGCTGATGATGTCAACGGTGTTTCTGTCTGCCCAAACGCCCAGTTGTTCACGGGCGGCGGCGCGAAAGGTGTCGGCGGCGGCCAGCAAGACGCTCGCGCCACTGTCGGCCAAATGGCGGGTGAGTTTGCCGATGGACGTGGTTTTGCCCGCGCCATTGACCCCAGCTACCATGATCACGGTGGGTTTGAATCGACCAATTTGCAACGGTTTTTCAAGTGGTGCAAGCAACTCTGTCAGGGATTCGACTAGGTGTGCCTTGACCTTGGCAGGTTCAGTGGTTTGTGCATTTTTGACGCGGCGTTTCAGGTCGTCCAGTAAGTACACAGTGGCTTTGACGCCTGTGTCAGCCGTGAGCAATGCAGTTTCCAGGTCTTCATACAGGTCGTCGTCAATCTGCGTTCCAGTGAACACTGTGGCGATGCTGGCGCCGGTTTTGCGCAGCCCGGTCTTGAGCTTGTTGACCCATGATTGGCGCTCAGGGATTGGCGTAGCAGGAGTCAGCGCGCCCCAGGTCGTTTGTTCGGGCGGTTTGGGGGCGATGGGGGTGCCCTTGGGGGCGCAGAGCTCCGAAGTGGGGGGTGGTGCGGTAACCGGCGCGGGTGCGGCGGTCTTTTTCTTGAAAAAACTGAACATGTGTATGCGGCGTGGATGTCACTGCATTCTAGGTAACGTTGTTGCCCGTATCTCAGCGAGTGTTGTTTGGCAGCGTGCGGCGGGTACGCGTAAGGTGCTTTGTTGCGTTTCCAGGTCATCCGTGTCCATGTGTGGAGCCGTACGCAGTGCTCAAGCACGCCAAGGCTAAGCAACGATGACACGCATGATCTGAAAATGGAATTACTTGTGGGTGCTGTGGCTATTTGCGACGCGGGCCTAGAAAACAGGCGATACCATTCACCCACAACCGTTTTCCAACCCCCTATCCTGATGAACAAAACTGTCAACGCTGCTCCCCGCAAACCCTCACGTCCACGTTTGGTGCAAACCCATGAAGTTCGCATCATTGGGGGGCTTTTCAAGCGGACCAAGTTGCCGGTTGCGGACAAACCGGGTCTGCGACCCACACCGGATCGGGTGCGCGAAACCTTGTTCAACTGGCTGGGGCAGGACTTGACGGGTTGGCGTTGTTTAGATGCCTTCGCTGGGACGGGCGCGTTGGGTTTTGAGTCGGCGTCGCGGGGTGCGCAAGAGGTTCGTTTGGTGGAGAGTGATCCGGCGCTGGTGCTTCAACTTAAAAAAATACAGACCAAACTTGCCTTGGAGAGCGTCCAGGTGGTGCGCGGCGATGGCATTGCCGCGCTGCGTCAGGCTGCGCCTGAAAGTTTGGACTTGGTGTTCATTGATCCCCCGTTTGACTCCGACTTGTTTGACGCAGCAGTGGCTGGCGCCGCCTGTGCAGTGCGTGCCTCGGGGTTTGTTTACCTTGAAGCACCGACCCTGTGGGTTGACGATCGCCTGAGCGCTTGCGGACTGGAGGTGTATCGCCACCTAAAAGCCGGGGCAGTACACGCGCATTTGCTCAAACGCAAGGCGTAGCAGGTTCATAATGACTTGTTCACCTTCCAACGGATTCTTTCACTATGGCACATCGTTGCATCGCGGTTTATCCGGGCACGTTTGACCCGATCACCTTGGGCCATGAAGACATTGTTACCCGCGCCGCCCAGCTGTTTGATCGCGTGATCGTGGCAGTGGCAGCAGGTCACCACAAGCAAGCCTTGTTTTCTGTGGGCGAACGGGTCGACATGGCACGCCAAGCGCTGCAGTGCGTGGACGGCGTTGATGTGTTACCTTTTGATGGCTTGCTTCGCGATTTTGTGCGATACCAAGGTGCCAAAGTCATGGTGCGCGGTTTGCGCGGCGTCACCGACTTTGACTACGAGTTTCAACTAGCCGGTATGAACCGCACTTTGATGCCCGAGGTGGAAACCGTGTTCCTGACCACAAACGAAACATACCAGTTCATCTCCAGTACGCTGGTGCGTGAAATCGCCTCGCTGGGTGGAGAGGTTGACACATTCGTCTCCGGTGGTGTGAATCGGCGCTTGCATGACCGGTTTCCCATGTCCCCAAAAAATTCATAACCCAAGGAGAACACATGAAAATACTGTTGCCGTTTGATGGCTCCCCCATGGCGTTGCGTGCAGTGCACTCGACGATACAACTCGCTGCCGACGGCTTGGATGTCGGTGTTGTGTTGGTCAATGTGCAGGAGTCAGCCAGTTTGTATGAGTTGGTCGTTGCCCATGATCCTGCGGTGATTGATCAGGTTAGTCTTGCGGCGGGCAACAATATTTTGCTACCCGCTCAGGCTTTGCTTGAGTCGGCTGGCATCTCCTACGAGACCGAAGTCGCCACAGGTGACCCAGCGAATACCTTGATCGATATTCTTGAGAATTACGGTTGCAACCTAGTCGTGATGGGAGCCAGTGGAAACAGTGCGTTGCGCCGAGCATTGTTGGGCTCAGTGTCCAATGAAGTGCTGCATGCGTCGCCCGTTCCCGTCATGATCGTCAAAGCAGCGGGCGATGCCAATCCAGACCTTGAGGAATAGTCTGAACTTCTACAATCAAAGACTTCCAAAACTCAATAATGGTCTTTGTTCATGGCGTTACTCATCACCGACGAATGCATTAATTGTGATGTGTGTGAGCCTGAATGCCCGAATCAGGCGATTTACATGGGCCAATCGATCTACGAAATTGACCCTCAGAAATGCACTGAATGCGTCGGGCATTTTGATGAGCCGCAGTGTGTGCAGGTGTGTCCGGTCAATTGCATTCCGGTAAACCCGGCGTATATTGAGGACAAAGAAACTTTGTGGCAGAAGTACCAGCTGTTGCAGTCTGTGGCGGATGGCGGGGCGGTTACGCAAAGTCAGTCGACGTAGTTTTGTGCATGAGGTGATGGTATGTGACCGTCCTATGGCATATCTGTTTGATCGGGTTTTAGCTATGAAAATTACGACTTGTTCGGTCAGCAGCTCTGTTGTTCTTCTGTGGAGAAGGCCGACAAGCAGACCGTGACGGGATGTTCTTAAACCTCTTTCTGGCTCTCTGCACTAGGTTTTTCTGCCGTGTTGTAGGTTTCAACAGGTGTGGCCAATGGGAAGGTAGAGGGCAAAAACGCAGGTTTGGGTGCCTTAGGGCGTGGCGGTTTGCTGGTGTGGATCAAGCGCGTTGCCTGCTCCATGTCACCCGACAAAAGTTGCGGCAATGCTTTGAGTGCTCGATCAATGGCTTGGTCAATGCCGATGCGATGATCCAAGCTAGGCTTTTTTAACACCCAGTTGATCACTTCCGCCTTGTCGCCAGGGTGACCTATGCCCAGGCGCAAACGCCAGTATTGGTCGGTTCCCAACTGCGCGTGGATGTCGCGCAAACCATTGTGTCCCGCGTGACTGCCGCCGAGTTTAACTTTGGCCTCCCCGGGGACGACATCGAGCTCGTCATGGGCGACCAGTATGTCGGACGGCGAGACTTTGAAAAACTTTGCCAGTGCTGCCACCGATTGGCCGCTGCGATTCATGAACGTTTGGGGCTCCAGCAGCCAAACGGTTTGGCCGTGCACCTGGGTGCGCGCGGTTAGACCGAAGTAGCTTCTTTCCTGAACAAGTGGGGCGTTCAGTGCGCGGGAGACAGCGTCAATCCACCAAAACCCGGCGTTGTGACGAGTCTGTTCATATTCTGGTCCGGGGTTGCCTAAACCAACAAAAAGTCGAATCATGGCGTGATTATGCTGGGAAGAGGGTAAAAAAAAGCCCACCGAGGTGAGCCTTTTGGACGTCAGTGTGACTTACTTCTTGGCCGCTTTGCCTTTGGCAGCAGGTTTGGCTGCTGCATCAACAGGCGCTGCAGCGGGTGCTTCGGGCGCAGCGATCACAACGGTGGACACGAGAACAGGGTTCTTGTCGCCGCCACGGGTAATGGCCTTGACGCCCTTGGGCAACGCGATGTCTGCCAAGTGGACAGCACTGCCTTTTTTCAGACCGCTCAGATCGACCTTGATGAACTCGGGCAGGTCAGAGGGTAGGCAAAGCACGTCGATTTCACTGATGACGTGGTTGGCAATACAGCCTTCAGACTTGATTGCAGGAGATTCAGCATCACCTTCGAAGTGCAAAGGCACCTTCATGTGCAACTTGGTCGTTGCGTCAACACGTTGAAAATCGATGTGAAGAACGAGTTGTTTGAAGGGGTGATATTGCACGTCGCGCAGCAAAACGCTGCTGTCAACGCCACCGAGTTCCATGGTCAGAACGCTGGCGTGAAACGTTTCTTTTTTCAGAGCGTGCCACAGGGCGTTGTGATCAACTTCAATCAGTTGGGGAGGTGTGGTACCACCGTAAACGATACCGGGCGTGCGACCGGAAATACGCAGACGGCGGCTCGCACCCGTACCCTGCTTGGGACGCTCAAAAGCGACAAATTTCATTTTCAGACTCCTGGTAGGGCCGACCGCGACCAGTGCGACCCTGATTTAAAAAAGCCCGAACCTCAAACTGAGGGTACGGGCCACTTGAGTTTCTGATCAGAATAAATTTTCCTGATCAGAAAACAAACTCATGACTGATTTGCCTTGGGCAATCCGGTGGATCGTCTCGGCAATCAGGGGTGCCACATTGAGTTGGCGAATCTTGGAGCAGGCCAGAGCACTTTGGCTCAACGGAATGGTGTTGGTGACCACGATCTCATCCAACGCACTGCCTTGGGTGACGCGATCAATGGCAGGGCCAGAGAAAATGGCATGTG
>Ga0136636_10001031_pt1 | contig 15738 bp, 13 predicted proteins | sample AntDrymUQ8522106_2_FD_104653 | JGI IMG/M metagenome (GOLD analysis project Ga0136636, IMG submission 104653) | Polar desert sand microbial communities from Dry Valleys, Antarctica - metaG UQ852 (21.06) | ecosystem: Environmental > Terrestrial > Soil > Desert | place: Antarctica: Dry Valley... | reverse complement strand
TTGGAAGCGTCGCGGTACCAATTGTCAAAGCTGTAGCCGCTGCACACGTCAGCGGGCAGTTGCTGGTCATAAAAGGCGTAAATCAACTCGTCATCCACCAGCACGTCTTGTCGGCGCGCCTTGTGCTCCAGGTCTTCCACCTGTTTGATGAGCTTCTGGTTGGCTGCCAGAAACGGCCATTTAGCGTCCCACTGGCCGTTGACCAGGGCTTCGCGGATAAAGATTTCACGCGCACCGGCCAGGTCAACCCGGCCGTAATTGACGCGCCGCCCGCTGTACACCACGATGCCATACAGGGTGGCACGCTCCAGTGCATTAACTTCAGCCGACTTCTTTTCCCAATGTGGGTCCAGCAACTGTTTTTTGAGCAAATGGCCGCCCACCTGCTCCAGCCACTGCGGCTCAATGACGGCAATGCCTCGGCCAAACAGGCGCGTGGTTTCCACCAGCTCGGCGGCCACAATCCAGCGCCCCGGTTTCTTGACCAGGTGCGCGCCGGGGTGCGGGTAAAACTTGATGCTGCGGGCACCCAGATACTCACCCGTGGCGCCGTCGGATTCAAGCTTGCAGCCAATGTTGCCCAGCAGTCCGGCCAACATGGACAGGTGCAATTGCTCGTAACTTGCGGGTTGGGTGTTGAGCCGCCATTTGTGCTCGGCCACAACGGTGTGCAACTGCGAATAGATGTCGCGCCACTCACGCACACGGCGCATGCTGACAAAGTTTTGCCGCAGCAGTTGTTCGTATTGACGGTTCGACAACTTATGTGCCTGGTGGGTCAGACCCCGATTACCGGAAGCATTCGCGCCAGCGGAGGGTTCGGTAGATCGGGCTCTGACCCCCACCAATTTAATTGAATTAATAGGGGTCAGAGTCGAATTATTTTGATCTTTTGAGCTTGTTGAATTAATTGGAATCTGACCCCGATTAATTGCGTCCAGCCCAGCCGCCTCTCCGCCACGCGCCGCTTCCAGCCACTTCCATAACTTCAGGTAACCTGAAAACTCACTCTTTTCGTCGTCAAACTTGGCGTGTGCCTGATCAGCCTGCTGCTGCGCCTCCATCGGGCGGTCGCGCACGTCTTGCACGGAAAGTGCCGAGGCAATCACCAGCACTTCATCCAGGGCTTCGCGGCTGCGGGCTTCCAGAATCATGCGGCCCACGCGCGGATCCAATGGCAATTTGGACAGCTCCTGGCCCATGGACGTCAACTCATTAGCATCGTCCACGGCACCGAGTTCGTTGAGCAACTGGTAACCGTCAGCAATGGCGCGGCCCGACGGTTTTTCAAGGAACGGGAAGTCTTCAACCACACCCAGGTGCAGCGACTTCATGCGCAGAATCACACCTGCCAGCGAGCTGCGCAGAATTTCGGGGTCGGTAAACCGTGGTCTGGCGATGAAGTCTTTTTCGTCATACAGCCGGATACAAATGCCGTTGGCCACCCGGCCACAACGGCCAGCGCGCTGGTTGGCCGAACTCTGGCTGATGGGTTCCACCAGCAACTGCTCTACTTTGCTGCGAAAACTGTAGCGCTTCATGCGTGCAGTGCCTGCGTCAATGACGTATTTGATACCTGGCACCGTGAGCGAGGTTTCGGCCACGTTGGTGGCCAGCACAATGCGCCGTCCGGTGTGGCCGTCAAAAATGCGGTCTTGCTCAGCCTGGCTCAGTCGCGCAAACAATGGCAGCACCTCGGCACCTCTGAACACCGGCTGGTGGCTCAGGTGGCCGCGCAGGTGGTCAGTCGCCTCACGGATTTCGCGCTCACCGGGCAAAAACACCAGGATGTCGCCGCTGTTGTGCACGTCACGCCAGAGTTCGTCTACGGCGTCGGCGATTGCGCTGTTCAGGTCATAGTCGCGCGCTTCTTCAAAGGGCCGGTAACGCTGCTCCACCGGGAACATGCGCCCAGACACCATGATGATCGGTGCGGGGCCTTTTCTGGAAGCAAAGTGGTCAGCAAAACGCTGGGCGTCAATGGTGGCCGAAGTCACCACCACCTTCAGGTCAGGTCGGCGCGGCAGGATCTGGCGCAGGTAACCCAGCAGAAAGTCGATGTTCAGGCTGCGTTCGTGCGCCTCGTCGATGATGATGGTGTCGTAGGCTTTCAGCAGCGGGTCGGTCTGTGTCTCGGCCAGCAAAATGCCGTCTGTCATCAGCTTCACCGAGCTGTCCCGGCTCAACCGGTCCTGAAACCGCACCTTGAAGCCGACCACGTCACCCAGCGTGGTGTGAAGTTCTTCGGCAATGCGCTTGGCCACGGAGCTTGCCGCAATACGCCGCGGTTGTGTGTGGCCAATGAGTTTGCCAGGCGGCGCGCGTGAGCCATCCGGGTTCAGCAATGGGTAATTGAGCTTGCCACGGCCCATGGCCAGGGCAATTTTGGGTAGTTGCGTGGTTTTGCCGGAGCCGGTTTCACCACAGACAATGATGACTTGGTGCTGTGCAAGAGTCGCCATGATCTCTTCACGCTTGGCAGAGACCGGCAGGGATTCGGGGAATTCTATTTTCAGAAGTGCTGACATTGGGCCGCAATTATCAAGGCTGCACCGGGAGTGGCTGACTTGCGGCCTGAGTTGTGAGACAAATTCGTTTCCAGCCCTCGTTAAATTGGTGCTTTTAGCTATATTATTTGAAGCAAACCTACTGTCACTCATACTTTCATCCATGCTCTCAATCTCCCTCGGCCCCATTGCACTGCCTGTTCTTCCGCTGGTCTTGATGCTATCGGTGTGGATGGCAGCTGCGCTGGCACGGCGCCTGGCACCCACAGAACTGGGGCCGTCCGCTGAAAACATGGTGTGGGGCGCAGCGGGCTTGGGGTTGCTCGCCGCCCGACTGGCCCATGTGTTGTTATATGCCGATGCCTATTTCGCCACCCCCTGGTCCATGCTGGATGTGCGCGATGGCGGCTGGCATGCGGCGGTGGGCTGGGCGGCTGCTGCGTCGTGGCTGGTTTGGCGCGGCTGGCGGCAGACCGTCGTTCGCCGCGCATTGGGGTTGGCAGCCGTGTGCGCGGGGGTCATCTGGACGGCGGGCCTTGGCACATTGTGGTTGGTAGAGGGCAAACCGGCGCAGCAGCAAGTGCCAGATGTGATGCTGACCGAATTCAACGGCACTCGCAGACTTGTGCTGTCCCAACTCATCGCAGGCAAGCCAACCGTGGTCAATTTGTGGGCCACATGGTGTGGGCCGTGCCGGGCCGAGATGCCGACGCTGGCCGCGGCCCAGAAGAACGCACCTGACGTGACGTTTGTTTTTGTGAACCAGGGTGAGCCCCCCGCCACGGTGGCGGCCTATTTGCAGCGATCCGGCTTGACCTTGGCCAATGTGTGGCTCGACCCGTCCAGCAGCCTGGGGCCGGCGTCCGGTTCCCGTGGCTTGCCCACCACCTTGTTTTTTAATGCCAAGGGTCAGCGCGTGGATGCCCACTTTGGCATGCTCAATGCAGCTGCCTTGCAAGTGCAAATGGATCGTTTGCGCAGACGTTGAGTCCGAGCGCGCGGGCTGTGTGAAGGGCTGGCGGGTGCCGCTAGTGGCAACGCGCTGACTGATACACTTTTTGCATCCAATTCACCTGCATTGACGCCCCTATTGCCCATATGCCTTCCGTCTTCAATTTCACTTTTGTGCCCTGGTTCCGATCGGTGGCACCTTATATTCACAAGTTTCGCAACCAGACCTTTGTGGTTGGCGTGTGTGGTGAAGCCATTGCTGCGGGCAAATTACCCAATCTGGCGCAAGACTTGGCACTGATCCAGAGCATGGGGGTGAAAGTGGTGCTGGTGCATGGCTTTCGCCCACAAGTCAACGAACAGCTCAAGGCCAAGGGCCACACCCCGCGATATGCCAACGGCATTCGTATCACCGACGAGGTGGCGCTGGATTGTGCGCAGGAAGCCGCCGGGCAGTTGCGTTATGAAATTGAAGCGGCCTTCAGCCAGGGCCTACCCAACACACCCATGGCCGGGGCCACGGTGCGGGTGATTTCGGGCAACTTTTTGACCGCACGTCCGGTCGGCATTGTGGACGGTGTGGACTTTCAACATTCCGGCGTGGTGCGCAAGATCGACACGGCAGGCATCATGCGTTCGCTGGACATGGGCGCGCTGGTGCTGATGTCACCGTTTGGCTTTTCACCGACTGGTGAGGCCTTTAACCTGACCATGGAAGAAGTTGCCACCTCGGTGGCCACGGCGCTGCAAGCCGACAAACTGATTTTTGTGACTGAAATACCGGGCATTCCCACAGATGTGTGCCAACCGGTCAGCGAAGACAACCCGATTGACACCGAACTGCCACTGGCCGCTGCAGAAAAACTGCTGGCCGACTTGCCCAATGCCAATGAGCCCCGCGACAAGGCGTTTTACTTGCAGCACTGCGTCAAGGCCTGCAAGGGTGGCGTGGAGCGCAGCCACATCATTCCGTTTGCGGTGGATGGCTCGATCTTGCTGGAAGTCTATGTACATGATGGCATCGGCACCATGGTGGTCGACGAAAAACTGGAAAGCCTGCGCGAGGCCGATGTGGATGATGTGGGCGGCATCCTGCAACTGATTGAGCCGTTTGAGAAAGACGGCACCCTGGTCAAGCGCAGCCGCACCGAAATAGAGCGTGACGTGGGTTTGTACACGGTGATCGAACACGATGGTGTGATTTTTGCCTGTGCTGCGCTTTACGCTTACCCCGAGGCACGCACCGCAGAAATGGCCGCGCTGACCGTGTCGCCAGACGTGCAAGGCCAAGGTGATGGCGAACGCGTGCTCAAGCGCGTGGAGCAGCGTGCCAAGGCCGCCGGGCTGGACAGCATTTTTGTCCTCACGACCCGCACCATGCACTGGTTTATCAAGCGTGGCTTCGTTCAGGTGGACCCTGAATGGTTGCCAGAGGCGCGCAAACGCAAGTACAACTGGGACCGCAAAAGCCAGGTGCTGGTGAAAAAAATTACGTGATCCGACGCCTTTGGCTCGTTTTGAGCACGACTCTTGCTCAGCCTACAGCGGATAACAGTTTCGGTTCGTATCAATCATTTCACAGGAAAAACACATGAGTTCTCTTAATTTCATTGGTGGCGAGAAAGGTGGCGTGGGCAAATCCGTGGTCGCACGGCTGCTGGCCCAGTATTTCATTGACCATGACAAGGCATTCATTGGCTTTGATACCGACCGCTCACACACGTCATTCACCCGCTTTTATGCAGATTTCGCGTCGCCCATTCTGGTCGACAGTTACGAGGGACTCGATCAGATGGTGGGTATTTTCGAGGCGGCGCCTGAAGGCGAACTGCCGCGCGTGATTGTTGACTTGGCCGCCCAGACGGCAACGCCTCTGGCGCGCTGGATCAAGGACTCTGACCTGCTGGCACTGCTGGCAGACATGGGCATCACGGTGAATTTTTGGCACGTGGCTGACGCTGGCAGCGACTCTGTAGACCTGCTCGGCCGTTTGGTTGAAACCTATGGTGCCGGTCCCAACTATGTGGTGGTGAAGAACCTGGGGCGTGGCACAGATTTTTCGCAACTTGACCACTCGGCAGCGATGGCAAAAGCACTTGAGCTGGGCGCCAAAGTCATCAGCCTGGGTCAACTGCATGAAGCCAGCATGCGAAAAATTGACCGGCAAAACGCCAGCTTCTGGGGCGCCATTCACAACCGTGCTGAAGCGGACACCCTGGGCTTGCTTGAACGCCAACGCGTCAAAACCTGGCTCAGACGAAGTTACGAAGCGCTGGAGGGTCTGCCGCTTTAAGAATCCCGCTCACAACGCAACAAAGTGTGTGTATTTTGGTACACGTCAATGTCGTTCGGTAGGATAAAGTTGAATGTTTGAGACAACTGTTCACAAGGACTGGCATGACCGCACCGAACGATCCACAGACATCACCCGACGCCACAAGCGAGCGCAGCACGGCTTCCGTGATCCCGATCGCCACACCCCGAAAAAAGCCGTTGATCAAAGCTGCAGTTGCACCTGCCCGTCGAACCACCCGCGGTGACACCACTGGGGCAAAAACCACCAAAGGCTTGGCCAAGCGGGTGGTTCAGGCCAGTGTGGATGCGGCGCAAGGCAGCATGAACAGTGCTGTCAAGGACATCCTGTCGAATGCGCCCAGCAAAGTGGATGCTCTAAAGACCTTGCTTGAAGGCAGTTCTCCGGATGACGCCGCAGCGATTCGTCAGATGCTGCTGGAAAGTCATTCCACACCGCACGGCATCGCCAACAAGCCTGATGACGAATTGGCAAGTGACTGGCGCACGGGTGGTTATCCTTATAAAAACCTCATGTCACGCAAGCGATATGAAGCGCAAAAATACAAACTGCAAGTTGAGTTGCTGAAACTGCAAAGCTGGGCCAAAGAAACCGGACAACGCGTGGTGATTTTGTTTGAAGGCCGTGATGCCGCAGGTAAAGGCGGTGCCATTCGGCGTTTTAACGAGCACCTGAACCCACGTGGCGCACGCGTGGTGGCGCTGGAGAAACCCACCGAGTCTGAGCGTGGTCAATGGTATTTCCAGCGTTATGTGCAACACCTGCCAACCGCTGGCGAAATCGTGATGTTTGACCGCTCCTGGTACAACCGCGCCGGCGTTGAACGTGTCATGGGTTTCTGTAGCGAGTCTCAGTACCAGCAGTTCATCCATCAGGCGCCATTGTTTGAACGCCAGTTGGTGCAAAGTGGTGTCTACCTGATCAAATTCTGGTTTTCAGTCAGCCGCAAAGAGCAACGGCGGCGCTTCAAGGAACGCGAGCTGCACCCCTTGAAGCAGTGGAAGCTGAGCCCGATCGACCTGGCCTCACTGGACAAATGGGACGATTACACCAAGGCCAAAGAAGCCATGTTTTTTGAAACCGACACAGCCGATGCCCCCTGGACGGTTATCAAATCAGACTGCAAAAAACGCGCACGACTGAACGCCATGCGTTATGTGCTGCACAAGCTGCCCTACACCAACAAGGATTTGTCCAACATTGGCACGCTTGACACTTTGCTGGTGGGTCGAGCCCATGTGGTGTATGAGCGCGGAGAGCACCCGGGCAGCGTGTTGCTTTAGGGTTTTAAGGGCGCTTGGCCCGGCGCCATAACAACAACAGGGCCAGCACACCAAACACCGTGAAGCTCAGCAATGACCAGTTGGCAATCGAGCCGCCCAGAAAAGTCCAGTCAATTGCCGAGCAATCACCACCACCCTTGAAGATCATGGGGATGGCGCGATTCAGCGGGAAATCTTCGACCATGCCATAAAAATCGCGGCCACAGGTGGCGACCTCGGGCGGATACCACTGCAGCCAAGTCTGGCGGGCGGCGACAAAAGCACCAAAACAAGCCCCAGCCAACATGAGCAGTGTGCCAAATATTTGTATAGATTTTTTGCCGCTGATCGCAGTCAAACCAGCGGTAAAAGCTACAAAAATAAGAGCGTAGCGCTGCACGATACACATGGGACAAGGCTCAAGACCTTTGCTGTGCTGCAGGTACATGCCAAAAGCCAGCATGGCGACACACACCAAACTGATGAGCGCAAGAACACGCCTGGGTGCTTTGTCAAGCAAAGCAATTACCACCGACAGCATGAATTATTTGGAAGCTTCGTCCAGCGCTTTGCATGACGGTGCACACACCGCCTGCGACTTGCCCAAAATCTTCTTTGACACCATTTGCGAGCGCGCCCGGTGCTTGCCGCACAAGAAACACGACATGGTCGCGGCACCAAAAGATGTAGCCGCCGTAAAGGGTGAACCCGAAACTTTGGATTTGTAACGTAGGCCGTCGGCCACGATTTTGGTTTTGGTATCTGCTTTTGCCATAGGGCCAGATTTTACTTCAGTCAGCACAGCTATGAAAAAGCTTGCTAAAGTTAGTCCCTTTTGAACACTGACACAAAGGTATTTATGGCGCGCACTGTGACATGCATCAAATTGGGCATCGAGGCTGAAGGGCTTGATTTCCCACCCTACCCTGGCGAGCTCGGCAAGCGGTTATGGGAAAGTGTCAGCAAACAAGCTTGGGCCGACTGGCTCAAACACCAAACCATGCTGGTCAACGAAAACCGGCTGAACCTGGCTGATGCCCGTGCCCGTCAGTACCTGGCGCGTCAAATGGAAAACCACTTTTTCGGTAGCGGTGCAGACGCGGCACAAGGTTATGTGCCGCCCAAGGCCTGACCACTGCCTTTAAGCCCTTATGGGGCATCTCTGGCACCACCAGCCAGCATGGCGTGTTCTTGACACTGATTTTGGTTCCGGTCATCGGTTTTTAAGTACCTGGCTTGCCTGGCAGCAAGATACAAAAAGACCGTGCACGCTTCATTACGTGGCGATCAGCGCGCGGCCTTGTAGTGCGCAGGACTTGTTGACCCTGAATGATGCCAACTCCGCTGATTCGTCACTTGCGCCCTTGGCTCGGGTCTTGCACGCCCAGTGGTTTGGATTGTTGCCAGGTTTTCACAGATTTGTGCTTGACCACGGTCAAGTGATTTTGACGCTTTGCGTGGGGGGTAACCTGGACATGTTGCGGGCGCAGAATTTTCAAGCTGATGCCGTTGAACTTTCAGACCCACACACCAGCGCATCGGAATTAGCGTGGTTTTTGAAGGCCCTGGTCCGCTCTTGCCGACGTGGGACCGCACTGATCGCTTATGACCAAAGTGCAGCCAGTTGGGAGGAATTGTCTGATGCGTTGTGCGAGTGCGGGTTTGCCATGAGTCCTGCACAACTGCACACCAGCTCGGAAAAACCGGCGCAAATCGTCTGGCAGTTTGATCCCCAATGGACATTGAAGAACACCCGGCAAGGTTCACCGCTTACCGCGCTACCGATTGAACATTGTGCAGTCATCGGGGCTGGCGTTGCAGGTGCCAGTGTGGCTGCGGCCCTGGCCCGGCGTGGCTGGCAAGTTCAGGTGCTGGACCAGGCGGCTGCGGCTGCAACAGGCGCCTCGGGCCTGCCAGCAGGTTTGGTGGTGCCGCATGTCTCAATCGACGATTGCGCGCTGTCGCGCTTGTCACGCGCAGGTGTGCGGTTGATGCTGCAGCAAGCCCGTGAATTGCTGGATATCCATCAAGACTGGGCACCAACTGGTGTGCTGGAGCGTCAGATTGATGGCACCCCAAAGTTGCCGAAACAATGGCCCCAGGCGGGTCAACAATGGTTTGAGAATTATGTTGATGCCAATACAACTGATCCCTTGACCCCTGCCATTTGGCACCATCAAGGCGCGTGGCTGAAGCCCGCTGCCTTGGTTAAGGCCTGGCTGCGGCAACCAGGTGTCACTTTCCAGGCGCATGCACAGGTGACGGATGTGCATCGCAACGGCGCTATCTGGGAGCTGCGCAACGCAACGGGTGAGCTTCTTTGTTGCGCTGAACGCGTGGTGTTTGCGAATGCATGTGGGGCTTTTGATCTGCTTCAAAAAATGAAGCGTCAGAACGTTGATTTGTGCGGACTATGGCAGCATTTACCTGCAAAACAAGGGATGCGGGGCATGCTCAGTTGGGATGTTCACCAAACGCACACCGCGTCGGCGTTTCCCCCCTTCCCTGTCAACGGTTCCGGCAGCGTTGTGCCGCGCATTCCTGTAGATGGTGGCCAGGCCTGGTTCATGGGGTCTTCATACCAGCCAGACTCTCAAGTTGAGCGCGACGACCAAACCAACCACATCAGCAATCTGGCACACCTCAGGCAGTTGGTGCCATCACTTGCCGCGCAACTGGCGCCTGCCTTTGACACCGGTTCCATCAACAACTGGAAGGGCACCCGCTGCGTCACAGCAGACCGACTCCCCGCCGTTGGCCCACTGGAAGCCTGTGAGCAACCCAGCCTGTGGCTGTGTGCAGGCATGGGCTCGCGGGGTTTGAGCTTCTCGGTGTTGTGCGCAGAACTACTGGCTGCCCAGTTCGGCGCTGAGCCTTGGCCCATTGAGGCCAAACTGGCCCGCATGCTGAACGCACTGCGGGCCTGACAACGCTTGAATGTTGCCTACAGCGGCTCTGGCACGCTGGGCAGGCCAGCCAGCGCCATGGCAAGTTCGCTCTCCGCGTACTTTTCATCTGACAACTCGCCAGAAAAATACTTTTGATAGGCCACCATGTCAAAGTGGCCATGCCCACACAGGTTGAACAAAATGGTTTCGGACTTGCCTTCGGCCTTGCAGCGCATGGCCTCCACAATGGCGCCTTTGACCGCGTGGTTGGCTTCTGGTGCGGGCACGATGCCCTCACAACGCGCAAACAGCACGCCGGCTTCAAAACACTCAACCTGGTTGTAGGCCACGGCTTCCATCAAACCCAGTTCTTTGCAATGTGACACCATGGGTGCCATGCCGTGGTAACGCAAGCCACCCGCATGAAACCCTGGCGGGGTAAATTGGCTGCCCAAAGTATGCATTTTGGTCAAGGGGGTCATGTGGCCAGTGTCACCAAAGTCGTATGCATATTTGCCGCGCGTCAAAGAGGGACAAGCGGCTGGCTCCACCGCCACAATGCGCGGCTTGGGTCCGCCACGTAGACCATGCCCGATAAAGGGAAACGCAATGCCGGCAAAGTTTGAACCGCCTCCGGTGCAGCCCACGACCACATCGGGCCAGGTATTGGCCATCTCCATTTGCTGCATGGATTCCAGGCCAATGATGGTCTGGTGCATCAAGACGTGGTTCAGCACCGATCCCAGGGCATATTTGGTGTCATCGCGCTGCACAGCGAGTTCCACTGCCTCTGAAATCGCAATGCCCAAGCTGCCTGGGTGGTCAGGGTCTTTGGCCAACACGGAGCGCCCGTAAACTGTTTCATTTGACGGTGAGGCCACACAGCGCGCACCATAGGTCTCCATGACGGCGCGGCGATAAGGCTTTTGGTCGTATGACACCCGCACCTGAAAAACCTCGACTTCCATGTCGTACAAAGAACCTGCAAAAGCCAGCGACGTGCCCCACTGCCCGGCGCCGGTTTCGGTCACCAGCCGTTTGGTGCCAGCCTGTTTGTTAAAAAAGGCCTGCGGCACCGCTGTGTTTGGTTTGTGGCTGCCCGCCGGGCTGACACCTTCATATTTGTAATAAATTTTGGCCGGTGTGCCCAAGGCTTTTTCAAGGCGATGTGCCCTGAACATGGGTGCCGGGCGCCACAGGTTGTAGACCTCACGCACCGGTTCGGGAATCTCGATCTCACGCTCGGTGCTCACCTCTTGCATGATCAGTTCCATCGGGAACAGCGGGGCCAAATCGTCCGGACCCACTGGCTTCATCGTGCCTGGGTGCAAAACCGCAGGCAAAGGCTTGGGCAGATCTGCCTGCAAGTTGTACCAGAACTTGGGCATCTGGCTTTCATTCAACAGAAATTTGGTTTGCTGGCTCATGGGTCTTCCTCTTTGTTTATGTAAAAGTGATAAAGCAGTCACTTAAGTATGCCGCTGAAAGCGGCTGAGCCAGCAAGCGCAGGTAGCGGGTTTACCCTAAAACGTCAGCGTTTTGATGCCTTGAGCTGTCCCCAGAAGGCACACCTGCGCCTTCTGAAAGGCAAACACACCCACGGTGACCACACCAGGCCATTGGCTCACTTGGGACTCAAACGTCAATGGATCGGTGATTTGAAGCCCGGTCACATCCACGATATGTTGGCAGTTGTCAGTTAGAAGTGGTTTGCCGTCACGCAAGCGCAGGTGTGCAGCACCACCCTGGGCGCGAAACTGCTTGATGACCCGCTGCGTTGCCATCGGAATCACCTCAACCGGGAGCGGGAACTTGCCCAGGGTTTGCACCAGCTTGGACTCATCTGCAATACAAACGAACTGGCGCGACTGTGCCGCCACAATCTTTTCACGGGTGAGCGCCGCACCACCGCCCTTGATCATGAAGCCACCGCCATCAATCTCGTCGGCACCGTCGATGTAAACAGAGAGTTCATCCACATCGTTGGAATCAAACACGGTGATGCCCAACGCCTTCAGGCGATCGGTGCTGGCGTGGGAGCTTGACACCGCCCCTTTGATCTGATGCTTCATGCTGGCCAGTGCATCGATGAACTTATTCACGGTGGAGCCTGTGCCTACACCCACAATTTCGCCAGGCACCACGTATTTAAGTGCCGCCTGGCCCACCAGGGTTTTCAGATCGTCTTGGGAAAGCGCGGCCATGGTTTAAACCTTTCTGTGGGCATGGTGGAAAATCACCATCATATTTTGACTGATGGAATTATCTGATGGCTCTTGTTCCCTACGCGCTGACGCGTGTGTTTTTATTTGGCCTGGACCCCGAGGCGGCTCATGAATTGACCCTGAACACGCTGGCACGCACGCAGCATTCAATGCTGAATCTGGCCTACCGTGTGTCCCGCGTCAGCGATCCGGTTGAACTGGCCGGGCTGACGTTCCCAAACCGCGTGGGGCTGGCTGCAGGGCTGGACAAAAACGCGCGCTGCATCGATGGCCTGGGTGCCATGGGTTTTGGCTTTGTTGAAGTGGGCACCGTGACGCCGTTGCCCCAGAGCGGCAATCCAAAGCCACGCATGTTTCGCCTACCCCAAGCGCAAGCGCTGATCAACCGCCTGGGTTTCAACAACGAAGGGCTGGCGGCGTTTGTGGCCAATGTCAAACGCTCGCACCTTTACCGGAAGCGTGTGGCACACCCTTGTGAAGCGCCTGCGCTGCTGCTAGGCTTGAACATCGGTAAAAACGCAATAACCCCCATTGAGCGCGCCACCGATGATTACCTTGCATGCCTTGACGGTGTCTACCCTTACGCAGATTACGTCACAGTCAACATCTCAAGCCCCAACACAAAAAATTTGCGCAGCCTGCAAAACGATGACGCACTGGACGCACTGCTCAGCGCCATCTCGGAACGGCGTGAACTGTTGGCACATCAGCACGGCAAACGCGTGCCCATTTTTCTAAAGATTGCTCCTGACCTCGATGATGCGCAAATTGCTGTAATTGCCCAAACCCTCATGCGTTACGGGCTGGACAGCCAAGGCAAGGTAAACAACGCTTGGGGCGTGGTGGCCACCAACACAACGCTAAGCCGGGACGCAGTGCAAGGCATGGCACACGCTGAAGAGACTGGCGGGCTCTCTGGCGCGCCGGTATTGGCCATGAGCAACCGTGTGATTGCGAAGTTACGCGCCGCTTTGGGCGCAGACTTTCCCATCATTGGTGTGGGCGGCATCATGAGTGCACAAGACGCGTTAAGCAAAATCCGCGCAGGCGCCAACGTGGTGCAAATCTACAGCGGCCTGATTTACCAGGGACCAGCACTGGTTTCAGAATCAGCAGCTTTAATAAAAAAGACTTTATAACACCCAGCAAGGCCAAGCTGGGTATTGTTTGGCCTTGGAGTTGCGTGCAGATTGACAGACGAAAAAAAGGACCGGGCGAATACCAAGTCCTTTTTAAAATTTTTGGTGGGCGGTGGAGGTTTCGAACCTCCGACCCCAGCAGTGTGAATGCTGTGCTCTACCCCTGAGCTAACCGCCCTATTTCCTCTGCAGGAAAGCCTTAAATTATGCCACAGGTATTTGCCCTTTCTAAGTCAACTCAACTCTGAGCGAGTTTTTAAATTTATGAGCCCTGATGCTCAGAATCAGTGAAAATCCGTTCTATAATTTTGGTCTTGTTCCTCGATAGCTCAGTTGGTAGAGCGCCGGACTGTTAATCCGTAGGTCCCTGGTTCGAGCCCAGGTCGAGGAGCCATGACAAGCCTTACAGGCATTGAAAAGCCCGCTATCAAATAGGTAGCGGGCTTTTTTCTTTACTGTTTCATGTAGCCACCATGTAGCCGTGAGTACATTGTTTTTGCAAGTGGTGTCGGCAAGCCAAGGTACCACTGGCTGCCAAGTGGATGCCTATGAGTTTCCGGAATCCAACGATTGACCGAACTATTTTGTGAATCAAGTCATTTCAATCGCGCCAGAAACTGCAGTTTCAAAGCCATTTTCCGTTATTCGGCATTTGAATCTTGGTCTCAGGGGTGTCGCCCGGAATCAGCGAGCCAATCAATATGCTGAACAGTGAGATGAAGATGCTCGCAAAAAAAGCGGTCCAGAAGCTCGACACGCTGAAACCCTTGATCAGCCAGGCCACCAATTGGATCAACATCGCATTGATGACCAAGACGAACAGTCCAAACGTGAGCAATGTAAGCGGCAAGGTAAGTACAAAGAGCATCGGCCGGATGATGGCGTTGGCAAAGCCAAGCATCAGCGCCGAGACGATCAAAGTGGAAAAACTGACAAACTTCAGACCATCAAAAAGTAAACTTGCGACCCAGAGCGATACCGCAGTAATGATCCACTGCAGAAGAAAAGGTGTCAGGTTGGTGAGCATGGGCGAAGCATCTGATTGCGTCAAACCAGCGTAGGGTGCAGCTGTGAACGAGCCTGCTTTGCCGGTATTTGCCATTTTTGACAGGTTCACAAACCACTCAACCCGCGAGCGCCAAGGACTGCTTAAATTTTAAGCAGCCGCCGCAATGCGAGGTGCCAAACCGGTTTGCCGGCTTATCCAAGGACTTATGCACAGCCCTGCCCACGAATTTCAAGGACAACTTTCTGGCACCCATCACTGAATGATCATCGCCCTCCCCCCACGACAATGTCTGATCAGGCGTTGATCAGTTTGGTGGAAAGACTTTTCCCTGTTGAAAGGACATCCAGCAACCGGTCAATATTGGGGTGAATGCCTGGGTGATCTCGTGCATCTTCGGTGTGCTCCGCAAACATGACTAGCCCTTCCTGGGCAGCTGCCACGTTGATGCTGCCGTGCTTAGCTGCAAGAGACGCATAGACAGTCAAAGAGCCGGTCTTATCCGGCACGTTTTCGATGATGGCTACCACTTCACCGACAGTATCGGTATTGAGAAGCTGCAATGCAGCCAGATGCGTCACAGCAGGGAGTTGTTTGAGGTTGTCGGCGAAGGCCATGATTGGTCCAGAAAAATGCTAACTAAAAAGAATTGGCAGTTCTGCTTCGATCTGAAGCAATCGCGCTCAAGTAAGCATTTTTTTGAGTTCGCCGCTGTCAATCAGTTTGGCAAGGTCATTGGCTCCACCAATGAGAGCTCCCTTCACGAAGATGATAGGCAGGGTCGGCCATCCGGTCCAGAGTTTGAGCGCGTTGCGTTTGCGCCAATCGTTGAAATAGTTTCCGTATTCAAGGTACTGGTAAGCGACGCCGGCAGTGTCAAGCGCCCGGCATGCCTTTTTGGGAAATGGATTCATGCCCATACCAACCACCACGACTGGATTCTTGGCGATGGCAGACTGCACCTCAGACACAATATTGCGCTCGTGATTGGCAACCTTATCCCTGATGGCAGGGTGAATGTTTGATTCGGCAAGTATTGAGCGTGGCATGGTCATTCTTTGGATGTTTGACTTGTCATTATGCTTTTGCCGTAAATTTCGAGTCTGACCGTACGTTGATAGTCGGTACATCGGCATTGCACCACCTGCAGATCAAGGTAAGCACGATCTACGGCCGGGCTACAGGGGCAAATTTATCGCGGCACATAACACCCAGCCACCATGAAGTTGTTGAAATCCAGGCACGGCTTTTTGCTGTGGTGGTTGTCTGCCAAAACGCAGCGGTCACGTACGTGCCCAAAAGATGCTGCTTGTTTCGATAGTCTCTATGACTTCAATGCTGCGTTAGCGGGTGCTCAATTTGACCGCGTGAACTCACACAATCGACCAGCTGCTGACGTTCACGTTGCTCGAATCCAAGTCCGGTCAAGGCTGATTGCGGTCATCT
>Ga0136636_10001030_pt1 | contig 15747 bp, 14 predicted proteins | sample AntDrymUQ8522106_2_FD_104653 | JGI IMG/M metagenome (GOLD analysis project Ga0136636, IMG submission 104653) | Polar desert sand microbial communities from Dry Valleys, Antarctica - metaG UQ852 (21.06) | ecosystem: Environmental > Terrestrial > Soil > Desert | place: Antarctica: Dry Valley... | reverse complement strand
TGCTCCGAAGCGAAACGGAAACGGGCTTCCCGAACGGTGTGGTGAGACCCAGGGCCAGGTTCGCAGCGCCCGGTATGGGACCGATCCGATCACGCAATACCGTGGTGAGTTCATCGGAACGGAAGCCCCGTTGCGCCCCATCGAGCAGGATGATATTGAGTTTGCCTTGTTCAGGTCGTGGCCCAACGATGGTTTGCACCTTCAGGATCACATCCAGGCTATCCTCACGGTCCTTGCTCATTTCCTTGTTCAAGTCCCAGACCAAGCCTTCGATCCGCTGCAATTCCTTGAACACGATGTGCTCGCGCGTGCCAGCCACCATTTCCAGATCCACGCCGATATCGTCCCGCTCCACCACCGGGAAGAAGGTGGTCTTGATGATCCCTGCACCCACGGAACCCATGGTAGCTGCCAGAATGAAAAAGGCAATGCCGATCGTCAGCATCTTGTGTCGCATGATGCGATCGAAGAACGATCCGTACCGCTTGTCGCGCAGGCGGGTCATCACACCGTCCATATAAGCCTCGAAGCGGTTCTTCTTACCGTGGCTCAATCCTTTTGAATGGGCCACGTGGGCGGGCAGTGTGAGCGTGGCTTCCACCAAGGAGAACAGCAACGCCGCAATAGCCACGAACGCAAGTGCTGGAGCGAAATCACCCAAGCGGCCTTCGATGAAGAAAAAGGTACTGAAGGCTGCTACGGTGGTGATCACTGAACTGATCACGGCCGGCAACACCTTGTTGAGTCCGATGAACGCAGCTTCGATCGGCGGCAGACCGCGCTCGTACTCCTGGTAAATGCTCTCGGCGATCACGATACCATCATCCACGAGGATGCCCACCACGAGGATCATTCCGAAGAGGCTCATCACATTGATGGTGATGAAGGCAGGTGCCATGATGAACATGCCCGCGAAGGCCAACGGAATACCTATGGCCACCCAAAAGGCCAGACGCCAATTGAGGAATAGCGCAAGGGTCAATAATACCAGAAAGAAGCCTTGTATGCCGTTGGTCACGAGCATATCGATACGCTGCTTCAGCACCAGCGTACTGTCGCTGATCAGCGTGGCCTTCACCTGGGTATTGCGCGCGTTGAAGTCTTCCATATACTTCAGCGTGGTCCCGGCGATGAAGAGGATGTCCTCACTCACGGTACTGCTCACGGTGACCACTGCGCAAGGCACACCGTTCACATAGCTCCTGGCTGGATCATCAGCCCATGTATCGCGCACGTCGGCAACGTCCTTTAGGCGAAGAATGCGGCCATCGACACTACCGCGAACCACGGTATTGCCCAAGGCATCGGCCTCGGAACTCTTGTCGCGCACCCGGATCAGCAACTCTTCATCCACTGTCTTGATCTTGCCACCGGTGACATCGATGTTCGCTGCGCGCAAGGCGGCGGCAGCCTGTGGAAAGCTGAGGTTGTTCGCCCGCAGGTCATCTTCGCGAAAGGCCACCTCGATCTCTTCATCCGGAAAACCGGTCAAGGCCACTTTGCTCAACCCATCCACGGCACGGAGGTCTTGTTCCACACGCCGGGCAACGGTCTTCAGCGCTTTCAGATCAAGCCCTGCACCACTAAGCGCAAAGCTTACCGCAGGTCTGATGTTCTCCAGCTTGAAGGTGCGTATCGGCTCCATCCCATCGGGCAGGGACGGTATGCGCTCCACCGCGTTCTTTACATCCTGCAACACCACATCGGTATCGAAGCCTTTCACCACTTCCACGGTGATGATGCCTCCGTTCTCCTGGCTTAGGCTGCTGATGCGCTCAACTCCGGAGACTCCTTTCACATCATTCTCGATCTGAAGTACCACACCCTCTTCCACCTCTTCCGGCGCCGCGCCAGGATAGATGATCTGCACTTGGATCGTGCGGCTTTCTGTTTCTGGGAAGAGCGAACTGCGCGTGGACTTCAGCCCGAAGTAGCCGAACACGAAAATGAGCACCGTGATGGTGTTCACCGCCACGGGATACTTGATGAAATATGCGGTAAGGCCTTTCATGACCGGTGAATGTTTCCTCCACGTGAGCAGAGCAAGGACGGCAAGGGACGGCCAACCTTTGGAAGCGCCAGTTGCCCTCTGCGAACAGGGTTGATGTTGCTCATTGGTCAGCAGATCCTACGGGTGCAACACGAAGACCATCATAACCACCGTTCAGGCGGTCGGTAACGACCACCTGCCCATTCGCCAAGCCGCGCACCACGGCCTGTTCAACGCCTTGATGCACGATCTCCACCGGCGTTCTTTTCAACGCGGAATCCACCACCGCATAGAGCGACGTGCCATCCAAAAGCGCGCTACGCGGAACAGCTACCGCATCGTTCAAGGAACCGGCCTCGATGCTGCCACTCAGGTATTGGCCATCGCGCAAGCCCTTGCCCGCGACCTGCACGAAGAGCTTCACGGTTTGCGTGGAGGCATCGATGCTTTCTCCGGTGCGGATGATCCGGCCCCTCCAACTGCCCGGGCTCTCGGTGCTCGTTAGGCGAAGCGTATCACCCACCTTCACCAGTGCCAGTTCCGCTGCCCCGATGGCGGTCTCCAGTTCGAGGGTTCCAGGGGCGATGAACTCGCCGAGGCGGTTGCCCGGTGTAACGATCGTACCAGGCTCCACTGCGGCGTTCACCACAACACCATCGAAGGGCGCCGTCACCGTGTATTTGCCCAAGCGCTCATAGACAGCCCGTATCCCGTAGTACTGGTCCAGAACACCTCGGCCAGCCAAGTAATTACGTTCCTGCTCCGTATCCAGCTGTGGCAAACCGGGCAGTTGACCTTCCACCGGAACGCTCTTCAGATAGGCATCCCACTTGGCTGCAGCATCGGGCAGGTCGATACGTAGATCGGGCACCAATTGCACGAGCGTCCGTAGGAACGAACTCTGTGCCGCGTTCAACTGGGCGCGTACTTCCCCATTGTCGATGCGGAAGAGCACTTCGCCCTGACGGAAGGTCATTCCCTCGCGAAAGATCTTACCAGTGCGGAGAAGTGTGCCACCCACTTCGGCATTGATAAGCATGCGATCCGTGGCGCGCAGGCGGCCTGTAATGGGAATGCTCAATTGTACAGGCCCGTTCTGCACGGTGATCGTGCGCACGGCGCGAGCGCTTTGCACATCGGTATTGCGCTCCGGAGCCGCCTTACTACCTGCCAATTTCTTGCACGTTCCGATACCAGCGACCATGAGGAGAAGCCCCAAAATGATAGAAAGCCTTCGTTTGATCAACGGGTTCATGCGCGAATGGATCGGATGATGAATTCTGGAACGGACTTGCGACGCTTGAGGATCATGCGGCGGAATGCTTCATCGTTCATGCCGTGGATATGTGTGAGCATAGGCCGTGCGATGAACGGGTGTGCACAGAGGGCCATGATGTTCACCATCAGTTCGCGCGGATCAATGTCGATGATCTCGCCGCGAGCCTGCGCAGCCTCGAACAATTCGAGATAGCGGGCCCTACCGGCTTTGCCGCGATCAATGAAATCCAGCAAGCCATCGGGATCCCGATTGAGCTCCGCGATGAGGAATTGGGGCAACAGTGGCTCCTCCAACATGCGATCCAGGTAAGTAGCTACAAAGCGCTCGATCGCTGGGAACAGTGATCTCGCCTCTTCCAGCACCTGCCAAATACACGTGAACTGCCGTTCTGCACTACCCTTGAACACGCCCTCGAACAAGTGCTGCTTATCGCGGAAATAATAGTGCAGCATCGCCTTGTTTATGCCGGCCGCATCGGCCACCTCCTGCATGCGCGTTGCTGCCATGCCTTTTTGCGTGAAAACCTTGCGGGCAGCTTCCAGGATACGTTGTTCGGTGGTGACTTCTTCGACCATATTGGAAGAGCGGGACCGCAATATTAACCATTTGGTTAAACCGATCGGATATGACCGATGGAGCGCTCGCCCAAAAGGTGTCGCGTGACCATCCCTAACTTTGAACAGCATGGACCCATCCCGCTTTCTGATCTTGCTTCTAGGTCTGCCCTGTGCCGCACAGAACTGGATCCAGATGCCGGACTTCCCCGGCACACCTCGTGATGATGGCTCGGCATTCGTGATCGGTACGGACATCTATGTTGGCACGGGCATGGACGTTTCCTTTCAGGTGACCACCGATTAGCACAGGTACAACACCTTGGACAATACGTGGTCGCCGGCCGCGACGCTTCCTTCTGATGGTCGGCAATACTGCTCCAGTTTCACGCTCAATGGCAAGGGCTATCTCTTTGGTGGTGTGGTCTTCGGCGTTCCAACCAATGAGCTGTGGCAGTTCGATCCCGGCACCGAAAGCTGGACGCAACGGGCATCTGCTGCGAACAGCCTTTCTGCATCCACGGCGGTTGCGTACGACGACCGAGGACATGTATTGACCGGCAATGCGGAGAACAACTTGCCCAGCACGATCCATCAGGTCTATGATCCCGTTAACGATAGCTGGAGCCTTTCCGAAGCGCTTCCGGGCGAACCACTTCATCGCGCAGCGAGTTTCGTTCACGAAGGCATGATCCATGTGGTCGGCGGATCCTTGGCGGGCTTCTCCGCTGTTGGTAGCAACTGGGCCTTCGCTGCAAGCCAGGGGGATTGGGCTGCGCGATCCGATCTGCCAGCCCCACGTTTTGCAGGCGATGCGATCGGAGTACCCGATGGCGGCCTCTTTATCGGTGGAGCTGTGTCCAACGCATTGGATGGGCCACAAGCCGATGTCTGGCATTACATCGCTGCAACCGACAGTTGGGAAACCTACCCAGCCTTGCCAGCAGGCACGCGCCGTGGCGGGGTGATCGCCTTCGTACCTCCTAACCAAGTGTACTATGGCACCGGCAGCGACAACGCAGCTCGCTACAACGATTGGTGGAAACTGGAATTACCCGTGGGCCTTTCTGAAATGGACGAACCCGTAGGCTTCACACTGGGTCCATCGCCAGCCGACACTCACCTAGACCTGACTCGCACGCAAGCAGGAATGAACGCCATTTGGTCGATCCATGATGCACAGGGACGGTTGGTCCATTCTATTCCAGCAACGTCATCGCACCACCGTTTGGATACGCGATCGTGGCCAGCGGGAGCTTACGTTGCGGTACTGGCAGATGCCACCCAACGCGTTGCCAAGCGCTTTGTCGTGATACACTAAGATCCGATCATGAACTTCCTATCGCCTGAACTGGATCGCTACACGGAGTTGAACTCAACGCCCGAACCGTTGCACCTGCAGGAGCTTGCTACAGAAACGCGCGCCAGCATCGAAATGCCACAGATGTTGAGCGGCCATGTGCAAGGGCGCTTCCTCAGCCTCATGAGCAAACTCCTCGCACCCAAGCTCGTGCTGGACATCGGCACCTTCACCGGATACAGCGCCTTGTGCATGGCCGAGGGCCTGGCACCCAACGGGGTCTTGCACACCATCGACATCAAGACACCCCTGGCATCCTTGGTGGAGCGCTATATCCGCAAGGCTGGCTTCCATGATCGGATCCACCAACATCTCGCACCGGCCACCGAGGTTATCCCGCGCATCGAAGGCGCCTTTGATCTGGTCTTCATTGATGCCGACAAGCAGAACTACCCCGCTTACTTCGACTTGGTGATCGAGCGCGTAAGGCCAGGCGGCTTGATCATTGCGGACAATGTGTTGTGGAGCGGCAAGGTGCTGGACCCGATCGATCAGCAGGATGCGGATACACGGGGCCTTGTAGCGTATGCCCAAAAGACGAACAACGACCCGCGTGTGGAAAGCGTGTTGATAGCGCTACGGGATGGGCTGCTGGTCTCCCGCCGCGTGTAAGCGGCAGTTAACTTTCGGGCGATGTTGATCGACCTTCGCTCCGACACCGTGGTGAAACCCACCCCTGCCATGCGCGCCGCCATGGCCAGCGCCGAAGTAGGCGACGATGTGTTCGGCGAAGACCCTACCGTGATCGCGTTGGAAGAACGTCTTGCCGCACTATTCGGCCAGGAAGCGGGATTGTATTGCAGCAGCGGCACACAAACGAACCAGATCGCCATCAACGTGCATACCCGACCGGGCGATGAGATCATTGGCGAGGAAGGCATGCACATTTACCGGTATGAAAGCGGTGGGATCATGGCCAACAGCGGCTGTAGCGTGAAATTCGTACCACACGATCGCGGGCGTTTTACAGCAAATGCGGCAGAGGCAGCCGTGAACAACGTGGCCGACAATTACCTACCACGCACGCGTCTGGTGAACATCGAGAACACCAACAATCGCGGGGGTGGTGCCGTGTGGGACTTGGAAGAAGTACACAAGATCCGCACTTTGTGCGATACACACGGACTGGCGCTGCACATGGATGGTGCACGGATCTTCAACGCCTTGGTCGTGGATGGCCGGACCCCACACGAATGGGGCAAACCTTTCGATTCCATCAGCATTTGTTTGAGCAAAGGGTTGGGTGCGCCGGTAGGCAGTGTGTTGGTGGGCCCCAAGCCCTTCATTCGCGAAGCGCGTCGTGTGCGCAAACGCTTCGGTGGTGGCATGCGGCAGGCGGGGATCATTGCTGCGGCGGGTCTTTATGCCTTGGACCATCACCTTGGTCGCTTGGCCGAAGATCATCTTCGCGCCAAGCGCATCGCCGACGGCATGGGCGATCTACCATACATCGCCAGCGTAACACCGCCGGACACGAACATTCTGATCTTCCAGTTGAAAGAAGCCAGCGCTGTCCCCAAGTTCCTGGACCAATTGCGCCAAGCCGGTGTTATCGCCCTCCCCTTTGGTGCAGGTGCGGTGCGCATGGTCACACACCTGGAGATCGACAACGCGGCGGTGGAGCGTTTGATAGCGATCTTGCAGCGCATCGAGCTATGAGACGCCTTGCCCTTCTCCTCACACTGCTGATGTTGGCTGCGGCGCTGCACGCGCAATTCGTGCAGAAGGGAACGGTGGAAGGGGTGGAGATCGCTTATCGGTGGAACCATCCGATCGGCAAGCCCAGCGAACTGTTGTTGAAGTTGAAGAACACGGCCACGGAAGACAAACAACTCGAGTTGGTCATAGACCTCTATTACCAAGGACTTACGGTGGAGAGCTTGGAAGCGGATACCTGCATCAAAGCTGGCCAGACCATGAACGGGAAGTTGAATGGCATCTACTTCGTGCCTACCCGACTGAGCACTGAACAGATCAAGAGCGGTGATGCGGAGGCGGAACTGACCCGTACCGTGATCACCACGAGCGCCTGCCCATGAGTGCGAAAGATCGCTCCGGCCGGGCCCTGTTCTATGCGATCGTTGCAGTGATCCTGCTAGCAGCGGGCTTTCTGGCCTATTCTGTTCTATATCTGGAGCAACGTCGGCAAGACCTTGCGGAACTGGCCTTGCAACGAACCCAACAGCTCTTGCAGATCCGCTTGGACGGCCTCTTCTTTGAACTGAGCGAAGACCTGCGCGAGGAAGCAGCAGCCGTTGCGGTCGATGACAGCAGCATGGTGTTCAACCGCTGGTTCCCCTTGCTCAATACGCATTGGCCCATCATGGCCATCCGGCTAGCCGATGAGCTTGGTAACGAGGTGGCCTTGGAACGCGAGGATAGCACCTACGTGTTGATGCATACTGCTGGCGGATCGAAGGAAGGCCCTCCCATCAAGTTGCGTTATACACAAGCCGGAGCAGAAGGCTGGACACAAGGGCCGTGGTTGGATACGACGGACAACGACCCGCGCGAGCGGGTCTGGTTCAGCAAGGCCTTGGAGGATTCGCGGAATGAACCCATTTGGACCCTGCGTGCAGCAGCCACGGATGGCTCGCCGGTGCTGCGGGTTTCCTATCTGATACGCGGCTCGGAGCAAGAAAAGATCTACCGTATCATCGCTTTCACCGTGGATCTTTCTCGATCGGATTGGATGGACCCCCGATCATCGAGCTTGTTGAAAGCGGGGATCCTGGTGATGGACGATGAAGGAAGATCCCTGGGCCAACTGATCGAGCCGATCGGGCCTGGCCTGAAAGAAGCCACGGCAAAAGCCTTGGAGATCTGGGGCGAGCGCAAGGTCTCCTCGTCATTCGATGTGTCCATGGAAGGGCGCTCCTTCAAATGCAAGGTGGGGTCCTTTGCACTAAACGGCCAAAAGTTGAACACCGGGGTGGTGGTCGATATGGCCCAGTTGAACGACTGGCTGCGACCGGAGTGGCGGTGGCTTATGGTGATGGCCGTTCTCTTGGGCTTGTTGATCATTCTGCTGCTTTGGGCTTGGAACAAGAAACAACGTTCCGATGCCCGGATACGGAGGCAAACCAAACGGAACCGCTCGCAAGAATTGAAATTGGCGAAAGCCTTGGGCGAGCGGGAGGTATTGAACCGGGAAGTACACCACCGCGTGAAGAACAACCTGCAGGTGGTGAGCAGCCTGTTGAACCTACAGGCCACGCGCTTGGAAGAGGGTGCTGTGAAGGACGAATTCTTAAGGGGAAAACGGCGCATCGACACCATAGCCCTGGTACACCACAAGCTCTATGGTCTGGCCGATCTGCGCAATGTGGACTTGAACTTGTTCTTCACCGACCTGGTGAAAGCGTTGGGCGAGATGTACAGCCCAAGGAGCAACACCATTAGCACGGAGATCGGAACTGCGGATATCAAAGCGGATCAGGATACGGCGATCGAGTTGGGGATCATCCTGTGCGAATTGGTCTCGAACACCTATCAGCATGCGTTCCCCTATGCCACGGGCGGTCACGTGGAGATCAAGGTCACTGGCGTTGAAGGCGACCTGTATCGCCTCACCGTAAAGGACAATGGCAAAGGCATTCCCGAAGGAGGCCAACAACGACCGGGCAAATTGGGCCTTGAGATCGTGGAAGCGTTGGCAGAACAACTGGATGGATCATTCTACATGCGCAGCACTGATGGGGTCCTCTTCGAAGTGCTCTTCCGCATGCAGCGACAAGTAGGGCCATCCTTGACCAACGACCACGAGCCGAACGACGAGCCCTGATCGATAATTGGTGGACCGGTCTCAGTGCATCCACTCCACTTCCACCCTTCGCTCTTCGGGATCACGACCGGTGCTGCGGCTATCCCCATAGAAATTCACCAGCAAGCGATCCGCTGCAATACCGCGCTGTAGAAGGTAGTTGCGCACAGCCTTGGCCCGCAGCTCGCTCAACCGCAGGTTCTCCTCCGGATCGCCGCTGCGGTCGGTAAAGCCGGTGATCAGAACACGTTGGTCGGCACCGCGCGCCAACTGTTCGAACACTTCGTTCAATAGCACACGGAATTCGGATCCTAGGTGGATGGAATTGCGGGAGAACCGCACAGCGATGTTGCGCCCCACCAGATCGCTCAGGTTCGCCGAAGGGTTGTCGACTTCCTCCGTCAGGCCCATGGCCTTCACATCCTGTACCTCCAATTCGATCCCCACCAACCGATCCTCGATATCCTCCATGCGGTCGCGTATCTCCCACAACTCGCGTCGCTGGTCCATGCGATCGATACGGTCATTGATCCCATCGAGCTCGGCCTTCAACCAGCGATCACGCTTGCGCACTTTCACGGGAACGGTAAAGGTGGGATCGTTGGATCTTTCGGGAATGCGCTGGGTAAGTTGCTTCATCAACCGATCGGCCAATGCAGGGTCGATGGCACCGCCGCCGCTATCTGCCAATTGCAGGTCCAGCGCACACAGGTAGTTCTCTTCATCGAACACGGTGCCGCAGGTGCTGTTGATGCGGAGTTGAGAACGCGGCTCGGCACCGGCGCTGCCGATCACAGCCACTTGCGCCAAGGGGAGCAGATCAGCGCGCATCTGGCGCTCCAACTCTTCCCGTTGACTGCGCACGTAGAAATAGATGGCGAGGTACTTGTCCTCTTCCTCACCGGCATCCACGCCGTAATGGGCCTGGCTCCAATCGATATGGGCGAGGCGGGAGAGTTGCAACCGCGTGGATTCGCTAAGGCCATTGAAGAGGCCGGGGGCACCAAGCTCCTCAGCAGCGGCCTTCACCATGGCGTCGATCTCTGCGGCGAGCAAGGTGCTGGGCACATCGGTCACCACACCTTGTTTGGTGAAATGGACGCGCGCATCGAGGTAGGCTCCGATTCCAGCCTCCATCAGGCGATCCAACATCAAGCGAACATCAGGCTGTGGTTCGGCTGTGCGTTGGAGTTGGAACACGGCATTGCTGCCCGGCACACCACGCCAAATGGCTTGGAAAAAAGGAGCGGGAGCGTCGGGGTCATCGGCAACTCCTTGCACGATCACATTGGCACCGGAGCTTTCACCATTCAGTTGCAAGCTGGTCTGGGCCATGCAAAAGGGCAGGGCCATGCTGGTGAGGAGCAGCATGGCAGAACGCAGGCGTATGGCCAGGGAGCACATTTCAGCCCCGAAACTACCGGGCTGGATAACGCCAGTACAGGCATGGCCGATAAAAATGTCAACGATCTCTACTAGGAACCCGATGCGAGGTCGGCCAATTGCCGTCGTTCGCGGGCCCAGCGGAAAGCAGCCTCACGCAGGGCGAAGACGCGGAAGGGGAAGGCGGGCTTCTCCACATGCTTGAAAAGATCGGCCTGCGCCCGGCCCTTAGCATCTGCTGCAAAGAGCGCGACGGGATGCCCGTTAGCGCCACAGACCCGGCGCAGCAGGGCCCTGGCCTGATCTTGGACCACCACGTGCTGGGCATATTCCATCACCACAGGACATTTGCCCGAACGGTCCAACGCAGCAACCAAACGGATGAACTCTTTCATGTCATACACCCGCACTTGAGCGCCTTGCGCCAGGACCAGATGCAGCACACCTTCCTCTCGCCACAATTCGAAAGGCTGACCGAAGGCTGGCTTTTCCCACGCTAACATGCCGCAAAGTACACACCGTTCCGGAAAGGGAATTGGTAGTTACGAACCAGGATCCAACAGGCGCTTGCAGAGGATCACCGCAATACTTCCGGCACGGGTTCGCCCACAGCGGCATCGGGCAAGGCGCAACCCACGATCATGGTGATGGTGGGCACGATATCCGTGATCGACGTGCGGCGGACAATTTCGCCCGGTCGGATGCCTTTGCCCATGAACAGCACCGGAACATGCGTGTCGTAGTTCCATGGAGAACCGTGATCGGTGCCTTTGGGCGCTTGCCCAGGCCAGCTCGTGAGATAGCTCGGCAGCAGCACATAACACACATCGCCACTGCGCTGGGGCATGAAGCCGCGTTGCAGGCTGTTGCGGATACCGGTGGGATACGTGGTACGCATCAGGTCCGACGCCGTGAGAGCATCGGCGATGAACGGCTGTTGCAGGAGGATATCGGCAGCTACGCGTTGGACCATCGAACGGTCCAGCTTGTTCGCTAGAATGAGCGAGTCGTTGAGGAAGAGTTGTTCTTTCACTCGCTTACGCACCCACTTTCCCGGACCGAACCGTTCTATAAGGGCCTTCTCCACGGTCTTCACGAGTTCGGGAGCATCCACGTAGCCAGCACTGCCCTTCAGGTCGCGCAAGTAGGCCGGCACATCCACAGCGGCATGGTCTGCCGTTAGGAAAACGGTGTACTCGCCTTTGCCCACTTGCTGATCCAACGCAGTGAACAATCGCGCCAAATCAAGGTCCAGCCGCAGGTACATGTCCTCTGTTTCGATCGCGCGCGGTCCCATTTCATGACCGATCTCATCCGGCGCACCGTAGCTCACCGCCAATAGATCGGTCACGGCATCCTTGCCCATTCCTTCGGCTTTCAACGCCGCTAGAGCGAAATCCGTGGTGAACGTGTTGCTGGCAGGAATGAACCGGAGCAGCACCGTACTTCGTCCTGCGGCCTCGTACATCGCCTTAACATCCAGCGGCAGCGTTGCTTTCAACGAACCCGCCAACGGCTCCTCGTAGGGATTGTCATCGGGCAATGCTTGATGGTAGCGTTCCCTCGGCAGCAACAGGTCCCATGAGTTGCTCAGATACTTCGTCGCAAGGTCCTGTGCATTGAAATCGACCACCCATTCCGGAAGCTCCTTCAGGTACCACGAACTCGTAGCGAAGTGTCCTTCCATTCCCTCGAAGAACCAATACGCCGCATCGCCGGTGCGACCGATGGGCAGGATGGAGCTACGGTCCTTCATGGCCACTCCAATGGTCTTGGAACGGCCGTCGGTACGGCGTTCCAGTTCATCGGCCAGCGTGGTGCTCAATAGATTGAACGGTGATCGCTGGCCCTTGACGCCGGTTCCACCTACACCGGTCATTCGATCATCCTGCACGCAATACAAACCCTCACCTGTGGTGCGCACGAACATGTCGTTCGCGACAATTCCGTGATGCATAGGTGTGGTGCCGGTGTAGATACTGGCATGTCCGGGGCCGGTATGGGTGGGCGCATAGTCGTAGTGTGCATCGCGCTGGAAGGATCCTTCCTTGACCAAGCGCTTGAATCCACCTTCCCCGAAATTATCCCAATACCTATAGAGGAAGTCAACCCGCATTTGATCCACCACGATGCCCACGACCAATTTCGGCGGCGCCTGCCACGCGGGTTGTTGCGCGATCAACGATCCGGATATGGCCAACACGACAAGAACGCTGGCGAAGCGTGGACGCACTTCGGCCGATGAAGCGTGTTCGCGCAGCCGGTCCGGGTCGGTTGCAACGCGCGTACTGGGGAACAACATTGCAATTCGTTTCATGCGGAACGTGCAAAAAGATGGAACAACAGGATCCCAGCCCCAACGCTGACAAGGATATTCAACGCGGCGTAACCGAAGAGGCCATCGCGCAGCAACTGGAAATTCTCGTAGCTGAAGGTGCTGAGCGTGCTGAAACCGCCGCAGAAGCCGATGACCAACAACGCCCGCCATTGCTCCTTTCCCGGCAGGTGTATCTCGAAACGAAAGATCAACCAGGCCAGCAGTGCCGTTGCAAGCAGATTCGCAGAAAGCGTGGCCCACGGGAATGCACCCTTCACCTCGATGCGTTGGAAGAACTGGCTGATGGCGAAGCGCAGGATGCTACCGGCACCGCCTCCCAGAAAGACAGCGAGCCAGAGGTTCATGCTGGAGGCGTGTTCATGTGGCGAACGGTCCGGTGAAAGATCCAGGCGAAGAACGATCCGATCAACGCGCCGTAGAGTCCGCCCACGAAGACATCGCCAGGATAGTGGACGCCCAGATACACACGGCTGTATGCGATCAGTCCGGCCCAACACAACAGCAGCGGCAATGACCAGCGCGGCATTCCACGCAACACAGCGATCACGAACAGCGCGATGGCGAAATGGTTGCTCGCGTGCGAGGAAACGAAGCCATACTGCCCACCACAGTTCGCCGGGACCAAATGCACCAAACCGCTCAACAGTGGCTCGTGACAGGGACGCAGACGTTGCACCGTCTCTTTGAAAAGCAGCACCGAACCTTTATCGGCAAGGAGTACCATGAGCGCGATGGTAGGAAGGGACCACCACAGCCCGCGCCACCCCGTGCGACGTTGAATGAGGTAGAAGAAGAACAGGTAAAGTGGCACCCAGATGAAGCGATCGCTCAAGGCCAGCATGATCGGATCCACCAGGGCCGAGTGCCAGCCGTTGATCACCAGGAAGGCCGCGCGGTCCATGGCTGCCAGGCTTTCCATGGTCGCTTACTGAACGCTGTCGGCGGGGAAGCTGCCGTGCAGCTTCTTCCAAAGCTTCTCCTTCAATTGGTCCAAGCCCATTTGCGCCACGCTGCTGATCATCACGTGGTCCACCTTTTTGGGTAGTTCCTTCTTCATTTGCTGCATCATCACCTCGTCGAGCATATCGCATTTGGTGATGGCGAGCAAGCGTTCCTTATCCAGCAATTCGGGAGAGTACTGCTCCAACTCGTTCAGCAGGATCTGGTACTCCTTCTTCACATCCTTGCTGTCCGCAGGGATCATGAACAGCAGTACACTGTTGCGCTCGATATGACGCAGGAAACGCAAGCCGAGCCCTCTTCCTTCGTGCGCCCCTTCAATGATCCCCGGGATATCGGCCATAACGAAGCTCTTACCATCGTGGTACGATACGATCCCCAGGTTGGGCACCAGGGTGGTGAATGCGTAATCCGCGATCTTGGGTTTGGCTGCGGTGATCACGCTGAGCAAAGTGCTCTTGCCCGCATTAGGGAAACCGACCAGCCCCACATCGGCCAGCACTTTCAGTTCCATCACCACCCACTTCTCCTTGCCCGGTTCGCCCGGCTGCGCATAACGGGGCGTTTGGTTGGTGGCGGTCTTGAAGTGCTGGTTACCCTGCCCACCGCGACCGCCGGAAAAGAGGATGTGCTCTTCGCCGTCCTTGGTCACTTCGCACAGCACCTCAGCGGTCTCATCATCCCTTACAATGGTACCCAGCGGCACTTGTATGGTCTGGTCGGTACCACTGGCGCCGGAACTCTGGTTGCTGTAACCCACTTGGCCATCCTCGGCGATCACGTGCTTGGTATAGCGCAGGTGCAAGAGGGTCCAAAGCTGGGCATTGCCGCGTAAGATCACGTGGCCGCCACGACCGCCATCGCCGCCATCGGGGCCACCCTTGGGCATGTATTTCTCGCGCCGCAAGTGGCTGCTGCCCTTACCCCCCTTGCCGGAGCGACATTCAATGCGGATCTGGTCGATGAAGTTCATGGGGAGTGATGGGCGAAAGTGGAACTATGAAAATTGGAGAATGAGGAGATCAATATCGTGCAATGAAGAGGCTGTTCAGGACAACTTTCCACATCCCCTCATTTTCACATTCCCTTTTACCCGATCGCCTTCACCAAGCGCGCAGTGATCTCTTCCAAAGAGCCCACTCCGTCTATGCCTTTATACTTGCCTTGGGCTTGGTAATAACTCTTCAGCGGCGAGGTCTTGGTCTCGTATTCGCGGATGCGGTTGCGGATGATGGCTTCGTCCCTATCGTCGGGTCGGCCGCTGGTCGCTCCGCGGCCGATCAAGCGTTCCACCAATTCTTTTTCGGGCACTTCCAAAGCAAGCATGGCCACGATCGGTTGGCTCTTCGCACCCAGCATTTCATCCAGGGCCTCGGCCTGGCCTTGGGTACGCGGAAAGCCGTCGAACACGAAGCCTTTCGCATCCAAGTGCGATTCGATCTTGTGCCGGATCATGCCGATCACGATGCGATCAGGGACCAGGTCGCCACGATCCATCAACTCCTTGGCTGCAACACCGAGCTCGGTCTCTTCCTTGATCTCGTTGCGCAACAGGTCACCCGTACTCAGGTGTACCAGGCCGAATTTTTTGATGAGGAAGGCGCTTTGCGTTCCCTTACCTGCCCCCGGTGGGCCAAAGAGAACGATGTTGAGGTTGCTCATTGTGTATCGGAAATGATGCGGTAAATGCCGGGCAGGTTACGGCCCAGTCCATCGTGGTCCAACCCAGAGCCCACCACGAACACGTTGGGGATGCTCACCGCGACGTGTTCGATCGGTATGGTCTGTTGGTAAGCGTCGGGTTTGAAGAGAAGCGTAGCGATGCTGACGGAAGCAGGGTGATGATCGGCGAGGGCTTCGAGGATGTGCTTCACGGTATTGCCGGTATCCACGATATCCTCCAACACCACCACGTGGCGGCCTTCGATGCGTTCGTTAAGCCCGATCAGGTCGGTGACCTTGCCGCTGCTATGCGTGCCCAGGTAGCTGGCCACTTTCACAAAGGTGATCTCGCACTCTATGTCCAAGCGCTTCATCAGCTCTGCGGCAAAGAAGAACGCACCGTTCAGCACGCCCACGAACAAGGGCCGCTTGCCACCGTATTTAGCACGCAGCTCACC
>Ga0136636_10001029_pt1 | contig 15754 bp, 15 predicted proteins | sample AntDrymUQ8522106_2_FD_104653 | JGI IMG/M metagenome (GOLD analysis project Ga0136636, IMG submission 104653) | Polar desert sand microbial communities from Dry Valleys, Antarctica - metaG UQ852 (21.06) | ecosystem: Environmental > Terrestrial > Soil > Desert | place: Antarctica: Dry Valley... | reverse complement strand
TTGGTGCAATGGTGGTATGGACACAACGCAGTTGCATTCTTCCTGACCACTCCATTTCTCGGGTTAATGTATTATTTTGTCCCGAAAATTTCCGGACGTCCGGTTTATTCCTATAAACTATCCATCGTTCACTTTTGGTCGCTCATTTTTCTTTACATCTGGGCCGGGCCGCACCATTTATTATACAGTTCGCTTCCCGACTGGCTTCAGGCATTGGGAACGACCTTTTCGGTCATGCTGATTGCTCCAAGCTGGGGTGGTATGATCAACGGTTTGCTTACTCTGCGAGGTGCATGGGATAAAGTCCGGAGAGATCCGATTTTGAAGATGTTTGTGGTTGGAATTACCGCCTATGGAATGTCGACCTTCGAAGGTCCGATGTTGTCGTTTAAAAATGTGAATGCAATCAGCCACTTCACCGACTGGACCATCGGTCACGTTCACATCGGAGCGCTTGGCTGGAATGGTATGTTAACATTCGGGATGATCTACTGGCTAATACCACGCTTATATAACACCCAACGCTACTCCACAAAACTGGCCAATGTCCATTTCTGGGTAGCCACACTGGCCATAGTATTTTATGCTATTCCACTTTATATCGGTGGAATTACGCAAGCATTGATGTGGAAACAATTTACTCCTGACGGGTTCCTGATGTATCCAAACTTCCTCGAAACTGTAGCTCAGCTGATTCCGATGTATACAATCCGGGCTTTTGGCGGATTCTTGTATCTTTCCGGATTTCTGATTCTGGTCTACAATGTTGTAAAAACCATAAAAGCAGGTTCATTTGTTGCCGAGGAAGCCGCTGAAGCCCCAGCAATGGAAACATTACCAAGCGAAAAATCTGCATCAGAAACAGGTCACCGTTTCCTCGAACGCAAACCAATTCTATTCCTGATTTTTGCAACGATTGCAATCCTAATTGGCGGTATCGTTGAAGTTATCCCAACCTATCTGATCAAATCAAATATCCCAACCATTTCAAGCGTAAAACCTTATACTCCGCTTGAGGTACAGGGGCGCGACATCTATGTGAAGGAAGGTTGTTACAATTGCCATTCACAAATGGTGCGTCCATTCCGTTCAGAAACAGAGCGTTACGGCGAATATTCAAAAGCCGGAGAATCGGTTTACGATCACCCGTTCCAGTATGGATCGAAACGTACCGGGCCGGATTTAGCGCGCGAAGGTGTAAAAACAGGCAAAATGTACAAACCAAATTCATGGCATTACAACCATTTTATCGATCCTCAAAAAATGAATGAGGCGTCAATTATGCCTCCATATCCATGGTTGGCTAAAAAGGAAATCGATATCAAATCGACACCCGGAAAAATCAGGGCTTTAAAAATTCTTGGAGTACCTTATCCTGACAATTATGAATTGAAAGCCATCGACGATCTGAAAGCTCAGGCCGATAGCATTGCTAAAGACCTGGCAACCGCTGGCATACAAACCGACAGCAACCGCGAAATCATTGCATTGATTGCTTATATGCAGCGACTTGGTGTGGATATCTCCAATAAACCCGTAACAAAATAAGCTATGATCAGAGATTCATTAAGTACAATTTTCCATGTCGAAATTTATGCCTTGATTGGGTTTATCATTTTCTTTACCTTTTTTCTGGTAGTATCCATTCAAGCTATCAGGATGAAAAAAGAAGATATAAACCGCCTGAGCAACATGCCTCTGGATGATTCGAATTCCATGGAAGAAAAATTGGAATCAAGAAAAAGTCATTAGAAAATTGAAAATTATAACATCGAACAACTAAATAAGGAATTATGCATACAAGTAATGACAATCAAACAGATAACTTTCATAACGAGCACGAAGAAGTTGATGATTTAACAAAGATTAAATATTTTGGAGGGCACGAATATGATGGTATCAAAGAGCTGGATAATCCACTCCCACCGTGGCTGAAATACATTTTCTATGTCACTATTGTGATTTCATTTTCATATCTGATCTTACTTTTTGTATTTCGTGATGAAGACATTGTTCAACGAAATGAATATAGCAACGAAATGAAGGCGGCCCGGGCTAAAACCGAAGTTGCCGGAAAAGAAGAGGCCGTAAAAGCTGCGGCTGCTGCACCCATGACCCAGGAACAGATTCTTGCTGCAGGAAAAATCACTTATGACAAAATCTGCGTTGTTTGCCACGGAAAATTCGGGGAAGGTTTGGTTGGTCCGAACTTCACGGATGACTTTTGGATTCATGGTGGAAACCCTGAAGATCTGCTAAAAATTATTAATGAAGGCGTCATTGAAAAAGGAATGCTTTCCTACAAAAGCCAGTTGAATAAAACTCAAATAAACAACGTGATCGCGTATATTTTGAGTTTGCAGGGAACCAATCCTCCGAACCAAAAAGCGCAGGAGGGGGTGAAGTTTGTGAAGAACTAAAGCCCCATCCCCAATCCTTCTTTTAAGGAGTTGGGAGTTTGGTCCGAATAAAATGTAAAGGATAATCATTGAAATGCGTATATATGGTTAAAAATACATCCATGAATATAGATTCAGTAAGCCCCCTCTTTCGGAGGGAGTTTGGGGGAGGCTTTTAATATGGAAACTTATCAGGAAACAACCTTCAGAGACCGTCCTTCTACTTTTGGGAAAGATGGAAAACGCGTCGTATTATTCCCTAAATTGCCCAAAGGGAAACTTTACAATTATCGTCGAATCGTTGCGTGGGTGCTGCTAATCCTTGTTTATCTGGCACCCTTCCTGAAATTCAGGGGCGAGCCGTTAATCTTTCTGAATTTTCTGGAACGCAAATTTGTATTGTTTGGCAATACATTTTATCCTCAGGATTTTCACTTGTTGGTAATTGCATTAATTACACTGGTCGTTTTCATTGTTTTGTTCACTGTAATTTACGGTCGGATTTTTTGCGGTTGGGTATGCCCGCAAACGGTTTTTCTTGAGTTTCTGTACCGCCCCATCGAACACCTGATTGATGGCAATGCGGAACAACAACGAAAACTCGCCCTACAAGATTTGGATGCAATCAAAGTCTTAAAACGAATCCTGAAACACGGCATTTATCTGATCATCTCATTTTTTACCATTTTAACATTTATCGCTTATGTGACCGGAACAGCTAAACTCGGTGAAATTCTGGATGGCTGGCCCATGCAGCGTTTTGGGTTGATGTTGGTTGTATTGGCTTTTACCGGGGTACATTATTTTGTTTTTGCCTGGTTTCGCGAACAGGTTTGCACCATAGTTTGCCCTTATGGCCGCTTGCAGGGAGTAATGCTCGATGAAAATACAATATTGGTTGCGTATGATTATAAACGCGGAGAACCACGGGGTAAAGGAGAACGGGGACAAAAAGGCGATTGCATCAACTGCTACAACTGCGTGGATGTTTGTCCAACCGGAATCGACATCCGAAACGGAACCCAACTCGAATGCATCAATTGTACTGCTTGTATTGACGCCTGCAACTCGGTCATGAAAAGGGTGAAAAAGCCTTCAGGATTGATTCGGTTTGCCTCTGAAAAGTCAATCTCGGAAGGGAAAAGCGTGAAATTTAATGCACGTGTAATTGCCTATTCCGTGGTTTTGGTGTCACTTTTGATCCTGATGACCTATTTGTTTACCGTTCGCGGAGATGTGGAAACTTCTATCAACCGTTCACCCGGAACAATGTTTCAGGAATATGGACCTGATCGATACAGCAATTTATACAACCTCCAAATGGTAAACAAAACCAATTCGGAAGTCGATATCGAATTAAAACTTTTAATTCCTGAAGGCGAAATTATCCTGATGGGCGATCCGCTTAAAGCGGAAAAAGGTGAAGTTGCCAAACGTGATTTACTGATCGTGCTGAAAAAGGAAAACGTTTCACAATCGAACAGCCATATAGAAATTGGAATCTTCGAAAAAGGGAAACAGATTGATAAGATCAATACAACATTTGTGGGGCCGAATTCACTGGACAGCCCCATCCCCAGGCCTTCCCCAAAATAGGGAAGGGAGTTAGGGAAGTGATTATTCAGAGCGGGGAGTCAAAGATTGATAGTATTAAAATCAGAAACAAACGAGTGCCGGTTCTTTCTCCCCTCCGGTTTGGAGGGGTCGGGGGAGGCTTTAATTGTGCAGAAATGAAGATAAAATTTAATTGGGGAACAGGGATTGTATTGGCATTGGTCATCATGATGTCAGGAATGCTTTATCTGGTGTCGATTGCCTTGCGGCAAGACTATGATCTGGTTGACAAGGACTACTACCAGAAATCAATCACCTACCAGGAGCACATAGAAAAAGTGCGAAACAACGATGCGTTGACCGAAAAAATCAGGTTTGAAATTGCACCTGAATCGTTGAAACTAACATTTCCAAATCTGGCAAATATCGCCGAATATTCAGGCGAAATTCATTTTTACAGTCCGGTAGAAGCCAAAAGAGACCTGACCGTAAACGTTAAACCTGATAGCACTTACATGCAGACCATTGATTTCGCAACACTTCAAAAAGGAAGATATGAGGTAAAAATTGACTGGATGGTCGGAAAGGTTTCGTATTACCAGGAAGAGGAGATTATATTACCTTAGAGACGCGGTTCATCGTGTCTAATAAAATTTGAAATATAGATTTTAAGACGCGATGAATCGTGTATCATGTGATTTGGAATAAAAATATTTAAGACGCAATATATTGCGTCTCTATACATAAAAAATATGGACTTCATTACACCTTTAACCATTGGCCTCATCGGCAGTTTCCATTGCATCGGAATGTGCGGACCAATTGTGGTTGCGCTTCCGTTAAAGAAACACAATCTAATTTCGAAAATCACCGGGGCTATCCTGTATAATTCAGGTCGCGTATTGACTTACAGCATTTTGGGGATTCTGTTTGGTTTGCTCGGACGTGGCATTCACATGGCCGGGTTTCAGCAATGGACGTCCATTCTGCTGGGTATTACCATGATCATCAGTGTTTTGTTTCCCTTTGTTTTCAGGGAAAAAATCACCATTGCCGGTTTATTCAGCGGATTTGCTGCACGATTGATTCTAAAATTGAAAAAGCTATTCACTGATCGTTCGTATTTTTCATTACTGATGATAGGTTTGCTCAACGGACTGTTGCCCTGTGGATTGGTTTATGTGGCCATTGCCGGTGCAATCAACTCCGGCAACATTTTGTCCGGAGCACTATTTATGATGCTTTTCGGTATCGGAACCATTCCTTTACTGTTGATTGCTACCCTTGCCAGCGATGCCATTGGTCAAAGGGTCCGGAGTAAAATGCAGAAAGTAGTTCCGTATTTCGTATTTATGCTGGGGGTACTTTTTATCCTGAGGGGAATGTCTTTAGGTATCCCTTATATCAGCCCGACAAGTGAAAAACTGGCGCCTAAAACAATGATTGAAAAAAGAAGTTGCTGCAAATAAAAAATAGTGCTAAATTGAAACCAATTCTAAAACGTAAAAAAAGAATGGAATAATTCGATTTTATCTAAACATTCATTACTTTTTGGGGTTTCTTAGGTCAAAACGAAATTAGAAAATAGTAGAAAATAGTTTCATAAACATTAAGCATCGGTATTAGAAAAGATAGTTTTTCTAATACCAGATTAAAAACCAAAAATCATTTGAACCAAAGTCAACTTTCAGTTATGCAACAGAAGATCAAGAGTCAAAAGAAAACTACCGTATTGATTGGTTTTGCTCTGAGCATAATTTCAGGCAAAGCACTGCGTTTGCTTTTATTCTTTATTCTTTTCTCCGGAATTAATCTTTACGGACAAAAGGCATTTGACGACCTGACCAAAGATCCTGAAATCGGAATCGTTGAGCATCTGGACGAATTTCTTCCAACCGACATTTACCTGATTAATGAAAATAACCAACGCGTATTACTGTCAGACATAATCGATAAACCCACCATCATTAATTGGGTTTATTTCCGTTGTCCTGGGATTTGCAGCCCGCTGATGGAAGGACTGGCAAATGTTATGGATGCCTCCGACCTTGTTGCCGGTGTTGATTATCAGGTACTCACTATTAGTTTTGATCCTTCTGAAACCATTGAACTGGGAATCCGAAAAAAAACAAGTTACCTGAATCTCGTTGATAAAAAGGAAGCCATCAGCCAGGGCTGGAAGTTTTTTGTTTCCGACAGTGCAAGTATCGTAAAAGGTACGAATGCAGTTGGATTTAAATACAAAAGAACAGGTAAAGATTTTGTGCACGCGGCTTCGGTAACTGTAGTCAGCCCGAAACGAAAAATAACCCGTTACCTGAACGGAATCTATTTTCTGCCATTCGATTTCAAAATGGCCATTATCGAATCATCAAAAGGGATGTCGGCGCCAACAATCAATAAAATCATGCAGTATTGCTTTTCATACGATCCGGTTGGACAGGCTTATGTGCTGAATGTTACCAAGATATCGGGTACTCTGATTTTATTTGTGGCCATGATATTTTTCCTTGTCCTTATTTTTAAACCAAAAAGAAAAATAAATAAATAGTACATATGCAAACAGATACTCACATTCCACACGATGTAAACTACCTCGATTATAAGGGGAAGAACAAAGGAATATTCGCCTGGATTTTTTCGACCGACCACAAACGCATCGCACTGTTATACATGTATTCGATGTTAACAATGTTCGTGGTAGGTGTAGCCTTGGGGCTGGCCATGAAACTTGAATTAATTGCTCCCGGCAAAACCATTATGGACCCCCAGACTTATAATGCGATCTTCACGGTTCATGGGGTAATTATGATCTTCATGATCGTAATACCGGGACTTCCTGCGGTATTTGGGAATTTTATGCTCCCCATTATGATCGGCGCAAAGGATGTAGCCTTTCCGAGAATAAATCTCTTGTCCTGGTACTTCTATGTTGCAGGCGCTTTGTTGGTAATCGCTTCAGTATTATTCGGAAACGGAACACCCGATACCGGCTGGACTTTTTACGCTCCCTATAGTTTTAAAACAGGAACCAATCTGTTACCAGCCATATTCGGGGCATTTATTCTCGGATTTTCGTCCATATTAACCGGATTGAACTTTATTGTGACCATTCATCGGATGCGTTGTCCGGGTATGACCTGGTTTAAAATGCCTTTATTTCCGTGGTCTCTTTATGGAACTGCTTGGATCCAATTGTTGGCCACACCTGTTATAGGAATAACCCTTGTTCTGGTTGCTCTGGAACGAATTTTTGGTATCGGAGTTTTCGACCCTGCATTGGGAGGTGACCCGATTCTGTATCAGCATTTATTCTGGATTTATTCACATCCGGCTGTTTATGTCATGATCCTGCCCGCCATGGGAGCCATTTCAGAAATTATTCCAACCTTTTCACAAAAACATATCTTTGGATACCGCGCCATCATAGTTTCGACTCTGGCTATTGCCTTTGTCGGGTATTTTGTTTGGGGTCACCACATGTTTACTTCCGGTATGAGCGGAACTGCCCAATATACCTTTTCGATACTGACCTTTATTGTAGCCATTCCGAGTGCTATCAAAGTATTCAACTGGATTTCGACCATGCACAAGGGCTCAATCAATCCTGAAGCCCCGTTTCTATGGGCTGTGACCTTTATATTTATTTTCATGATCGGTGGCTTTTCGGGTCTGGTACTTGGCGCTTTGGCCACCAATGTGCATGTACACGATACCGCATTTGTAGTCGCTCACTTTCACTTCATCGTTTTTGGCGGAGTAGGATTTGCATTTTTTGGTGCAATCCACTACTGGTTTCCAAAAATGTTTGGCCGGATGTACGATAAAGTATGGGCCAAAGTGGGCTGGGCCTTTTTTACAGTTGGATTTCTGACTTTGTATTCACCCATGTTTTACCTTGGAATGATTGGAATGCCCCGTCGTTATTACGATTATCTACCCGAATATCATGCTGCAAACATCCTTTCTTCACTCGGCTCATGGGTGATGACATTCGGATTGTTGATTATCGTTATAAACCTGTTCCGATCGGCCAAAAACGGCCCGATCGCCGAAATAAACCCATGGCATGGAAAAACATTGGAATGGACCGTACCGTCGCCACCTCCGGTAGAGAATTTTGATGAGATACCAGTTTATGGCGAAAAAGACGGACCTTACGAATACTAACAATCGAATATTACTTATGGAACATGTAACACAACATGCTGCAGATCAGCATTACGATCCGGAGGCAAATAAACTGGGAATGTGGCTTTTTATATTCACTGAACTGCTCCTTTTTGGAGGTTTGTTCATTGTTTATTCGATCTACCGGTTTTTGAATCCGGAATCCTTTAAAATGGCAGGGCATGAACTTAACCTGACCATCGGAGCCATCAATACCTTGATTCTACTGGTTAGCAGTATGACGATAGCCATGTCGACCTCTGCACTTCAGAAAAAGAACAAAGGGCTTACCGTGCTTTTACTTGAAATCACGATCATGCTGGCAATGATTTTCCTGATCAACAAATATTTTGAATGGGGAGTTAAATTCGATCACGGCATCTGGCCCGGATCAGAACATATGCTGAACGATCTCAGCCACGGTGAAATCCTGTTTTTTGGACTTTATTTCGTCATGACCGGCCTTCATGCCTTGCACATTGTTGTAGGAATGATCATTATTATTGTGGCATTGAATCGGGTTCAAAAAGGGACTGTCGATGAAAACCGACCAACGTTGCTCGAAAATGCTGGTTTATACTGGCATTTGGTCGATTTAATCTGGATATTCCTGTTCCCCTTATTCTATCTCATACACTAGAAAACACTATTAAAATGGAAAAAGAAAAACATCATATCGTACCCTATAAGGTTTATTTCTATATTCTGGCGCTGTTAATCACGTTCACTTTTTTATCGATCGGGATTACTAAAATTAACCTGGGCGAGTATTCAGTGCTGGGAGCAATGATTTTTGCCACAATTAAATCTATTCTGGTATTGGCCTGGTTCATGCACCTCAAGTTCGACCAACCTTTTCTGCGAATCATGGTAGGTTTTGTGATTTTGTTGTTCTTTGCGGTTATATTTATTACATTTTTAGATTACTATTACAGATAAAAGCTATGTATATCTTATCAAATACGGTAAATGCATCCAATTTTGTGGCGGGGGTCGACGAAGCCTTTGTTTTTATCATGGGAGTTTCCTTTATCTTTCTGATCGGCTTGACTTTTACTATGTTGTATTTCGTATACAAGTACAACCATAAAAAGAATGCCGTCGCCACACAGATTAAAGGCAGTACAAAACTTGAAATTATCTGGACTGTAATTCCTACAATTCTGGTTTTGGTCATGTTCTATTACGGATGGGCAGGATGGGCACCGATGCGCAATCCACCAAAAGATAGTTTTAACATCAAGGTTGTAGCCCGCATGTGGAACTTCACCTTCGAATACGAAAACGGGAAAAAGACGGATACCTTGTTTGTTCCGCAAAACAAAGCAGTCAAATTGAATCTGAATTCATTGGATGTTATCCATAGTCTCTATATACCAGCTTTCAGAATAAAAGAAGACGTAGTTCCCGGAAGAGAGAAATTCGTTTGGTTTATTCCGCAAAAAGAAGGCATTTACGATCTGTTCTGTACTGAATATTGCGGACTCAATCACTCGTATATGCTCAATCAGGTGAAAGTAATGCCCGATAAACAATTCAATGCCTGGTATGTCGACACCACCAAACGTGTAGCAGTTGCATTGGATTCACCAACAGAAAACGGGAAACGCATCATGAAAAATATTGGCTGCTTTGCCTGTCATTCGGTTGACGGAACAAAACTGGTTGGCCCGTCGTTTAAGGGAATTTACGGTCATGCGGTTACTGTCGTAACCGGTGGAAACGAACGTGAGGTTACAGTGGATGATGAATACATTAAAAAATCGATTTATGATCCGAATGCCGATGTGGTAAAAGGTTTTAATAAAGGATTGATGTTGTCGTATACCGGCCAGCTCTCGGAAGAAGATGTGAAACAAATTACTGAATACCTGAAGACACTGAAATAAAATAGAAATGAGGAAAGGGAATGAGGAAAGAGGAAACACACTTTCAAATTTTCCTTTTTCCTATTTCCTTTTTCCTTAAAATATGAAATCAAAACTGATCTTCTGGATTAAAATAATAGCAGAGTTGGGCAAAGTACGTATCTCTTTGCCCATTGCTATTTCTGCACTTACAGGTTATGCACTAAAAACAAACCTGTTCGACGGCAATGCCCTGATGCTTATGTTCGGAGTTTTTCTGATGTCATGCAGTTCAGGAACTATCAATCACCTTCAGGAATACAAAACCGACGCGCTGATGCCCCGGACTAAAAAACGACCCATCCCCTCCGGAAAAATATCACCCAAAGGTGCATTTTGGGTGGCTTTCGCTTTTTTTGCCTATGGCGCTTTTATCCTGATCACCAGTTTCCCGATCATTGTATTTCTGACCAGTTTTCTGACGCTGTTGTCGTACAACGCGATTTACACCCCGCTTAAAAAAGTGACTGCCTTTGCCGTAGTTCCGGGATCACTGGTTGGCGCTTTACCTCCATACATTGGATGGTTTGCCGGAGGTGGAGATTGGGCTAACGAACAAATCTTCTGGGTAGCTTTGTTCTTTTTTATCGGACAGATTCCTCATTTCTGGCTGTTGCTGCTCATGTTTGGGAAAGAATATGAACTGGCTGGGTTTCCAAGCCTCCATGCTGTTTTTAACGGCAACCAAATCAAACGACTGAGCTTTACCTGGATTCTGGCCACCATAGCCGCCGCTTTGATAGTGGCCTTGGTTGTTTTGAAGGGATCGGTTACCATGTTTTTCCTCCTGATTTATACGTTCTATCTGCTCTTTTCTTTGTCGACAGGTATCCTCATAAAAAAAGACATCCCTGTTCGGGCCTCTTTTCTGAAGCTTAATTTTCTGTACCTGCTAATGATGATACTGCTAATTTTGGATAGTCTGTATTAAATTGAAAAAAAACTCTCTCATCATTCATTAAAATAGGATGCGTAAATCAAAACGTCATTAACTCTCCTGAAATTAAATTCACCCAATAATTCATACTATCACACTCTAATCCAAATTATTACCTTCAATAAATTATCCATCCTATTTGATTTTCAAATAAAGTAAAATCACCTTCCTTTGAAAAGGACTGCTTATAAATCCCTACGATTGGGGATTGATGCTCCTATTATCAATGGGTACTTTTACCCTATCAAAACCAAGATTGATTTGACATGCAATTTTTGAAGAAAGGGTTTCTCATGCTATTGTTTCTAAAAACCGGATATGGATTTTCACAATCAAGTGATGATGAAAGGCAATCGGCCTGGCAATTGAATGCCGCTTATAAAGGTGATTTTGTTTCCAATTTTCGAGGAGGGATTGCGACGGGGTCAACTTATCTGGGTCTGGCCGATTTATATCTACATTTCAATACAGAAATGGCTGGCCTTTGGAAAGGCGGCAATTTTTTGGTTCGTGGGGCAAATTCACATGGAGGCGAACCTTCTGCCAATCTGATCGGTGATTTTCAGGTAGCATCGAACATTGAAGCCGGAAATCATACGTTCTTGTATGAATTGTGGTACAAACAAACCATTTCGAACGTAACGGCAACTATTGGCCTTCAGGATTTGAATGCTGAATTTGCCAACAGCGATATTGGCTCTCTTTTTCTGAACAGCTCATTTGGAGTTCATTCGGTGATTGCCGACAACATTTCAGCGCCCATTTTTCCTATTACCAAACCCGGAATTACCTTTAGCTGCGAAGTATCAAAAAAATTAGTCCTTAAAACGGCTGCTTATAAAGGTTGTCCGATTGATTTTGACACCAATCCTTATAACCTGAAATGGAACCTGGATTATGAAAAAGGCTTCTTGTGGATAACCGAGGGTCAATTTTTATGGATGGATAATCAGCAGAAAAATAATGTATTGAAAGCCGGCGTATTATTCCATCAGCATTGTCCGGAGAGCGAAGTGGTAAATTCCGAAACCGTAAATAAACTAACCTACTACTATGGATTTTACCTTGTTGGTGACCATCAGGTTTGGTCAAAAGGAATCCGCAGATTGAGCATTTTTTATCAACTGGGAATGAGTCCGCGTAACGACAATTTTTCTTATCTCGGTGCCGGATGCGCCTATACTGGCCTGCTCTCGAAAAATGGGACGGATGTGCTTGGATTGGCCGTGGCAGACGGTATGCTAACCAAAGAGCGTGGCCTCGACGAAACAACCTTTGAACTGACCTACAAAGTTCAACTCACCCATCAGATTTATTTACAGCCCGATTTGCAATATGTGGTGAATCCGGGTGGAACTGATGTTCAGTTAAAAAATGCCACGGTTGCATTGTTGCGCCTTGGAATGGAGTTTTAAAAATTCGAATTATGATTTTACAAGATACTGAACCGGAAGTAAAGAGCACCCGATTGGCCGATTTGCCAACAGGTAGCAGAGGAGTGATTGTTCATGTATTGGGGCAAGGCGCTTTCCGTAAACGAATTTCTGAAATGGGGTTTGTAAAGGGGCAATTGGTAAAAGTGATCAAAAATGCTCCGATGAAAGATCCGGTAGAATACGAAATTATGGGCTACAAGGTATCATTGCGCCGCAGCGAGGCCGACCTGATTGAGGTTATTTCGCCGTCAACCGCCAAAAATATGGTTGCAGCAAAATATGAAGGAACCATTGATGAACACCGCCAAAAATTATCCGGAGAAAAAAAAGGGAAAATCATTTCGGTTGCTTTGGTTGGAAACCCCAACTGCGGCAAAACGACCTTGTTTAATTATGCCTCAGGATCGACGGAGCGCGTGGGAAACTACGCCGGTGTAACCATTGATGCCAAAGAAGCCAAATTCAAGCAAGGATCTTACGAATTCCTGATTTCCGACCTTCCCGGAACATATTCGATCACCGAATATTCGCCCGAAGAATTGTTTGTAAGGAACCATATTTCTGAAAAACGGCCGGATGTAGTTGTCAATGTGGTTGATGCGTCGAATTTGGAACGCAACCTGTTTTTGACAACTCAGCTGATCGACATGAATATCAAGGTAGTGATTGCCCTGAATATGTTCGACGAACTCGAACAGAAATCGGCCAAACTCGACTTTGAACATCTGGGCGAAATGATGGGAATTCCGATCGTTCCAACGGTTGCATCGAAAGGCAGAGGGCTGAAAGCACTGTTCGACCGCATTATCATGGTATATGAGGAGCGTGATCCGATTGTGCGGCACATACACATCAACTATGGCGAGGAAATTGAAAAATCGATCCGAAACATTCAGCATGAACTAAAAAAAGATGTTCAGGTAAAACACGACTATTCTACTCGTTTTCTGTCCATCAAATTACTGGAAGAAGACAAGCACACACTGAATTTATTAAAAGGACATCTGGTTTTTGAGACTATCAAACAGATTTCAGACCGCGAAACCAGTCGGCTTGAACTACTTTTCAACGATCAGTCGGAAACCTTGATTGCCGATGCCAAATACGGTTTTATTGCCGGGGCATTGAAAGAAACTTACCGGAATGGCCCGCAGGCACGCCGCGATCAAAGCCGCGAAATAGACAAAGTGTTGACGCACAAAGTGTGGGGATTCCCGATTTTTATCTTTTTCATCTGGGTCACTTTTCAGGCGACATTTACCTTGGGCAGCTACCCAATGGAATGGCTGAATTCAGGAATTGGCTGGTTGGGCAATTTGCTGGGAACTTATTTGCAGGATGGAGCCTTGAAAGATTTATTGATCGACGGAATCATTGGCGGTGTTGGCGGCGTAATCGTGTTTCTGCCCAACATATTGATCCTGTTCTTTTTTATCTCGCTGATGGAAGACTCCGGCTACATGGCCCGCACCGCTTTTATCATGGATAAACTGATGCACAAAATGGGACTTCACGGCAAATCATTTATCCCGCTCATCATGGGCTTCGGCTGCAATGTCCCTGCCGTGATGGCCACCCGTACACTCGACAACCGGAGCGATAGGTTGCTAACTATGCTCATCATTCCGTTTATGTCGTGCAGTGCACGTTTACCGGTATATGTGCTGCTTATATCAGCCTTCTTTGTGAGTTATCAGGGCGCCGTTTTATTCCTGATTTATTCCATCGGAATTATTTTGGCGGTCTTGATGGGACTCCTATTCAAGAAAACGCTCTTTGCAAAGAAAGAAGTTCCTTTTGTGATGGAGCTTCCGCCCTACCGGATGCCAACCTTCCGAAACACGACCATACACATGTGGCACAAGGGATCACAATACCTGAATAAAATGGGAACGGTCATTCTGTTTGCTTCGATCCTGATTTGGGCGATGGGTTATTATCCCCGAAAAGTGGAATTCTCGAAAGATTACGGGAAAATGCAATCGGAAGTTCAGGCAAATAACATGCTGACACAGGAGGATAAAACGACACAGACCGAACAGATTCAATTGTCGAAGGAGGACGAACGTCAGGAAAAATCGTACATCGGAATGACCGGACGATTCATTGAACCAATGATCAGACCGCTCGGTTTTGACTGGAAAATAGGGATGAGCATTATTACCGGCATGGCTGCCAAAGAAATTGTGGTGAGCTCGATGGGCGTACTTTATCAGGCCAGCATGAATGCTGACGAAAACTCACAATCACTGAAAGAAAAACTTCAGGAGCAAAAGTATAGCCGCGGCCCGAAAGTTGGGCAAAAAGTTTTTTCGCCCCTTGTGGCATTTGGCCTGATGGTTTTTGTGCTAATTTATTTTCCGTGTGTGGCGGTAGTGGCAGCTATAAAAAAAGAAGCCAATTGGCGATGGGCCATTTTTACGATGGTTTATACAACAGGAATCGCGTGGATTGCAGCCTTTTGCATTTTCCAAATCGGCAGTTTATTTATCTAAAATAATCCGGAGTATGATTCAAAATATTATTGCACTGTTGATTGTCGGAATTGTTGTACTAAAAACCATTTATTCGGTTTATAAAGCAATCACGACCAAAGAAAAAAGCCTTTGTGGAGGCTGTGCTAGTTGCGATCTGAAAAGTGAACTGAAAAAGAAAGGTAAACTACTGCCCTATTCTGAAAAGCGGGAAACACAAAAATTTCAGTATTCCGTTGACAATCTGAAATATTCAGCAAAAGGATGAAAACCTAAAATAATAGAAGTTATTGTTGTCAAAGTTGTCGGGTTGTCCTATCTTGCAATGCACTTGTTTTGCCATAAAACTGAATAACAGCATCAAAACAATTCATTTAATAACCAACAAATTATCAACATCATGAAACAAATACTTTTCATCGCGTTCATCAGCATTGTTCTTTCAGCCTGCGCTCCCAAACAACATACTGCTGATAAGGAAAAAACACCGGCAGTTATGGTCGAAATGAACCTGAAAATTGAAGGTATGACCTGTGACGAATGCGAAGCTTCCATCGCTAAAGGTGTCAATGCAATTGCCGGTATCGACAGCATCAGTGCAAACCACGAAGATTCAACAGCCTTCGTGCGTTACAATGCCTCAGAAACCGACCTGACAAAAATTACAGCAGCGATAGAAGAACGCGGATTTGAAGTAGCCTCAAAATAGCTTCAGTTAGCGAATCATTGTTGACAGCTTCAAAGGCAAAAAGCGGCTGAATAAAAAATGAAAATCTGAAGCCCCGCCGCTTTTTATTTTTGTTTTGTATAATAATTTGCCGTAACTTATTCCTTCGAAAGCCTGAAGATCAAAATACTTTCAAATGGAACTCCAAAT
>Ga0136636_10001028_pt1 | contig 15756 bp, 14 predicted proteins | sample AntDrymUQ8522106_2_FD_104653 | JGI IMG/M metagenome (GOLD analysis project Ga0136636, IMG submission 104653) | Polar desert sand microbial communities from Dry Valleys, Antarctica - metaG UQ852 (21.06) | ecosystem: Environmental > Terrestrial > Soil > Desert | place: Antarctica: Dry Valley... | reverse complement strand
GGAAGAGAAGAGACAGAAGAAAATCGGAATTAATTTCTGAATCAGATTTTTATAATTTTCAATAAGGCACCATGAAACTAACAACGAATAGTTAAACTGCTCCGGTCTTCGGTCTTCCGTCTTCCAGCCAGTCAAAGATTTAGCTACCTAATTGAACATACAAGCCTATAAAACTATACAAGCATAAATGCAAGAAAAGCTCAACAAAACTGAATTTAACAGCGAAACACTTGGTCTCGTTAATAAGATTATTAAGCGGTATCCGCAGGGACGGCAAAAATCGGCTTTACTACCGCTTTTGCATATTGCCCAGGCGGAAAATAATGGCTGGCTCAGCTCCGAAATCATGGATTATGTGGCTTCGCTGCTCGACATCCAACCTATTGAAGTATACGAAGTTGCCTCTTTTTACAGTATGTTTAACCTGGAACCAGTCGGCAATTGTGTGATTGAAGTCTGCCAGACCGGTCCTTGTTGGCAGAATGGCGCCGAGGAAATCCTGGCTCATTTCGAAAATCGCCTTGGCATTAAAGCAGGTGAAACTACTGCCGACAGCAAGTTCACCATCAAAACTGTTGAATGCCTGGCTGCCTGCGGAAATGCACCTGTGATACAGGTTGGAACAGAATACCACGAAAACCTTACTGTAAAGAAAGTTGACGAACTTCTTGCCAAATGGCAGGCTGAAAATAAAATATCGCATACAAATCCTTACCTGTAACAATGGCAAAACAGATCCTATTAAATAATATCAACACACCCGGTCTGGCCAGTTTTGAGGTTTACAGGCAACTGGGAGGATACGCTGCCGTTGAAAAAGCATTGAAAGACTTTACGCCCGACCAGGTAACCCAGGAAGTTACAAAATCAGGAATGCGAGGTCGTGGCGGGGCCGGATTCCCTACAGGTGTAAAATGGGGTTTTATCGATAAAAAAAGTGAAAATCCGCGCTACCTTGTCTGCAACTACGATGAAAGCGAGCCCGGGACGTTCAAAGACAGGCATATAGGTCAACTGAACCCGCATCAGCTTATCGAAGGAATGATTCTTGGCTCTTATGCCCTGGGCGCGAAAACTTCCTATATTTATATCCGGGGTGAGTTATTTTATGTATTGCGCATCATCGAGAAAGCCATTGAGGAGGCCTATAAAAACGGTTTCCTGGGTGAAAATATCCTGGGAAGCAGTTATTCTCTTAACCTGTATTGCCATCCTGGTGCCGGTGCATATATCTGTGGTGAAGAAACGGCCTTGCTCGAATCACTCGAAGGAAAACGTGGAAATCCGCGTATCAAGCCTCCATTTCCAGCCATAGTAGGATTGTACGGTTCTCCTACAGTTGTTAATAATGTTGAAACCATTGCCGCCTTGCCCTGGATCATAAATAACGGTGCTGATGCATACGCAGCTATCGGTATCGGAAACAGCAAAGGAACCAAGCTTATTTCTGCCTGTGGTCATATCAACAAACCGGGCATTTACGAAATTGAGCTTGGCTTGCCTGTTGAAGAGTTTATTTACAGCGACGAATATTGTGGCGGGATCAGGAATGGTCATACACTGAAAGCAGTAGTTGCCGGAGGGTCGTCGGTTCCTATTCTGCCTGCCAGCCTGATCCTTAAAACTGCCGCAGGCGAACCACGCCTGATGAGTTATGAATCACTCGCCGAAGGTGGTTTCCAATCCGGTACCATGCTTGGTTCGGGCGGGTTTATCGTAATGGACGAAACAACCTGCATCGTTAAAAACCTGTTGACATTTTCACGGTTCTACCATCATGAATCCTGCGGACAATGCAGCCCCTGCCGTGAAGGAACCGGCTGGATGGAGAAAATACTGACCAGGATTGAATATGGACAGGGAACCATGAAAGACATTGACCTGCTGGTCAATATTTCGAAACATATTGAGGGAAATACAATTTGCCCGCTTGGAGATGCAGCCGCATGGCCTGTTGCCAGCGCTATCCGTCATTTCCGCGAAGAATTTGAAGAACACGTAAAACTCCAGAAATGCCCCTTTTAAAGGTAACCATCGATAATATAGTGATTGAGGTCGAACCGGGTACGACCATCATGAATGCTGCCCGTAAAATTGGCGGAAGTGTGGTGCCTCCGGCCATGTGCTATTATACTTCGCTCGAAGGCAGTGGCGGATATTGCCGTACATGCCTGGTAAAAGTGGCGCAGGGATCGTCAAAAGATACCCGCCCTATGCCGAAACTTGTCCCTTCGTGCCGTACCATGGTACAGGATGGAATGGTGGTGCAAAACACTACATCGCCCGAAGTTATGGAAGCCCGTAATGCCATCACCGAATTCCTGCTTCTTAATCACCCACTCGATTGCCCGGTATGCGACCAGGCCGGTGAATGTCACCTGCAGGACCTTTCTTACGATAACGGTCTTGAGGAAACACGAACAGTTGAAGAACGGATTACTTTCAAGCCCATTGATATCGGCGACCTGATCAAGCTGAATATGAACCGCTGCATTCTTTGCTACCGCTGCGTAAAAGTTGCTGACCAGCTCACCGATCAGCGTGTTCATGGAGTTTTGGGCCGTGGCGATCATTCAGAAATAAGCACTTATATTTTGAAAGCCGTCGACAATGATTTTTCGGGAAATATGATTGATGTTTGCCCGGTAGGCGCATTAACGGACAAGACTTTCAGGTTTAAAAGCCGCGTATGGTATGCAAAGCCTATGGATGCACATCGCGAATGCACCAAATGCAGCGGCAAAACGGTGGCGTGGATGAAAGGTGAAGAAATTCTTCGCATTACCGGGCGGAAAGACATATACGGTGAACTCGAAGAGTTTATCTGTAATGAATGTAGATTTTTCAAGAAAGAACCTTCGGACTGGGCGATTGAAGGTCCCAGGAAAATTGAGAGGCATTCTGTTATCTCACAAAACCATTACGAAAAGCTTTCAAAACCCTTAAGTGGCGGAGACAATCTATAATTAAAATTCATTTCCTAGAATACGGCACTACTAATTTTGTAAATTCACTCTCTGAACGGAAAGTAACACATTAACATGGATTGGACCTTATACATTTATAAAACCATTTTTCTGTTTATCATTTTACTTGTCACTCTCCTGGTGGCAATGTATTCGACCTATGGTGAGCGAAAAGTGGCTGCTTTTTTGCAGGATCGCATCGGACCCAACAGGGCAGGCCCATTCGGTTTGTTACAGCCCTTGGCCGATGGCGTAAAAATGTTCATGAAAGAAGAAATCATACCGCTTTCGGCGAATAGGATTCTATTCATACTCGGCCCTTCCATTGCTATGACTACCGCTTTGCTTACAGGAGTAGTAATTCCCTGGGGCGGAACACTTATCATAGGCGGTCGCGAATTCTCCATGCAGATTGCGGATCTTAATATCGGGATTCTTTATGTTTTTGCCATGGTTTCCATCGGGGTTTATGGCATTATGATCGGTGGCTGGGCCTCGAATAACAAATATGCATTGTATGGATCAATAAGGGCCGCCTCGCAGATGATCAGTTACGAACTGGCCATGGGCTTATCCATTGTTGCGCTCATAATTACAACCGGCTCGCTAAGCCTTCACGACATTGTGGCTCAGCAACATGATGTGTGGAACATTGTAAGGCAGCCACTGGGATTCCTGATATTTATAATTTGTGCTTTCGCTGAAACCAATCGTGCTCCCTTCGACCTTCCCGAATGTGAAACGGAACTGGTTGGTGGTTATCATACCGAATACAGCTCAATGAAGCTTGGTTTTTATTTATTTGCAGAATATATTAACATGTTCATTTCGGCAGCTGTTATTTCAACCTTGTACTTTGGCGGGTATAATATGCCATTTATTGATCATTTAGGTCTGTCGCAAAACGCAGTTACACTACTCGGAACTGCCTTTCTCTTCCTTAAAATTTTCTTCTGGATATTTGTTTTCATGTGGGTGCGATGGACCTTACCCCGCTTCCGTTACGACCAGCTGATGAACCTTGGATGGAAAGGCTTGATACCACTGGCTATCTTCAATATTCTTGCTACAGGTGTTGTTTTTTACTTCATCGAACTAAATTAACCGGAACGCCATGCAAAAATTAACAAACAGGTCGAAAGTGGTTTCGGACAAAAACATGACTTTTCTCGAAAAGATATATCTTCCTGCCATACTGAAAGGAATGGCAATAACCCTGTCGCACTTTTTCCGAAAGAAAACAACCATAAGCTATCCCGAACAAAAGCGTGTATTTAGTAAAGTATACCGCGGACAGCATGTTCTGAAACGCGATGAACTCGGACGCGAGCGCTGCACTTCATGCGGATTATGTGCAGTTTCCTGCCCGGCCGAGGCTATTACAATGATTTCGGCCGAACGTAAACCCGGTGAAGAACACCTGTACCGCGAAGAAAAATATGCTTCAACCTATGAAATTAATATGCTGCGCTGTATTTTCTGTGGCGATTGTGAAGAAGCGTGTCCCAAAGAAGCTATCTTCCTTACCGACCGCATAGTTGCATCACAATACAAACGCGAACCTTTTATTTACGGTAAAGATATTTTGCTTGAACCACTTGACCCGTCAAAACGGATTGATATTTCGGCCCGACAAACTGAATCCGTTCTGAAATTCAAGGAAAATAAACGTTTTGCGCATAATAAGTGAAAATAGGAAATAGAAAATAGGAAATAGGAGCCTTTGTTTACCTGAACATTCAAAAATTCTGAACAGACTGGTATCAATGACCTTCTTTAGTTTAAAAGACTTAAATATATAATTCAACTTAAAATGATTTTTTTATTCTTCATGCTTTCGGCAATAATGGTGATCAGCGCATTGTTTGTGGTTTTCTCAAAAAGCCCTATTAACAATGTGATTTTCCTGATCATTTGCTTTATTGCCATGGCCGGGCATTACATACTGCTGAATGCCCAATTCCTTGCCGTGGTGCATATTATTGTTTATACCGGAGCTATCATGGTGCTGTTCCTGTTTGTGATCATGCTGCTAAATCTCAACAAAGCCATCATTCCTCAAAAATCGAAAGTAACCAGGGTGATGGCTGTTATTACAGGTGGAATATTTTTCCTTGTTTTACTGGCTGCAACACGACAGACGTTTGAAATACAACCAAGATACCCTTTTTCCAGTCAAATCGGTTTGGTTGCCAATATAGGTCAGACCTTGTTCCACGAATTCCTGCTTCCTTTCGAATTATCATCGGTATTATTCCTTTCGGCAATGGTTGGAGCAGTGATGTTCGGGAAGAAAGACCAAACTAGTGAAGAGTGAAAAGTGAAAAGTGAATAATGAATAGTGAAGAGTGAATAATGAATAGTGAATAACGAATAATGAAAAGTTCAATTTTGCCATACAATGATCATACGATTGTCATACAGTTGTCAAACTACTGAAATCCTACTAACACCGGTCAGACTTGAAACATGAAACTCTTCAAACTCTTCAAACATTTCAAACCCTAAACTCTTCAAACCCTAAAACCAAACCCCCAACCCCTCAATTAATCAATGAAAGAAATATCATCCGCCATCCAAATCATCCCCTTAGAATATTACATCTTTCTAAGTGTAACCCTATTCAGCATAGGCGTGATGGGGATATTGTTCAGGAGAAACATCATTGCCATACTTATGTGCCTCGAACTGATGTTCAACTCAGTAAACCTGCTGCTTACGGCTTTTTCAGCATACCACTCTGATCCGTCGGGACAGGTTTTCGTATTCTTTATCATGATTGTGGCAGCCGCCGAAGTTGCCGTGGGTCTTTCGATTGTTGTGATGATGAAACGCAATGTTGAATCTGTTGATATTAACCTTTTGAACCGATTGAAATGGTAGAAGCTGTTCCCTATATAAACCTTACATGGCTGGTTCCTGCTTTTCCCTTGCTGGGTTTCCTGGTAACAGGGCTGGCAAATAAGCGCTTAAAACATAACCAGGCCGGAATAATTGCCAGTGCCATGGTTCTCTTTTCTTTTATTATTTCAGTTGTTTTGTTTTTTGCACTTAAATCTTCGGGACAGAGTTCAGCTACTGTGACCCTTTTTAACTGGATTGCCATAGGCGGGATGAATATACCTTTCGCATTACTGATCGATCATTTATCGCTGACCATGATGCTGATTGTTACCGGAGTCGGGGCACTTATACATATCTATTCCATCGGGTATATGCACGACGATGAGCGGGTAAATTCCTTCTTTGCGCAGATGAATCTGTTTACTTTCAGCATGTTATTTTTAGTGATGGGTGCAAATTACCTGGTTCTTTTTATAGGCTGGGAAGGCGTCGGTCTTTGTTCCTATCTGCTGATTGGCTTCTGGTTTAAAAACCCGGCTTACAATTATGCCGCCCGCAAGGCATTTATAATGAACCGCATAGGCGATCTTGGATTTATACTTGGTATTATCCTGCTTTTCTTCACTTTTAAAACAGTAACTTTTTCAGAAGTCTTTTCACAGGCTGCCAATTTTCAATCTGGTGCCCCGGTAATTACACTTATAACTATTTTGCTCCTCGTGGGAGCCGTTGGCAAAAGCGCACAGATTCCTTTGTTTACCTGGTTGCCCGATGCCATGGCCGGCCCTACACCTGTTTCGGCGCTGATACATGCAGCCACCATGGTTACTGCCGGTATTTATATGATTGCACGTTCAAGCATACTATACAATCTTGCCCCTGTTACACTTAACATTATAATTGTTATTGGTCTGGCAACAGCGTTGATGGCTGCCATTATAGGTTTGAAACAGAACGATATCAAGAAAGTACTTGCCTATTCAACCGTTTCGCAGCTTGGATATATGTTCCTGGCTTTGGGATTGGGAGCATACTCAACCGGAGTATTTCATGTTACCACACATGCGTTTTTCAAAGCTTTGTTATTCCTTGGAGCCGGAAGCGTGATCCATGCCATGGGTGGCGAGCAGGATATACGCAAGATGGGCGGGTTACGAAAAAAAATGCCAATTACTTATTTCACATTTCTTGCCGCCACTCTGGCCATAAGCGGAATCCCTCCTTTCTCGGGCTTTTTCAGCAAGGACATGATTCTGAATAAAGCCTTTGAACACAATATTATAGTTTATGTACTTGCGTTGGCCGGTGCTCTTCTGACCTGCTTTTACATGTTCCGGCTTTTATACCTGGTTTTTTTCGGCGAACAGCGCCTTGCCGGCGTTCATCCGCATGAATCACCTAAAGTGATGACAATTCCCCTTTTCATATTATCTGTACTTTCAGTTTTCGGTGGTTTCCTTAATATACCTGCACTATTCGGTGGGAATTCAAGTTTCAGCACTTTTCTGCAAAGCTCAGTTGTATCAAAAATCACAGAAGAAATGAGTCATTCCACCGAGATAGGTTTGATTGTAGTTTCTCTGTCGCTTCTGAGCCTGGTAGTACTTTTTGCTTACCGAACTTTTGTTAAGAATGCCGTTGTACCGGCAGCCGATGGCGTACCCATGTCACTCCTCAGCCGGGTTATCACAAACAAGTTCTACATCGACGAAATCTATTCGTTCGTTTTCGAAAAGCCACTTGATTACCTTTCTGATTTCTTTTTCAACAAAATTGAAAATAAAGTTCTTGATCCGGCTGTTGACGAAGTTGGCGTGGTTACAGCGCGCCTTGGTACAGTGCTTCGAAAGTTACAGCAGGGAAATATGAGTTTCTACTTTTTTGCCATGGTAGCTGGTATCCTGTTATTCATCGTATTCATCCTGACAGTCTGAACCTATGATACTACTGTTTATTCTTTTAATCCCCTTTATTACAGGTCTGATCCTGCTGGTGTTCAGGAATGCGGCAACTGTCAGGTCAATTGCACTTGCTTCATCAATCGCTAACCTGGTCATTACATTATCGCTGGTTTTTTCAGCCAATACAGCAAGTTATACCTCCGGACTGATGAACTTCACCGGCATACAGCTGGCTCTGGGTTACGATGGTATCAGCCTTATCATGATTTTGCTTACCAACCTGCTTTTCCCTTTCATTATCCTGGCCGGATTTAAGCGTGAGCAGAAACAGGTTCATATGCTCTATGCACTGATATTGCTTACACAAACAGCATTGATCGGTGTTTTCCTTGCACAAAACGCCTTGCTGTTTTACATTTTCTGGGAATTATCACTTATCCCGGTATATTTCATTCTGCTGCTATGGGGAGGCGAAGGCCGCGAAAAAATCACCCTCAAATTTTTTATTTACACTCTGGCGGGAAGCTTGTTTCTCCTTTTCGGAATCATTTACCTTTATCAATTAACTCCCGGTCTGCATACTACCGATTTTTCGGCTTTCCGTCAGCTGATCATCCCCGAAAACACACAGATCTGGCTGTTCTGGATTCTCTTTGTTGCTTTTGCCATCAAAATGCCGGTATTCCCTTTTCATACCTGGCAGTCATCAACTTACAACATGGCTTCAACACAGGGTGTGATGATTTTAGCCGGCGTTATGACAAAAATGGGGATTTATGGCGCGCTACGCTTTCTTTTCCCGATAGTGCCTTTGGGCGTTCATTTCTGGCAGAATACAGTGATTGTACTTGGTTTGATAGGTGTTATTTATGCTTCAGTAATCGCTTTCCGGCAGACTAACCTTAAAAAGCTGATTGCTTTCTCCTCAATGGCACATATTTCGCTGATGGCAGCGGCCATGTTTGTTCTGAATTATTATTCATTACAAGGACTGCTTTTCCAGGTTATCAGTCATGGGGTTACCATTGTCGCACTCTTTTACATGGTTAATCTTATCGAAGAACGAACCGGCACACTCGACCTCGGACAAATGGGCGGGATAAAACTCAACGCTCCTAATATGGCAATCCTTTTACTTCTTGTAGTTATGGGATCAATTGCCCTTCCACTTACAGCCGGTTTTGTGGGTGAATTTCTAATGATTGCAGGTCTTTTTCAACAATCTATCTGGTTTGCGGTTGTCGGCGGAATGACCATGATCCTCAGCGCCGTATATATGCTGTATGCTTACCAGCGGATTATGCTTGGCGATAAAAAACTAAGTTTTGAAGCAATAACCGATATCCGCCCTATGGAATACCTGTTCCTACTTCCCTTAATTGCCATTATTCTTGTACTGGGAGTTTATCCTCAGCCAATTTTTAACCTGATGGAAACATCAGTGAGTACCATGCAATACCTTTTAACGCCTGTTTCTGCTGTTCTACCGGCAGTATATTGAACTATTCCTTAGTAACATACTGATCAAAGAAAATAAATGAGCGCACTGATTTTAACAACAGTTCTGGGAATAATACTCTTATACCTTGGATTTGCAAAAAACAAGACATTACTGGCACCTGTTGCCATTTCGGGGCTTCTGGTTACTGTGTACCTTTCGTTAAAAGACTGGGGGCTAAACTCCACGCATTTCCACAATATGGTCGTTTTCGATAACTTTTCGATTGCGTTTAATGTATCAATGATAATCATTACTATTCTGATATTTGTGTTTGGAATTGATTATTACAAGATGATGGATCAGCATGTTGCAGAACAATATGCACTTATGATTTTTGCTCTGGTAGGCGCTTACATGATGACGTCGTTCTCCAACCTGATTATGCTTTTTCTTGGGATCGAAATTTTATCCATTCCTCTGTATATTTTAGCCGGTGGCAAGAAATCATCGTACCGATCGAATGAAGCCTCCTTTAAATATTTTTTACTCGGATCGTTTGCCACCGCTTTCTTTTTATTCGGTATCGCCCTGGTTTACGGTGCTTCAGCCAGTTTCTACCTGCCCGAAATCAAGACTTATATTGCTCAGTTTAATGGTAACCTGCCTCCAATGCTGTTAATAGGCCTTTTGTTTATCATACTGGGAGTTGCATTTAAAGTGGCAGCAGCGCCATTCCATTTCTGGACCCCTGATGTGTACGAAGGAGCTCCTACTCTTGTTACGGCTTTTATGGCTACCGTGGTAAAAACGGCAGGTTTTGCAGCATTCTACCGTCTGCTGGGAATAGGATTACTGCCATTGCCTTTGCCACTCGAAAAAGCTTTGTGGGTTATGACCGGTCTTTCGCTGCTGATCGGCAACCTGGCTGCCTTGAAACAATCAAACTTTAAACGCCTGTTCGCATATTCATCCATAGCCCACAGCGGTTTTATCATGCTGGCTATGTTGTCGCAGCACGATTCATCAGCATCTGTTCTGCTTTATTATACCTTCGTCTATTCGCTGGCTACCATCCCCATGTTTATCATATTTATCCTTGTGAAACGCGAATCGAACGGGCAGGAACAGATTTCTGCTTTCCGGGGATTATTCAAAGAAAAGCCATGGATTGCAGTATTTGCTACTATACTGCTTATGTCGCTGGCGGGTATTCCGCTTACGGCGGGATTTATCGCAAAATACCAGGTTTTTGTACTCTCTATCGGCCAGGGCTACCTTTGGATATCCATTTTTGCCATAATTATGGCTATTGTCGGAGTCTATTATTATTTCTTTGTGGTGCGCGAAATTTTTACCGAAGGCGAGCATGCAAAACCTATTGTCGTTACAACTATAAATGCATCACTAATAATTATCTGCGGAGTGGCTGTGGTCGTACTGGGAATTTTTGCATGGAACCTGCTGGTCTGAACCGGGTTTTGTCAACTCTAAAAAAAAGCCTACCCGGTATAGATATCACTGGCAGACAGAAAATGTTACTTTAAGGCCATTTTGTCTTCCACATGGATCAGCAAGGATGCTGAAACAGTAGCAAGTACTGTTTTAATCCTGTAATTAAGGTCGTTGTATAACCAAACCAGCTTTTTCTTTTGCTGATCTATATTTGCCTAAGCAGCTCCTACCGCCTGATTATCAAGGTAATATTGATATCCTGCTTTCATCTTCACCCGCAATTGTTTATAGCCTTAGGATGTACTCTGCATGAGCAAAGCACACCCACTCCCAGTCATTGAACAAAAGTCAAAAATACAACAGTATTATTCAAAGCCACAGAGTGGGGGCATAAAAAAATGCAGGATAGAATTATCCATGATAATTGGACAATTATATCCTGCAAGAATTAGAATAAGTTTTTTGAACCTAATAAATAAAACTGCTTCCTCCCAGAAATTCCCTTAAAATAGACGTAGGCGGAATCTCATTCGGTTTCAGAGGTTTCAGGTAACGGAAGAATCCTAGTAGCCTGACAGCTTCCGAATATTCGGGCTGGTTAGGCTGAACTTCGAGCAAAATAGCTTCGGCAAAGGGCTTAAGTACAGCCAGTTCATACAACAAAGCCGAATTGAACATGGTATCGGCTTCTTCCTGGTAAGGGAAAATATGTTTTTCTTCACCTTCTCTTACACTGGGCCAGCGCGAAATGGTTTCGCGGGCCGAATATTTACGGTAACGGTAATCGCGGACTATCCTGCGCACCAGGCGGTTATCGGTTGTACTTACCCGGTTGTGGTTATCAATATTTAATGAAGTAAGTGCCGAAACATAAATTTTAAACTTGGCTTCTGCCGGAATAGAGCTGGTAAGTTGAGGATTCAACCCATGAATACCTTCAATAATCAGGACGTTTTCAGGATGCATCTGTAGAATTTCGCCATCAAAAAATCGCAATCCGGTGGCAAACGAGAATTTTGGGATTTCCACCTTTTCGCCGGCTAAAAGAGCAAGCAGGTTTTGATTGAAAAGCTCAATATCCAATGCTTCAACGGCTTCATAATCATGGTTGCCATATTCATCAAGAGGCGTATCATCACGATTTACGAAATAATTGTCGAGTGACAGATTAAGAGGTTTCATCCCGTTTACAATCAGGTGAATGGCCAGGCGTTTTGCAAAAGTCGTTTTCCCGCTCGAAGAAGGCCCGCTAATCAGAATAATCTTCACAAGGTTATTCTTCGAACGTATATTGTCAGCTATCTGCCCGATTTTCTTTTCGTGAAGGGCCTCGGAAACTTTAATAAAAACTTCTGATTTTCCGTTATTACAGGAATTATTAAGGTCGCTTATATCGGGAACGTCAAGAATTTTTACCCACTGCGAGAATTCCTGGAAAATTTCAAAAAGCTTATTTTGAACAACCATATTCTCCACCAGGGTCGGGTTTCCTTTTTGAGGCACCTGTAGCAACATGCCGTTGTAATACATATTGAGGTCGAAAACCTTCAGATAGCCGGTTGATGGGATCATAAGTCCGTAAAAAGAGTCGATATGCCCGTTAAGCTTGTAATACGTGGAATAGCTGCGGCCGCGATGTTTCAGAAGGTTTATTTTATCTGTCAGACCCTGTTCTTCAAATTTGCGTATCACTTCTTCCGTTTCTTCTTCCATAGCTACAAATGGAAGATCATCATTCACAATATCCTGCATCCTTTGCTTTATGTCAGCAATATCCTTTTGAGTCAATTCAGCATCTGTATTGATCAGTTTACAATAAATTCCTTTGGAAATAGAATGATTGATCCGTAAAGTTGCATTGGGGAAATGCTCATGAACTGCTTTGTACAGCACAAAGGAAAGACCTCTGGTGTACATACGCATTCCTTCAGGATGAGTGATATCGATAAACTGTACTGAAACAGGATGAAAAACCTCGAATGACAAATCCCGCAGTTCGTTGTTGACCAGTGCTCCAAGTATTTGATTTTTCATTTCTATGCCAAATTCTTTAATCACCTGGTTGAGTGAAGTTCCTTTAGGAAAAAGCTTTGTAGAACCTGAGTTAACACAAGCTACTGCAATTTTAGTATTCATGCGGATTGTAAATTATTGAAACGGAATTCATTGATTAACTGACTTTCATGCAAAATAGTATTCCAGCATATATATTAATGTATCAATCTGCCAATAGTTACTATAAATGGTTTTAAGAATTATTATGAATATCCGCTGACAAAAACAATGCCAAATAGTAATGCAATGTCTTTCTTTATCTATCTTTGCAGCGAAATGAAACCATTGAAAAATATATTGTTTTTTGTTCTGTTTTCCATAACACTTTCAAATGTTACGGGAAATACGGTTTCAGATTCCCATACAAAATTATTTTTTATTGAGAATATCGCAAACAGTGAGCAGTCATGTTCTGATTCTGTTTTATCGGAATCAGAAATTACCAATGATGAGGTAAATATATGTCAATTATATAATCTCAATGGCAACACCACAACCGGACAGGATATTTACACTAAAAACTGTACTTTCCTTCCATGCTATAGCAACACCTGCTGGCAGCCGCCTCAAATCTCCTAAAAGATTTTCCCGAATTAATAGCAACTCTCAAAGCATCAATTGTTTTGATTGCATTGCTATCTGGTATTTAGCATTTATGCTAATGTAAACTGGATGTTAGGCCAATCTTTCAAAGGTTTAAACCCTTGCAGGGTTTTACCAACGCAAAAGCAACACGTTGATCCAACACTTGATTTTCATAAATATCTATTGAGCATAACAGTTGTAGCTTTCTGTTAATTTACAAAAGGTAAGGCTATGCTGATTTAAAGAATAAAAATAAATACAAAGGAGACCAGTGACCTTTTTTAAACGGGCCTGCCCTGAACAGGCTTACTTATCAGGGGCGACACCGAAAAGCCTTATGAATAGGATTTAATACATACATAAAATGAGCAAAAATGATGATTATGACATGGCTTCGGGTTATATAAGGACGACTCTTAAAAAGGGACCGATGAGGACAGCACTCATTATTGGAGTAACTCTTTTGTTTTTCATGATTTTAAAACCATGGGTGCAGATTGGGGCAGGCGAAAGAGGGATTGTTCTGAATTTTGGTGCTGTACGGCCGGTTGTACTCGGCGAAGGGCTTCATTTCAGGATACCTTTAATGCAGCAGATTGTACGTATGGATGTAAAAGTACAAAAGGCAACCACCGATGTAACTGCTTCTTCATCCAATCTTCAGGAGGTAAGCTCCACGGTTGCCATAAACTACCATGTAATTCCTGATAAGGCTAATGTTGTTTATCAAACAATCGGACTGGAGTTTAAAGAGCGCATCATCGATCCTGCCGTGCAGGAGGTGGTGAAGGCGGTGTCGGCCAGGTATTCGGCCGAAGATCTCATCACTAAAAGATCCTTAGTCAGCGATGCCATGAAATCAACACTTACTGAACGACTGTTGGCAAACAACATTGCTGTAGATGCATTCTCTATTGTAGGATTCAGTTTCTCCAAAATTTATATGGAAGCTATTGAATCAAAACAAACGGCAGAGCAACTCGCGATGAAAGCGCAGCGTGACCTGGAAAGGATAAAAATTGAAGGGGAACAGAAGATTACATCCGCGAAAGCCGAGGCCGAGGCACTGCGCCTGCAAAGGGAAAATATCTCAACTGACCTGATTGAACTTCGAAAGATTGAAGCCAATCTTAAGGCAATTGAGAAATGGAATGGAATACTGCCATCGGTTACAGGCGGTGGTGCAGTTCCATTTATTGGTGTCGGCGATGTAATGAAAAAATAAATCATATGTACAGGTATCTCATTGTAGCCGTTATTGCAGGCATTATTGGAGGCAGTATAGCCCGGAAAAGAGGCTACAATCAGATATTGTGGTTTATTCTCTGTGCCATTGTTCCCTTACTTATCGTTGTAATTCTGATACTTCCCTTAAAAGAGGCAAAAGGATATACTAAAAAGTGCCCTTATTGTGCCGAAATTATTAAAGAGGAAGCAATAGTTTGCAAACATTGCGGGAATAGCGGGTTTGTGTAAAATATAATTCCCGTTTAAGTGACTGTTTAAATTTATCAAAACGCACCCACCCCAGCCCTCCCTGATTTCAGGGAGGGGGCAAATTGTGCTAGATTCAGACTTTATCCATTAAAGAAAATCTTTCTTAGCACTTTCTCCCCCTGATTTCAGGGGGATTCAGAGTGGGTAAATTTAGATCGGATAAAATTTAAACAGACTCTAACAGGCAGTACAAGTTTAGAAAAATAATTTTTCGTTTTAGTTCAATAAATAAAAACAATTTAAAAATTACAGAAATGAATACATCAGAAAAATATGGACAACTTAATGAAAATCAGGATGAAGAACATTTTATTCATCTGGTACAGGTGGCAATTGCGGATGGTATAATTCATGATGATGAATTGCAGATGCTTCACCGTTGCGGGCGGTCAATAGGGCTAACCGACCTGGAAATTGATGATGCAATTGCATCGACAAAAAAAACGACTTTTATTCCTCCTTATGAGTTATCAAAGCGATTTGAACAGATGTACGACATGGTAAAAATGATCCTTGCAGATAGTAAAATCGACAATTCGGAAATGAGATTAGTAACCAGTCTGGCTTTAAAATCGGGGTTTAATGAAAACGAAATACCTGATTTATTAAGCATATTAATAAGCGGGATCAGAAACAGGGAAGATGCAGAAGATCTTTTTAAAGTGTATGCTAAGAAAAGAAAAACTGCTTAATCGGAATCACCACAATTTGAATCTGATTGGCGAATGCCTGTACCTTAAAAGTGGATATGCCCGATGTATTATATTTTGATGTACTAAAAGAGTTAATTCAACATAATAGTTCCAGGCAATAATTCAAAAATTGATTTAGTATTTATCTCTTTGTACTTTTCCCTTGATGGAAAAGCACGAAAAGATCAAGGCTTTATAACAATGCTGGCGTTTCTAAGCCAGAGGTATCTTCTCGCAATACAAGGCATGAGAGATTAGTATAAATCCTGGCAGTTGTCGTTGCTGTGTATTGCTACGCACATGCCATTCGCACATACCTCTGG
>Ga0136636_10001027_pt1 | contig 15758 bp, 1 predicted proteins | sample AntDrymUQ8522106_2_FD_104653 | JGI IMG/M metagenome (GOLD analysis project Ga0136636, IMG submission 104653) | Polar desert sand microbial communities from Dry Valleys, Antarctica - metaG UQ852 (21.06) | ecosystem: Environmental > Terrestrial > Soil > Desert | place: Antarctica: Dry Valley... | reverse complement strand
GAACAAGGGCTTTGGTTAAGTGATATGCAGGGCCTTACTTCGTTAAATTTTTTGGATACCAATCTTGTCATTCAGAATATAAGCAATCTAGATTCAATAAGAATTTATGACAACAACCAGCTCTCTCTTTGTAATGCAAAACCTATTTGTACTTATTTAAATAATGGTGGTACTGTTTTTATAGACAACAATGCAGCAGGTTGTAATACCATTGCACAAATAATAAGTAGTTGTGCGCCTGGGATAAATTACAACGATCCAGAAGATAATTGTTGCACCTACAACGCTATCCCCATAAACCAAGGGCAAATAAAAAATGGAAACGTAGGGCATTATGTAGGGCTTGATGGAAACGGTGATCCCATATTTGATGACTATGATACTTACAGAATTATTATGCCGTACAGCGGGGCATTTAAATTGTTCGTTACCGCAAAAAATGACAGTAGTTGTTATGAAAACACAAGTACGAGTTTTAATGCAGAGGTATCGGGCGAAAATGGAGGAGATCTTCAATATAAAAATCTTTTTAACTGGAGCATAACTGACCCTTGCCACTTGTTAAAAACCGACACTTTTAAATTTCGTGGTTATGAGGCAGACACTTTTTATGTGCGTTTGCAAGGCAATAAAATAAGTTATAGTTTTTCTTGGCAGGCACTTGATAGTACCAGCAACGACGAAGGAGATAACAATAATATTACAACGGCATTTCCCATAAATCCTTTGCAAATAAAAAAAGGGCATATAAAATTTAAAACGGCTAATAATGATGATCAAAATGATTATTATAAAACAGTATTGCCAGTAAGTGCCAATATAGATGTGTATATAAAAATTACCAACAGAGAAAATGAGACGCCTTCTCCGAGCAGCAGGTTTCATTTTGATTGGGGTTATACAGCAGCTTTCGGCAACTTTAGTAATATCAATTATCCATCACTTCCCGCAGTTGATAACATTATTTATGATACAATTCAAATTTGCGCCCTGGCAAACGATACCATTTTTTTTAGGCTGGTAGCACCTGTAGAAGCGTATGAATACGAATGGAGTTACAAAATAATAGACACGCTTATCAACGATGCATTTGAACCCAACAACAACCTTGCAACCTCTACACCTATTAGTGTAAGCCAAACCAGAGTGAGTACTATTGGCTATACCGGTAAACTTGCAAAAGATAATGAAGATAATTTTGTAACAGTGCTACCGCAAAGTGGTATTATGAGAATTTATGTGCAGGCTACCAGTAATAAATGCGATGTAGGCTATCTCAATTTAGCTGGTTTAAATAGGCAGCAAAATTATGTGGTAACAAGGTATATATCTGGAAGCATCAGCATACCTGCACAAACGACTGTATATGATACAATATCAATTTGTGGGCAACCTGCAGATACTTTTTACTTTAAGTTTATATCAACTGCAGCATTTCAATATCAGTTTAGGTATGAGATGATCGATCCCATACCTAATGCGCCCGAAGACCCAGAACCAAATAATACTTTTGCAACTTCTGTTCCCATTAATGCACTTGATTCTGTAAATGGAAGGCTACGGTTTATAACCATACCAACTCCTGATGAAAATGATTATTACAGTACCATTTTGCCCAAAGATGGTACCATGAATATTATTCTTAAAACCACCAATTATGATTGTGGTTCTAACCACGTCAATTTTTGGGTATATGATAGAAGACAGGGTAACAATTTTTTTTATTTTAACCATTTTACCAGCCAAAGTGCGCAAACAAGATCTGACACTATAAAACTATGTGGACTTGCATCAGATACTTTTTATTTTAGAATTCACTCCTTTGGCAAATTCGTTTATTCTCTAAAATATCAATTGCAGGATACCAGCATTAATGATATAGAACCAAACAATGGTTTTGCCACTGCCATTGCTTACAACGAAAATGAAGTAAAAAAAGGGCATATCGGTTATTACAGTAATGGTAGTTTTGATTTTGATTATTATAGAACAGTTTTGCCCAAAGACGGCACAATGAAGATCATGGTAAAAATTACCAATAGAAGTTGTACAGGTGGAAATGTTTATGCACGTTTTTATGACAGAAGGCAGGCGATCGGGGAAATTTTTCAAAAATACATTGCCAACAGCACCAATGTTCCCGCAGGGCAAACTGCTTTTGATACGATACTTTTTTGTGGCAGAGCGGTGGATACTTTTTACTTGCGCTATGAGCCCGGTGGTGCATTTGATTATGAATTTAAATATGAAATGATAGACACCAGTGCAAATGATGTAGAACCAAACAATAGCTTTGCACAAGCTCTACCCGTAAATATTTTAGAAACCAAAAGAGGGCATATACGTTATAATGCAAATGGCGGAACCGACGCCCTTGATTACTATAAAACTTTGTTACCTACCGATGGCACTCTAAAAATAATGAGCCAAGTAACAAACACAAGTTGTGCCAATGGGCAATATGTATATCTACGTGTTTATGATCGATTACAAAACCAAATTTTGGATAAATTTGTAGGCGGTAGCAATGTGGCGGCGGGGCAAACAGTTTTTGATACTGCCTTCATTTGTGGCAGAGCATCTGACAGTATTTACTATCGTTTTGAGGCAACGAATCCATTTGCTTATCAATTTAAATATGATGTTGTAGACACCAGTGCAAATGATATAGAACCAAACAACAGTTTTGCACAAGCTCTTCCTATAAATATTTTAGAAACCAAAAGAGGGCATATACGTTATAATGCAAATGGCGGAACCGATGCCCTTGATTACTATAAAACTTTGTTACCTACCGATGGCACTCTAAAAATAATGAGCCAAGTAACAAATACAAGTTGTGCCAATGGGCAATATGTATATCTACGTGTTTATGATCGATTACAAAACCAAATTTTGGAAAAATTTGTAGGAGGTAGTAATGTGGGGGCGGGGCAAACAGTCTTTGATACTGCCTTTATTTGTGGCAGAGCATCTGACAGTATTTACTATCGTTTTGAAGCAACTAATTCATTTGCTTATCAGTTTAAATATGAAGTAATAGACACCAGTGCAAATGATATAGAACCAAACAACAGTTTTGCACAAGCAGCTTTATTTGGCGGTAGCCAAACTAAAAAAGGGCACATTAGATATAATTTTGGCGGCGGTACCGATACCCACGATTATTACAAAATTATATTTGATAATACCGATAGTTTAAAGCTACAATTACAAGCAACCAATTTGAGTTGTGCAAATGGGCAATATGTTTATTTGAGGGGTTACAACAAGTTTCAAAACCAAATTTTAGGCAAATTTCTCGGTAGCAGCAGTGTAGCCGCAGGGCAAACCGTAACCGATAATATTAATTTATTAGTTACAGCACCCGATACAATTTATGTTCGTTTTGAAGCCACCAATCCTTTTAAATACCAGTTTAGCAGCAATCCATTATTACCATCATCGGGCTTTACAATAACAGGAGATACTACGGTTTGCTATGGCACAAAAACATACAAAGCCATTAATGTGGTTGATGATAATGTAACTTATAACTGGAGCCTGCCAAATGGTGGCGGCACCATTACCGCTGTAGATAGTATTGCAACAGTAACTTGGAATGCCAATGGCAACAGGCAAGTGCAATTATTTTTATCCAATGCAATAGGGAATGGCGCATCAAAAACCAGTAATATAATTGTTAACAATAATCCACCAACCGCTATTCCGGTAATAATAAATGCCAACAGAAATTTAATTACAAACAATGTTCCGCCAGGTACTTACTGCCAGTGGTTTAAAAATGGGGTTATTATTATAGGTGCCATTGATTCTTCTTATTATGCTGCAGATGCAGGAACATTTGCAGTGAAATTTGTAAACCCTTGTGGTATTGGTCCAGCGTCCAACAGTATTGTATTTGCTGCTGCAGCTTTGGCGCAAACCATCACGTTTACGCATACGCCAAATATTAATATGAGTCCAACAGCTAAGGCAAAATTAAACGCCTCAGCTAGTTCTGGTCTGCCGGTAACTTTTGTTTTAATAAGTGGCAATGCTACAGTAATACAAGATACTGTTTATGCAAATAGTGTTGGTACCATTATAGTAAGAGCACAACAGACTGGCGATAATGTTTATAGCCCAGCGGCATTAAAATTTGATACCATCATTGTAGTACAAGGCACACAAACAATAACTTTCCCTGCCATTGCAGATACAGTATTTTCGGCAAACCCAATTGCGCTTGCTGCAACATCTTCTGTAGGTTTACCAATAACTTATACCATTTTAAGCGGCAATGCCTACATCAGTGGTGCCAATGTAATACTTACAGGTGCAGGTAATATTACTGTACAGGCAAACCAAGCAGGCAACGCAAATTATGCTGCCGCAACGCTGTTGCAACGTACTTTTTGCGTAGGCATACGAACACTTGCAGCCATAGTAGGGCAAATAAATCCATGCATAGGTTTATACACTTACACTGCACAAAAAATACCTGGGGCAAATTATGTGTGGACATTGGGAAGTGGTGGCACCATAACAACCAGCAACGACAGTGCATTTATAAACTGGACAACACAAGGCACACATACCATTACGGTAAAGGCAAATAGTGGTTGCAATGCAGTTTTTTCTGGCATTACATCGTACACCATCACAACCAGTAACAATGCTCCCACGGTTGTAAGTAATATGTTGCCAGTAAACAATGCAGTAAACCAAACCTTGCCGCTAACACTCTCGTGGGCGCCGGGTCTATACACCGCCAACTACGATTTGTTTGTATGGGACAGTGCAGTGGCACAACCCACAACACCGTATACCACAAATATTGCCACCATAAATTTTACGCTGCCACAAAGTAGTTTTGCATACAATAAAGCATACAAATGGAGAGTAATATCTAAAAACCCATGCTTTACTACAGCAGGGCCTATACAACAATTTAGATTAATACCATTACCAGATTTGGTGGTAAGCAATGTACAGGCCCCTGCCACCGCATTTAGTGGACAAAGCGTAACACTTAGCTGGACAGTAACAAATGCTGGCCCAGGTAGAACCTTTACCAGCCAGAGCTGGACAGACGCAGTATTTATGAGTTATGATACTATACCAAATTTCAACATTCCGCCAAATGTAAATCCTGCCTTATGGAATGCTACATCACTACCGTTGCGTCCATTATTGTTACAAACAAAAACAAATTTAAGTGCTTTGGATAGTGGGCAAAACTACACTAATACTATAAACTTTACTTTGCCATTGAGCTTTAGCTTACCTGTATATATTTATGTAATAACAAACTATGGCAATGGCATATTAGAAACAACACGTATAAACGACACTGCACGCAAATCAACGCCAATAATAGTTACACTTTCGCCTACGCCAGATCTTAGAGTAGATAGTGTATTTACACCCAACAGCACATTTAGTGGCAATACAATTAATGTAACGTATAAAGTAAAAAATTATGGAGTAGTTACACCGCCGGGCAATATTTGGAGAGATAAAATTTATGTTTCCCCCACAAATAATTTTAACCCAAATACGGCAATACAACTAAAATTACCAAAGCAAAATGGTACCTATTATTACAATGCGGTAGATGCAAGTGTTGGAAGAAATAGTCAGCTAAATGCAAATGCTACTTACACTGTTGCAGTACCGGTCGTTATTCCAAATTTTATTTTAGGTACTTATTTTGTACATGTAGTAACCGATGCGGATAACCAAGTGTATGAAGCCGCTTTTGAAACCAACAATACCAATAGCAACCAGATACAAGTGTACTTAACGCCTACACCAAATTTAAATGTTACTAGTCTAAATTTAGTGGATACGGCTTTTAGCACCACACAAGTAGCAGGTATAAATTACAATGTTAAAAACGAGGGATTTAATGATAATATAGAAAAAAACCAAGGACATTTTATGGTGTTTAATATGCTATGTGGAAACGGTGGTTCTGGAAGAATTTATAGAGACAGCGTAGCAGCATTTGGTAGTAGTTACTGGCAAGATAATATTTACATCAGCACAGATTCATCTAATACAATTCCTTTAAATGCAATTTTGCTAAGCAAGCAAGTTCATGGTTTTCCAAAATATAATGACTTTGAAATTGAGGTATATAATTGGCTGCAACAAGCGGGCTGTAGTTCTATTTATCCTCCGTTGATTGCCAGAACATTTAATGTAGATAATATCATAAAGCCACAGGCAAACTATCCTAAAAGTTTGGGTGTGGCAATGCCAAACAATTTGCCACAAGGCAAGTACTATATTTATGTACAAAGCAATGCCAATAACAGCAGTGATAGTTCGGTGTATGAATACCCAGGCACGCCCCATATAAAACGCAGTGCAGGGTTTAATATAAAACGTCCAGATCTTATACCTCCAACGGTTACCGTACCGGCAAATAATACTGCAGGGCAAACCTTTAATATAGTTTACAACATCTACAACAATGGCCCGGGTGCAGTGTTCAACCATATTCGCAGAGACCGAATTTACATCAGCACATTACCCACATTTAATGCAAGTGCACAATTAATAAGCACACAAACATTTACGGAGAACCTTCCTGTGGGTGCTGCTGTGCCGCATAGTCTTACTCACACTTTCTTACCGGGTGCGCCAAGCGGTACAAGGTATGTATATGTACTTACCAATTTTGACAGTTCGTTCAAAGAAAACAACAATGCCAATAACCTCAGCCTTGGTGCTCCTATAAATGTTACCACGGCATTGCCAAACGATTTAATAGTGAGTAATGTACAAGTGGCTACGGGTGTGAATGATACTTTATTTACGCTGGCAAATTATCAATTAAAATATACCGTTACCAATAATGGAATCGGGACTACGCAAGGCACTTGGACAGATAGTGTTTTTGTAAGCTGCTCACCTATATTTAATGCAAACACAAGGGTGTTTGTTACAAAAAGGCCTCACAACGAAGTAATAACCACTGGTGGTACTTACAGAGATTCTTTCAATGTTAACTTGCCCAAGTTTAGTTATGAATTAAACAATTGTTTCCCTATAAACAATGCGCCCGCTTATTTCTTTGTGAAAACAAATGCGGATAATGTGGTCTTTGAAAGCTCGGCAGTAAACAACAATGCTACTGCCACCGGTTTAAAAACAATGGTAAACCCATACATAGATCATATTGTAACACAGGTTTTGGGAGGAGATACCGCAATAGTGGGAAGAAATTATTTAACCAACTGGACAGTAAAAAATATTGGATTATTTACAAACTATGGTTATGGAAGTATTTATGGTGGATGGTTTGATAGACTTTATTTTAGCCCGGATTCTGTGTTCAATAACAATACCATTGGTTCCGATGTTGTGGGAGAGGATAGAAGATTGTTAACGAACCAAACCTATAATAAGATCACCAATATCATTACCCCAAATATTGCTACAGGAGATTATTATGTACATGTAAAAACAAATTATGACAATGCTATAAGCGCAGAAAAGGTTATCAATAATAATACAAATGTAATACGCACTGCAGCCGGAGCCGCAAAAAAAATAAGAGTTGTGGCGCCTCTTTTACCAGATTTGACAGACAGTATCATTGCCGCACCTGCCACTGTAGCCACCGGACAGCCGCTAAATATCGTTTATAAAATTAAAAACCAAGGCTTGGGGGCTACCTTTCCAAACCAATTTAATAAGTTAGTTTGGTTATCTTCTACCAATGGCCCTGGAGGCATATTATTGAGCAACCTTACACAGGTTGGCACTTTAAATGCTGGTCAGTCTTTTAATGATACAATAGCACCAATTATTCCTTTAAATACAGTTGCGGGTAATTATTATTTAGTTACACAAGTAAACAGTTCCAATACTGTTTTTGAAACAAATAGCAATAATAATACTGATGCAAGGTTAATAACGATTTATACACCTGCCCCTGCAGATTTAATTGTACAAGACATTAAACATGCAGATACCTCTACACTTGGTTATGCCATGGATAGTACCTATTGGGTTGTTCGCAATTCATCGCCAAACGCCGCCGCAGGGTTATCTTCTGATGGGCTTTATTTATCCAAATCTACCGTGCTGGATAGTACTGCCACATTAATGAAAATAAATACCCGCACCATTAACATTCTTCCACTAGCCAATGATACATTATCAAACCAAAACCCTGTAATAGCCAATGTTACGGAGGGTATGTACAATGTATTGGTAAAAACAGATCTGCTAAACAACATTTGGGAAAGCGATAAAAATAATAATGTTGGTATAGCTAGTAGGCCTGTATTTGTAAAAGTACGAGAACTAACAATGGATGTGCTTACACCAAATACATTACCATTTGGTACCCAGCGGTTTTATAAATTAATTATTCCAGCTTCTTTAAATGGTGCTACGGTTTTGGTTACCCTAAAAAGCCAGGATTCATTGACCATTACCAATCAAATGTATATTGGAAAAGAGTACATACCAACTGCATCTAATTTTGATTTTGCATACGATAAACCAAACTATGGCAATCAAGATATCATTATGACTACGGTAACAACCGGAACTTATTATATTACTTTGAAAAGGATCTCTAATGGTCTTAATGCACAAAATATAACACTAAGAGCGAGGGTGCTACCATTTGAAATATTAAACGTACAAACCAATAGCGGTGGTAATACAGGTAATGTTACGGTGAAACTTACCGGGTCATTATTCGGCAATCCGATGACGGCGAGATTATACAATGGCACTACCAGCATAAATGCATCGGCAGTGTATTTTGTAAACAGTACCATTGCTTTTGCCACATTTAATTTGCAAGGCAAGCCTTTGGGTATTTACAATGTTTCTTTATATAAACCTATTGATAGTACAACAGCAGTGCTAGTAAATAGCTTTAGCATAGTGCCAGCAAATAATGGTGGCCTTATAACGGGTAGTGGCGTAAACACAGGTGCCGGCAATGGAAGTATGCCGGGTTGCGACCCTGGTGCTGCAAGCGGATTGAACTCACAATTGGTATCACAGTTATCAATGCCAGATAAAGTATTGGGTGGATGGGTATTTATTATTCAGGTAAATTATAACAACCCTACCAATGTAGATATTCCTGCGCAAACAAGGGTATTGTATAGCTTACTTGACAAAGTTCCTATTACTTTAAATCAAAACGATTTTAGTAATGCTACACAATCGGTTTATTTGTCGCTTACAGAAAACGGCGGCCCCCCAAATATTATAAGAGCCGGAGGTAGTGGTATTATAAATGTGTATTGTAAACCTGCAGTAATAATACCAGGGCACACTATTGCAAATTTTATTTTGAAGTAAAACATAATCCTCACCCCTATCCCCTCTCCCTTGGAGAGTGGATAGGGGGTGAGGTAAAAATTAAAATAACAAATCATGTTATCAAAAATTAAATTGATGAAGTATTGCTTTCTTATTATTTTGTTCATGTTGAATAATAATATAGCCAAAGCACAAAACATAAATACCCCCAATAAAATGGGGCCGTTAGGTACACAAGTAAATACACTCAGTGGAAATTTATACATCCCCCGAAATGATGTGTATGTACCAAGCCGTGGAATAGATATAAACCTCACATTTTATTACAATAGTTTTTTCTTTGAAGAGAATTTTGGTTTTGGTAAAGGTTGGACTTGTATGTATTCAATGTTTTATAAAAATGATACTGCAAGTGGCAGAACTATTTTTTGGGGCGATGGCAGAGAAGACTCTTACAAAGCAAGTGGTATAAATTTTACCGCACCCAAAGGAATTTTTGATAAACTAACCCAATACCAACCCAACAAATTTTTAATAACCCAGCTAGATGGGATGAAATATTTTTTTGACAATGCTACCCATAGAAAAGTTACCCGCATGGAAGAACCCAATGGTAATTTTTTAAGCTTTGGCTATACAGATTCTTTGCTAACAAGCATTACCAATACAGTGGGGCAGACAATATCCTTAGCTTACAATGCACAGGGAAACCTTAGCAGTATTACAGATGCACTTACATCGCCCACACGTACATATGCATACACGTACGATGGTTACAGAAATTTAAAACAAGTATCCGACCCACTGGGCAATACCAATAAATATACTTACTTGGTAAATGGGCCAATGAAAACCATTAGCGATAAAAACAACAACTTAGTAAATATTATATACTATGCTGATTATGCAGTAAGCGAAATAATTGGGTGTAACAAAAGGCAAAGCTTTAGCTATGATACCACTTTACAGGTAACAACAATAACTGATTATGTAGAAGCTGGAAACCAAGTAACAAAATATGGGTACAAAACTTTCGATAATATAAGTTGGATCACATCCCTCGTGAGTAACTGTTGTGGCTACAACATGAATTTTGAATTTGATACCAAGGGAAATAAAATAAAAGAGACAGATGCCAATAGTAATATAACAACCTATACCTATGATGCCAATGGTAATATGCTTACCATGAAGGATGCATTGAACCAAACGATGACGTATACATACACTGCAACTTATAACAACGTGGCAAGTTTTACAGATGCTAAGGGATTTACCACAAATATGATTTATGATATTAAAGGAAATCTAACACAATTAACAGAGTCTGGCAATTTAATTTACACATCAACCTATGCGGCAAATGGAGATATACTGAGTAGTACCGACCCCAAAGGAAATATTTATACTTACAATTATGACAGCCGTGGTAACCCAACAAATGTAACTGCGCCTAATGGTTACAATGCTTTGCTAGGATACGATGCAAGGGGTAATTTATTATCGTATAGAGACGCAAGAGGTAACTCAAGCATCTTAGAATACGATATTTTAGACAGGTTGAAAAAAGCCATTGACCCAATCAACAACAATGTACAATTGAATTATGATGCTGAGGGAAACCCAATTGCTATGATCAACCAAAACAATGAAACGAGCAATTTAAAATATGATGCGAGTAACAGGTTGGCGGAGTTAAAAGATGTGATGAACAATAAAACTACTGTTGCATATGACGCAATGGATAATATTATAAGTGTAAAAGATGCTGTGAACAATGCTACAACTTTGGGTTATGATGCCCGCAATAGGTTAAACAGTATTAAAGATGCTCAGGGCAATACCAGTTCATTAAGTTATGACGCAAAGGGCAACGTAACAAGAATTAATTTGCCAAATGGGCAAGTGATAAATTATACTTACGATGCACTGGATAGGGTAAAAACAATAACCGATGCCAATGGCGCTATAGCAGAAATGAGCTACGATAAAAATGATAATATTATCAGCTACAAAAATGCAACAGGGGCTATAACTACGGCTGCTTATGATAGTTTGAACAGACCAAAGCAAATAACAGATCCGCTAGGAAATTCTATGCTGATAGCTTATGATAAAAACAGTAACGTAACAACGATTACGGATAGAAATGGTTATACCAAGTCTTACACTTACGACAGTTTGAACAGAGTAAAAACTTATATAGACAATAATGGTTTTGTTACTACATTAACCTATGATGCGCAAAGCAATGTAATAGCATTAAAAGACCAAAACAACAATACAACCAATTACACTTACGATAGTTTGAACAGGGAAAAACGCACCACTTACCCCGATGCGAGGTATATGGAATACGGTTATAATAATAAAGGAAATGTTATTGCTAGCAGGTTAACAGATGCAACTGTTATAAATTATGTGTATGATTCACTCAACAGATTAATTACAAAAACCTTACCCGATGGACAAGTGTATGCATATACATACGACGCAATAGGCAGGGTAAAAACCGCCACCAACAACGCAGGCACAGTTACACTTGCTTATGATGAACTGAACAGATTGGTAGCAGAAACTTTTGATGGAAGAACTACCAGATACAATTACAATATTATTGGACGCACACAATCTACGATTTACCCAGATAGTACCACCATCACCAAAACATTTAATACCAGAAACAATGTTTTGAGTATTGCCAAAAACAGTACAATGCTTGTGTCTTATCAATATAACAATGCCAACCAAGTAATTGCAAAATCATTTGCAAATGGCGTTAATACTAGTATGCAATATGATGTTGCCAACAGACTGAGTAATTTTAGTACAGGTGGCGGAGCAATACAAAATAGCAGTTTTACTTATGATAAGGAACAGAATAAAACAAGCATTAACAGATTAAATACAGCAACAAAATCTGAGCAATACAGTTTTGATAATGGCTACCGCTTAACCAATTATAAAAAAGGCATTATTGGTAATACGCCAATATCGCAAAACAGTTATACCTACGATGCGCTGGGAAACAGAACTGCAGCTAATTTAAACGGAACAAATACAACATATACAGCCAACAATTTAAATCAACTTACTAATAGCAATAACGGCGCACAAAATATAAATTTTACTTACGATAACAGTGGCAACCTTACTTATGATGGCACTTTTTTTAAAAAATATGATGCAGAAAAAAGATTGCTGAGAGATTCTTCATCGCCTGCAAATGTTATTGCCTACCAGTACGATGCATTTGGAAGAAGGACATTAAAAACAATAAATGGTGCACCGCTAAAATATACCTACGCAGGTTTAGCCCAAATAGAAGAAAGAGACGGTATTACAAATGCCTTAAGAACCAAAACAGTTTTTGATAACTTTTTAATACCGATAAACAATGAAAAAAATGGCAGCAATTTTTATTACCACCAAAACGAATTAAACTCAGTAGAAGCCATTACCAATAGTAATGGAAGGTTGTTGGAAAAGTATGAATACGATGTATATGGGCAATTGAGTAGGTATGATTCTTTGGGCAACCCGATGGCTTCCTCTATTAGTGGAAATAGATTTGCCTACACAGGCCAAGAATATGATAGTGCAACAAACAGTTACCGTTTCTTTTTTAGAAATTATAGCCCCGTTACAGGTACATTTAATCAAAGAGATTTAATTGGATACGGGGATGGAATGGGCTTGTATCAGTATGTGCATAATAATCCTGCTAATGGGGTGGATGTTTTTGGACTGGCTGAAGATCCGTGTGCTGGGGCAAAGAAACACCTGCTGAATGAAAATGAAAAATATTGGGCTGATAAACTTTCTACATTAGCAAAAACGTTGACTATTCTTAAGGCAAAATTAAAAGATACAAAGTATGATTTTTCAAAAAATGATAAATTTAAAACAGCGTCTCTTATATTAAAAATCACGAACCTTCTTCTAAAAATACACAAGATAAATGTAGAGTGGAGTAACATGAGTGATAAGGATATAGGAGTGGCAATTGGAGAGTTAGAATTATCAACAGCATCAATCGCAAGTGACCTTGGAGCATTTGATGGCGTGCCAGGTTTTAAGAAAGCCTTTAGTGCTTATGGTGTTATTGATGCCAAGGTTCAATTATTAACAGGCAAGTCTATTCCATATCATTATGCCCATTTGAGTGACGCAAGCGAGAAAGTAGGTACAGTGGCTGCAAGAAGAATGGAGGAAACATTTCAAAGTTTGCAAAAAAGAATTGATGCGTACTATAAAATTCAGGGAACCGATGTGTCTAAATGGACTAAAGAAGGAAAAGATGAGTATGATATTTTTAAGAGGGTATTAAAATTTAGGCAAGAAAATGTTGTAGAAAAACCGAAACCAGATTGTCCGCATAATAAAAACAATGGGGGGACAAGAAGAAAAACAACGTACAGGTATGACCCTAGTGGTGACTCTGTCGAAATCCTTCAATCCCTTGACCCCAACGCCATCATAGGTCCAGATGGTGTACCATCTAAAAAATGGGTAAGTGTAAAAGATGTGCTGCCATACACGGTGCTATACGAAAACGATAAAACAGCAAGTGCGCCAGCTAAGTATGTAAAAATTGTTTACCCAATAGATGCCAAGCAAGATAGAACATCATTTGCATTAGGTAATTATGGTTTTAATAATTTGCTATTTACAGTGCCACCAAACAATGCATCTTACTCCACAAGACTGGATGTAAGAGATTCACTTGGTTTGTATGTAGATGTTACTGCAGGTATAGATGTGGTAAACAATGTGGCTTTTTGGGAGTATCAAAGTATAGATCCACTTACGTTGCTGCCACCATCAGATCCGTTAAAGGGGTTCTTATTATTGCAGGATAGCACCAACGCCACATCTGGTCATGGCTTTGTGAACTTTACCATAAAACCAAAAACAACAGATATTACTTTAGATACCATACATGCAGAAGCAAAAATTGTGTTTGACAGCAATGATACCATTCCTACAAATTATCATACCAATACAGTAGATGCTTTTGCACCAATAAGCCATATGAATGCATTGCCTGGCACGAGTGCAAATCCAGTAGCATTGAGCTGGACAGGCGTGGATGATGTAGGCGGTGTTGGTGTAAGATCTTTCACCCTCTATGTATCTACCAATGGGGTAAGTTTTGCCATTCTAAAAACAGGTATTACCAGGTTAGATACCACTATTGTGCTGGCAGGAGATTCCAGTTATTGCTTCTTTGTATTGGCTACAGATAGTGTAGGCAATATGGAAACACTAAGACAAAGCGAAATAAAATGTACAATAGTATCCGGTGCGGTATTACCCATATCGTGGTTGTACTTTAGAGGAAGTAACAAAGGCAAAAATAATTTTCTGGAATGGGCAACGGAAAATGAACAAAATAATAAAGCCTTTGAATTGCAACGTTCTTTAACAGGTGTAAATTTTGCAGGTATCATCAGCATTGCATCGCAAGGTAACAGCAATACTCAGCAAACTTATTCTTATAAAGATGCGGGGATAGATAAATTAAACAGCGCAGTAATGTATTACAGAATTAAACAAATTGATTTAAACGGCAGCTTTAAATATTCAAATATTGTAAGATTAAATTATAACATAAAAGAAAAAATAAACTCTATCGTTTATCCAAACCCTACACCGGGAATGATAACGGTAACGGTAGGAGAAAATTCGTTGATAGGCACTATAGCCGTAGTGATGGATGTAAATGGAAGAGTACTTCAACAAATAAAAATTGCTGCCCAAAGCCAATCTATTAATTTAAATAATTTTTCAAACGGTACGTATTTTATTCGCCTGCAGAATAAAGAGGTATTGCGAATAATAAAACAGTAAAACTGTATTCGCTGCGAAATAAAATTTAACTAAGGGATAAAATAAGCCCTGCTATTTTTGTGGCAGGGCTTATTATTTTTTAAAAGCATTAACGTATTTATCAAAATTTGAAATGCTATTTTTGTTTCTTACTGTATGTCAGCTATCTCAATAAATAATAGAACAAATCTGATGAATAAAATAAATTATACATTTTTACTTTTACTTTTTTGTAGTTATCTACATGCGCAGGATAATCCTTTTATAAAACTCGTCAATCCCACAAAAGCAAATAATACAGTTTCAACTTCCAGGCAATTTATTATTGGGAGCACTTGTAAAACATGCACGATAAATATAAATAACACTCCTGTAAAAGTATTTTCTACAGGAGCTATTGCATACGAAGTAAATTTAAAAGAAGGCGATACCAGCTTCCTCATTACTGCAACAAATACAACCGCAAAAACAATTACAAAAACAATCAGTTTTTCTTACAGCATTCCCAAAGCTGCAGAGCCGGTAAAAATGTTGGGTATAGAAACCATACAAACTTTCCCCGAAGGAAACTTGATATTAATGCCCGGCGATAAAATACAATTTAAGGTAAAAGCTTTTCCCGGTGCAAATGTGCAGGCATT
>Ga0136636_10001026_pt1 | contig 15769 bp, 10 predicted proteins | sample AntDrymUQ8522106_2_FD_104653 | JGI IMG/M metagenome (GOLD analysis project Ga0136636, IMG submission 104653) | Polar desert sand microbial communities from Dry Valleys, Antarctica - metaG UQ852 (21.06) | ecosystem: Environmental > Terrestrial > Soil > Desert | place: Antarctica: Dry Valley... | reverse complement strand
CTTCCACTTCCCACCGGGATAAACTGTGAAAAAACACTAAAATGAATTGCTGAAACGAGGGATAATACGAATAGTATGCCTGTAAGCTTTTTCATCTTTTTATGTAATTTTTGCGCCTGTCTTCTGATAAATATAAACGTAGTAAAGCCAATTTTTTGCAGAAATCTGGTTATATGTGTCGGAGTCAATAACGCCGGCGAAGTTTAATGCGGTTTTTTGCATAAAGCGGGGGATCAGTTTTTTTACTAGGTTTTTTCTTCTCAAAGAATCCTTAAAAAGAGCACCCGTAACATTTGCATTAATATTTTGCTCTTCAATGAGCTTAAAATCAGTTAAATCCAATGACCTTTTTAAATCCGCCATTTCTGAGGGAAAGCGAAAATCAGTATATAAAAAGTATCCATCAGGTTTTAAAACGCGGGAAACTTCAGAGAGAAATAAGTCCATATCCTGATATCTGTGGGAAGATTCAACATTTAACACAGCATCAAAACTATTGTTTTCAAAAGGCAGACTATGAGCATCTCCCTGCACAAAATCCAATCCCTCGCTAATATGATGTTTGTTTGCGAATTTCACTGCTTTGTCTTCAAGATCCATTCCTACTGCAATCGACGGTGAAAAGGTCTTTTTAACATAAGCAAGGCCACCGCCTCTGCCGCATCCCACTTCCAAAATGTGTTTATCCTTAAGTTCGGTTGCAGCTGCAAGTCTGTGATATAACTGGATTGAATAACGGTTCGACTCATCCTCAGGATCCAGAATAATGTTCTCATTTGGATCATCATATCCGTAATTCATAAATACTATTTCGTTATCGGCATCAATCCTGCTGATATACCAATACCAAATCCTGAACATTAATGATCTAATAAATAAGCTCATGAGAAAAATTTATGGGTTAGAAATAATTCTGATATCTATTTTTTTTGCCTGGCATATCAGAAAGCCCGGAGGATAATTGTGTAAATGTAATAATTGATTTGCAAAGAATAAAATAGCAAGAGCCTGACTTGTTTAACCAATTGATATTCTTTAGGATACAAATATTTTAAATAAGGAAATCCTAAAGTCAGTTTTAAAATTTGAATTGAAAGACTTCTGTAACGTCAAAAAATCATTTGCCGGATTATAAAAATGTCAGATAATTTGGCCAAAAGTTTCTAACCTTTTTCACTTATTTGCCTAAGTTGCTCAAAATTAACTACACTAAACTTTTTCCCATCCATTTTAATCAGCCCTTCTGAAGCGAATTTATTTAGGATACGGATTACAGTTTCCGGACTCATGCAGGTTAGATCAGCAAGATCCTTTCTGGAAAGTGGAAGATTAAATTCACTGTGCTTAAAAACCCGGTCAGACAAACATAGGATAATGTCAGCTAACCTACCGAAAGCTTGCTTTTGAGTTATACAAAAGAAACGGCCGTAAATCTGTAAACTATTAGATGTTAAAATATCAATTACTTCTTTTGCAAAAGCTGAATTCTGACTCAGTAATTGCTTAAATGTAACAAGATCAATTTGCCGAACTACAGAATCTACATAAGTCATTGCAGAATAAAAATATGTATTTTGACTTTCAGCAACTGATGCCATTCCTATAAAATTACCATCAGGAATAATTTTTAGAACCAACGATTTAGTTCCGGTCTCCATAAATACTTTCGCCAAACCGGAAACCATCATCATAATGTTAGGAGCGAACGCTCCCTGTTTACAGATGATTTCGCCTTTTTTATATTTAATCTCAACAGAATTGGCTTCTAATAGCTCCTTTTCCGCTGGATTCAGCTTTTCAAAACATTTATAATGTTTGATGTTAATTGTGCAAGCAGTGAATGGGAGACTATTATTGCTCATTTGAGTTTTTCTTTATCCCTCAAATATATGCAAATTGAATCATAAGAAATGCTGATGTAGATCATATTTTATTCTGTTCTGTAACTAAGTGATTACGTATTCAAATCAGATGAAGTTCTTTGGATTATATCATTTGATACTTAATCTTTACATAAATAGCATCACAAGTTTTACTTTTTGTAATTCGCTGTAATCTAGCTATATAAATCGATATATAAAATCGTTTACTTCGAAAATCCGACCAAATAAAATCCTTAAAGTATGAATCTAATAAAGAAGAGTTTTTTTGTATTTATGATCGGCATGATTGCGTTTTCTTTCTTCCTTACCAATTGTAACGAAAATAAACCGGGAGTAGATCCAGAAGTTCAAGGAATTGCTTCATGTGAAGGTTGCCACACAGATTATGCGCATTTGCAAAGGATTTATTCTCCTGATACAGCAGCCCCAGTTGGTGGATGTGGCGGCGAAGCTCCTCATTATGAGCCCTATGATAGAGTTTATATGGGGGGGGCAGGATTTGAGTCGTATAAAAAAACAGGGCATTATAAAATTGGTTGTGTGGGTTGTCATAATGGAAAAGATAGCATCTCTGATAAAACTCTGGCGCATTCTGGCGATTTTATTTCTCATCCCTCTATGTTTTATGAGGAGAAATGTGGTACCTGTCACAGTACAATTGTTGCAAATTTTAAAACAAGCATTCATAATGGAACCGGGCAAAAGAGAAAAGTTACTATCAGAAGTGGCTTGAGCGGACCAGCAGATTTTGATAAACTCCCAGCTCATCAGATTGAAGGGTATACTTCCAATTGTGCAACTTGTCATGGAACCTGTGGAAATTGCCATATTGTGCGTCCACCTATCGGAGGCGGGGGACTTGCAAAAGGTCATGAATTCACACAAACTCCGGATATGCTTTCAGTTTGTGTTACATGCCATGTTTCCCGTGGTGGGCATGCATATTTAGGAGTAGCTTCAGGAACTGTTTCTGATGTACACCTGTCTAAAATGGGCTATAAATGTATGGATTGTCACAGCGGATCGGAATTGCACGGCGATGGCAAACCGGTAGAACAACGCTATGCTTACAGTGAGTTACCAAAATGTGAAGACTGTCATACTGAAATTGCAACGAAAAACGTCTACCATACAATGCATTATAATGATTTCAATTGTCAGGTTTGCCATTCACAGAATTACAATAATTGTGGAAGTTGCCATATACATGGTGAAGGAGCACGGGTGCCTTCTTATCTGGGATTTAAAATTGCACAAAATCCAATACCTGACATCAAGACCGAATTTAAGTTCACATTAGTACGCAGAACTCTTGCAGCACCTGATAACTGGAGTAAATTCGGAGTTGAGGAATATGCTAATTTCGATGCATTTCCGACGTACAATTATACTTCTCCTCACAATATCCTTAGATGGACTGAAAGAACCAATGCCGGACAAGGAGTATCCTGCTCTTCAAAATGCCATATCCGGAATGAGAATGGCCTGTTGATAAATAAGAATCTATATCTGTTTGAATCCGATTTACTCGAATGGGAAAAAAGCGCTACTACTAAAATTACTGTAGATGGCAAATTACCGGCATCATGGATGAATTAATTTAAAAAGCTTGAAATCCAATACGTTAAACAATTAAATAATTAAAACTATGTTAAAATTCAGGAATTATTTTTTAAGTATTCTTTTACTTACTTTCCTTGTAAGTTCATGCGAGAAAGATGAAAAAACTATCAATGAATCTCAGGTATTAGTTGAATATCTCGAGTCAGCAGAATCTCCGCTGATGAAGGATTATGTTAATACTGATATGCCAGCGATTATGACTGCAACTGATTTAAAATCTCTAAATGAAACCGGTCAGGTGTATATTATTGATATCAGAGCCGTAGCTGATTTTGCAACTGGACATATTCTAAATGCTCATAATGTTGCTGTTAAGGATGTTCTGACTCACATCAAAGCTTTAGACTTGACTCCTTACACTAAAGTTGCCATGGTATGCAATTCAGGCCAGACAGCTGGATATGTAACAACAATTTTAAGAGTTTTGGGTTACGATAAAGTATTTTCACTTAAATGGGGTATGAGTTCATGGAACGTGCAATTTGCCTCAGGTTGGAAATCTGCCGTTGCTTCAGGAAATGCTTATGCTTCACAATTCGTTTCAACTGCAACTGAAAAAGGAGTTCAAGGAAGCCTTCCTGTTCTTTCAACTGGTTTTAGCACCGGTCAAGATATTCTGGAAGCCAGAGCTACAGAACTTCTTACAGCAGGTTTTGACCCAGCAAAAGTAACTAATCAGACTGTGTTTGATAATCTTGCTGGTTATTACATCGTTAACTACTGGCCTGCAGCACAATATACCGATCCAGGACATATTCCCGGTGCAATCCAATACACACCTAAAGAGTCTATTAAATTACTTGTTGACCTTAAAACCCTTCCAACTAATAAACCAATTGCAGTTTACTGCTATACCGGACAAACCAGTGCTGCACTTGTTGCATACCTGAGGTTACTCGGTTATGATGCAAAATCAATTCTTTTTGGTTGCAATGGAATGATATACGATATCATGGTTTCCAAAACAATGACCACATTCAGTGATACTCAGATCATGGGATATGCTTTTGTAAATTAAACAGTCATTTGATTCATTTAAAGAGCTTTCTCGTTGAGGAAGCTCTTTTTTTTTAGTCAAAATTCAGAATTTGTAATCTCAGAAATATTCAATTTCAATTCTTGCATTCTGCATTAATAGCTCAAAGGATCTTTATTCTGCTGTCCTGAATAGAAAAATGCATATTTTTTATTTGGACAATCGGAATCAAATATTTACTATTACCATTCAAATATGATTCCATGATTACCGTTAATAAAGATCTTAAAGAAAAATACGATTCCCATTATTCTGATAAAACCGAAGAATGGCGCAGAATAGGCGCAGTGGGCAAAGTGGAGAATATTTTTGATATTTCCAGGGGATTGCATTTTAAAAATCTTGTGGATATTGGCGCAGGTGACGGTAACATCCTTTCGTTATTAAGTGAAGGTAATTTTTGCGAGGAATACACCGCTGTGGAAATATCCGACAGTGCCATAAAGCAAATGTCGCAAAAAACTATAAAGGGATTGGTCGAAATCAGGCAATTCGATGGATACAATCTCCCCTTTGCCAATAAACAGTTCGATCTTGCAATTTGTTCCCATGTAATCGAACATGTGGAGCATCCCAGACAATTAATGGGTGAAATAAAAAGGATATCCAGAAACCAGATTTTTGAGGTTCCTATTGATTTTTCTTTTAAAGTGGATAAGAAGTTTAAGCATTATAACTCTTATGGGCATATTAATATTTATACCCCGGCTCTGTTTAATTTCCTACTTTATACCATGGGATTTGAAATATTGAATAGTAAATCTGCACTTTATAAAAAAGAAGTTATTGAATTTCAGATGAAGAGCTTTTCAATTGCTAAATTTGCTGTTTTACTTAAGCGAATACTTTGGAAAAGCTTACCATTTCTGATGAAGCTGAAACCTAATACCTATACGGTTTTAGCGAAATAATATATGCTGATTTTCGGCAAGTTAATTAAATGAAAGATTTGAAAAATGAGCATACTCCGTTTTCCCAAATTTGTTATTCTTGGAATAAGTATTGCATTGCTTGTAAGTTGTAAAAATGATCCCGGCACTATACCCGTAGTTACAACCACCGCAATAACCGAAGATTCACTTACAACTGCCGTTTCTGGTGGAACTGTACGAAAAGAAGGTGGAGCAGAGGTTTCAGCGCGGGGTGTATGCTGGAGTACGAACCATATTCCTACAGTTGAAGATGAGAAAACTACCGATGGGACTGGTACAGGGATATTTACAAGTACTCTTACAAACCTCCCTTTAAATACAAAATATAAACTTCGGGCTTATGCCACCAATAGCTTTGGGACTGCTTATGGTGAGTTAGTGATATTTACAACCGGTGCATTAACAGATGCTGATGGCAATGTTTACCACATTGTCACAATAGGCTCGCAGGTTTGGATGGTTGAAAATCTTAAAACATCAAAGTATAAAGATACTACCGATATTCCATTTGCTGATGCTGATACTGATGCTGAATGGGCTGGCCTCACTACTCCGGCCTATTGCTGGATGTACAGAGATGAAAACCTGAGTCTTGAAACCTATGGCGCATTGTATAACTGGTATGCAGTAAATACTGGTAAACTTTGTCCTGAGGGATGGCACGTGCCTGATAGTGACGATTGGAGCATGCTTATCGAATATTCAGGAAAACTTGCATTAGCCGGAGGGACCTTAAAAGAAGCCGGAACAAAGCATTGGGAGAGCCCGAATATTGGAGCAGATAACTATGATGGATTTACCGCAATCTCTGGTAGTTTCAGAAATGACGCCGACGGAACCTTTGGCTCTTTTGGATACTATTGTTATATGTGGAGTGCTACCGAGTTAACAAGCAATACGACCAAAGTCTGGACCGAAATTCTGAAGTTTGGCAATACCAAAGTTGTTGAAGAGCCAAACGCAAAAGGATCAGGGCTGTTTGTGAGATGCATTAAGGATAGAGATAAATAATTTTAGACACCATAATTTAAAATGATTTCAGACGAAAGACTCCAGACACTTCCCGCATGGGTGAAAAGAATTTCGCTTTTCCTAAAGAAAACAAAAGTTCCAGCAAGAATAACCTTCATTATTATTTCCCTTCTTGCTACTGCCTGGTTCCTGATTCGGGTTATTCCAAAACCTGCAAGAGCAACATACCCATGCATGCAAGTTGCCGCTCCGATTATGTCGGGGATTTGCCTGCAAAGCCTAAAGGGAAAGTTAAAATTAATTTACCGGGAATTCAGGAAGGTACCTATTCGATGGAAATTTATAAGGTTGGGTATCGGCCAAATGATGCGTACACAACCTATCTCGATCTGGGAAAACCAAAACAATTGACAAAACTTCAGGTTGAGCAAATCAAAAAAATCAATGACGGTTCTCTGGTTACATCTGAAATAGTAAAAATAAAATCAGGCAGCACATTTTCTAAGGATTTGGATATTCGTGAAAATGATGTTTTTTTAATCAAACTGATCAAAATATAAGCAGACTATAATCCACCTAAATAAATCTCAATGAAAGCAAGTATTCTGATTCTTCTTAGTTTTCTCTTTATTAGTGAAACCTACAGCCAAACGGCCAAAGCGCTTAACGACAAAGGCATTGCCAATTACAATAAAAATGATTTTGCGGGAGCAATTGCAGATTATACCAAAGCCATTGAGCTTGACCCAAAGTATTCAAATGCTTATGTAAACAGAGGAAGCGCATACCTTGAGCTTCGTGATTTCGCAGCAGCAATTTCTGATTTTTCAAAAGCCACTGAAGTAAAACCCGATTTTGCTGAGGCATTCTGCTATCGGGCAAATGCAAAGGTCAAGCTTGGAAATACAACAGAAGCAATAGCCGATTACACCAAAGCTATCGAAATTAACCCCGCCTACGCTGAAGCATATTTTTATAGGGGAGTTTTAAAGCTTGGCCTTCAGGATGACAAAGGAGCTATGGCTGACTTTTCCAAGGCTATTGAGATGAATCCCTTTTACGAATTGGCATATTATAACAGGGGAGTTGCTAAAACTTACCAACTTGACGATATTGGGGCAATTGAGGATTTTTCAAAAGCCATAGAAATTAATCCCTCTAATTCACTTGCATTTTATAACCGGGGAGTAGCAAAAGTTAACCAACAGGACGATAAAGGAGCTATGGCCGACTTTTCAAAAGCCATTGGAATAAATCCCGGATTTGCTGAAGCTTATAAAAACAGGGGCGATTCTAAATCTTTTCTTCAGGACTCAGTTGGTGCACTTGCCGATTACAACAAAGCCATTGAGATTAATCCGCAATTTGCTGAAGCTTATTGCAACAGGGGAAATACCAGAGCCGGTTTTAAAGATAATAAAGGCGCCATTGATGATTTCACCAAAGCCATTGAAATTAACCCGGAGTATACCATTGCCTATGTCAATAGGGGAATATCAAGGGCGCAATCTGAAGATTTCAAAGGAGCAATTGCCGATTATACAAAATCCCTGGAGTACGACCCTGAAAATCCGGATGCATATTATTACAGGGGAAATGCTAAGGTTAGCATCAAAGACAATAAAGGAGCTTTAACGGATTTTAATAAAGCGATTGAAATTGATCCTTCTTTTGCCCTAGCTTATTACAACAGAGGAACGGCAAAGCTAAACCTGATGGATTACAAAAATGCAATCGATGATTTTACAAAAGCTATCGGGTATTTGCCAAAATATGCAGCAGCCTGGTACAACAGAGGTGTGGCAAAAAATAAGCTGGGACAGGCCGACAATGGATGCCTGGATTTAAAAAAAGCTGCGGATTTAGGAGATACGGATGCTGTGGATGCAATTAGTAAATTGTGCAAATAATAACCATTTCGAAATATTAGGAAAACCTAACAAGGAGAATTTTATTTTTCACATTGCGATCACTGTTTTAAAATAGTGTTAGATCGAATAGGTGTCAATTTAAAGGCCTTTCAGCTTAAAAATATGTTGCTTTTAATACAAGTAAAGACTATTTTTACAAAAACGGCTCATTTTTATTAATATATTAAGATTCATGACTTTTTGAGTAAGTTGTATTTGGTTCAAAAAAATCAATAAAATAGGATTGCACAGTTTTTTAACCGATAAGTCAAGGCCTTTTTTAAAATATTAAGTATTTTCTATGTTAAACCATACCACTGGAATTTCTTTTTGAGGTTGGTTTAAACTTTTCTCATTAAAATCCTGATAATTCAGGAAGTGTTGATTTATAGTAAAAAATTGTTTTTGACAAGCTCTTAAACGACAACCATCCAGACAAATAAAAAACTCTGTCTGTTTCTGTTTTGACCATCTTAAGCCTTATGCTTTTAATAGACCATAGGAATGCATAGGGTAAGTCTATCAGACGTAAATTTTCAAATTGGCCATGTAAGGGTCTTTTTTTATTACTTAGTTTAGTGCTCTCACTGCTTTTGTATATAAGGAAAAATTTAGTCATTATTAACACTATATAAAAATCAAAATGGATCAGAAAACTCTACCCAATCAGGTTTTAAGCATTTTGTCCTTGGAAGATTCTATTAATGACTTCGAAATCATTCATCATTTATTGACTAATGCCGGATATAATATTAAAATGGATCGTGTTGAAAATGAATCAGATTACAAAAAGGCACTAAACAGTAAAAACTATTCTGTCATTTTAGCAGATTTTAGCCTACCCGGGTACAACGCATTTGAAGCATTAAAAAGTGCCATCGAAATATGTCCGGAGATTCCTTTTATTTGCTTTTCAGGTGCTATTGGTGAAGAGACTGCTATTGATCTTATAAAACTGGGAGCGGTTGATTACATATTAAAAGACAAACCTGGTAAACTTCCCTATGCAATTAATCGGGCACTTCAGGTAGCTAAAGATATCACTCATCGTAAACAGGCTGAAAAAGAGCTAATTGCAGCCAAAGAAAGGGCCGAAGAAAGCGACAGGTTGAAAACATCATTTCTTCATAACATTTCTCATGAAATCCGCACACCGATGAACGCTATTCTTGGGTTTTCATCACTTCTTGCGGAACCCGACAGGCCAAAGGAGTCTCAAATGATGTTCATTGAAGTTATCCGTAAAAGTGGAAAGCAATTGCTTTCAATTATTAAAGATATCGTTGATATCGCAAGTATTGAATCAAATACAACAAAGCTTAACATTATTTCAGTTAATCTTAATGCAACTCTTTCCAATCTGTATAATCAGTTTTCAGAAGATGCTAAAGAAAAGGGTATCTCTCTTAGAAATATTAATAGCGTTCCTGAAGAGGAAATTATTTTTCAAACAGATAAAGTCAAGTTTATTCAAATCTTTTCTAATCTGTTAAATAATGCTCTGAAATTTACTAAAAAAGGCCAGGTTGACTTTGGATATAAATTACATAGTTCTTCAATTGAATTTTTTGTTGCGGATAACGGTATTGGAATCCCAATTAACCAGCATACAAAAATATTTAATAACTTCTATCAGGTTGACAATGGGGTTTCAGACCTTTATGGAGGAACGGGGCTTGGCTTATCAATAAGCAAAGCATACTGCGAACTTCTTGATGGCAAAATATGGCTGACATCTGAGCCGGGAAAAGGATCTGTGTTTTATTTTTCTCTTCCTTATATTCCAATAATACAGACTTCAATTCAGGAATCCAAGGCCTCAGAAATTGGAAACAATACTTTGCTTAAAGGGAAAACCATCCTTGTAACTGAGGATAACGAAAATAATTTTTTAATAATTTCTTTATTCCTGAAAAATCTGGATATCAACCTAATTCATGCAATTAATGGTGAAGAAGCAATTTCTAAATGCAGATCCCATCAAAACATTGATCTTATTTTAATGGATATGAAAATGCCAGTTCTGGATGGATATTCAGCCACTGAGCAAATCCGAGAATTTCTTCCGGATCTGCCAATTATAGCGCAAACAGCCTATATTGCAGACAGAGATAAAGCATTTGAAAGTGGGTGTAATGATTTTCTAAATAAACCTTTTTCACAAGAAGACCTTATTTCGATTATTTATAAAAATCTTAAATTGAAATAAATATCAGGAAATCTTTCTACTTATTCCACTATCTGGATATCACCCATATAAACCTCCCAGATTGAAAGTTTTTCTTTTCCGAATAACTTATCCTTCCTGGTGATGAAGTGCCAGAAAGGATTATTTTTATAAAAATTAGTTAACCCTTTAATATCTGAAACTATGAAAGATATTGTATACAAGCACATTACTTCATAATTGCATCAGATTACAAAAAGGTAATCCCTAAAAACGTCAGCGATTGTGTGTAAGTTTTAAATTTGGATTTGACACTAAGATGAAAGGGGAGTAAACTACTATTTCAAAACAATCACCTTTCTTATCTGATCACCAATCCTCAGAATTACCACACTCTGGTTATAGACTGAAAGATCAATTTCTGTGTAATTAAGTTTATTCAGGGAATATCGACCAAGAAGTGTTCCCTGCACAGAATAAATAAGCACGTCAGAGACACTATTATTTGGAAATGAGACCTTTACAAGACCGTGTGTTGGATTCGGATACACTTCCATCGGGTTAATTGAATCAACATTTTTAACCTTAACTACCTTATCCAAATCAATCAACATCCAGTTTTCACCAAAATGATTATCAACATTTGCACTTTTTAGGGTAATTGCCTGTTGTGAATTTGTGGGGACAGGCCAAGGTGCAATGTTGGCAAAAACGACCTGATCGATAACCTTTCCATATTTATTAACCAGCTGTATCGCTTCGCCCTGATCTGATAATCGTCCAGTTGTCCATTGATAAGCACTAACACCCCTGTTACTCCAGTATGTAGAACTACTATTGGAAGTAATGTACAGCATTTCTTTCGAACCAATTGAAATCCCTTGAGGAAACAAGAATGTTATGCCTTTTGTAAACTGACAACTATCCATAATAACCGCAGCATTTCCGGGATTAAAAAGCCCGATAAACTCAATATCCTCTGTTCCACTTTGAGTATAATAAACAATATCGCTTATCATTACTGAAGGAATAATATTTGGTACATTTATTCCTGCTCCAATATTTCCAAAAGTTCCGGCATCAATTAGTGGCGACCTGGCAGATAATGTAAAGTCGGATAAAGTTGGATTAGTAAAAAGAGGATTTACAAAGAGGTTATTATTTGCATCGGGGAGTTTCTCTGTATCGTCTGACGAATTAGAAATATTAATACTTGAGTACGCATCACTGAAATATCCCGCTTCGTATGAATTAGAAATTATAGAATTGGTAATAACAGCATTAGCGCCTGCATCACCCGGATGTTTCTGATAATTGGCTATGGCATAAATGTTTCCGTAATACGTACAATGATCAATAGCAACATTGCTGGAGTCCTTCATGCCTGCACCCATACCGCAATTAATAAAGATGGAGTTTGTGATTTTCGCTGAAGAACGTTGTCCAATCGAAACTCCTTTGTCTTGAATATTAAAGACAATAATGCTGTCGATGATTACATTCTTCGCATGATCACCTAAATCGACAGCATCAGAGTTGAACCCATCAAAATCGTGAAAGCAGCTGTTCTTAACAACTGTGTTTCCCGTTGTCATTTCTCCAAAATCAATGGCATCAACATCTAGCTTATCATTACCCGGGAATTCGCAGTGGTCGATAAGGATTTTGCCAAATTTGACATTGAGCATATCGGCTCCGTTATATTCAGTGTGTAACCTGCTATTTGTAAGTACGGTATTTGAATTATATAATGCCAGGGGATTATAGTAAACATTATCAATAAACAGGTAATCGAGAATAATATTCGATTGAAAAACAGTCAGAGCAAAAATATCATAAGCAGGATTAAGTCCTTTTGAAGCACCTTCGATATGCACATATCTAAAATGACATGTATCACTAACATCATTAATACTAATATTTCCCCATTTCTTATTCACGCTTTGCGGATTACTCTTGAAGATAATCGGTTCAGAAGCTGTTCCAATTGCATTAATTTCCCCCATTAAAGAAATTGAAACTCCATCAGACATCCAAAGTTCAACACCAGGTTCAATAATCATTTTCCCTGTTCTAGTGATAATAACATTTTCGGGCACTACCCATGGTGAGCAATCTTTTGAAAGCGTCATAACAGTTGAAATTTCGCTTGGAAGCATGCATTTCCCGTCGCGTTCATAAACAGCCAAAACATTAAATTCTGACACTAGGTTTGCAGAAAGTTCTTTTGAAGTAGTGAGGTAGATGTCTTCAGGTGTTCCAAGGGAAAATAGTTCAAGGTCGAAACTTACGTCTGCGCTATTGGCTGCATTCTGATGAACTTCAACAGCAATAATGTTTTGACCATTTACAAAAGCCGAACTACTTACTGAATGCGATGTAAATGTACTTTCATCTGCTCCTGCAATGGATGAGAGTGCAAGTGTGTTTTTACTAATTATTGCTGCGGGCATATTCTGCCGAAATACTTCGCTTCCATTTACATATACAACAGCTCCATCATCGCACTTCAACAAAATGGTAATATTTTTTAAAGTCTCCTTATTGGTCAGTACAACACTTTTACGGAAGTAAGTAGTTATATATCTGTTGTTTGTGTTTCCCCCGAAACCAACAACAGTTGCTTCATCGTTGTCTCCATAGCCGAATTCTGCCACTCCTGTTTTCCAGAATACATCGCTAAAAGCAGAGGTTATCCATGTAAGGTCTAAGTTGGGATCAGTATCATTATATTTCCATTCACTTTCTTTGGCAATAATAGGGTTCTTAGTATTTGATTTCCACCCAATAAAGTTAAATCCCGCTTTCGGTTCAGCAACAAGTTTTATCGTTTCACCCGAAGGATAAGCGCCACTGGAAAAAGAAAAAGGAATTTTCAGTCCATTGAAAGTTATATTGCCGGCATTTGCAGGGAAGGTTGCAATTGAAACGGGCACAGCACCCAAAAAGCCATATTTAGTCAGATCATTAAGTAAAACGGAAGGTCTGGCTCTGGCAAAAGTTTTCATTTTATCCACTTCGCTATACCAGTAATTCATAGAAGATATGGGGTTACCATAGCTTGATGAAGTACCTTTCCATCGCTCAATATGGTTTGGCATTTCTGCAGCAATGGTTTGTTTGTGCCACTCAATCAATGAATCGATTCGGCTCTGACTAAATGTAGTAAACAAGTGATCGGCAAGTTTTCGCCCAAAATATTTTTTATAATCTGCATTATTCATTAATTGTTTGAAAGGCCATGGATCCTGAGCAAGATAAAAACTAATCATCTGGTTACCTGCACCGAAAAAGCCGCGGTCCAGATCACAGATTACCCATTTCCATTTTCCTGAATCTGTTGGTTTCCAAGCCATTACATTATGACCGATAGATGAATTTCCGTCATATACTTCAGTAACGATTAGCTGAGTAAAATTCTCAATGTCCATCTGAGCAGCAACAGCGTCATAATTCGCAGGAATTGATAAGTCATTAGCAACGAGTCCCAATAAAACATTATACGCTGTCAAATCGCCTGTTTCAGCAAAATTCTGGTTTTCGACCATATCGAAAGTACCAGGATCAATCCCATGATTTCCAACAATGAAATCTTCATCAATCTTTTCGCGGATGTTGTGAATGCCCATATACTGGCCATTAACATAAACGACGCATGCGCGGAAGCCTGAATTATCAAGGCCAGTATATCCCATGGTTGAATTCTGGATCATTCCGTCGCGGAACATTGTATTAGCCCAATCGCTACCTGATGCCCTGAGCGCAAAGGTGTTGAAGCTTTTCCGCGATTTATCGAATATCAGTGGGTAATCCAGAGTACTGGCACCGTATTCTTTTCGGAAATATACACCCAGCATTTTCTCAGGTAATTGCCAGGAATACAAACCATTTACTTTAATACCAGCCCGCAGGTTGAAAGCAGAACCAACACGCCCGTCGTTTTCAAAAAGTTCAATATTTACAGGAATCTCCCAGTCGGGTTTAAATGATTGAACATATAATCCCTTTATCGGATCCCAGAAGTTCATCGGATCAGTAGAGATTGAAACAACCGGCAGAGTTCCCATTGCATTAATAGTATCTATAAAATAGGAATTTGTATTAACAGGACCTGGCAACTGTCCGGCCTTAATGATTCGCGCCCGGACAACTGTATTTTTTGTAATACCAATCGGGTCAGCAGCAAGCATAGACAGTTCGTTGGGTTCAGCACCGTCGAGAGTATATCTAACCTCCCCATCAAAAATGGTTGTTAATTGAACAGAAATAGCAGAAGTGTAAATTCCCCCTGGAAGTGAAAATGAAGGATCGCTTTTTACAACTTCGGAATAACTTACAGAACTATTATTGGTTGTTCCGGGGGTTGGTGCTGTGAAGTACACCCATTCGTTACCACCGTTAGTTTTTCTTCCATATGAAATATTCAATTCCTGATTTCCAAAAACTAGAGTATCCAGAACAAACAAGGTCGGAGAAAATATGCCAAGCTCCTCGCCGGCTGCTGTTAATTTAAAATTAGTATGAAGCGCAGTATCTTTTCCATCGGCCCAGATAACCATGAACTTACCAGCTCCAATTTCCGCATTGACATTTATCTGCCATTTATTTGGAACAGAAATATTGTCGGTAACATAATAGCCTTTTAATTGAATGGCTTGACTCCCGGCGTTATAAATTTCAATCCAGTCTGAACTTTCGTTAAAGTCGGGGTCAAGAGTAATACCTGAATTGGATGCAACAAACTCGTTGATATATAACTGTCCTTCAGAGACTAGTGAAATCGAGATAAATATGAGGAATATGAATATTTTCAAGCGAAACATTTTATGAGCCCTGTTTTTTTTGGATTGCTTGTACGAACAGATTAGTTCAATTGGTTACATTACCGTTTGATAAAAACGGTTAAATGTAGGTGTTTTAACATCATTAATAGTTTTAGAATGTTAAATAAAATATAATATATGGAGAAAGGCTCTGAGTATTTGCGAATGCTTTTAACATAAGTTGCGGGCAATAATACCAATAAATGGTTAACTTAACCCGTCAATTTAAGAATTTGGATTTAAAATGAATAGTAGTGAAATAGAAGGCAATCTTCCCTAATCAAGCTTTTATGATTTTTAGTTTGCTTTTCAATTTAGAATTTTATAGATTTGTGACACGAATATTAATAATAGTAACACTATGGCCTTAGTTCGTTTTGGAGTTGGAATAGATGAAGAGATTTTAAAAGCATTAGACAGCTT
>Ga0136636_10001025_pt1 | contig 15772 bp, 14 predicted proteins | sample AntDrymUQ8522106_2_FD_104653 | JGI IMG/M metagenome (GOLD analysis project Ga0136636, IMG submission 104653) | Polar desert sand microbial communities from Dry Valleys, Antarctica - metaG UQ852 (21.06) | ecosystem: Environmental > Terrestrial > Soil > Desert | place: Antarctica: Dry Valley... | reverse complement strand
AAATTAGCTGTTTGTCCTCTTAGGCGGGCAGCTTCTGCCTTGGATAATTCACCACTACTTACGCCCTGCTGAATGCGGGTTTTTTCATCTTGCAAACCACGGTTTCCTTGTGCAGTTACTGTACTCGTTGAAATACTGATGACTATTATAGCAGTTATTATGAATGAAATTTTCATGATGATAAATTTTTATTGTTTTAAAATGTTGTTGCTTAACCGGCTTTAATACAGACTAAGCAAATACAACATGGTTTAAAAAACAATAAAAAATTATAGGATCAGGCACATACTTCGCAAATGAATACTGCTGCGGCCTCGAATAAAAAGTGCTGGAAAATTTCAGCATCAGCTGTTAAAAAATCAAGTCCTCCCGGCCTGAGCCATTCGGACCGGGCTGTTTGAGCCGGGCAGAAACTTTATAAAGTATCTTGCTACTTGCGGCGAGTTCCTTTATTGTAGGATTCTGTTGAAATTTTCACGTGTCCCGAAAGTCGGGAGCCTTTTTATCAGCAGCCCCGTCCGACTAGCTTCAGCCGGACGGGCTTGATTTTTATTTACTTTTTTGCGTCAACCTATCCCGAAAAAATTGGGAGGCAAAAAAGTAAATAGAGTCTAATTTAATACTGACAAGGCTTTGCCAACTAAGGACTTACTCCTAAAAATTATTACCTGCTGTAAGGCTATATGTTAAAACTAATGCGGTGGTATTTGCATAAGCCATTTGTAACAATAGCAGTACGATGTGTAGCCGTTCCATAGCCCTTGTTTTTGTGCCAGCCATAATGAGGAAATTGACGATGAAGTTCCAGCATATATTCATCCCTATAGGTTTTAGCCAAAATACTTGCTGCTGCAATAGAGGCATATTTACCATCGCCTTTAACTATGCATTGATGAGGTATTTCTTTATATGGTTTAAAGCGGTTTCCATCTATCAGCAACAACGCAGGTTGCGCCGATAATTTATTTAAAGCATCATGCATAGCAAGTATAGAAGCCTGTAGAATATTAATTGTGTCAATCATTAAATTATCTACAGCGGCCACTGCAAAAGCAATAGATTCTTTTTCAATAATTGGCCGTAGTAAATCCCGTTGCTTTTCATTTAATTTTTTACTATCGTTTAATAAAGGATGATAAAAATCTTTTGGTAAAATAACTGCCGCTGCATACACCGCACCGGCATAGCAGCCACGGCCTGCCTCATCGAGACCAGCCTCTAACAAATGAGCATTTAAGAAAGGTAGTAGCATGTTCGTTTAACAAATATCAACAAATAAGGCAGAAAATAATTCATTTTTGCATCAGCAACCAAAGCTTTATTAATTTTGCATCCGCTATGGATAATATATATAATGATAAAGCAAAAAAGCAGATTGCCAATTGGTTGTTGCTGGGTGTGGCCATGATTGTAGTGCAGGTTTTACTGGGTGGTATTACCCGGCTTACAGAATCTGGCCTTTCTATTACAGAATGGAAACCAATTACAGGTGCATTGCCCCCCATGAATGATATAGCGTGGCAGATTGAGTTTGATAAATACAAAGGCACAGATCAGTTCCGGTATGTACACCAAAGCTTTTCTCTCAGCGACTTTAAATTCATCTTTTTTTGGGAATGGTTTCACCGGTTATGGGCAAGAATAATAGGACTGGTATTTTTAGCAGGTTTTATATACTTTATTGCTACAAAAAAGTTTAAAAAGGATATGATTACTCCCATGGTAATTCTTTTTTTACTTGGTGCTATGCAGGGTGCTATTGGCTGGCTAATGGTAAAAAGTGGCCTTGTACCAGAAAAATATTTTGTAGGTCATATAGAGCTTACCACGCATTTAATGGCGGCACTTTTGGTTTTGAGTTATACTTTATGGTTTGCTCTTAAACTAAAAGTACCTGCACAACAGATGGTGGTAAATACAACTTATAAAAAATGGATAATATTAATTGCTGTTGTGTTAATTTTTCAATTGATTTATGGTGGTTTTATGGCTGGTATTAAAGCTGCCATTACAGCACCTACCTGGCCAGATATTAATGGTTCAATTATTCCTGCTGCTGTTTATTCAATGTCGCCAGCTATAAAAAATATACTGTACAACCCAATTACCATCCACTTTATTCATCGGGGTATTGCTTATCTGTTGTTTATACTGGTAGCGGCTTGGTGGTGGCAAACAAGGAGCGTAACAACAGGTAAATTGTTTGGCAGTTTACGCTTTTGGTTAATGCTGCTTATTGGCTTTCAGGTAGTATTGGGTATTTTAACTGTGCTAAATGCTACTTATACCAACAGGTTGGTTTGGCTTGGGGTTAGTCACCAGTTTACAGGCATGCTATTGGTAGTAGTTGTTACAGCATTGTTATTTGTAGTAAGAAAAAAACCGGCTATTTAATATTGATGTAATTAGGTAATACTTCATATTATTTTCCTGTATTATTTCGTTGTACATTCATTCAAACGATTTTAATGCGGCAAATACTCAGTCACATATTTTATTCTTTTCCCATACAGTTACTTGTTTTGCATTTTCGCAAATACCAGGTATTACTTATTTTTTGGGCATTACTAATTAGCACAGTCAATAGCGGGTTTTTAAAATCCTTTGGTGCAGATGCGTTGTTTTTTGTACCAGAATACCTCGGTAAAGTAAATGCCTTAAGTGCAGCATTGGTAGGTATTAGCATGGGCATATTTTTTATGAGCTGGAACATTACCACGTTTATTTTACATACCAAGCGTTTTAAATTTTTAGCAGCGGCCACAAAGCCTTTTCTAAAATATTGTATAAATAATGCTATTTTACCCTTACTATTCCTGCTTTTTTATCTATATAAATCACTTGTATTTAATTTTAACAAGGAGCTGCTAACCACAGGCGACGAACTCTGGCTAATTGTTGGCTTTATTGGAGGCCTCGTTTTTATACTCACTTTTTCTTTTGCCTTTTTCTTTGGGGCTGATAGGCAAATATTGCGTTCTATTGCACCGGTAATTGCTAACAGTAAGAGTTTTAAAACCAATTTCGACCCTATTAAAAACCCTCAGCAAGATGGATTTGGAATTAAAGTGGGTTACTATTTTAGCGTAAGATTACGATTACATAAATCCCGAAATGTAGGCCACTACAGCGAAGATTTTTTAGATGTAATTTTTAAAAGGCATCATTTTGCTGCAATGATTGCTGTAATACTTTCATTTTTATTTTTAATTACAGCAGGCTTTTTTTTAGACCAGCTAGTTTTTCAGGTGCCAGCGGCAGTGAGCATCACCATTTTTTTTGCCATTATGGTGGCTGTAATTGGGGCACTTACTTATTTTTTACAAAGCTGGAGTGTACTCTTCGTAATTGTGTTGTTAGCCATTTTAAATATACTGTTTAAAAAAGAATGGATTGACCCGAGGAACAAAGCTTATGGCCTCAATTATACCAATAAAGCTGATAGACCACTTTACAATAAGCAAACTCTGCAACTGTTATGCTCGCCTGCCACTATAGAAAAGGATAAAGCGAATATGATAACCATTTTAAATAATTGGAAGAAAAAACAATTGAAAGAAAAACCCAAAATGGTATTCATTAATGTAAGCGGAGGTGGCCTTAGAAGTGCCACATTTGTAATGAATATGCTTCAAAAAATTGATAGTGTTACTAACGGCAAATTAATGAATCAAACATTTTTAATTAGCGGTGCAAGCGGTGGTATGTTATCTGCAACTTACTACAGGGAGCTATACCGGAGCAAACAAAAAGGAGCTAATATACAATTAAACAACCCCTCTTATATTACAGATATAACACAGGATTTGCTAAACCCAGTTTTTACATCGCTGGTAAGCAGGGATATTTTTTCTCCGGCGCAAAAATTTTCTGTAGGCCCCTACAAATATATAAAAGACAGGGGCTACGCTTTTGAACAAAAGCTAAACGAAAATGTTGAAAACCGTTTAGGACAAAGCATTAGCGGAATAGCCAGTGATGAAAAAGCAGCCAATATCCCAATGATTATTTTTAACACTGTTATTACAAGAGATGGCAGAAAAATGATGATTGGCAGTCAGCCACTCAGCTTTATGATGAAGCCTGCAGATAAGGAGTACGATGAATCACAAAGCCCGGATGCAGTTGATTTTTCGGCACTTTTTGCAAAACAGAATCCACAAAATTTACGGCTGCTTACTGCTTTAAGAATGAATGCAACTTTCCCTTACGTACTGCCCAATGTTTGGTTACCTACTAAACCTATTATAGATGTGATGGATGCTGGTTTAAGAGATAATTTCGGGCAAGAAACTACCCTGCGCTTTATTGATAATTTTAAAGATTGGATAATCGAAAATACATCGGGGGTAGTAATACTGCAACTGAGAGACAGGATTAAAGACAACTGGCAGCAACCTTTAGAAACTGGAAGCATTACTGATATTGTTGTAAAACCCGCAACCATGCTGCAACAAAACTGGTACAAACTGCAAGATTATTTTCAGACAGATCAATTCAAGTATTTAAAAAATGATACCAGTTTTAAATTAAACAGACTTACGTTTATGTATGCACCTGCAAAAGAAGAAAAAACTGCTGCCTTAAATTTTCATTTAACGGCAGCAGAAAAAAAAGATGTGATTGCCTCTTTTAACACCCGCTACAACCAACAGATGCTACAGCAATTTTTATGGCTAACAAAATGACGGAGATTACAATTAAAAAATCTTATCCTGGTTTTCGGTAGCATGCTGTATTACCAATGTATCAAACACCATTTCTTTATTTTGAAGTGCCTCTCTCAGTACATCATTTATTGTAACAACACCCTTAAACAACTGCCCATCAAACACAATGAGGTAGCGGGTTTTATGGCTGTTAAGTATTTCCATACAATGCTCTACAGTATCTTGCATACCTACTATTGGCAGCGAAATATTCATTACTTCTTTTACTGTGCAGCTATCACTATGTAAACCTTTTAGAATAACGTTTCTGCTGTAATCCCTTTCAGAAAAAATACCTGCAAAACCTGTAGCATCATTTACCACCAGGTAACTTAGGTTTACAGAGTTCATTAAATGCAACGCTTCAATTACTTTTGCTTCTGCATCTATTCCGTTAAAAACAGGCGACTTGTGTTGTAAAATATTTGCTACTGTACGCATAAAATATTAATTTTTGGTTAGACTATAAAGTTAGCGTATCCATTACAAGTTTTATAAATAATAGTTTGTATGGTCTATATTTTATTAATACACAAACACTTTTTCTTTTTGCATACCTATATTAAAGTTTGGGTGCATTTTAAATTATCGCTCCCGCCATCAGTCAGAGGAGGCAGTAACCAAAGCCAGGCCGTTGTTACTGTACTCACCAACAACCAAATGCTGCGTCAATTTGAAACGCACTCTAAAGCTTTACATCTGGTTTTTTTTCACTCATTGTTTATTGATGCTGCTAAAGCGTAATTTTTTTATGGCAGATGTTGGTTATATATACAAAGACCTACCCTATCTTAACCCAAACTTTGCAATTGAAAAACTCAGTACGATTTCCACTGCAAAAGCCAGGATTAACTTGAACGGTGCTTAAGGCTGTATCAATCTAAATGCCCTTGGTATTACCTGTATAGAAAGTTTTTGCTTAGTTTCAGCCGGATCACCATCTACATGCAGAGGCGCCATAGAAGGATTATTTATTACAATTCTGGCTGTTTGAAAATATAGAATATCTTTTTTATGAAAACTATTAGCTGTATAGTCGCCAATTTTACCATTTTTAAGTTGATTATACAAAGCCCAAAGCAGTTTGATTTTACTCATTTTTTTTACCACTACTATATCCAGCAATCCATCGGTAAGGCTTGCTTTGGGTGCAATGGTAACCTGGTTGCCAAACTGGTTACTGTTGGCAATGCTGATAAAATATGCTTGTATGGTGCATTTTTCTCCTTTGTTTACTATTTCAAATTGGTAAGTAGTAGCAGATAAAAAGTTTAAGATGGTTTGTTTTATATAGTTAAACAGCCCTCTTTTATTTTGTTTGGCAAAATCGTGCGCCACCTGGGCATCAAACCCAACTCCGCAAAGCATACAACTAAAAGTAGTGTTAATAAAAAATGAATCAATATATGATGGGGTACCATTAAAAACAATATCCAATGCCTTTTCTATTTGGCTCGGTATTTTAGCCGCAAAAGCAAGTCCATTGCCAGAGCCCATGGGAATTATGCCAATATTTACCGGCTCATCAATTAATGTTGCTGCAATTTGGCTTATTGTGCCATCGCCTCCACAAACTACAATATCTGTAATTTGTTCAGTACTAATTTTATCTTTTAAAAAATCGTATTTGCCTGCAGCGTTGGTAGGTAAAATCTGATAAGTAATTTTTTTAAGTTTGGTTCTTTCCTCAATTAATTGCAGCAATTTATCTTTCCCTTTAGTACCAGATATTGGATTAACAAAATATACAATATTACGATTCATGCAGTTAAATACTATTGTAAAAAGAATTGCTAAATCCCTGCAAGTTATTTTACACTTTTAAATTTGGCTGCAATAATAGGCCTTTTTTTAATATGTTAAGCCAAAATTGATAAATTATAATACTCATATCGATTTTTACCACTTAATTAAGGCACTTGCCCAGGTAAATCCACTTCCAAAAGCAGCTAAACAAACAAGATCACCTTCCTTAATTTTACCCTGCTGCCAAGCTTCGCATAGAGCTATAGGCACAGATGCAGCAGTAGTATTACCGTAATACATGATGTTATTATACACCTGTTCATCTTTTAGTTGCAACTTTTGTTGTACAAACTGCGAAATTCTAAGATTTGCCTGGTGCGGTATCAGCATGTCAAGGTCTGCTGTTGTAAGTCCGTTGGCTGTAAGGGATTCAATAATTACTTCTGGAAATTTTATGATTGCTTTTTTAAAAACGGCTGGCCCATCCATAAATGGAAAATTTTGTGCGTTATCAATCATAGCCTTGCTCATAAACATTTCTCCTACTTCGGCATCATCAAAATCGGCCACTATATTATCCATCCAAAAATTAGCATGTGTACCAGGGTTGTACATAGCCAATATCTCTGCACTTGCTCCATCGCTATGCAAATGAGTGCTAAGTATGCCCTGTCCTGCTTTTGTTGTTGGCTGCAATACCACTGCTCCTGCGCCATCACCAAATATTACTGATACATTTCTGCCTCTTGTGCTAAAGTCTATTCCAAAAGAATGCTTTTCGCTGCCTATTACCAGTATGTTTTTGTACATGCCTGTTTTAATAAACTGGTCGGCTATTGAAATGGCGTACACAAAACCACTGCATTGGTTTCTAATATCAAGCGCACCCACTTCTTTCATTTGTAAAGCACGCTGTACCAATACGCCACAACCAGGAAAATAATAATCCGGACTAAGGGTGGCAAAAATGATAAAGTCAATATCCTGTGCTGTAATGCCAGCCCTTTCAATAGCAATTTTTGCTGCTTCAATACCCATCGTTGCTGTTGTTTCGTCCGTTCTATGAGCGTAGCGACGTTCCCGAATACCAGTGCGTTCCTGTATCCATTCATCGGAGGTATCCATGTATTTTTTGAGGTCGTTATTGGTAACAATGTTTTCGGGCACATACATTCCAATACCAGCAATCTTTGTTTGGTTCATACAACAAGCGAATTTAAATGAAGGGGCAAATTACAACTTTGTAAAACAAATATCATGAACTGCATATTTTCTAAAAATTTAGTTAATCCTTTTTAAATCTTTTAAAACAAACCACTCATCATAAGATGGCATTTGCCTTGTATGGTAATGATACCTTATAGCTGCTTTTAATGTCTGGCTACTTTTTACATACTTAGCTGTAAAATGTTCTGAAAGTGAAATGATAGATACGCCCTTTGCAAGCTGCTTTAACTCTGCTATATACACTTTACCGCCAATGGTAGTATTTAAAAACTGGTATTTGCCAATGGTAGAAATAAATGCCGTACCCTTAATAGTGTCATTTGCAATTACTTTACAAGGTTTTAACTCGTCTATACAACCTGTTATAGCTATATCATATTCCCTATCTGTTCTTCTGGTAAAATTTATTTTTATAACATCTTCTTTATAGTGTTTATCATCCGAAGGCTTGGGTACAAAAGCAGCCCAGTTACCCAGCAGGTTATCATCAATAAGTTTAGATGGTTCTTCGTCAATTGCATAAGGTGATTCATAAGGACAGCCGCAAAGAAAAGCAGCAATAACGCCCAGTGAAATTATTTGCAATGATTGCTTCATTTTACCGTAGTAGATTTATTTCGATACAGGCAATTTATAAAAAAATTAGATATAATTGTTGAATGGTTACATTTAAAATTATTGCAACTACAGGTTGGCGATGATGGCTGCAAACCCCGGCCAGGGAAATAATTATTTTGCCGGGGCATTTAAACCCAGCTATTGCAGTTAAAATTCTATAGGATTATTTATTTTTCGGCAACGCCTTTATAATTTTAAGTTAGCATCTGTTTACTTTTTTTCTTCCGATTTTTTCGGGACAGGTTTATAAAAAAAAGTTATAAAAAAAAGCAAGCCCGCCCAGCCTGAGCCAATGGGACGGGCCCGTTCGAATGGCTCAGGCCGGGCTTTATTTCTTAACGGCTGATGGAGAAAATTTCCAGCACTTTTTATTCAAGGCCATAACCAGCCTTCGATTACGAACAAAATACCTAATCCTTAAATTCTATTACAGCGATAAATCACTTCAAATACATAGCTTTCAGATACATAGCTTTCAGAACATTTTTACCATTAACTATCAAACAAAATTAACCTGAAACACTTATCGGTATTGCATTTGAAAACCATATTAAAATTTTAATTGAAAAGTTGAGTTAATCTACTTATTTACTGTAGTTGGTATTGCTTTTATCCAAACATTGCCGAGCCAACCGCCAGCTTCCATTAGCCATGCAATACCTACATGTACAATTAGTCCGCCCCATATACTACCGGTATTAAATGCTACAATAGCAAGTAATAAGCCACCCCAAAAGCTACTAATTGCCTCGGCCATCGGTTTACCAAAATGTATGGTACAATAAAAGCATGCTACAGGAATAATGCAATGTGTACCACATATTTTCATGAGAGCTAAAACTAAAAAACCTCTAAAAAAAATTTCGATACTTAAAAAATCGAATCCATAGCACAATTCAAAAACAATTTGTCGCCAATAATTTGTAAAGTGAACAATGGGTATATGTTGCAGCAGTTTAGCTTTGGGGTAAACCTGCAAAAAATCTTTTTGGGTGCTTGCCCAGGCTATCAGCGGCAACATTAACAACAACATAATCAAATAAGGCTGCAGGCTTTGCAAGGGTTTAATACCATAAAAAGGCTGGTTTCCCCTGTCTTTAATCCACCAAATAATAAATACCGGTATTATTAAAACAAATGCCCTAACTACCCAACTTATGCTGCGTAAATAAAACTCTTTATCCACACCCGGCCATTGGGTGGTAACCCAATTTTGATGAAAATTAAAATTTACCCGAAAAGAAAATAATGCTGGTGCAAATAATACTATTATCCAAAACCAGGTATTGGTATAAAAAGTACAATTTTTATAAAAAAAACCTTGTAACAAAAAGGCTGTTACAAAAGGAATAGCATACAATAGATAGTATGCAAAAAAACCTGCCAACATTGATTTAGCGTAAGCGCCTAATTTATTTTCGAGCCCATGCCAGTAGTTTAAGTAAATGAGCAATGCCAGCATGGCAATAATAAGCAACAAGTAAAAAAGATTAAACTCTTTTTGATAAAATTCTTTAATGTATTTAAAAATCAGACTCAATAAAAAATGATTTACGCAGGTTTTTTACCCAGCTTACGCAGTAGAAATTTATTACCAACTTCTAATACCTGCAATAGGTTAGTTAAAATAAATAAAAATATGTATTTGATAGTTTATGGTTTTTCAATTTATTTAGTGGAATTTAATGATTTTGAGTACTTAGTTTTTTAACTCACTGCTTACCAATACAATTCTAAAATAAATGGGTGCATCCCAAATTGTCGCTCCTGATTTCGATCGGTGAGGACACCGACCGAGGCTTAGGAGTAGTTAGTTTTTTCAACTCACTGCTTACCAATACAGTTCTAAAATAAATATCGGCAACCTTATTAAAAGATATTTTTACCAAGTTTACCGAAGAACCTACTTTATTAATTTGTGTAAAGGAACACTTACCCAGCTTTTAAAGGCGCATTGAGCGTTTGCCAAAGTAAATCTTTTAGTTCTGGCAAGCCTTGCCCCGTTACAGATGAAATAAAAATATGCGGAACTTTAGGGGGTAATTCTTTTGCAATAGCGGCTCGTAATTCATCATCCAGCATATCATTTTTACTAATGGCAATTACAAAATCTTTTTGCAACATCTCCGGGTTGTATTGTTCCAGTTCATTTACAAGAATTTCAAATTCTTTTTTATGATCAGCACAGTCTGCCGGTATAAGAAAAAGGAGGATAGAATTACGTTCTATGTGGCGTAAAAAACGATGACCAAGGCCTTTACCTTCGGCAGCGCCTTCAATAATACCCGGTAAATCTGCAATACAAAAGCTTCTTCCATCCCTATAATCTACCATACCCAACTGAGGGGTAAGCGTAGTAAAAGCGTAATCGGCAATTTTGGGTTTGGCGGCTGTAAGTACCGAAAGCAGGGTTGATTTTCCGGCATTGGGAAAACCCACCAAACCAATATCTGCCAATACTTTTAGCTCAAGCAGTTTCCAACCCTCAGTACCCGTTTCGCCGGGTTGGGCATATTCTGGTGCCTGATTGGTAGATGTTTTAAAATTACTGTTGCCCAAACCGCCCCGGCCACCTTTTACCCAAATTACTTCTTGTCCATCTTCCAGAATTTCAACTTCTTTAAGGCCTGTTTCATCATCTTTTGCAATGGTACCCAGGGGCACTTCTATAATAATATCTTTACCAAACTTGCCTGTAGAATTATTTTTATCGCCGCTTCCACCATCTTCTGCCAGTACATTTTTATAGTAACGCAGGTGGAGTAATGTCCATAATTGTGAGCTGCCACGTAAAATAATATGAGCACCACGTCCGCCATCGCCGCCATCCGGGCCTGCCATTGCATTGTACTTGGTACGCATAAAATGCCTGCTGCCGGCTCCGCCATGCCCACTTCGGCAGAAAATGCGTATGTAATCTATAAAGTTTGATTTTTCCATTTGTACCTGCAAAGGTAAATAGTTAACAAAGAAAATATACCTGTAAAATATAAAACCCACAAAGCTGTGGGTTTTATATTTATTATTTATAAGGTGCAGTGCAATTAAAATTACATCAATGCTTTTACTAACTAATTACCTTTCACCTTCTACCGGCGGCAAATCCCTCTTAAGCATTTCGTTTCTGTTAGCAATTTCCCATGCGGTATAAAAAATCAATTTTATCCTTTTTTGGTACAAATCCCAGTTTATTTTTTCAATGGTATCTGTAGGTTTATGATAATCTGCCTTTAACATACCATCATAAAAAAACAAAACAGGTACACCTTTGCGGGCAAAATTATAATGATCACTACGAAAGTAAATACGGTTAACATCTTGTGGATCGTCATATTTATAATCCAATACCAGATTAGTATATTTATTATTGGCAGCTTCGTTAATTACAGGTAAATCGCTGCTTAGTTTGTCGTGCCCTATTACGTACACATAATTTAGTGTGTCAGGTAAATTTCTTTCGGTATCATATCTGCCAACCATATCAATATTAAGGTCGACAGTAGTTTTATCTAAAGGATATATCGGATTTTCTGAGTAATACTGGCTACCCCAAAGGCCTTTTTCCTCCCCACTAACAGTCATAAATACCATTGTTCTTCTTGGTCCTTGTCCATCTGCCTTTGCCTTTGCAAAAGCTTCAGCCATCGCCATTACTCCGCAGGTACCGCTACCATCATCATCTGCACCATAATATATTATATCGCCCCTAATGCCAAGGTGATCGTAATGGCCTGTAACAAAAACATATTCATCTTTTTTATCGGAGCCTTCTACTACGCCCAAAACATTGCTGGCTTTAATTACCTGTTTTTCTTTTTTAAATTGAAAATTAAAGGATGCATTTATCTGCTCATAATGGGTCGTTTCAAAAATTGCTGAAAGCTTAGCCGCATTTATCAAACTATCTATTGGCCATTTAGCAAAAACCCGTTTGGCGGTTTCGAAGGATGCTACAAGGTAATTAGTTTTATCTCCTTTGCCAGCAGCGGGGTAATAAACAGCAGTTTTACTGTTGTTGGCAACTACCCTTTCAGTTAGCAATGGCATAGCAGGATTAATTACTATGGCAGCGATTGCGCCTTTTTGTGCTGCAATTTGCATTTTTACAGCAACACCCGGATAAGTATATTTTGAATTTTTTGCTGAACCAGTTAATAAATACTTTCCACCAGCCTTTGGCTCGCCCAATAACATTACCACTACTTTTCCGGTTACATCCAGGTTTTTATACTCATCATATTTATCATCGCTTATACCGTATCCTACAAATACAAATTGATTTCCATCTATTGTTTTATTGCTGTTGTTGATAGCAGTTACAAAATAATCTGTGCCATACACAAGCTGCGAGTTATCTATTTTTACAAGGCTTGCGGTAACATCCATCGAATCTTGATTAAGTGGATATAACTGCTGGTAGCTGCCATTCAGCGCCACCGGGGCTTTTAATCCGATGGCTTTAAACTGAGCTTCAATGTAGGCCGCAGCTTTTCGCTGCCCAATAGTACCTGTTTCCCGTCCTTCCATTTCTGCACTTGCAATTACAGTGAGGTGCTTTTTTAATAGATTGATACTAATTATGTTTGCATAGCTTTCTGAAACATCTTTTTGAGCTAATATATTTTGTACTGCAAGGATTAAACAAACCACTGTAAACGCTTTTTTCATAGAGTATTTTTATTGAATGTATTGTATTGAAGTATTAATGTAACGATATATTTTAACAGGCAATCTTCTCTACCCTGTCTGCATGTCTGCCCGCTTCAAAAGCAGTATTCATAAATACATCCAGCATTTTTTCTGCATCGCCATCCCTTACAAAGCGAGCCGGAATGCAGATAATATTGGCATTATTGTGTTTGCGGGCAAGTTCGGCCAACTCTTCGCCCCAGCAAATTGCTGCCCGTACACCCTGGTGCTTGTTGGCAGTAATTGCTACACCATTTGCACTTCCACAAAGTAATACTCCAAAAGCAGCATCTCCGTTTTCTACAGCAAAGGCTACCGGATGAGCAAAATCGGGGTAGTCAACAGAGTCTTTGGTATAAGTGCCGTAATCTTTAAATGTAATATTTTCTGCTTCTAAAAAAGAAATAAGATCTTCTTTGCAATCGAAACCTGCATGATCGCAGCCAATTGCTACTGGTAATTTTAAATTGAATGGTGACATGGCAATGGATATTTAATTGATAATTAAAAATTTGTTATTAGATATTTATATATAGTTAGCGTAAATAAATCAATAAGCTTTTAGTTTAAAATTTAATAGTTTAAGATACATTCACTTTACGTGTCTAATCGCCAGTTTGGTTTGCTTGCCAAACGATTAATTAGGTAGAATTTAAAAAAATTAATTATTAAAAGTAAATCATTATCAACTGTTTAACCTTGTCATTTTAGCTCCATTCTTTTGCTTCTTCCTTTGCTTTATTTTTTTCTACTCTCATTGCCAACAATATACTTATCCAATAAAGCAGTGTGAGCGGAATAGCTACCAAAAACTGACTTGTCCAATCGGGTGAGGGTGTAATAACTGCTGCAACTACCAGAATAATTACAAAGGCAAATTTGAAATACTTTTTTAAAAAACTACCGGTAACAATTCCTAGTTTAGCAAGAATAAAAGTAAGTACCGGAAGCTCAAAAGCAATACCACAGCCCAAAATAAGGTTGGTAAGGCTATCTATATAGTCATTTATGGCAGGTCTGTATAGTATAACACCAGATTTGCCTAGTGTAAAACTTGCCAAAAAATTAAAGGTAAAAGGAGCCAGTAAATAATACCCAAATAATGCACCTGTAAAAAAGCAAAGTGATACATAAAAGATGCTTCCCTGCCCGTACCTTCTTTCTTTTGCTGAAAGTGCCGGTTTTATAAAGCGCCAAAGTTCCCAAAACATATAGGGGAAAGCGATTATTAGCCCGCCAATCATGGCAATGGAAATGGCAGAAGTAAATGTGCCGTTAACTTCCGTTACCTGAAAACTAATTTTAACAGGAGGCATACAAAAACTATCGCCCAAATGCAGCCAATTACCTAATTGGCATAAAGCTCCGTAAGTAAAAAAATGCTCATCAGCCGGAGCTAGTATTATATTGTCATAAATCCAATCAATATAAACAAAAATGGAAATGGCCGCTACCAGCCAAACTACAGCACTACGGATAATATGCCAACGCAATTCTTCAATGTGATCAAAGAAAGTCATTTCGCTTTGTTGCTCTTCTTTTTCTTTGCCAGAAACGATACGGCCAAAAAATGATTTTCTTTCTGATTCGATAGTAGCCAATTGTATGTTTTGTATTTAGATTGTAACAATTTATTTATTGTTCTGCAAAAATAGAATTCTTTTGCCATTTGGGTGGTAGGGAAAAAATAAGCTGTAGTTAAAATAGATAATTGAGCAATATTCAGTTAGCCTGAATTTTATATAAAAATTTTCGGTTTGTTTAGGATAGGCTTATGTTTTTAAAGAGACATTGTGTTTTAAACAAAAATTGGCTAAATAAAATTAGCAGGCGTTTAAACAAATTAAAAGATAGGTTAAACCCAGCTTTTGCATTTGAATTTGTACTTAGGTTTACAATAAAGACAAGGGTCTCAGACTATTGTTTGGCTGACAAAGTAATAGACTATTTAGAGGTAATAAGTTTCTGAAACGCTCAACTGTGCCGTAGTTGGAAGCCAAAATATATTTTCAACTGAAAATCCGGGCTTAATTTATATTTTCTTTCGGATTAAGATATAGAGGTTGGTGTTATTAAAAAAGTCAATTGTATATAAAAATACAATTGACTTTTTTAAGCATTTAGCTACTATTTAATTAAATCCTGGTACTACCTCAAAATCCTGTCAAGCGTTATTAGAAGTATAGATAATGTAGATAAAATAATTGGTAATGTTTGCCTTGATGCACTTACGCTAGACACTTTGTTTTTATTTGTTTCAACATAAACCACATCATTAGGCTGTAAATAATAATTAGGTGAGGTAAGGAAATCAGCCGCATTTAAATCAATTCGCTTTACGGTTCTTTTGCCATTAATTTCTCTAATGAGTAATACATTGTCTTTTTTTCCAAATATTGTAATATCGCCTGCTAGTCCAAGTGCTTTTATAAGTGATATTTTTTCGCTAGGCACACTTATTACTGCCGGCTTGTTAACCTCACCAATTACAGTTATTTCGTAGTTAAGGTGGCGAATGGTTACAATAGGGTCAGTTAGAAGTTTCTTTTGTAAAATAAGAGAAGTAATACTTTGTTTTACCATTTTTGTAGTTAACCCGGCAACTTTTATATTTCCTAAAATGGGCAACTGTACAAAACCATCTTCATCAACAAGGTATCCTGTTCCAGTTTGACTACTACCTATGCCGGTAGTAAGTCCTGCACTCATAGTTGAATTCATGTTAAATATAGCAGACGCTTCGGGGTTTAAACTTGTAATAATAATACTTAAAATATCGTTTT
>Ga0136636_10001023_pt1 | contig 15780 bp, 12 predicted proteins | sample AntDrymUQ8522106_2_FD_104653 | JGI IMG/M metagenome (GOLD analysis project Ga0136636, IMG submission 104653) | Polar desert sand microbial communities from Dry Valleys, Antarctica - metaG UQ852 (21.06) | ecosystem: Environmental > Terrestrial > Soil > Desert | place: Antarctica: Dry Valley... | reverse complement strand
TATTCCCACGCTGACATTCGGCACTGAAGACACAAAAGGATATAATTTCAGCTACGGCGAAATATGGCATACCGAAAGGGATCTTTATAACAAGAGCATCCCCGAATACCAGGAACATACTTCAATCGTAACGGCAATTGTAGTTCTGGGGATTGCAAACCTCAGTCACAAGCTTCCGGCAGATGCCTATTATTCTATTGAAAAAACTCAGTAATTCAAAGTGTACAAAAACTAATGACCACCGAAATCCCCAATCCCGAGCTGAAACTGGCTTTCGACTTTGTTGAACAGACCAATACCAATCTGTTCCTCACCGGCAAGGCGGGAACCGGCAAAACCACATTTCTGCGAAATCTGAAGACCATTTCACCCAAGCGGATGATAGTGGTCGCGCCTACAGGTGTGGCTGCCATTAATGCCGGAGGTGTTACCATACATTCGTTTTTCCAGATGCATTTCGGACCACATATTCCGGGGGAGGCACAGGCTCAGGGACTGGCACAGGCAGAGGCAAAGGCGCAGGAAAAGGCAGAGGCACAGAAAAGCACTTTCGACAGGTCGCAGCGATTCAGCCGTGAGAAAATAAATATCATGCGCAGCCTCGACCTGTTGGTGATTGACGAAATCAGCATGGTAAGGGCCGATTTGCTGGATGCCATCGATGAAGTATTGCGAAGGTTTAAAGATCGTTACAAACCCTTTGGCGGTGTGCAATTGCTGATGATTGGCGACCTGCAACAGCTTGCTCCTGTAGCCAAAGATAATGAATGGGATTTGCTCCGGCCGTATTACGATACCATTTTCTTTTTCGGAAGCCGCGCCCTGCAAAAAACCGATTTCACCACCATTGAGCTGAAACACATTTATCGGCAGAGTGATGACGTTTTTATCAGCCTGCTGAATAAGGTGCGCGACAATAAAATTGACAAACAGTCGCTCGATGACCTTAACAAGCGCTATATCCCCGGCTTCAATCCCCGAAACGATGAAGGTTACATCACACTTACAACCCATAATTATCAGTCGCAGGCCATTAACGAAGCTAAACTCAAACAGATCAAAGGCCATCCCTACCATTTTACAGCTTCTGTTGAGGGCGAATTCCCCGAATACAGTTATCCAACCGATTTCGAGCTAGTACTCAAAGTGGGTGCACAGGTGATGTTTGTAAAAAATGATATTTCGCGCGAAAAGCTTTATTACAATGGTAAAATCGGTAAGATTACAAATATTGACAATGATATTATTTTTGTAAAATGTGAAGGCGATTACGATGCAATCCCGGTTGACATGGTTGCGTGGGAAAACAATAAGTACACCATCGACGAAGAAACCAAGGAGATTGCCGAAGTGTTTGTTGGCAAGTTTACACAATATCCTTTAAAACTGGCATGGGCCATCACCATACATAAAAGCCAGGGATTAACGTTTGAGAAAGCCATTATCGATGCCAATGCTGCCTTTGCCCACGGCCAGGTTTATGTCGCGCTCAGCCGCTGCAAGACTTTTGAAGGCATGGTTCTGAGTTCGTCTATTTCGCAAGCTAGTATAAAAAGCGACACCAGCGTAAAAGGTTTTTCCGCAGAAGCTGAGCTAAATCAGCCTGGCGAAAAAGAATTGCTATCTTCTAAAATTGCTTACCAGCAAACCCTGCTGTCCGAATTGCTCGATTTCTCCATAATCCAGCGCCGGCTCGGCTATTGCCAGAAACTGATCAAAGAAAATTCCAATATTTTACTTCCCGCTTTCGCTGAAACTTTTACCACGATGAGTGATAAGCTGCATGCAGACCTGATTGGAATTGCAAATAAGTTCAATCCCCAGATCGGTCAGCTACTGATTGGCCAGCCTATGATTGAAGGTAACGATGCGCTTCAGGAACGAATTAAAAAGGCAAGCACCTATTTTGCCGAAAAAACAGAAGATCAAATTTGCAAAATATTGCAAAATACAGAAATAGAAACTGACAACAAAGAAGTCAGGAAGAGCCTAAAAGAAAGCATGGAAAACCTTTACCAGGAAGCTTTTATAAAAACGGCCTGTTTTAAGGAATGCATGTCCGGATTTTCGGTTAAAAACTATCTATCAGCTAAAGCTAAAGCAGGAATTGAAAAAATCCAGTTAAAGAAAGAATTAAAAATACCTGTTTTCAATTCGTCACCCGCAGGGTCAAATGCGGGTTTGCTACAGCAGATCAAAGCCTGGCGGAATGCACAGGCAGATGAAGAAAATTTGCCCATTTACATGGTGCTTCCGCAGAAAACGCTTTACGAACTGGTTGAAAAACTTCCGGTTACACTGAAAGAACTAAAAACGATTAACGGGTTCGGGAAGAAAAAGGTTGTCAAATACGGAGCGGAATTGGTAGGCATCATTCGCGAATACCTTCAAATAAGCCACCTCGACAAACTGGAAACGGAATTGCCTGAAGAAGAACATGTAAGGAATCCAAAACCAGAAAAAGGGCAGACACAAAGGCTAAGTTTCGAACTGTTTAAACAAGGTAAAACTATCGGTGAAATTGCAGCCGAACGGTCATTAACCGTATCGACAATAGGTGGTCACCTGGCGAGGTTTGTTGCCAGCGGCGACCTCGATATGCGAAAATTGATTACACAAGAAAAACTGGAGCTTATCACCAGCTATTTAAAAAAAGCTGATACGTCTTCACTCTCAGAAGCTCTGGCAGCACTTGGAAATCAGGTAACATACTGGGAAATGAGGATGGTATTGAGTGAAATGAATACAGGAATACCGGACGCTCCTTCGAAATATGTTTTATAATAAGTCGGGATAAAACTTCATGTTGCACTTCTGCTGTAACAGCAAAAAAAATCCGGCTTTTCAGACCGGATTTTTTTACTGCATACAAGTGTTTATTTAGCGCTGATAACAAGCACCTTCGAAAGACTCCAGAACTGAGCCTGGTTTGTTATGATCAGACTATCTGACAATTTCTTGCCTGTGAGGTAATATGAAGTCTTAGGATGTGAGGTTAAAACAGTTGCTTTAGCCGTCATGATAGGAACAGCATTTATTTTGGTAATATCTACGCGGGTAAAATAGTTTTTATCCATATCAGGCGCAAGTCCCTTTGATTTTCCTAAGCCGATAAAGCCACCTGCTTTGGTAACAATTTTCTTTTTCTCAAGATCGTAAGGTGTACTAACAATAAAATATGCAGTGTTAAGTTCAGTAGTTTTGGCCTCAATTTCCTGCTGTTTTTGCTGATTAGCAGTATTCAGATTATCAACATTGGCATTCAGATCGACAACCTTGGTAGACAGATCTGTTACCTGTATGTTAACCTTGGTAAGATCATCTTTAAGCTGAGCTATCTGAACGTCTTTTTCTTCAATCTGCCTGCTAAGGTTTTCAACCATTTTTTCCAATCCGGCTGCATGAACGCCTGAATTTTTCAGTTTCGAACGCAATGAAGCAACCATAACGCGGTTTTCCTGTTGCATTTTGTAAATCAGGTTGATGTCGCTGTTAATCTGGTCTTTCGATTTGGTTTTAATTTCGGAACTACTGCCAACAGTTTTATTGATGATGTTCTCTTTCATTTTGATTGAGTCGAGGTTCGCCTGAATGCTGTTAAATGCATCAACAAAATCAATCACTGTTGAATCTTTCACAAAACCAATAGCCATTAAACTGTCATTTTTTGCCTTCAAAGAGGCAATTTCTTCATTTTTTTGATTGCACCCTGATGCCAGTATAATAACCGGGAATACCAAAGCGATAAGGAGTTTTTTCATGGGATTTGAATTAATAAGGGGTTAGTTAAATTGTTTTTTAAAAAGAGTGAATAAGAGCTTTAGTATGATTACCGAAGTGCGACGAGGGTCTTAATTTATTTTGAGCAAAAGTACTGCCGCTGAATGCTCTATGCATTACACAATTTGGGAAAAGACTTACATAATTCACACATTGCCAAGTGAATTGTGGTTTTTAATAAGTTAAATTAAATAATTCGCAGGCCTTTATTTCTGGATGGGAATGCTCTAAATCCTTCAGATTCCGGATCAACAGAAAATCTGTTTACACAGATATTGCAAGCGGAATGGAAACAATAAAACAGTACAATGAGAAACCGGGGCCGGGCTTTATGCCTTACCCTGCCTGAAAACCAATACTATTTCATCAGCAAACTGGCATGCCTTGAGCAATAAACCATATGATCATTAACCATACCGGCTGCCTGCATAAAAGCATAGCAGATGGTGGAACCAACAAATTTAAATCCTCTTTTAATCAGGTCCTTGCTCATTGCATCCGATTCGGCTGACTTTGCAGGAATTTGCTTCAGTTCAGTCCAATGATTATATTTGCTTGTCCCTCCGGTAAACTGCCAGATGTATTTGTCGAACGATCCGAATTCCTTATGCACCCTCAGGAAAGCCTTCGCATTGGTTACCGTTGAACGGATTTTCAACTGATTTTTTATTATGCGGGAATCCTGCATCAGTTCCTGGATTTTGTCTTCGCTGTAAGCGGCAATAACCTCCGCATCGAAATTATCAAATGCCGCCCGGAATCCTTCACGGCGATGAAGAATGGTTTTCCAACTCAATCCAGCCTGGAAGGCATCGAGGATCATAAATTCAAATAGCTTGCGATCGTCATGAACAGGAACGCCCCATTCGTTATCGTGGTATTCGATCATCAGCGGATCGTTGCCGGGCCAGTTGCAGGTGTTGGGGGTTTCCATCAGATTGAAATTGGATTGTTTTTTCGGGAGTTCAAATGGTTCAATACTGCGCGTTCAAATCGTTCAAGGTTCAAAGTTCAAGGTTGGGCGGATCAAGCTTTTTAATCTCTATTTTAAAATTGATGAGTTCATCTGGTTTTAAGATGCCTTTCTCCGTGATAAACCCGGTGATATACCCTGCCGGTGTTACATCAAAAGCTGGATTAAGCGCATGTGATCCGGGGGAGGCCATTCGAATGGTACGCAAAATTCCCTCCGAATCAGGTCCGGAATAGGTCAGCACTTCATTTTCATCACGTTCTTCAATGGGAATAAGCGAACCGTCAGCAAGCGAAAAATCTATAGTTGAAAAAGGGACTGCCACATAAAACGGGATGCCGAATTCCTTAGCCACAATGGCCTTTTCAAAAGTCCCGATTTTATTGGCCGTATCTCCGTTTGCTGCTATACGGTCGGCACCGACAATTACAAAATCAACCATTCCTTTACTCATCAGGTAGGCACCGGCATTATCAGGTACTATTTTGTGCGGAATGCTTTCGTTTTGCAATTCCCAGGCTGTAAGTCGTGCGCCCTGGTTGCGGGGACGGGTTTCGTCGGCGTATACAAAGAATTCTTTCCCCTTCTCTCTGGCAATATATAAAGGAGCCAAGGCGCTGCCATAATCCACAAAGCCAAGCCAGCCGGCATTACAATGGGTCAATATCCTTCTACCATTTTTAATAAGGCTACTGCCAAATTCTCCAATATTTTTGGCATCGGCTATATTTTCATCAGCAAGCAATTGAGCTTCGCGTAAAGCTGCTTCGGGACTTGTTAAACCAGCATCAAAAACTCTTTCGGTGGCATAAAAAAGGTTCCGGGCTGTTGGTCGGGTGGCTTCTATTTTTTTTCGCGCAGAATCAAAAAAGACACATTCTGACTCATCATAATTCCCGCCTTTCACCCTTCGTCCCTCTCCCTTCGAACCTTCCATAAAAGCCTGTGCCATAGCAAACCCTGCGGCAGCTCCAATTGCACCGGCACCACGGGTTATCATCGTAACTATGGAATGACAGGTATCGAGATATGTCTTTGCTTCGTAGATTTTAAAATCGAATGGCAATGCATTCTGATCTATCATAAAAACTGATGATCCTTCCATCCAGATAGTCCGATAGTGCTTGCCTTCTACTTTCATTGTAACGGTTTTAACTGGTTAACAGCTATCCACGCCATCAAACCCATCCCAGTTTCCAGGCTGCGCTCGTCGGCATCGAACTCTGGTGTATGCAGGTTCCGGATTTTTTCCCAGGAAGGATCTTTTACACCTAAACGATAAAAACAAGCCGGGATAATATGTGAATAATAGGCAAAATCTTCGGCTGTCATTCGCTGGTCGAGGTCTACAACATTTTCAGACCCAAGGTATTGCTGGGCCAGAGCTTTTGCTTCTGAAGTTGCAAGGTCGTCATTTACAAGGAAAGGATAGCCGTGGTCGATAAAAACATCGCAGGTACCGCCCATGCTTTCGGCCATGCCTTTGGCAAGCGTGGTGATTTTTTCATGCGCTTTTGCGCGCCAGGTTTCGTCGAAGGTGCGGAAGGTACCGTCAATCTTAACTTCTGACGGAATAATATTGGTCCGGCCATCGGCGATAACACGACCGAAAGAGAGAACAGTCGGTATTCCAGGAGGCGCCATCCGGCTTACAACTTGTTGAAGTGCAACAATAATATGTGAAGCAATCAATACTGTATCCGTGTTTAGTTCTGGAGTTGCCGAATGACCGCCGCGGCCTTTTATAGTCAGGTATACTTCATCTGTCGAAGCCATATAACGTCCGGCTTTGAAACCCACTTTCCCGGTTTCGAGGGTTGGCAGAACATGCTGTCCTATAATTCGTTCGGGAACCGGGTTTTTAAGTACTCCTTCTTTTATCATGGCAAGTGCTCCTCCGGGAAATTTCTCTTCCGAAGGTTGAAAGATAAGCCTGATTGTGCCTTCGAATTCAGCGCGGAGTTCATTTAGAATCTTTGATGCGCCAAGCAGCGAAGCCATATGAACATCGTGTCCACAGGCATGCATCACCCCCGGGTGCTGCGATTTGTAATCGCAGACATTCAGTTCATTAATCGGCAAGGCATCCATATCAGCTCTTAGTGCCAATGTGTTAGTCTGCGGCTGTTTGCCTTCAATTTTTGCCACAATGCCATTCCCTCCAACGCCGCGGGTAAATTGTATGCCATAGCTATCAAGCGTTGCACAAATATAATCAGCGGTTTTGAATTCGAGTTCCGATAATTCGGGATGGGTGTGCAAATGCCTGCGGATATGTATTATATCAGGTGCAAATTCAGATGAAAGAGTTTTTATTTTTTCGATTAGGGGATTTGTCATAAAGTGATTTTAACATCCGTTTTTGATACTTTTTCTTACTTGCTTGATAGAATCCTTGATGCTGCTGCTCTGGCATAATCAGCATATTCTTTTTTTTGACAGATTATCTGTTTCAACTCTGATTCAGAATAATTCAGAAAAGTATTAATGAATTCGTTAACTTTATTCTCAAATTCTTCTGAGGTTAAGTTTCTGTCACCCAATGATCTTTCAATGAAAGGGATATTTTTTTCCAGAATTGTACTGTATAAATTGAAAAATTGTATGATATATTCAGGCTTGATTAGTAGGTTTGTAATAATAATTTTCTGCCTTTCTTTAAGAACAATCAAAATATAATTGAAAGGCCGATATCTATAGCTATGCAAGTGCTTTTCATTAACCCTGACTAAGAAGGATTCAACTATATCTTGCCTTGATATTCTGATTTCGTTCCCTTTTTGCCTGATAATAATTTGCTTTTGGTGTTCATCGATATAAACTTTTTGAGTTAAATCCTGATAAAGGTATGTGACTGCTAATATGAAAGAAGGTCCGAAAATGATTATGGTCAGAATAAAAGCAACAATTGCCATAATGTTTTTTAAATCCTCTGGTCTTAAAATAAATAAGCTGATAAAGAACAGAACGATTCCGCTTGAGAGAATTAAGCTCAACAAAAAAAATAAAATAACATTCAGATTTGGCTTTAATTGTTTCATTTTCTTGTATTTCCTTTCAATTATTGACTGGAAGTATGTTGTATCAATTAAACGACTGCATCTCACACAATTTCTTATATATCCCTTCTGTTGCTATTAAGTCGTGATGATTGCCACGCTGAACAATTTCACCGGCATTCAGTACAATAATTTCGTCGGCATGCTGAATGGTTGAAAGCCGATGGGCAATTACCACTGAAGTGCGGTTTTGCATCAGTTTTACCAGTGCTTCCTGGACCAGGCGTTCGCTTTCGGTATCCAGTGCGGAGGTTGCTTCGTCGAGAATAAGAACCGGCGGATTTTTCAGAACTGCCCTGGCAATGCTGATCCGCTGACGCTGTCCGCCCGAGAGTTTCAGTCCACGGTCGCCGATATTGGTTTCATACCCGTGATCCAGCTTTTCAATAAATTCGTGCGCATTTGCCACCTTGGCTGCCGAAATAACCTTTTCGAGAGTTACATCTTTCATCCCGAACGAAATATTATCGTAAACCGAACCATTAAAAAGTATGGTTTCCTGGTTTACAATGCCCATCAATCCTCTTACATCGGCGATGGCAATATCGCGTATATCATTCCCGTCGATCAGCAATTGCCCGCCGGTAATATCATAAAAACGGGGCAACAGGTCAACCATGGTTGATTTACCTCCGCCAGACTGCCCTACCAAAGCGATGGTTTTTCCTTTCGGGATCACCAGGTTGATACCCTTAAGCACGGGATCGGTGTTATAGCTGAATGTAACATTGCGGTATTCGATACATTCTTTCAGATCGCTGATGTGAATGGGATTGGGTTTCTCAACAATAACTTCTTCGGCCTGAAGGATATAATCGATACGATCGAGAGAAGAAGCTCCCTTCTGAATATAGGCCGCTGCCTGCGAAAGATCTTTGGCCGGGGGCAAAAGCTGCGAAAAAACACCCAGGTAAACGATAAAAAGTGCGGCAGGGAGTGACTTATCCTGTGCCAGGATCAGACCGCCTCCATACCATAAAATAATAGCCACAACCAAAATACCTAAAAACTCGCTGAGCGGCGAGGCAAGGTCGCGTTTACGGATCATCCTCGTCGAAACTTTTGTAAAATCGATATTTGCCTTCACAAAAATATTATAGGTAAAATCGATGGCATTAAAGGCTTTTATGACCCTGAGCCCCGAAATGGTTTCCTCAATCAACGAAACCATACCGCCCATTTTCGACTGGACTTTGTCGGAAGTACGGCGCAACGACCTGCCAATCCTACCAATGATAAAGCCTGAAACGGGTAAAACTATCAAAACAAAAACCGTAAGTTGCGGACTCAGTATAAACAGGAAAACCAGGTAAGCTACCAAAGTAACCGGCTGACGGAAGATAATCTCTATCATCTGGAGAATAGACCATTCCACCTCCTGTACATCGCCGGTTATGCGCGAAATAATATCCCCTTTGCGCTGCTCGTTGAAATAGGATAAAGGAAGTATCAATGCCTTGTGAAATAAAGCGTTACGCAAATCTTTCACCACTCCGTAACGTAAAACCGCAATAAAGAACATGGCCAGGTAACGGAAAATATTTTTCAAAAAATAGAGGCCGACCAGGATTACACAAATATAACCGAGTACCTGATGCTCACCATAATTCCTGATAAGCTCACTGATATATAAGTTCAGATTCTGCATAATGGAATCCTGTGTAAATGCCAGGGGTGGCGCTGATGTAACCGGCTTCGACATTTTAAATAATATCTGCAGTATAGGTATAAGTGCTGCAAAGGAAACCAACGAAAACAGTATAACCAGTATATTGAAGAAGATATTGATTACAGCATAAACCCAGTAAGGTTTTGCATAACGCATTAGCTTTAAAAATTTTCTCACGAAATCAGTTTTTGAAAAAGATAGCCTGGTTGATAATGAATAATTTGCAAAATTAACATTAAATGGGTTTGATCGGTAATTTTTCAATGCTATGCTTATCTGCAACCTACAAGGTATTATTTATAAAATCAGTACCTTTGCCCGCATGGAAACAACACGCCAGAATAAAATAGCACGCCTGCTCCAGAAAGACCTGGGCGAAATATTCCAGGCCCTGGGCCGCGACACTTTCCCGGGCAATATGATCACTGTTACCAAGGTTCACGTTTCGCCCGATCTTTTTCTTGCAAAGGTCTACGTAAGCCTGTTCGGGAAAACCGAGAAACAGGAACTGTTAGGTATGATCAAGGAACACAGGAAAGAAATTAGGCTCAAACTCGGCAACCGTATCAAAAACCAGGTCCGCTCTATCCCCGAACTCGATTTTTTTATCGACGATTCGCTCGATTATATTGAGAATATTGATAACCTGCTGAAGAAGGGGTAAGAACAAGAGAATACTTACACCTTACTACTTACAGCTTAACCCTTAATAAATGCAATACGATCCTATCAAACGTTCGCTCGGAAGTGTTTTTAACAGCACCCCGTTTTTACGAAAAGTATTTTACCACTTGCTCGACGTGCTGCTGCTGCGTTCGTGGCATGTGCGCCGTGAAGTAAAAAAATGGGCTGCCACCGCACCAAAAGATGCTTCTATACTCGATGCAGGTTCCGGTTTCGGGCAGTACGATTTTTATATGTCGTCGAAAAATCCCCAATGGAAAATCCGCGGAGTGGATGTTAAGGATGAACAGATAGCAGACTGCAATGCTTTTTTCAGCCGGATCGGAAGGAAGAATGTAGCTTTTGCTATTGGCGATCTTACTGCTTTTACCGATGCTTCAGCTTATAATCTCATACTTTCGGTGGATGTTATGGAACATATACTTGAAGATGTTATGGTGTTTCGGAATTTTCATGCTTCGATGAAGCCCGGTGGAATGGTTCTTATTTCAACGCCTTCGGACCAGGGAGGAAGCGATGTACACGACCATGATGAGGAAGAGTCATTTATCGACGAGCATGTTCGCGATGGATACAACATCAACGAGATCCAGGAAAAGCTAAAGCTGGCAGGTTTCAGCCGTACCGAAGCCCGTTACCAGTATGGTAAACCCGGTCAGTTCAGCTGGAGGCTTTCGATGAAATACCCCATACTTGCACTGGGTAAAACAAAGCTTTTCTTTATTTTGCTGCCTTTCTATTACCTGGTCACATTCCCGGTTTGCCTGGTGCTTAATTATTATGATGCAACGATGGATCATAAAACCGGAACAGGCCTGGTGGTTAAAGCGTGGAAATAAAATTTTGCTAAAGGGCAGTTAGATAAGTTTTTGTTGTTGCATGAAAAATCCGGAATCAAGTAAAGGCCTCACCCCAACCCCTCTCCCGGAGGAGAGGGGTTAAAGCTTCCGATTTCCTGGCATTTAAACAACGATTAAGGTTTTTGTCCGATAACTATTATCACGAAAAAACTCAGGGGCATAATGCCCAATCTTAATAATCAGCATTTTGAATCTCCCTTATTTCATCGCACGCCGGTACCTGATTTCGAAGAAATCGCACAATATCATCAACCTTATTTCAGGTATTTCGATGATAGGCGTAGCGGTAGGAACGGCTGCGCTGATTATTGTGCTAAGCGTATTCAATGGTTTTGAATCGGTGGTGGTTTCCTTGTTTTCTGTTTTTGATCCGGATATAGAAATTACTATCACCCAGGGCAAGACATTTCGAGAGAATGAAATAAATGCCGATAAGGTCCGAGCCATACCGGGTGTTATCAGTTATACTAAGGTTGTGGAGGAAAATGCACTGCTGTATTACAAGCAGCAGCAATACCTGGCTACAATTAAAGGTGTAGATTCGCTGTACCAGGTTAACAGCCCTATTGATTCGCTCCTTGTAACCGGTGAAATGATACTTCAGAAGGACAGCTTAGACTTTGCCATTCCGGGCTACGGCATTGCATATTTCCTGAACCTGGACATGAAAGCGCCTGATAACCTGATATCGGTTTATATTCCCAAACGCCTGGGCAGCATAACGGGTCTGCCGCAGGAGTCGTTTCGCAGCGAACTTATAAGGCCGGTAGCCATATTCTCCGTTCAGCAGGATTTCGATGATAAATTTATGATTGTGCCGCTGCGTTTTGCCCGCCGTATGCTCGATTATACCGACGAAGTTACCGGAATTGAAATCAGGCTTGCCAAAAGCGCTGATGCAGGCATGATACAGGAAAAGATAGCTGAGGTTATTGGTCCCAAATTCAGGATACAAAACCGTTTCCAGCAGCAGGAAGTGCTTTACAAGATTATGAAATCAGAAAAATGGGCTGTTTTCCTGATACTTACGTTTATTCTCATCGTGGCTTCGTTCAATGTTATCGGATCGCTCACCATGCTGATCCTCGACAAGCAGAAGGATATAGGAATTCTGCGCAGCCTTGGAGCGAGGGATGGCACCATAAAACAGATATTCTTTTTCGAGGGCTTGCTTATTTCGTTTACCGGCGCGTTTACCGGACTTTTGCTCGGACTCATTGTCTGCGTTTTGCAGGAAAAATTCGGGCTTATCAAGTTACAGGGCGGAGGTTCGTTTATTATTAGTGCTTATCCTGTAAAACTGATTGCTACTGATTTTTTATATGTCTTTATCACAATTGTCTTTATTGGTACCATTGCTGCCTGGTACCCGGTAAAACGGATCGCCGTGATGCTGCGAAAACCCATCTGAATGTAATATTCCTGACCTGGACAAGCAAAAACCAAAAAGTATTTGAATAATGAATGCTTCGGCTTGGTTCGGCTTCGCTCACCAACCAACGCTCAGCACAAGTATCGAACTAGGAATATCGAATAATGAAGTGAAAACTAGAAAAATAAAATTGAATAATAAAAATTCTGTTTTCTGCTTAAGTTTGAAGTCGCAAAAATAATATTGATGAGCTAACAATTCTATAGCTTCATAACTTCATTATTCCCTGCTTGCAGCAGGCAAGCTTGTTCATTATTCGATATTTTAAAAAGTACTAATGATAATTTTAAGCACTTAACCTGTCAGGTTTGGAAAAAAAATATCCCGAAGTATATCCCTGTCTGTGTTGACGACAGAAAATACTCCGGGATGTAGGTTTGGATGGTAGCGGACTATTTATAGATTATTCCGGCCCGATGATATTTATTTCTTCTCGAGCAATTTAAAGAACTGATCAAGCTCAGGCAAAATTACGATGCGGGTTCTGCGGTTTGCAGCTTTGCCATCGGTGGTGTTGTTAGAAGTAACAGGCAGATATTCGCCACGACCGGCAGCAATAATATGTGCAGGGTCAAGTCCGTATGTATTCTGAAGCAAGCGAACGATCGTTGTGGAGCGTTTTACACTTAAATCCCAGTTATCAACCAGGTCGCCTTTTTTAAAGGGAACATTGTCGGTATGGCCTTCGACCATAAAGTCCATGTTCGGCTGATTTTTCAGCACCTTGGCTACTTTGGCGAGTACATTTTTAGCTTGGTCGGTTACTTCATACTTCCCGCTCTTAAATAATAGCTTGTCAGAAATATCAATAAATACCACTCCTTTATCCACCTTGATGTTAATATCCTTGTCATCAAGATTTCCGATTGCTCCTTTGAGGTTCATTACCAGGGCCAGATTAAGAGAATCTTTCTGTGCGAGTGATTTTTGCAATCCCTGTATGTAGGCATCTTTCATGCCAAGGTTATCCATCGATTGCTTGATACTTGCTGCCTGTGAACTGGAAATAACCGAAAGCATCTCCAATTGATTTAACACCACTGAGTTGTTTTCTTTCAGGTATGATTTTTCCTTGGCTAAGTCGGCAAGTTGCTTGTTGAGATCATCTATTTGTTTGAGGTAATTGGCTTTAGCAGTTTCGCAGGCATTCAAATCGCCTTGTTTTTTCGTGTACTGCTCGTTCAGAGCATCGAAACTGGCAACCTGGCTTTTGTATTTTTTCTGACTAACGCATGAGCTTCCCAGCATAACTACTGCAAGCCCCATCACTAAAAAAAGTTTTGTTTTCATGAGCATTGTTTTAAATGAAAAGATTAAATTTATTATGAATGATTTATTAATTAATTGTTCAAGCACATCATAAGCTAATTTCCGGGTTCAGATTTTATGCTCCCGGTTTTATAAGCCGCAAAATTAAGAAAGTTTATTATACCAGAACGCATTGAAAAGTTAACTATTGTGATCTGATGACTATAAATCATTTTAAAATGCCATTTTAACGGGTTAGGACAGGTCCGGGAACCCATTTATCAAAATGAAATATTAGTTTTTTGCTATGCAGGAAAAATTTCAGTTTGCCTGAATTAGTTTATTTTCACACCTGGCTGGAGCGCAAAAAACGTGTTATTCCCTTTTTTATCAAATGAATTACTTATTCCATGTACCGGCCACAAGATCAGCGGATTTGCTCTATTGGCAGTTTATTTTGCGCCATTTAACAGTCAGTAATTGAAGTATACTGTCAGCTAAAGATCAGGAGTCGAAAAAAAGGGTACGAAAAAATGGCTTATTTCATTGATATAGTGATACATAGTTGTTAATAAATCGTTTAATAACTTATTTAGAGATACTTAATGCCGGCATTTTTTTGTGATAACTTGCACATAAATTTAGGAATAAACTGAAAAATGGCTCTGCCCGAATGAAAAACAAAAGAAATATATACTCACTCTATGAGCTTCAAGAAACATCTTGTACCATCCTAGTCAGTTAAAAACCGAAGCTAATCCGGGTAATGGCTTCCGGCATAATCAAGTAAAAGATTAAAACTACCGACATGAAGAAATTCTTATATATTCGATTCTGTCATAAGGCATTTAAATTATTTTTAGTACTTCTGCCTTACTTTTTTTATGTTTCTGCAACGGCTGGCTCACTGTCGCATAAAGCAGATTACGGGACATATAACAGGGCATTAGCTGCTGTAAACAGTTTTTTATCTGCCGATTCTGTTGGCAAACAGCTGATTAATCCCCACGATGCCAACACATATTCTTTCAGCGAAAATTCAATATTTGCTTTTATTTATCAAACAAACAGGAATTCCTCTCCTGATTTCATCCTTTCCAATCAAATGGCTGCGCCTCCCACCATTATCTGCCCCGGTGCCATTATATCCAATACCGGTGCCGGAGTTTGTAAAGCTTCGATTAGTGGGTTAGCAGCAATCATAAATGATCCTGACAACAATATTACAACCCTCACATGGAAAATGACGGGGGCTACAGTAGCATCGTCTTCGCTTATAGGAATAAATAATATTCCCGAGCCTTTTGCCTTCATTAAAGGTATAACAAATGTTACCTATACCGTTACTGATGCTACTGGTTTAGTTGCATCATGTAGTTTTTTGGTAACGGTGAATGATAAAGAAAAACCAACATTAGTTTGTCCATTAGATGAAACTATAATTATACCCAGTTGTGCTACCATCACCGACCCCATTTCCTTTAGTTTGTTATCATTGAGTGACAATTGCGGAATAAGCAGTTTTGCCAGCAACGCCCCAGCGCGGTTTCCGGTTGGGAATACCATAGTAACCTGGAACGTTAACGACAATAGTGCGAATTCAAATCAGTGTACGCAAATTGTAACCGTAATTAATGATCCGCCTGTTGTAGTGTCTGTTACCAGTCAGACGAATGTGGCCTGTACCGGTTCGGCAACTGGTTCAGTTACTGTAACCGGCAGCGGCGGTACACTGCCCTATCAGTATAACATTAATGGTGGAGCATTTCAGGCCATTGGCACTTTCAACAGCCTGATTGCGGGTGCCTATAATGTTATTATTAAGGATGCCAACAATTGTACAAGCATTTTGCCCGTTACCATTACCCAGTCGCCTACACTGCTTACAGCTTCAATTCTCAGCAAGATAGACGCTTTATGTGCCGGTCAGGCCAGTGGAAGCGCAACCGTAACTGCCAGTGGAGGAACAGCACCATATACTTATTCGTGGAATACAAGCCCGGTACAAACTTCTGTTACCGCCATTAATCTGGCAGCTGGTAATTATACGGTTACGGTAACAGATGTTTTATTGT
>Ga0136636_10001022_pt1 | contig 15782 bp, 13 predicted proteins | sample AntDrymUQ8522106_2_FD_104653 | JGI IMG/M metagenome (GOLD analysis project Ga0136636, IMG submission 104653) | Polar desert sand microbial communities from Dry Valleys, Antarctica - metaG UQ852 (21.06) | ecosystem: Environmental > Terrestrial > Soil > Desert | place: Antarctica: Dry Valley... | reverse complement strand
TGGCCATGAGCGAACCGGGTGCCGGTTCGGACGTGGTGGGTTCGATGAGTTGCCGCGCCGAACTTCGTGGCGACCACTGGGTCGCCAACGGCAGCAAGATGTGGATCACCAATGGACCGGAAGCCGACGTGCTGGTGGTGTACATGCGCACTGCCGGCAAGGAGTGTGGCTCCAAGTGCATGACCGCTTTCATCGTTGAAAAAGGTTTGCCCGGTTTCCGCACTGCGCAGAAGCTGGACAAGCTGGGCATGCGCGGCAGCAACACCTGCGAGCTCGTGTTCGAAGACTGCGAAATTCCCGCACAGAACGTGCTGGGAGAAGTGAACAACGGGGTCAAGGTGCTGATGGCCGGGCTGAACACCGAGCGTCTGGTGATCAGCGGCGGTCCGCTGGGGCTGATGCAGGCCGCGCTGGATGCCACCCTGCCCTACGTGCGCGAGCGCAAGCAGTTCGACGCTGCCATCGGTACCTTCGGGCTGATGCAGGGCAAGATGGCCGATATGTATACCGCACTCCAGTCCAGCCGCGCCTTTGCCTACCAGGTAGGCCGCGACTACGACGCCGGGCACCAGTCACGTGCCGCCGCCGCGGGCTGCCTGCTGCACGCTTCCGAAGCCTGCGTGCAGGTGGCGCTGGAGGCCATCCAGGCGCTGGGTGGCAACGGCTACATCAACGAATATCCCACCGGGCGACTGCTGCGCGACGCCAAGCTGTACGCAATCGGGGCCGGCACCAACGAGATCCGGCGCATGCTCATTGGCCGCGAACTGTTCGAAGGCCGCGGCTGAGGCCGCCGCTCAGAAACGCAGTGCGGCCCGCAGCGACAGCATGCTGTCGCGACTGTAGGCGCCGAAACGCCGGTCATAGCCCAGGCCCAGGCTGAGCGCATCGGCAGGACGCGTTTCCAGCCCCAGCCCGAACACCCCGCCCGAACCCGCAGCCGCCTCATTGCCCAGCGGCGTCCAGGCGTCGACCCCAACGAAGCTGGCGTCAAAGGCGAAACCGCGGGCGGCCAGCAGCTCCTGCCACTCGACATAGCCGCTCAGCGCCCACACCTGTCCGCTATCGCCGGCCCACGCAAGTTCGCTACGTGCGCCGGCCACTGCCTGGCTGCGTTCGCCGCGGCTGTCCCGGGTCTGCAGTCCAAAGCCGCTGGCCCCGGTTTCGGAGAACCCGCCCCGCGAGACCCGCGCATGGTCCATGCCAACGTAGGGCGTCAGCGACCAGCCTGCCCCGCCGAAGCGGTAGCCAGTCTCCACGCTGGCCAGCGTGTACTCGCCGGAATAGTCGCTGGCCACGCCATAGCGTTCCGCGCCCAGCTGCACCGCGCGCCGCACCTGGCGGTCGTAGTGGCCAAGCCCCAGCTGCCCCAGCGCATACGCCTGGCCACGCATGGCCCCTGCGTAGAACTGTGCCTGGGTCTGGCGGTCGCGACTGAGGTCGCCCAGCGGGTTGCTTGTGTTGCTGGCGCGGGTTTCACCAAAGGCCAGGCCGACCACGGCCTGCTGGCCCAGGCGCTGGTCCGTGCCCAGCAGCCAGCCGTCGAGTTCGAAATTGCCGGCTGCGGCTGCGCCCCCGGCCTGGCCCAGGGTCTGGAACCAGTCGCCCGCGGCGCGCGGCTGTTCGACCAGCTGGCCGAAGCGCGCGGACAGCGCACGCCGCTGCAGGTCGATGGCGTTGAAGGTCATGTGATCGGCGGCGGCATGCACCTGCCCGGACAGACTGTGCAGTGAAGCGCTGGCATCGGCCACACTGCCGGTGCGCTGGAATTCGCCGGCCAGGGCGAGGAAGGATTGGGGGGTGGGCGAGACTGCCAGCGGACCACCCAACTGTTCGTCAATGCGGTCGAACGCAGCTTCCAGGCGGGTAGCGGCGTCCAGCGACGCGGGCGCGGCCACGCCCATCAGCATCGCTGCGGCGGTAATGTCCAGCCGGGTGATGTCCAGGCGCACCCGGTTGGGGTCATAGCCCAGCGTGCCCTCGAGAAACACGCCCGGCCCGTTGCTGAGCGAAGCAAAGGTGCCGCTGACGCCGCCAGCGGCAGTGAGGACGGTTTCGCTGCTGCTGCGCACATAGCCAGAGGCGATGCCAAGCACCTGCAGCTGGCCGGCCAGCTGCGCGCTGCCGTTCACCGACAGCGGCGAGCCAACCTGGTAGCCCAGGACCGCGTTGGCGGTTTGCACATAGTTGCCGGTGATACTGCGGCTGCCCGCAGCGCCGAGCACATTCACCCGCCCACGATTGTCCAGCGTACCGTTCACGCCCCCGCGCAGCACCACGGTGCCGGCGGTTTCCGCAAACGTATTGCTCGGCGCCGTGGCGGTGAAGGCCAGGGTGCCGCCCTGGACCCGGCTGGCGCCGCTGTAGCTGTTGGCACCGGTGAGTGACAGGGTGCCGGTGCCGCGCTTGATCAGGCCGCCGCTGCCGCTGATTGCGTTACCCCAGGTGGAGGTCACGCTGGCGAAGTTCACGTTTACGTCGCCCCAGTTGAACTGGGCGGGGCCGCGGACTGCACGGCCGATGTCCAGCGCCCCGTAGCCGAATACCGGGTCCACGCCTGGCGCACCCAGGTCGTTGGCGGTACCCAGCACGGTCTGCCGGACCAGGTCGTTGTTGAAGTACGGGAAAGCCTGCCAGACCAGCGCCGCTGCGCCCGAAATCAGCGGTGTGGCGAGTGAGGTCCCGGTCCAGGTCCAGTAGCTGGGGCTGCTGGGCGAATCGTTGGTGCCGGGAGCGACCACGGAGCCCGCCGCGGCCAGGCAGTAGTTCATGGCCACGCCGCAGGCGTTGGAATAGCTGGCCAGCTGGGTGGGGTTGTCGGTGTTGAGGGCAGCCACGGTCAGCCAGCCGCGCTCCAGGTCAGCGGCGGGGCGGCTGCCGCCGGTGCCCAGCTGGCTGGGCAACGCGGCCATGCTGGAGGGATTGGCGAAGGACGAGTTGCCGGTGGCGAACACCACCAGGCCATCGTTGCTGGTGATGAAGGGGCGGTATTCCTGCGCAATCGCCGCGGTCGCCGCGGGGTTGGTCCAGTACAGGCCGCCCCATGAGTTGTTCATGATGCGCGCGCCGCGGTTGATCAGGTCCTGGTTGATCGGCCCCAGGCCGATCGCCCCGCTGACCTCGTTGCCCTGGCCGCTGCCGTCGTCGGACGGACGCGCGTCGTTGATGATGCGTGCGGAGATGATGGTGGCCCCGGGCGCCACGCCTCCAGGCCAGGCGCCGAAGGGCTTGCCGGCCGCGATCAGCGAAACTGCCGTGCCGTGTCCAACCACGTCATCAACGGCGAGGTTGTTGGGCGGGGAGTTGACGTAGTTCAGGTTGTGGGTGACGCGGCCCTGCAGCGCCGGATGGTTGCGATTGACGCCGGTATCCACCACGCCAATCGCATAGCCCTGCCCGGTCAGGCCTGCTTCCAGCGCCGGGTAGGCGTTGCTCACCGCCAGATGCTTGCTGAAGGCGGGATTGGGCGTACTGACCACAGGCGGAGGCACGGGCGCGGGCGGTGTGGGCGTTACTACGCTCGCGGGCGGCGGGCTGGGGCGGGCGTTGCTGCCGCCGCCACCGCAGGCCGTCAACCCGGCCAGCAGGCAGGCACCCAGCACGCATTGCGTCGCCTGGAATGATTTTCCTTTCAACTGAAACTGTTTCATGCCTGCTTTCCCCGGTTCCGGATCCTGGCGATTGCTCTATCGCCGCGCTGTTTCGCTGCACGCATACGCCCGTGCAAGTGCTTCATATACCCCAAAAGCGCAGCGGCGGGGAGCGCTGGCCATCACAAATCGCCGGCCGTGCCTGTGTTCCGGTTTGCGGCCGCCCGCATCAAAAGCGGATAATTGACGTTTTCCCCCAACGGAGTCTCGCACATGTCCGACATCGTCATTGCCGCCGCCAGGCGCACCGCGATCGGCTCCTTCCTGGGCCAGTTCAACGGCGTGCCCACCCCGACCCTCGGTGCAGCTGCGATTGGCGCGGCGCTGGAGGATTCCGGCATACCCGCAGCCGACGTTTCCGAAGTGATCATGGGCTGCGTGCTGCCCGCCAATCTGGGCCAGGCCCCGGCGCGGCAGGCTTCCCTTGCCGCCGGCCTGCCCGCCTCCACCGGCTGCACCACCATCAACAAGGTCTGCGGCTCAGGCATGAAGGCGATCATGCTGGGCCACGACCTGATCAAGGCGGGCTCGGCCACCATCGTGGTCGCCGGGGGCATGGAGTCGATGAGCAACGCGCCGCACATGATCCCGAATTCCCGCACCGGCACTCGCTTCGGCAATTTCCAGGCGGTCGACCACATGGCCTGGGACGGGCTGGTCAACCCGTATGACGGCCAGGCCATGGGCGTGTTCGCCGACGCCACCGCCGAAAAGTATGGCTTCACCCGCGAGGCGCAGGACGAGTACAGCATCGAGTCTGCGCGGCGCGCGCAGGCGGCGCAGGCGTCCGGTGCATTCCAGGGCGAGATCGTTGCGGTCAAGGTGGCCACGCGCAAGGGCGAAGTCGAGTTCTCCACCGATGAGCAGCCCGGCAAGTCCGATATCGCCAAGATTCCGACCCTCAAGCCCGCCTTCAGGAAAGACGGCACCGTCACCGCAGCCAGTTCGTCCAGCATTTCCGATGGCGCCGCAGCGACCGTCCTGCTCAGCGCCGACGAAGCTGCGCGTCGCGGGATCACCCCGCTGGCCCGTATCGTCGGCCACAGCACGTTCTCGCAGGAGCCGCAGTGGTTCACCACCGCCCCGGTGGGCGCGGTCGAGAAACTGCTCCAGCAGGTGGGCTGGAACATCGACGAGGTGGACCTGTTCGAGATCAACGAAGCCTTCGCGGTCGTGGCCATGACCCCGATCAAGGAGCTCGGGATCCCCCATGCCAAGGTCAACGTAAACGGCGGCGCCACCGCCCTGGGCCACCCGATCGGGGCCTCGGGGGCCCGTCTGGTGGTGACCCTGGTCCACGCCCTGCGCAACCGCGGCGGTACCCGCGGAGTGGCCACCCTGTGCATCGGCGGCGGCGAGGCCACGGCCATTGCCATCGAGATTGTGTGACCCTCATAACACCGTCTTCACAAACCTAACTACGGAACCGCTTGACACCCGAACCCGGATTGTCATCATGTCGTCGGCGCGCACTGGCGCGTTGCCATACTTATTTAACACGACGAGGAAATTCCACGATGACCATCAACAAGACGCTGATCGCGCTGGCCATGGGCCTTGCCCTGGCTGCATGCTCGAAGACCGAGCAGGCTGCTGACGCCGCTGCCGACGCTGCCACCTCCGCCACCGAAGCCGCTGCTGCTGCCGACGCTGCTGTTGCTGCTACCGGTGACGCCATGGCCGACGCTGCGCAGACCTCCGCCGACGCCGCCGCCCAGGCTGCCGACGCTGCTGCCGCTGCTGCAACCGATGCTGCTGCCGCCACCACCGACGCCGCTGCTGGCGCCGCTGCTGACACGGCCACTGCCGCCGCTGACCTGGCCGACAAGGCCAAGGAAGGCGCGGAAGCCGTCCAGGCCGCTGCAGAAGAAGTCAAGAAGTAATATCGAGAGATATAGCTTCCAAGCTGCGTGAAAACAAAGGCCGCCGGTGCATACCGGCGGCCTTTTTCATTTCTGCTCCCAGACAAAGCATGGACTTGGGCGGCAGTCCGTCCACCCGTATCGAACATCAGGAGACACTGCGGATGACTAGCAAACAATTTTGCCTGCTGGCTGCTTCCATGCTGGTCCTGGGCGCCTGCAGCAAGCCTGCCGTCGAGCAGGCCAGGACAGACGCCACTGCTGCCGTGGAAGAAGCCGCAGCGCAATCGCGGGAAGCCGCGCACACAGCTGCGGCCACCACCCGTGAGGCCGCAGCCGATGTTCGCGCAGCAGGCGCTGATGCTGCAGCTGCTACCGGCCAGGCCGTGAGTGAAGCGGCAGCCGCTGCCAGCGTCGCCGGCCGCGAAGTCGCTGCTGACACCGCAAGCCGCGCCAGGGAAGCCGCTGCCAGCACCGCTGATGCGGCCAGGGAAGCCACCGCGGCGACGGCCGCTGCAGTGAAAGAGCGCGCTGCAGCCGTCGAGGAAGCTGCGAAAAAGTAAGGCATAGGCGACGCCATGGCTTGCACAGGCCCGCGCAAGTGGCCCTTGCAAGCCCGTGCTACAGCCGGAACCGGCCTGTATCCTTGGGCCCTGATCACGCAGGAGCTGACCGCATGCCGGTACTGACGACACAGCTCGACCCCCGCTCAATCGAGTTCCTCGACAGCGTTGTCTACCACCGCTCGCTGGTCGAGGAGCTGGACCGGCGCCTGGCGCGGGTAGCGGAAGGCGGCGGGGAAAATGCGCGCAGCAGGCACACCGAACGCGGCAAGCTGCTGCCGCGCGAGCGCATCACCGCCCTGCTCGACCCGGGCTCACCCTTCCTGGAAATCGCCCCCCTGGCCGCGGAGGGAATGTACGACGATGCAGCCCCCGGCGCCGGCATGGTCGCCGGTATTGGCCGGGTCCAGGGGCTTGAGGTCGTGGTCGTGGCCAACGACGCCACGGTCAAGGGCGGCACCTATTTCCCGATGACGGTCAAGAAGCATCTGCGCGCGCAGGAGATCGCACGCGAGAACCGGCTGCCTTGCATCTACCTGGTCGACTCCGGCGGCGCTTTCCTGCCGCTGCAGGACGAAGTGTTTCCCGACCGCGAGCATTTCGGCCGCATCTTCTACAACCAGGCGCGCCTGAGCGCGGAGAACATTCCGCAGATCGCCGTGGTCATGGGCAGCTGCACTGCGGGCGGTGCATACGTTCCCGCGATGTGCGACGAAAGCATCATCGTCAAGGAACAGGGCACCATTTTCCTGGGAGGTCCACCGCTGGTGAAAGCGGCTACCGGCGAAGTGGTCGATGCCGAATCCCTGGGCGGCGCCGATGTGCACACCAGCATTTCCGGCGTGGCGGATCATTTCGCCGAGGATGACCGCGATGCGCTGCAGATCGCGCGCAACCTGGTCGGCAACCTCAATCGCCGCAAGTCCGCGACGCTTGCGGTGCGCGAAACCATCGAGCCGCGCTACCCGGCCAGCGAGCTGTACGGCATCGTGCCCAGGGACACCCGGCGTCCGTTCGATATCCGCGAAGTGATCGCACGGCTGGTGGACGGTTCCGATTTCGACGAATTCAAGGCGCGATACGGCAAGACCCTGGTCACCGGGTTCGCCCACCTGCACGGTTATCCGGTCGGCATCGTCGCCAATAACGGCATACTCTTCGCCGAGAGTGCACTGAAGGGCGCGCACTTCATCGAACTGTGCAACCAGCGCGGCATTCCCCTGGTATTCCTGCAGAACATCACCGGCTTCATGGTCGGCCGCAAGTACGAGAACGCCGGCATCGCCAAGGACGGGGCCAAGATGGTCACCGCGGTGGCATGCTCGTCCGTGCCGAAATTCACCGTGGTGATTGGCGGCAGTTTCGGCGCCGGCAACTACGCCATGTGCGGCCGTGCCTACGGGGGTCGTTTCCTGTGGATGTGGCCCAATGCGCGCATCAGCGTGATGGGCGGCGAGCAGGCCGCCAGCGTGCTGGCCAGCGTGCGTCGCGACGGCATCGAAGCCAGGGGCGGCGCCTGGAGCGGCGACGAGGAAGAGGACTTCAAGGCCCCCATCCGCGAGCAGTACGAATCGCAGGGCAGCCCGTGGTATGCCACCGCGCGCCTGTGGGACGATGGCATCATCGATCCAGCCGATACCCGCCGCGTGCTGGGACTGGCGATTTCCGCCTCGCTCAACGCGCCCATCGAGCCGGCCAAGTTCGGCGTATTCCGGATGTGAGCAGCTGATGGACCTGATGCTGAAGGGCAAGAATGCGGTGGTGCTGGGCGCCAGTCGCGGCATAGGCCGGGCGATCGCGCTGGGCCTGGCCGCCGAAGGCGCCAACCTTGCGCTGTGCGCGCGCGGCGAGGTCGCGCTGCGCCAGGCCGAAGCGGAGGTCGCGGCGCACGGTGTAACTGCCTTCGCCCAGGCCTGTGACCTGGCCGATGCGCGCAGCCTGACGGAGTTCCTGGCTGCCGCCAGGCGCGCGCTGGGCAGCGTGGATATCCTGGTCCACAACGCCTCCGCCCTGGCCCTGGGCCCTGACCTGGCCTCGTTCGAAGCCAGCCTGCAGGTAGATGTCTTGGCCGCGGCGCGCGCCTGCGACCAGGTCATTCCCTGGATGATCGAATCCGGTGGCGGCTGCGTGCTGCTGGTGTCGTCGATTTCGGGCCTGGAGGCCAGCCCGGGCCCAGACTTCGGCTATGCCGCCGCCAAGGGCGCGCTGATCACTTATGCCAAGAAGCTGGCGGTGTTCCATGCACCCAACAAGATACGGGTCAACGCCATCGCGCCCGGCTCGGTCGAATTCCCCGGCGGGCTGTGGGACCAGACCCGAACCAGCGACCCAGCGCTGTACGAGCGGGTCCGCAGCGTGATCCCCTGGGGACGCATGGGCACGCCCGAAGAGGTCGCGGACCTGTCCGTGTTTCTGTGCTCGCCCCGCTCCGGGTGGGTCACCGGTGCCTGCGTTCCGGTGGATGGCGCACAGCACAAAGGCGTGCGCTGAACGGACTGGCCCTGTCCGCGCAGGCGTGACCGACATTTCACCCTGCGCATCAGTATTGGCCCGTAAGTGACTGCTTTGGTTCGCCGTTAAGTGAGCGCGATCACAGCACGCGAAAGCGGCTGCGGCGATAGTCATGGGTCACGCCCAACGGAGTACACACCCATGTCGATCTGGAAAGACCAAGCCTCGCCCCGCCGTGACCCGACCCTGCCGGCCGAGCCGGTCACGCTCCGCGACTCCTCATTGGCAGCCGATTTCACTCCCACGTCCACTGCGCCTCCGCGCGCCCCGTCAGCCGTGAAAAGCGAGGCCAAGGAGTCCTTGATCGCTTCGGACCTGACCATCGAGGGCAAGATCGAGGGCACCGGGCACGTGCGCATCGCCGGCAAGTTCAAGGGCGACGTGAACGTGCAGGGCGACCTGACCATCGAGACCGGGGCCAAGCTCAACGGCAGCGTGCGCGCCAAGAAGGTGACCGTTGCCGGTGAGCTGGAAGGCAATATCGAAGGCGCAACGCAGGTCGAGCTGCTCAGCTCCGGGGTGATCATTGGTGACCTGAAGGCTGGATCGCTCACGGTGGCCGCAGGCTCGCGCATGCGCGGACAGGCAGACTTCGGCTGGGATGAGGCCAAAGACAGTGGCGGCAAGGGCGCGGAGACGACGCCGGGGCCATGAGCACCGGGCCGCGCACGGGCAGCGCAGGCGCAACGCGTGCTTGCCCGCACTGCAAGACCACCATCCTGGAAAGCGCCGGCATATGCCCGGCGTGCAGGCACCACCTGCGCTTCGACGAGGGCGCAGCGAGTGCGCAGCGTGCGGCCGAAACCATCGTGCCCCTGCGCGTGCAGGGCACGCTGCGGCATCCGCCCGACGGGAGCCCGTGGGAATACACGGTAGTACTGACCATAAAAAACGACCGCGGCGACGAGATCGCCCGCCATGTCGTGGGCGTGGGCGCGATGCAGGTGAACGAGGAGCGTACGTTCACCCTGGCCGTAGAAGCCGTACCGCGCAGCGACCTGAAAGCCGCGCGCGGCCGCAGGGATCACTGAACCCCTGCTTGCCGCTGTAGGAGCTGCGCAAGCTGCGACATTCGCCGATCGCAATCGAACCAGTGGTAGCTGCAACAATGTATCCAGATCGCAGCTTGGGCAGCTCCTACAGTCATATCTTCGGACCACAGCTGTCGCACCCACCGCAGCCGTCAGCAGCCGTTTGCTTGACGGGTGAAATCCAGCGGCCCACCAATTGCATCCACGCTGGCCTGCCTTCACGCAACAGCGGCAAGGCGATTGCCACGCGCAGCTTGCGCACGATGCCGGGAAACTGCCTCTTGGCCACGACCCAGACGCTAAGCAACACCGCAACTGCGATGACGAAGTACTGCAGCAGCAGCGACGTGCTCACCCTGCCCCCAGCAGCACCGCGAGCTGATAGGTCACGAACGAAGCGCCGTAGGCCAGGGCAAACAGGTAGATGGTGGCGAACGACATCTTCCGCCATGAATTGGTTTCGCGTTTGATCGTGGCCAAGGTGGAGATGCACATCGGCGCGTAGATAAACCAGACCAGCAGCGACAGCGCGGTGGCCAGCGACCAGCCGTCGGCGATCAGCGGAGTCAGCGCCTGGGCGGCGGCACTGTCATCGGCGGCCGACAGCGCATACACCGTGGCCAGTGAGGCTACGGCCACCTCACGTGCGGCCATCCCGGGTATCAGGGCAATGCAGATCTGCCAGTTGAAGCCGATCGGCGCGAAAATGCCGGTCATGGCATGGCCAATGCGGCCAGCGAAGCTGTATTCGATCGCCGACAGGGTGCCGTCGCCAGGCGCTGCCGGGTAGGACAGCAGGAACCACAGCAGGATGGTCAGGGCCAGGATGATCCCGCCCACCCGGCGCAGGAAGATCCACGCGCGTTCCCACAGCCCGATCAGCACGTCCCGCACCTGCGGAACGCGATAGGAAGGAAGCTCCAGCAGCAGCGGATGCTCGCCCTTGTCGCGACGCCATTTCTTCATCACCCACGACACCATCAGCGCGCTGAGGATGCCGGCGACGTACAGACCGAACAGCACCAGGCCCTGCTGGTTGAATACGCCCCAGACCTGCCGCTGCGGGATGAACGCACCGATCAGCAGCGCATACACCGGCAGCCGCGCCGAACAGGTCATCAGCGGAGCAACCAGGATCGTGGCCAGGCGATCGCGGGGATCCTGGATCGAGCGGGTGGCCATGATCCCCGGGATCGCGCAGGCGAAACTGGACAGCAGCGGAATGAAAGAGCGTCCCGACAGGCCGGCGGAAGCCATCATCCGGTCCAGCAGGAAGGCTGCGCGCGGCAGGTAGCCCGATTCCTCAAGCGCCAGGATGAAAGCGAACAGGATCAGGATCTGCGGCAGGAACACGATCACGCCGCCCAGACCCGCAATCACACCGTTCACCAGCAGGCTGCTCAATGGTCCCTCCGGCAGAACTGCGCCCACGCTGTCACCCAGCCAGCCGGTGGCCGCTGCGATCACGCCCATCAGGGGCGCGGCCCATGCGTATACGGCCTGGAAAATAAGGAACATCACCAAGGCCAACGCGACCAGCCCGAACACCGGGTGCAGCAGCCAGCGGTCCAGGGCGCCGTCGATGCTGGCGGTGCGGGTGGGCATCTGCACCGCAGCAGCCAGCAGCCTTCGGGTTTCCTGATGCAGGTCGGCGCCTTGCGCGATCTGCCGCTGCGGTGGCTGCAGCCCTTCGGCCATGCGGTCCAACTGTTCGACCAGCGCGGCCGAACCGTTCTGCTGCACCGCCACCGTTTCGACTACCGGTACCCCCAGCTCGCGTGCCAGCACGGCCAGGTCGATGTGAATGCCGCGACGGCGCGCCACGTCGGCCATGTTCAGGGCCAGCAGCATCGGCTTGCCCAGTTCGCGCACCTCCAGCGCGAAGCGCAGGTGCAGGCGCAGGTTGGTGCCGTCAACCACGCACACCAGCACGTCCGGCGCCGGTTCGCCGGGCAGGTAGCCCCGACACAGGTCGCGGGTGATGGCCTCGTCCAGGCTGGCGGCGTGCAGGCTGTAGGCGCCGGGCAGGTCCAGCACCGCATAGTGGCGACCGCTTCGGCTGACCAGCCGGCCTTCCTTGCGCTCAACGGTCACGCCCGCGTAATTGGCCACCTTCTGGCGGCTGCCGGTGAGCTGGTTGAACAGCGCGGTCTTGCCGCTGTTCGGGTTGCCCACCAGCGCCAGACGCAGCGGCGCAGCGGCGCTCATGCCGCTTCGCCGTCAGTGCGCAGGTGCACGCGCGCGGCTTCACTGCGGCGCAGGGCGAAGCGGGTGAACCCCACCTGCACCAGCAGGGGTTCACGACCGAACGGCCCGCAGACCAGCATTTCCACCCGCTCACCGGCAACGAAGCCCAGTTCGCGCAGGCGCCGGGCAATATTGTCTTGGGCGCTCGATTCGTGGACCGATGCGACGATGGCAGGGGTGCGTTTGGGCAGGTCTGCCAGGGTCACGTGCCGCGCTCAAATGGGAATAGTTCTCATTCTACCACCGCCAAATCTGGCTACGGCGAGCCGGGGCGACCGGCTATGATTCAGGCTCTTTCGTCGCAAGGCACCCTATGTCGGACATGCTTCACAAGCTTCAGCAGGGCAGCGTCCTGCACCTGCGCCTGAACCGGCCAGCGCTGCACAACGCCTTCGACGCCGCCCTTATCGCCGAGCTCAGCTCCGAACTGCAGGCCGCTGGCGCAGACAAAGCGATCCGCGCAGTCGTGCTGGAAGGCGCAGGCGTATCGTTCTCGGCCGGCGCGGACCTCAACTGGATGCGTGGCATGGCCACCGCCAGCGAGGACGAAAACCGCGAGGACGCGCTTGCGCTGGCGCGACTGATGCGAACCCTGGATGAACTTCCCAAACCCACCCTTGCGCGCGTGCATGGGCATGCATTCGGCGGCGGGGTTGGCCTGGTGGCCTGCTGCGATATCGCCATCGGCGTGCCCGAAGCCAGGTTCGGCCTGACCGAAAGCCGCCTGGGCCTGCTGCCGGCGGTGATTTCACCGTACGTAGTCGCCGCAATCGGCGCCCGCCAGGCGCGACGGTTTTTTGCCACCGGCGAGCTGTTCGACGCAGCCACCGCGCTGCAGATTGGCCTGCTCCACCAGGTGGTACCACCCGGGCAGCTGGATGCAGCGCTGCAGCGACAGCTTGAACTGCTGTTGAAGGCGGGCCCGGCGGCTGCAGCCGGCGCCAAGGCGCTGGTGGCCAGCGTGCTGGCAGAGCCCGACCGAGTTGCGCAGGATGTGGCCAACGCCAACCTGATTGCACGCCTGCGTGTATCCGCCGAAGGCCAGGAGGGCGTAGCCGCCTTTCTTGAGCGGCGCAGCCCCTCCTGGTCGGACAACCAGCCATGATCCAGGCGCAATGCCCCTTTCCGGAAACGTAAGCCCATGTTCGCCAAGATCCTGATTGCCAACCGCGGGGAAATCGCCTGCCGCGTGATCCGCACGTGCCGCGAACTTGGCTTACGCACCGTGGCCGTGTATTCGGAGGCGGACGTAGACGCCCAGCACGTGCGCCTGGCGGACGAAGCCTACCCGGTCGGTGGCCCGCGCCCGGCAGACAGCTACCTGCGCGGCGACTCGATCCTGGAGGTGGCACTACGCAGTGGTGCAGAGGCGATCCATCCCGGCTACGGATTCCTGTCGGAGAACGCCGACTTCGCCGAGGCCGTGGAGCAGGCCGGCCTGAGCTTCATCGGCCCCAGTGCGGCGACGATGCGCAAGATGGGAAGCAAGGCCGGGGCCAAGGACCTGATGGCCGCAGCCGCCGTGCCGGTGGTGCCCGGGTATACCGGCGAGGACCAGTCGCCGAGTGTGCTCTCGCGCGAAGCCGCACGCATTGGCTTTCCGCTGATGATCAAGGCCGCGCACGGCGGCGGCGGCAAGGGCATGCGCATCGTCCACCGCCTGGAAGATTTCATCGCCCAGCTGGAAAGCTGCCAGCGCGAGGCCGCCAACGCCTTCGGTCGCGACCGCGTGCTGCTGGAGCGCTACGTGCAGTCGCCGCGCCACATCGAGATCCAGGTGTTCGGCGATGCATACGGCAATACCATACATCTCAACGAACGCGAGTGCTCGGCCCAGCGCCGCTACCAGAAGGTGCTGGAGGAATCGCCCTCGCCCTTCCTCACCCCCGCACTGCGCACCGCCATGGGCGAGGCCGCGGTGAAAGCCGCGCACGCCATCGATTACGTGAATGCAGGCACGGTTGAATTCATCGTCGACCCCGACGGTGCGTTCTACTTCATGGAGATCAACACCCGGCTGCAGGTGGAGCACCCGGTGACTGAAATGACCACCGGCCTGGACCTGGTGGCATGGCAGCTGCAGATTGCGGCCGGCCAGCCGCTTCCGCTGACCCAGGCGCAGGTGCCGCAGCACGGCCATGCGATCGAGGTGCGGCTGTATGCAGAAGATCCTGAGTCCGGCTTCCTGCCCGGTTCGGGCACCCTGGAAACGCTGGTCCTGCCACCGGCATCCCCGGAAGTGCGGATTGATGCAGGGGTAGTTGAAGGCGACACGGTCAGCATTTTCTACGACCCGATGATCGCCAAATTGATCGTATGGGGCCCTGACCGCAACAGCGCACTCGCCCGCCTGCGCGACGCGCTGGCACAGTGCGAGATACGCGGTCCCAAGTCCAATATCGATTTCCTGGAGCGCCTGGTGCGCCACCCTGCCGTGGTCAACGGCAGCATCGACACCGCCTACCTGGACCGGCATCTGGATGAATTCATGCCGGTGCGCGGCATCAGCGGGAAACTGGTGCTGGCGGCGGGCACCGCTGTCCTGTTGGCCCAGGAGGCCACGTCGAGATCTGCTGCCGTGAATTCGACTGACCCCAGCTCGCCGTGGGCCATCGCCGACGGCTGGCGACTTGGCCATGCTGGAAACCGGCCGCTCTCCTTCCTGCACCGCGGCGAGGAACTGCTTCTCCTGGCCCATGGCGCGGCAGGTGAGTACCGGATTGAGCACGACCAGCAGACCCATGCGGTGCATGGCGCACACATGGTCGCGGACAGCCTTGGCCTGCGGCTAGGGTCCACGGCGCTGCGTTTCCGCGTGCGCCAGGATGCGCGCTACGTCACCGTGCACGACGGCGAACAGCGGCTTGGCCTGGAGGTGGTGTCGCGCTACCGGCGTGCGGTCTCGGCTGCAGACGGGGGCGACGGACGCATCACTGCGCCCATGCCCGGGCGGGTGGTGGTGCTGAAGGTGGCGGTGGGCGACAGCGTCAGCGCCGGCCAGGAGCTGATGGTAATCGAGGCCATGAAGATGGAGCTGGCGATCCGGGCGCCACGCGATGGCGTGGTGGCCGAACTGCGTGCCGCCAGCGGTGACTTCGTCGATGCCGATGCGGTTCTCGCCACCCTGGAAGCATTGCCATGAGCAGCGATGACATCCGCATCGTGGAGGTCGGCCCGCGCGATGGCCTGCAGAATGAAAAAACCATCATTGCCACGGCAGCCAAGATTGAACTGATAGACCGCCTCTCGGCAACGGGCCTGCGAAGCATCGAGGCCACCAGTTTTGTCAGCCCGAAGTGGGTGCCGCAGCTGGCCGATGCGGCCGAGGTATTTGCCGCCATCCAGCGCCGCGAAGGGGTGTCCTACCCGGTGCTGGTTCCCAACGAAACCGGCTATGACCGGGCCAGGGCAGCGGGTGCCAGTGAGGTGGCGGTTTTCACTGCCGCCTCGGAGGCCTTCAACCAGAAGAACATCAACGCGAGCATCGACGAATCGCTGGAGCGCTTCGTGCCTGTGCTGCAGCGGGCCGGCGCCGATGGGGTCAGGGTGCGCGGCTATGTGTCTACCGTGCTGGGCTGCCCGTACCAGGGCGAGGTGCCGGTGGCCGACGTGGTCAGGGTCGCTGCACGCCTGCATGCGATGGGCTGTTACGAAATATCGCTCGGCGATACTATCGGCATCGGCACCCCGCACCAGGCTCGCGCCATGCTCAAGGCCGTCGCCGCCGAAATCCCGCTGTCTGCGCTTGCGGTGCATTTCCACGATACCTATGGCCAGGCGCTGGCCAACATCCTGGCCTGCGTGGAGGCGGGGGTAAGCGTGGTGGATGCAGCGGTCTCCGGGACTGGCGGCTGCCCGTACGCACGCGGCGCCAGCGGCAACGTTGCCACCGAAGATGTGGTCTACCTGCTGCATGGC
>Ga0136636_10001021_pt1 | contig 15787 bp, 12 predicted proteins | sample AntDrymUQ8522106_2_FD_104653 | JGI IMG/M metagenome (GOLD analysis project Ga0136636, IMG submission 104653) | Polar desert sand microbial communities from Dry Valleys, Antarctica - metaG UQ852 (21.06) | ecosystem: Environmental > Terrestrial > Soil > Desert | place: Antarctica: Dry Valley... | reverse complement strand
ACTCATGGCATAAACCATTCGCAAGAAGCGTTCATCAGCCTGATCTACATATTGTTGAACTTCCAACGAATGGTCTTTTAGATCATGAAAAGTTAGTTAAAACTATACTGTTCATACATGGACTCAATCCTTCAAAATACATGTATTTCAGTTCCCAAAACAAAACCCCGGAATCTTCCGAAACCGAGGCTTTAACTGATCTTTTGATTATGTTGTAATTTTTTATCGAATTATTGAGACTGATCACTGATCACTTTCTCATCAGGCTTCCTTCCATTGTTCATTCATCAGCTTGACCGCAGCAGGCAATGTTACCTTAGAATCGCCCACCGAACCACATTCAAAGCTTACATAATCCTGGTAGTTGATTTCTTTTAACCCACGGAATCCGTTGATGTAGTTATCCGCTTCGCCATCTTCTCCCGGCATTTTCCGGCGTTTCCGGCTTGCAATGTGAACATGGTGCAAATAGCTGTCAGCAGCAAGGAATGCTGCCCGGTCGTTGGTTTCTTCCCAGGTCATGTGCCAGAAGTCGCCCATTACTGCAGCTCCTTCGCTTTTTACATCGCGCACAATGGAAGCGCCATCGGCCACCTGACGGCAGAAATAGCATTCTTCACGGTTGAGTGGCTCGAGCAAAATGCGGGTTTTATTTTGGAGTGCATAATCGCCCAATTCTTTCATTTGTTCAACCAAAAGTGCACGAGCTTCCTTGTCAGGCAATGAAACCTGATTATTGAACGCCGGAACAAAAATAACTCCTGTTGAGCCCAATTCTCCGGCGGCGGCAATTATCACCTTCAACGAATCCATGCATTTTTTCTGAATTGCAGGATCAGAGGCGATCAGCCAACCTTCGAAACCGGCACAAATCGCGCTCATTTTGATGTTGCGGTTCTTCAAAGCTTGTTGTATTTCAGTTACCCTCTTTTCGAGCCCCGCGCCCCAAACTTCAAGACCAACAATCCCCAAAGATTCCATGAAGTCGAGTTTTTCGATCAGATCTTTTCCTGGCGCAACGCCTTCCTGACACGAAATTTTCAGTATTGGAGAATCCGATTTCCTTTTATCTGTGGAAGATTCGCTCCTAAATGAAGAGAAAAGTCCCCCGGTCGCAGTCAAAGCAGCACCTGAAACGGCAGTGCCTAGAAAATTTCTTCTGTTGATTGTCATAGCTAAAAAGATTAAAGATTAAAGATTAAAGATCAACGATTATAAATTGAAGATTGAAGAAGATACTTCGTGAATCACCAATCTGTAATCGTTAATCAACAATCAAGTTACGATTGATTTGGTTCGCCTGGAATTGCAACCTTTGCTGTATCCACAATTCCGACTGAGCCCATAATGTATGATGTTGGAGCAAGTTTCATGTCCGAATTCATCATTTCGTCCCAGGTAACTTCTTTTCCGGTAAAGGCAGAAACACGTCCCATAATGGCGGTCATGTTCGAAATTGCAGTCTGTTCAGCTTCGTTGACGGCAATATTCTGACGAATACAAGTTACCAAATCGATGTGTTCCTGAACGTATGGACTGACCTTCACACTTTTCATCGCCTCACCTTTATCGTTGACCGGATATTTGTAGGCGAATTTTTCGGTGCCTTTCAAATCCCAGATCGTATTCTGGCAATTGGTTTTACCTTCAGTTCCCATGATAAATTCTGAAACATTATTGGTCGTTCCATTGATCTGACGACACATACTGTGCATGTGCATGCCATTCTCATAAACAAAATCAACACTGAAATTATCGTACTGATCGCCGGTGACACGACGTTGACGTGAACCAAAACCAACAGCTTTTACAGGATGTTTTCCGGTAAACCAATTGATTACATCAATATTATGAACGTGCTGCTCAACGATATGGTCACCCGACAACCACAACCAGTTTACCCAGTCGCGGATCATATATTCCATTTCGGACCATGTTGCTTGCGGATTGCGATACCACAATTGATTCTGGTTCCAATAGCAATTGGCTGAAGTGATTTCGCCAATAGCACCACTCATAACTTGTTTATAAACATCAACATAATCGAGCTGATGTCTGCGCTGAGTACCTGTAACAATTTTTAATCCGAGTGATTCGGCTTTTTTTGCTGAAGCCATAACCGAACGGATGCCAACAGGGTCAACAGCTATTGGTTTTTCCATGAAAATATGTTTCCGAGCCTGAACTGCGGCCTCAAAATGCATCGGGCGGAAATGAGGTGGAGTAGCCAAAATAACTACGTCAACTCCTGATGCAATCACTTTTTCGTAAGCATCGAATCCAACAAATACATTTTCATCGGCAACTTCCAAATTCTTTTCATTTTTCAACTTTTCGCGGCAGGCGGTGATATTATCCAGAAAAGTATCACCCAATGCATGAACGGTCAGGTTTGGACCTGCATTCAGGAAATCGATCATGGCACCCGAGCCGCGGCCACCACAACCAATAACACCAACTTTCAGCGGAGCACCATCAGGAGCAACTTCGAGTAGTGGAGGTAAATTTAAAGCAACTTCAGGTTTCTTTGGGCCTGAACAAGAACTCAATACATTAGCACCTACGACACTAACTGCGCTTATTGCTGCAGCACTGGCCAGAAATTTCCGTCTTGAAAAATTTGATTCACTCATGGTTTGTTTAGTTTTATGATTTAAATTTAGTCGTACTCTGATTTTATCAATAACCTATAAATACTTTCTGATATTACACCCCGAATATAAGAACTTATCACTCAATTATAACTTAATTAATACAGTAAATTTTCGCATTAATTATTTGCCTGTATTTTCATCCGTTTCGCACACCACACGGAAACCTACCATGTTACTATCTGAATACCACCAAACGCTTTTGGGTATCTGCGGATCGGTTCTCATCCAGGCTTCATCCTGTGTATAGTCGCGGGCTGCGCTCCGCACTTCGGTAGGTTCGCTTTTAAACGATCCTCCACGAATAACTCTTTCTGTTCCTGATATCGGGCCTTTTGGATCTTTTACTCCTTCATTCAGATTTGCATAAGCATCCGGAGCATACCAGTCCGAGCAGAATTCAGCAACATTACCCAACATATTTTTCAGGCCAAACGGATTTGGTTTTACCGCACTAGGCAGTTGTGTTTTTGCCATACTGTTTCCGGAGTAAATTACATACCGGTCAATGTTGGTAGTATCAGCTCCAAATATTTTATTCATGAAACGGTCTTTCGAATATTTCTTTGGATCGCCTTCGAAGAAATATGGATTTTGCGATCCGGCACGACAGGCATATTCCCATTCAGCCTCGGTTGGAAGTCTGTATTTTTTACCGGTTTTCTGCGACAGCCATTTGCAATAGGTCTCAGCAGTAGCATAACGCATCGTAATGGCCGGTCTGCTATTCATGCCCCAATTCTGATCCGGTTGTCCGTATGGTGGAGTCGGTCCGCTAATGGCATCTACCTCAGCAACTGCTGAAGCACTTTTCGGATCAACAACAACCTTACTTTTTGTATCACTTGTACGACCTTCGCGTTTGGTCTGTCCGTAGAAAACCAAAAATTCATCCCAGCTTACTTCAACTTCAGCCATGAAGAAAGGACTAATCTCAACTTCTTTTACAGGACCTTCATCGGCGCGGCGATACGGTTCATTTTCCGGACTTCCGATCTTAAATTTTCCACCCGGTACCGCAATCATGTTAAATGAAATAGTCGATCCCGGAATCTTTTCAGTAAAGTTGGCGAAATTTTCAACGTTGGTTGCTTCTGTATAAACCGTCAAATTAGCTCCGGAACCTTTTCCAAAATCAGAATTGCTGGCATGTTTGGCATTCGGGTCGTAATGACCCACATTGAGGTGACAATTAATGCATTCGAGTTTTTCCTCGTTTTGACTGTAATACAGGTGAGCATCCTGCCCTGCCTTATTCAAAGTGAGTGGAAACAAATTTGCATGGCATTTTACACATGAAGTTTTAAAGGTGAAATGCTGGGCTTTTTCAACCGTGCGTTTGGCTTCCCAGTTGAATTCAGCAGAATCTTTGGCAAGCATTCCGTATACATCCTTTATCCCAAACTTGATTTTTTGAACGAGGTAGCCTTGTCCTTTGGGGGGCAAATGGCAATCGACACAATGAACCTGTATGCCACCTTTATTATCGTAATGGGTAGATAATTTCCACGAAGGGAAGACATGTGGGTGAACATGGCACGATGCACAAAACTCGTCGGTTGATGTGTATTCGACAGTGCGGTTAAAAAAAATAGTAGCCACAATTCCGATGGCAAATGAAACGAATAAAACGAGTAAAAGACGTTTACGAAGGAAATCTCCAAACTTTTTCAGCATAGAAGGTTTAGTTATTTGTTAAAAAAAATAGGATGGTTTCAGGCCTCCAAAAATAATAAAAATATAAGGATAGCAAAGCCATAAAGTTAAAAAGGAATATATCTTTGAAAGATGTAATCAAAAACCAAGTCGAAATGAATTTAGAGAAAATAGCAGCCATGTTTCAACTTGAAGGCACCATAGATCGGGTTGAAGGAATGGGCGAAGGTTTTATCAATGATACTTTTATTATTTACACCAAAGAAAAGTCGGCAACCGATTACCTTTTGCAACGCAAGAACAAGCGTATTTTCACCAATGTTCCGGCGATGATGCAGAACATTGAAACGGTTTGTACCCACATCCAAAAAAAAGTAATTGCCCGCAACGGCGATCCGAAGCGTGAAGCAATGTCTGTTATTCCGGCGATTGACGGAAAGCTCTATTTTCAGGATGAGGAAGGCGAATTTTGGGCAGTTTGTGTTTTTATCGGCGATACGCTCACCTATCAATCGGCTAAAACTCCGGAACTCGCTTTCCAGGGTGGAAAAGGAATCGGATTGTTCCAATCTATGGTTGCCGACTTGAATGAGCCTTTGACCGATATTCTTCCCGGCTTTCACAATATCCGCTTCAGATTCAATCAGTGGGATCAAGTATTAGCAAAAGATCCGGCAGGTCGAAGTGCCAGGTTGACAGAAGAAATCAGCTGGATCGAAAACCGACGAGAAGAAATGCTCAATTTCTGGAAGCTGGTCGAAAACGGCGAAATTCCAACCCGGATAACGCACAACGATACCAAAATCAACAATATTCTTTTCGACCTGAAAGGTGATGTTTTGTGCGTGATCGACCTGGACACGGTATTAAACAGCACGTGTCTCAACGATTTTGGCGATGCCATGCGTTCGTACACAAATACTGGTCAGGAAGATGACGAAAACCTGGAAGCAGTCACATGCGATTTGTCCATTTTCGAAGGTTTTACAAAAGGATATTTGTCGCAAACCATTGGATTCCTGAACCAAAAAGAATTGGAATATCTGGCATTTTCGGCCAAATATATCACCTACGAGCAGGTTTTACGTTTTCTGATGGACTACATCGATGGCGACAAGTACTACCGGATCAAAAATCCGGAGCACAATCACCAACGTACGCTGGCACAATACAAGTTACTGACCAGTATGGAAGAGCAATACCCGGAAATGTGCAGGATTGTGAAAGAGGTAGCAGAGAAATTAGGAAAAGGTCATTAGGATAGAGGAAAAAGGAAAGGGAAAAGTTACATAATAGCTTAATGACTCATTCATTAAAAAACATTTTAAGAAACCCTATTTCTTCAAATGATTCTTTAATTTGTATCATACCAATAAAAATCAATTCATTGAATATCAATAAAAGACAAGAGAATGAAAAAAAATCCCAAATTGGGAAGACATGACTGATGGTTCAAGAAAGTATTGGTATTGATAAAGGACATAAAAAATTAGATAACCAATGATAATAACAAAGCAACAGCTCGCTGTAAATTTGTTGAACTATTTGCAGCAAAAAACCACCATCAACGACTTGGTAGAATGGGCCGAAAACGCATAACCATGAAAATCCAACAAATATTACCCGGCTTTTCGAATCCACCTTTGGAATTGGTGGCTGAAACACTTGATCTGGAGATTGCTCCTTTGAAGTTTGATACGGTAAATTGGGACGAATTTCCCTACTTGCCTGATGTTACGGTGCAGATCGCATGGAATAAGAATGAACTGTTTCTTCAATATGAAGTCAGCGAACAGTCGGTAAAAGCTGAGATCACAAAAAGTAATGGGAGCGTTTGGACCGACAGCTGTGTCGAGTTTTTTCTTTCACCGGAAGGGAATGACGAATATTACAACCTCGAAATAAACTGTATCGGAACGATTTTGCTTGGATACCGAAAGAAGGGAGAAACCGCAATTCATGCCAGCAACGAACAAATAAGTACCATTCGTAGAATCTCAACATTGGGCAATTCGTCGTTTCCGGAGCTGAAAGAGGGAGCAGACTGGAAAATCATTCTTGCAATCCCATGGGAAGCATTCTTCAAACACCAATTGGAAGCCACTTCAGGCATGAAGATGAGGGGCAACTTTTACAAATGTGGCGACGGACTGACTGTTCCGCACTTCGTATCGTGGACCAAAATCAAAACTGAAAAGCCAAGTTTTCACGTCCCTGAATTTTTTGGAGGACTGGAATTCGAATAGTATACAATATAGATTTTCGATGCAAATTGCAAGATAAGAAATTCCATATTTTACCCGACTTTGGGTTAAGTCGAACTTGAAGAAAGAACTTACTTGGCAGAAAATTACTATTCACCCTCAATCACCACCGCATTCTTTGCTATTTTATTTTCCCTTTTTTCTTCTACCCAATAATAAATGATTGGCAGAACTAACAAGGTGAGAAATGTAGAAGTAATCAGTCCGCCAATAACCACCGTAGCCAAAGGCCGTTGAACTTCGGAGCCAGGTCCGGAATTAAATGCCATCGGGATAAAACCCAAACTGGCCACCAAGGCAGTCATCAAAACCGGTCGCAGCCGGTCGGTAGCCCCATCGATAATGGTTTTGCGCAAAGGCATTCCTTCTTTCCGGAGTTCGTTAATGTGATCGAGCAGCACAATCCCGTTGAGAACGGCGACTCCAAACAAAGCCACGAATCCGATGCTGGCGGAAACCGAAAGATACATTCCACGCATCCAAAGCAGAAAAATTCCTCCTGAAAAAGCAAAAGGCAGGTTGATTAAGATAATAATGGCATAACGCATTTTCCCAAAATTGAGGTATAGCAAACCAACAATTATAAACAGCGACAACGGAACAACCAAAAGCAGGTGATTCATCGCACGTTTTTGGTTTTCGAAAGTTCCGCCATATTCCAGAAAATACCCCGGAGGAACATTCCCTTTTTGACCAATCTCTTCCTGTAGCTGGGCGACATAAGTTCCCATATCAATATTCTTAATGTTTATCCCCACGATCAACCGTCGCCAACCGTTTTCGCGCTGAATTTCTCGTGGTCCTTCCTGAGCAACAATCTGACTCACACGTTTAATCGGAATAAAGTCGCCATTGGGAAGTGGAACAGGGATCTCCTGAATTTTCTGCAATTCGGAGCGAAACTCTTCAGGATAGCGTATCTGAATGTCAAACCGACGTTGACCTTCGTACAATTGTCCGGCGACCTGTCCGCCAATCCCGGCTTCAATTACCGACTGAACATCATTTACATTCAGACCAAAAGAAGCCAAAGCCTCGCGGTCAATCTGAATGGTTAGATACGGCTGTCCAATGGGCTGTTCCACAAAAAAATTAGCAGTTCCTTTCATTCCTGAAACGATTCCCGAGATATTTTGTCCAATTTGGTTTAGCTGATCCAGATCCTCACCATAAATTTTCACCGCCAGATCCGATTTTACACCACTGGTCAGTTCATCAACCCGCATCGCGATTGGCTGGGTAAAATTGTACGCCAGCCCGGGTTCGGTTTTCAGGAAAGGTTCAATTTGTGCGATGATATCTTCTTTAGTCACATTGTCACGCCATTCACCGGCAGGTTTCAGCACAATCCACACATCGGTCTGGTGCACGCCCATCCAGTCGTTGGCCAAATCGGAACGACCTGTTTTGGGAACCACTGTTTTAATTTCAGGAATGTTGTCAACCAGTTTCCCGGCCAGCCAGTTGGCATTGTCCATCGACTCTTTCAGCGTTACCGAGGGCATCCTCACTTGCTCAACCAGTATCGATCCTTCATCCAATTCAGGGAGAAATTCTGTTCCGAGTCGGCTCATCACAATCATCGACAAACCAAAAACAATTGCAGCCGAAATGGTCACGAACCAACGCCGGTCGATGTGCTGCTCCAGGCCGCTGTTGTATCTGGGTTTGATCCAGTCGATCAGGAAATTCCGGCGCATTTTTACGCCTTTCCTGAAAATAATAGATGAGATCGCCGGAACAAAAATAAGAGCCAAAAGCAAAGAACCTAAAACAGCTGCAGCTACTGTAATTGCCATAGGCCGGTACAAAATCCCCTCCATTCCGCTGAAAGTCATGATTGGCACATACACCATCAGGATGATCAGTACCCCGAAAAAGATCGGACGAACTACCTGTTTGGCTGCGGTAATAATCAAATCGTCGGTTTTTTCGCCCTTGTTCTTTTGCAGTCGGTGAACAATGTTTTCGACCATCACCACCGAACCGTCAACCACCATACCAAAATCGATGGCTCCCAAACTCATAAGATTGGCCGCCAGTCCAAATTCGCGCATCCCGATGAACGCAAAGAGCATCGAAAACGGGATGACCATTGCTACAATCAAAGCTCCGGAAATTTCGCCCAGCAGCAACAACAGAACCACAATAACCAGAAAACCTCCTTCAAGCAGGTTGGTCGAAATGGTTGCTGTCGTGCGGTCGATCAGATCACTCTGATCGTAAAATTTCTCGATTTGAACACCCGCCGGAAGCGACTTGTTGATGACTTCAATTTTATCTTCGATTTCCGAAATTACCTGACGACCATTTCCGCCGCGAAGCATCATCACAATTCCACTCACAATCTCGCCTTTCCCGTCCTGAGTCACCCCACCCTGTCGGATTTGAGTACCTACGACCACGTCGGCAATGTCTTTGATAAAAACCGGTTTGTTGTTGATGTTCCGGATGATGATATTCCGGATATCGTCGGCTTTGTTTATTTGTCCGTAGCCACGAATGATGTATTGTTCGCGGTTGTGTTCCAGGAAATTTCCTCCTGAAACGCTGTTGTTATTGCCAATGGCATCAATAATTTCAAGAATTCCGATGCCGAAAGTCCGTATTTTTTCCGGAGAAATAACAACCTCGTATTGTTTGACAAAACCTCCGAATGAATTAATTTCGGTCACCCCTTTAACTACTTTTAGCTGCGGTGCAATCAACCAATCCTGTATTTCGCGCAGTTCGGTGAGCGATTTGTTTTCGCCCCGAACTGCATACTGGTAAATTTCGCCCAGCGCCGTAGAGATCGGCCCCAATTGCGGCGCCGAAACATCAGGAGGCAAATCAGACGAAATAGACTGAAGTCGCTGACTGACCATTTGCCGGGCAAAATAAATGTCCGTTCCTTCTTCAAATTCGATGGTAACAGCTGACAGCGCAAACTGCGACGTTGAGCGAACTTGTTTCACATCGGGAAGTCCATTCATGGCTGTTTCAATCGGATAACTGACCAGTTTTTCCACATCGAAAGGTGAGAAGCGACCTGCTTTAGTAATGACTAAAACCTGAACCGGAGTTACATCGGGCAGCGAGTTGATCGGTAATTGAATAAGCGCAAAATAGCCCGCAACTGCCATGAGCAAAACCAGTGAAAGTGCAACAAACTTTTGCCGGACGCTGAACGTAATTATTTGATTGAGCATGATTTCAGGTTTGTTTCAGGTTTATTCTTCAGCAATTTTATCGAAACGCGAAAGGGCTTTCAGACTAAAAATCTGAGTCACTGCCAACTGTTCGTTTTTATCGAGCCCTTTGCGTATGACAGCAAATTTATCGCGAAATTCCTGCACGTCTACTTTCCGTTTTTCATAAGTGGTTTCACTGATCTTCACAAAAACAATCGGATCGTTTCCTTCGTATGTCAAGGCTTCCATCGGAATGGTAACCACTTCAGTCCGCGAAAGTGTTACGATAGAAAGATGAAGATTCTCCCCTGGTTTTGGCCAGCTTTCGTTGGTCTCCAAAAGAACATTGATGACCACCGAGCGGTTATTTTCATCCAGTCCGGGATTGATCGAAGTAACAACCGCTTTCATTTCGAAAACATCATTCTGTCTGCGCGAAATTCTGACAGAGTCGCCGGGACTGATGAACCGGGCATCTTCAGGAGAAACATAGCCACGCACCAACACGTGACTGATGTCGAGCACACGGGCGAGCATTTGCAAGGCATTGACCGATTGCCCCAGTTCAACCGAGCGCTGATCAAGGACTCCGCTGATGGGCGAATGAATCTTCAGAGTTGGATCGATGCTTTCGGCAGTTTTAAAGGCATTGATTTCCTTGTCAGGAACGCCAATGGCTTTGAGTTTCGAAACAGCAGCGATCACAGATGTTTTGGCACGCTGAAAATCGGATTTGGCCCGGTCAAGTTCACTTTTCGAGCTGATCGTTTGTTCAACCAGCTGTTCCATCCGCTGCAGACGCGAGGTTTGAAAGGTTTCTTCGGAAACGGCTTGCAGGTACTCCGAGACCATGTTGCCAAATTCTAGACTCTCGATACTAAAAATCTCCTGTCCCATTCTCACTTGTTGCCCTTCCTGAACCGAGATCTTGCTGATTCGCCCGTCAATTGGGGTACTGATAATGCTAATGTGATTAGGTGCCGGAAATACCACTCCCGGAACCGTAATGCTGTATTTTTGCAAACTGTTTGTCACCGGAATCGATTGAATTTTCAGTTCTGTCCATTCTTTTTCAGAAAGTTTGACCAAATTTTCAGGTTTAATTCCTGAAACGGATGGCGGAGAATCTGTTTCAGATGATTCCTTTTGAGCAGTTTCGGTTTTATTCCCACATGATGAAATAATCACAGTCAGGCCTAATGATAGGCTGAACAGGAAGATTTTGGTTTGGAGTTGAATTGATTTCATGAATATATTTTTTCTGAATGGGTTACAAATTAATAAACAAGCTCCAGATTGAGGAACCGTTCGAGTTCAACCAACTGGATATAAAAATCGCGCAGAGCCGTCAGATAACGTTGCTGACTGTTGAGATAAATTTGCTGAGCATTGATCAAGTTTAGCAAGTCAACTTCGCCCAGTCGGTATGCGCTCAGGGTAAGCGATTGTAATTTTTCAGCTTTGCTTCGGATTGTTTCATCGTAGCGTTTGATGGTTGAACGGCTTACCTCGTAACTGTGCCAGGCATGTTCGATTTGTTCTTTAACACCCGATCTGATTTCCTTTTGCTTCCACTGAATTTCTTCCTGATGAGCCAGATTCATCCTGATTTTACCCTTTTGTTCCAACGGATACCAGATCGGAAAACTTAGTCCGACCTCAAACCCATTGAAATTATATCCCGTTCCGTAATCCTGTTTGTATAAATTGAAGCGGATATCAGGCAGAATATTGCTTTTGGCTTCTTTCAGGAAATAACCCGAAGCTTCCAGTTCTTTCACCGACGATTGGTAGGATGGCTGCTCTGTTAGTACCGCCAATGCAGTAATCTGCGATATTTCAACATCCTTGCTTTGCAGCGTGTCCATAAATTCGATGGTGTATTTTTGATTCTCCGGAGGCAATCCCATCAGGGAAAAAAGTGAATACCGGGCCTGATGAAGTTGACTTCGGGCATTGTCGATGTCGTTATTGGATTCAGCTACCTGCAATTCGGCCTTGGTCAGGTCCATGCCATTGCCCATACCGGTTTCGAACTGCGAATAAACCGCATTGTACAATTCGGTGGCAAGCTTCAGTTGTTGTTCGCGAAGTTTATGTAGATGCAATGCGTAAATGACTTCAATGTAGCGAGATTTTACGCCAGTTTTAACTTTCCTTTCCTCTTCCTGAATACTGAATTCCAACGCTTTTTCTTCCTCCCTAAGAGCTTTCAACCGATAGGATGTGGTCAACGGGAAGTCGACCGATTGAGAAACTTCGAAGCGTTGTTCCTGAAACGGATTGGCTGCTTTGTTGTCGATGCCTTCTTTCATATAACTGAATTCAGGAGCCGAAACACCAGTTTGTGTCCGCCATTCTTCCTTTTTCTGATTGAGCTGTGAGCGCATTTGGTTTATCCGGGCATTATTCTGAATAGCCTGATCGACCGCAGATTTGATAGTAAGCAATTGTGCTTTGGCAGGAAAAAAACATCCCAGAAGAACAGTCCAAAGCATCAGTTTTGGTATGTTGCCCATGATTTTTGGTTTCTTTAATTTGACCCTCAAAAGTTAATGAAAAATATTCTGATAAGCCAATGTGAAATCCAAAAACATCTGAGTGTCCAAAAAGATTTTTTCAAAAGCAAATCAGAGTTCGATTTAAGCTAATTTTAAAATGAACAGAAAATGAATATCCATTTAGCCGGGTAACGTTAAAAAATTGAGGATTTTTTGCGGTACAAAACGGGCTCAGGCGTTCTTCCGCCAAAACACCTATCTTTGCGCCTTCAAAAAAAATAGGATAGAATGATTTCAGTTGACGGTATTACGGTTGAGTTTGGCGGATCGGCGCTTTTCTCCGACATCTCTTTTGTGATTAACGAAAAGGACCGCATTGCACTAATGGGGAAAAACGGAGCAGGAAAATCAACCCTTTTAAAAGTTATTGCGGGTGAACGTGCAGCCAATAAAGGACGTGTTTCAACTCCGAAAGATGCTGTTATTGCATACCTTCCACAGCATTTGTTAACCGAAGACAATCGCTCTGTTTTTGATGAGGCCTCACAGGCTTTTGCCCGCATTTTTGAAATGGAACGCGAAATTGCAGCTATGAATGAGGAGCTTGCAACCCGCACCGATTACGAATCTGATTATTACTCCAATCTGATTGAGCGGGTTTCGACTTTGAGCGAAAAATACTATTCGATTGAAGAAATCAATTTCGACGCTGAAGTTGAAAAGATTCTGTTCGGACTGGGTTTTATGCGCGAAGATTTTACCCGTCCAACCAGTGAATTCAGCGGAGGATGGCGAATGCGTATTGAACTCGCTAAAATTCTGTTGCAGAAGCCTGACCTGATTTTACTGGACGAGCCTACCAACCACATGGATATTGAGTCGATTCAGTGGCTCGAGGATTTCCTGATCAACAGCGCCAAAGCGGTGATTGTGATTTCGCATGACCGGGCGTTTATCGACAACATCACTACCCGAACCATTGAAGTGACCATGGGTCGCATTTACGACTATAAAGTAAACTACTCGCATTACCTCGAACTGCGCAAAGAACGCCGCGAACAGCAGCAAAAAGCCTTCGACGAGCAGCAGAAAATGATTGCCGAAACCACCGAATTTATCGAGCGTTTTAAAGGAACTTATTCCAAAACGCTTCAGGTTGGATCGCGTATAAAAATGCTCGAAAAGCTTGAAATTGTAGAAATTGACGAAGAAGATACTTCGTCGCTCAGGCTTAAATTTCCACCTTCTCCCCGCTCCGGAAATTACCCGGTAATTTTGGAAGATGTAAGCAAAAGTTACGACGATCATCTGGTGTTTAAAAACGCTTCTCTAACCATTTCACGAGGCGAGAAAGTTGCTTTTGTGGGCAAAAACGGTGAAGGAAAATCAACGCTCGTCAAAGCAATGATGAACGAAATTGATTGTGATGGCAAACTCACTTTGGGACATAATACCATGATTGGCTATTTTGCCCAGAACCAAGCTTCGCTGTTAGATGAAGATCTGACCGTTTTCCAAACCATCGACGATGTGGCAGTTGGCGATATCCGCACCAAAATCAAAGACATTCTGGGCGCATTCATGTTCGGCGGCGACAACATCACCAAAAAGGTAAAAGTGCTTTCTGGAGGAGAACGCACCCGTCTGGCGATGATCAAACTGCTGCTCGAACCGGTGAATCTACTCATTCTCGATGAGCCAACCAATCACCTCGATATGCGCACCAAAGACATCCTGAAAAGTGCCCTGAAAGATTTCGACGGTACATTGATCCTCGTGTCACACGATCGTGATTTCCTCGATGGCCTGGCCGAAAAAGTCTTCGAATTCGGGAACAAGCAAATCAAGGAACATCTCTACGACATCAAAGGATTCCTCCAGAAGAAAAAACTTGATAACCTCAAAGAGATTGAGCGAAAAAATGTGAAGTAGGCTTATCTCAAATTCTTAAACCCTTTTTCGATTTCTGCAGATAATCTCTCAAAGACTACATCAAACTGTGCTTCGCCGTTTACGATTGCCACATCGTGGATTTCTTTATATTTTTCGAGTACCAGAATGGTTTTTTCTTCGTGTTCTTTAAGTCTTCTTACAATTTTTTCGGTGCTCGAATCATAAGGCTTGCACTGGCTGGTTTTGCTGCGTTGGTCGAGCCGTGAAATCAGCTCGAGTGTTCCAACCTGAATTTCAATTATTTTGCGAATGGTCGTATTATGCTTTTTCAATATTCCATCCAGAATGTACGATTGAACCAGAGTTCTTGGAAATCCTTTGAAAATATATCCTTTAACTGTTTTGGAGTTTTTGATTTTCGATAAAATTAAGGGTACTACAATTTCATCGGGAACTAGCTCCCCATTCTCGTACATCTTATTAATTTTTTGGCCCAAAACGGTTCCTGATTCTATTTCTTCTTCCAGCATTCTTCCGGTTGAAATATATTCGAGACCGTATTTTCGGGCAAGTTCCATCCCTTGGGACCCTCTGCCACAACCCGGATAGCCAAAAATAACCACATTCATCAATTTTTTGCTCATTTCCTGATTAATAATATCTTCAATCTGAGCAGTAACTTCCTCTACCGATTTGTGTCCGTCTATGGCAATGTAATTTCCTTTTTCTTTGTAGTAATTCAGTACGGGCAAGGTTTTATCCTCATATTCTCTCAGCCTGTTCCGAATGATATCTTCACTGTCGTCTATTCTGCCTGAAGTTAAACCCCGGTTTAGAAGCCGTGCAACCGACTCGTCTTCAGGAACTTCAATACTTATCAAGCAATTAAGCGAGGTATTTAATTTTATCATTAATCCTTCCAGAATGTATGCCTGAATGGTTGTTCGGGGAAATCCATCGAACAGAAAACCTCCTGCCTGCGAATTTTCCTTGATAGTTTTTTCGAGAATCTGTACAATTATTTCGTCGGAAACCAGATTTCCCGCTGCTATGATACTTTTTGCTTCAAGTCCAAGTTTGGATTCTTCTGCCAACTCTTTACGCAATAAATCTCCTGTTGAGATGTAAAAAAGATCGTATTTTTCAATTAAAAAGGCGGATTGGGTTCCCTTTCCAGCTCCCGGAGGGCCGAATAATGCAATGTTCATCACAGTCGTAAGTTTTATAATTTTCTGGCAAGATATAAAATCTAGGGCAATTCTTAAACAGGATAGATTTTAATTTGGCTGTGAAAATGAAAAAGTTGTCAATAATGAGAATCCTATTAGTAAGATAATCTTCATTTTTTTAGTTTTAAATTTGCACCAACGGTTTGCATCTACCCGAAGGGCGGGACTTTTACCACAAAACTTGGTTTGAAAAACTAAACTTCCATTAACCACAAAACTGTCTTTGGAACACGAAACCCCGCCTTTTGGGTAGGTACTGTTATGCCTTCGTTGTTCTTTTCTGTCGTTGCTCTGCTGTCCATTGTCTGCTGTGTTTGGTGCGTTGGCTTGGTAGCTCTTTTGCATTTTTTAGCGTTGGTTTGTGTGTCGGCAAAAAATGCAAATGCTACCAAATGCGTTGGCTATCCTGTCTTGTTATTT
>Ga0136636_10001020_pt1 | contig 15789 bp, 19 predicted proteins | sample AntDrymUQ8522106_2_FD_104653 | JGI IMG/M metagenome (GOLD analysis project Ga0136636, IMG submission 104653) | Polar desert sand microbial communities from Dry Valleys, Antarctica - metaG UQ852 (21.06) | ecosystem: Environmental > Terrestrial > Soil > Desert | place: Antarctica: Dry Valley... | reverse complement strand
GTCGCAAGTGCACCAGCCCGCACCGCAGCGGCACCTGCTGGCCGACCGACTGGCCTGTCGCTGCCGTTCGCCGGCCAGCCGGTGCAAGGCATCTCCGGCATGGTCGCGATCGGCGATGGCAGCTACTGGGCGTTGGCCGACAATGGATTCGGCAGCAAGCGCAACAGTGCGGATGCGCTGCTGGCGATCCATCGCCTGCGCCCGGATTTCGCGCGCGGCAGCGTTATTCGCCAGCAAACGCTGTGGATTCGCGATCCTCTGCAACGCATCGGTTTTCGCATCACCCATGAGGGAACCGCAGCACGCTACCTGACCGGTGCGGATCTGGACCCCGAGAGCATCCAGATGGTGCCCGACGGATTCTGGATCGGCGACGAGTTCGGGCCATTCCTGGTCAAGCTCGACGTTAATGGCGTGGTGCAGCGGGTGATCGAGGCCAGTCTCGACGGCCGCAAGCTGCGCGGCCCGGATCACCCGCAGCTGCAGCTTGGTGCGACCCCGTCCGAGCGCGTCGAGTTTGCGGTCGCACGCTCGGGCGGATTTGAAAGCCTCGCCATCGACGTGGATGGCCGCTATCTCTACGCATTGCTCGAAAAGCCGCTGCACGGCGCCGATGGCTTGCCGGAGGGCCGCTTCCTGCGCGTGCTCGAGTTCGACCTTCTCGACGAGCGGTGGAGCGGCCGGTCGCTGCGCTATGCACTGGGCAAAGGTGCTACGGCAGTCGGCGACCTGCAAGTGATCGATGCCGCTCGCGCGCTGCTGATCGAGCGCGACGGTGGCGAGGGCGATGCGGGGCTCGCCTGCGGTGAGCAGCGCCAGGAGCCGGACTGCTTTGCCACCCCCGCCGGCCAGCGCCGCATCGTGATGGTCTCGTTCGACCCTCACGCCGCAGACCCGAACCTGCACAAACTCGGCGCGATCGACCTGCTCGATATTGCCGATCCGCTGGCGCGCGCGCGCCAGCATGGCGATCGCGGGCATCCGCGTACGCGACGCTTCGGCATGCCGTTCGCCACCATCGAAAGCGTGCTGCGCATCGCGCCGGATCGCATTCTGGTGGTCAACGACAACAATCTGCCGTTCTCGGCCGGGCGCTTCCTGCACCACGCCGACGATACCGAGTTCGTGTTGTTGCGCGTTCCTGCACTCAAGTAATCATCAGCCTGGCGTTGCAGCGTTCCCCGCGGTGCATTCGCTGATTGACTGCAATCAAGGCGGGGTGGCCGGCAAGTCGCCACGATCCGGGCAGTGCATCGAAGCCCAAGGGGCGACCGGTGGAGATCTCGGAACTGAACGTGCTGCGCTGGCTGCACATCCTGGCCGTCGTGAACTGGCTCGGTCGCGAGTGGGGCGTGTTCCAGACCAGCTACCACGTCGTCAATCGTAGCCTGCCGCTCGATGAACGGCGGCGGCATACGGAAACCGCCTAGCGCATCGACATCCTGGCGCGCAGCGGGATCATCCTGCTGCTGCCACTGGGCATTCGGTATGGGCCACCTGTGGACGGTGCAGCCCTGCGGCGGGGGCTGGCTGGTCGCCAATCGGGTGCTCGGCCTGAGCCGGCTGGCGCTGTGCTGGGCAGCGTTCATGTTCCGCGAAACCGACATCGGCCTGCGGCTGACCCGCATCGACGAGGCAGTGCGCTTGATGTTGATTCCGCTGTTGCTGATCGCCGCGATCAGCTCGCTGTCCGGTTACGGCCCGTTCAAGGGCGACCCGGGCTTGCGCTGGTTCGCGGCAAAGCTGGGCATCTGCGGGCTGCTGCTGATCATCGGCCTGCTGCTGTGCTTGATCATGCGCGAATGGACCATGCTGTTCCGAAAGCTCGCACTCGGCCCTGATGCTGCCGTCGAAGCGCGGCTCGAACACTCGATTCGCTTCGGCCGGCGGCTCGCCTTTGGCTACTGGATCGGGATCGCCAGCGTGGCATTCCTCGGCGCCACCAAGCCGTTCCAGATTTGTTTCGCTGGCAGCCGGCTGTGGGTCGTCGAGGCTCGCAACCAGGCTCTTCAATTCGGCACGACGACCGCCCGCGCCGCAACCGGCTGCCGTTCATCCACCGGCGATTGCCCGTCGCGCGGCAGCGCGCGAGGATGCAGGTCCCGGACCCCAATGCAGATCATCCCATGCACCGCATCGCAGCATTGATTACAGTTCTCGCGCTGTCCGCTGGCGTGTCTGCCCAGGACAAGGTCGGCACCGACCAGTTGGCCCCCGGCTTCCTGACCGAATACTCCGACTACGACAGCAACGGCGACGGCATCGTCACGCTGGCAGAAGTCGAAGCGCTCGTCGACGCGTCGCAGATCCGCCGTACGCGCGCTTGCGATACCAATGCCGACCAGCGGCTTTCGATCAGCGAATTCAATACCTGCAACGGCACAGGCAGCGACCCGGCAGCGGCCGGCGCGCCGCGCTGAACGGCTGAAAGTCATCCTGCCTTCATGCACATGCCAAACGCAGCACCTGCGGTGGCATGATGCAGGCGTGTTCCCACGCTGGAGTACGCATCGATGACCACCGACGAAAGCGCCACGATTCCGCCATCACCACCGCCCGGTCCGGCCGCTGCAATGGCGCCGTCCGACACCATCGGCACGATCGGCGAGAAGGACCGCCAGCTCGCGGTATTGATGCACCTCTCGGCACTGACCGGTTACTTCATCCCGTTCGCCAACCTGATCATTCCGCTGGTGATCTGGCAGGTGAAGAAGGACGACTCGGCAGACATCGATGCGGTCGGCCGCGAGGTGGTGAACTTCAACCTGTCGATGCTGCTGTACGCCTTGGGTGCGATCATCCTGACCGTGATCCTGATCGGCTTCGTGATCGGATTCGCGCTGTGGGTGTTCGGCATCGTGGTCACCATCATCGCCGCGCTGCGCGCCAACGATGGCTTTCGCTATCGCTATCCGCTGACGATCAGGTTCTTTTGATTGCGCCGCAGCGCAGCGCCGCTCAGGCGGCGCTGCGCTGCGGTAGCTTGGGTTTCGCCTTTGGCTTCGGCTTGGGCTTGAGCAGCGTGCCAGTGCAGTTGGGCTTGCCGCAGCGGCAGGCCCAGATGCGCTTGAGTGCCGGCGTGTAACGCTCGTCGAGCACGATGCCGTAGTCGTAGGTGATCTCCTCCCCGGACCGGATCGGGCGCACGGTTTCGATCAACACACGATCCAGCCGACGCTTGCTGTCGTGCTCATGGATCACCGCCTCACAGTTCGGATCGCAGCTGTGGTTGATCCAGCGCGCTGCATTGCCGTCGTGATTGGCGTCGATCACGTAGTCGTCGTTGAGGATGAACAGGAAGGTGTGTCCGGTATCGGTGGTGCCGTCGTAGAGACGATCTGCCTGCAGTTGGGTGATCACCTGTCCGCAATATTCGATCAGGGCCACTCCGGCAGGGATGTCGCGCACAGCGAAAACGCCGTTGCCGTGGATCGGCGAGCGGCGGGTAGCGATTCGTCGGGTCATGGTCGTGGGCGCGGATGGGAAGCGCGCAATTCTGCCGACTAACGCGCGTTTGCGCCACGCTTGCGGATTCGACAGCGTTGCGCTCCCCGCTTAGGCTTAGCCCACTCGGCCGCATTGCGGCCCTTGGCGAACCCGATGCGCTTCGAACACCTGCTGCAAATCAACGATCCGCTGCTGCCGCTGCTCGATCCATTGAGCCGCGAGCAGCTGTGGCGCGGCCTGGCGCGCCGCGTCGACGACCCGAAACCGTTCATGCCCGGCCTCGACGATTGCGTGATCCTCGAGCAGCGCGAGAACTACCGCAAGCGCGAGCTGCACTTCGGCGCGCTGCGCTTGGTCGACCACGTGCACCTGCAGCCGGGTCTGCGCATCCGCTACGACAGCGATCTGGCCGACCGCCATGCCGGCAGCAGCCTGGTGGTCACCATCGAGGAGCCACAGCCGGGTGCGCTGTGGGTACGCTTCGTCTACGAGACGGTACCGGCGGATGCCTCCGACGCCGGCCCGCGCTATGACCATGCACGGCGCTCCGCGTACCGCGAATCGGATATCGACACCATCCGGCGGATCCGCGAATGGGCAGCCGACGGTCAGCTGAACTGAACAGCGGCGCTACTGCGACGGTTCGGGGTCCATTGCCGAGGGAATACTTTCGAGATCGCGCAGATGCTCGGCGATATCCTTGAGCACCGCCTCATCGCCGCAGCGGCGGTCGTAATCGGCCTGCACCAGATCGCGATCGGCCTCGTATTGCGGATTGGCAGCGCGCGCGGTAGCGCGCGTCAACACCGTCAGCTGCTCACGACACTCGTAGGCCAGCGGCGAGGTGGTCAGCCGCTGTCGGCACTGGCTGGCAAGCTGGTTGCGGGCGTCCTGCAAGGCGCGTGCCTGGGTGGCGTCGAGCTCGCCTGAGGCCTCGCGCGGCAGCAGGTCCCATGCCGGACGCGCGAGCTGCGCGCAGTCGCGACGCTGTTCGCGCGCGCCGGGCGCCGGCGCTGGCTGGTTGGGATCTATCGCACGGAGCTCCAACGCCTCGGTATCGCTGCCCTGCGGGCACGGGCGGTCGGTGAAGCTGACTTTGCCGCTGTCGTCGGTACACTTGAAGACGTCTGCATGGGCGGTTTGCGTAGCACCCGCGCCCAGCAGCATGAGGCCAAGGAATATTCGCATGGCGCCAGCCTGACGCAGGTTGCGCGCGCGGGCAAGTCATCCACCGGGACCGGAGCACCGAACCGTGACCAGCATCGCAGCGCTCGCACCGGCTACCGCCGGCCTTCTCGCCGATGCGCTCCTGCTGCTGCACGTGCTGGTGGTGCTCGCCGTGGTCGGTGGCCAGTTGCTGATCATGCTGGGCGCGGCCCGCGGGTGGCGCTGGGTGCGGCATTTTCCGCTGCGTATCGCGCATCTGGTCTGCATGCTGTTCATCGCCGCGCAGAGCTGGCTGGGCGCGCTGTGCCCGTTGACCGTATGGGAGCAGGCGCTACGCACCCAGGCCGGTCAGGCGACCTACAGCGATGGCTTCATCGAACACTGGCTGGGTCGCCTGCTTTACGTCGACGCGCCCTGGTGGGTGTTCGTCGTCGCCTACACCGGGTTCGCAGCGCTGGTGGCGGCGACCTGGTGGCGGGTGCCGCCGCATCGCACGCGATCGGCAAACTAGCAGCTCAAAAGAACCAGTGAAGAAAGCCCGCACCAGACCAGTACCAGGCCATGCCGAGTCCGAACAGGCTGAACACTATCTGGATCGCGCCCTGGATGCCCCGTCGCAACAGCCACACCGCGCCGATCAGCAGCAGAACCAGCAGCGGCAGGCGACGATCGGACAGCAGGCGCTCGATCAGCGGCAGCAGACGGTCGGTGGGAGTGTTCATGGCGGTCCTTGGTGATCGCCGGTTGCGATGGATCGATCCTGTGCGAATGGGAAGCGCCGACCCAGTCACCGTCGTCAAGCGCAGGTAATGACAGGTGTCAACTCCGGGCGAGCCATCCGGCGCGGCACGGCGGTCGGGCCGGACAGATTCGGGTCAGGACAGTCCGGGCCATCACAGATCGGGCTAACATCCCGGCCATGACCGGATTCCGGCTTCTCCCGCGCAGCCTGTTCGCAAAGCTGGGGCTGTACTTCGTCGCGCTCTCGTTGCCCGCCCTGCTGTTGGTGGAGTCGAGCGTGATCTGGTTCGAGTTTCGCGAGTTTTCTGCAAGCGTCGACCGCGGCGCGATGCAGGCTGAGGTCGGCGCGGCCCGGCCGCGCTTTGCGCGAATCGTGCAGCATGAATCCGGCGACCGCGCGCGTCTGGATGATGCCCTCGCCAGCTGGCTGCTGCGCCTGGAACGACCGCGGATCGGGATCGGCGCACAGAACAGCTACGTCCTGCTCGAACTTGCCAGCGAGCCGCTGTCGGCGGCAATCTTTGGCGCCGACGGCACGCTGCTGGCGGCGGCACCCGCCGGGCGCGACACCGCTGGCATGGCGCCGGACCGGGCCATGCTTCAAACGATCCGTGGCGCGGGCGTGCAGCGGATCGCCAGCGCCGACTCGCCCGACTACCTGCGCCGCTACGCCGTCGCACTCGGCGATGGCGCGGCGGCACCACTGCTGGTGCTGGAACTGCGGGTACCCTTGCCGTGGCAGCGGATGAAGCTGGCGCTGTCGTTCGAATGGCCGCTGATGCTGGCCTTCCTGCTGCTGTTCGCCACTGCAGCGGCGCTGTTCATCGGCTGGTACGTCACCCGCCGTCTGCATGCGATCGAACACGCGGTCGCAGGTTGGCGGCGTGGAGATTTCTCGCGCCTGGTGGTCGATTCCTCGGACGACGAACTGGGTCGCCTTGCGCAGCGGCTCAACCGCATGGCGCGCGACCTGCACACCCTGGTCGACACCCGCACCGAACTGGCCGCATTCTCGGAGCGCGCGCGACTCGCGCGCGATTTGCACGACACGGTCAAACAGAAGGCCTTCGCGCTGTCGCTGCAACTGGGCACGCTGCAGGCCCGGATCGACGCTGGCGCTGCGGCCGGCGCTCCGCTGGCGCAAGCGCGACGGCTGGCCGAGGACATCCAGCGCGAACTGGCGCAGATTCTCGATGAACTGCGCCCACCTGAGCGCAGCGGCTTTGCGGCGCGCCTGACCGCCAGGGCGCAGGCCTTTGCACGCGAATCGGGAATCGCGATGCGACTGGCGGTGGAGGATGCCGACCAGGTGCCCGAAGCGCATCAGGAGACCCTCGCCCGCGCGCTCGACGAGGCGCTGGCCAATGCGATGCGCCACAGCGGCGCGCAGACCGTGGTGGTGGCACTGACGCATGACGGCGCGCGGTTCCTGCTCGCGATCCGCGACGACGGCTGCGGAATCGACGGCACCCCGACAGTCGGCAGGGGACTGGTGCACCTGCGCGAACGCGCCCAGGTGTTGCCCGGCGGGCGCTTCGAGTGGTCCAGCCGCGTCGGCAACGGTTTCGAAGCGCGCCTGAGCTGGCGGTCCGACCCGCAGACAGCCCGATGAGCAGCGCTGCGATCCGTGTGCTGGTGGCCGACGACCATGCGATGGTCCGACAGGGGATCCGCGCGTTCCTCGAAACCCAGCGCGATATGCTGGTGGTCGCTGAAGCCGCCGACGGCGATTCGGCGCTCGTGGCCTGCATGGAACACGCACCGCAGGTGCTGCTGCTCGACCTGCTGATGCCGGGCGGCGGCGCTGCGGCGGCTGCGCGCATCCGCGCGCAGTGTCCGCAGGTCCGCATCGTCATCGTCACCTCCAGCGAGGACCGCACCCTGATTGAGCAGGTCATGCAAGCCGGCGCGCTGTCGTATGTGCTCAAGGACCTCGGCCCGGACGCACTGGCACAGGTGGTGCGCAAGGCCGCAATCGGCGAAGCGGTGCTGCATCCACGCGCTGCCGAACGATTGCAGACAACCACGAAACGGCCGGCGAAGCTTGCCATCGATGCGCTCAGCGGGCGCGAACATGAAGTGCTCGCACTGGTCGCTGAGGGCCTGCCGAACCACGCGATCGCCACGCGCCTCGCGATCGGCGAGAAGACCGTCAAGACCCACGTAAGCAACGTGCTGGCGAAGCTCGGCTGCGTCGATCGCACCCAGGCTGCGGTATTCGCGTGGCGGCAGGGCATCGCCCGCTGATGGGTATCGGTGCGAGCATCGATGCAGCTCTCGCGCCCGGCGTGCGGCGGCGCGAGCTGTGGGCGTGGGCGATGTACGACTTCGCCAACTCCGGCTACACCACGGTGATCATCACCGCGGTATTCAACGCCTACTTCGTAAGCACCATCGCCGCTGGGGCCGATTGGGCGACCTTCGCCTGGACTGCGTCGCTGGCGCTGTCCTATGCACTGATCGTGCTCACCGCGCCGATCGTGGGCGCACTGGCCGATCTGCGCGCGATCAAGAAGCGATTGCTGCTGTTGACCACCCTCGGATGCGTGGCGGCAACCGCGGCGCTCGCGCTCACCGGTCCCGGCACCCTGGTGCTGGCCATCGTGCTGATCGTGGTGTCGAACTTCTGCTACGGCAGCGGCGAGAACCTGAGCGCTGCATTCCTGCCGGAACTGGCGCAGCCGGAGGCGCTGGGTCGGGTGTCGGGCTGGGGCTGGGCGCTGGGCTATCTGGGTGGGCTGCTGGCACTGGGCCTGTGCGTGGGCTGGGTCGGTTTCGCGCAGGCGCGCGGGCAGACCGCCGCACAGTTCGTGCCGGTCACGATGCTGATTACCGCGGCCCTGTTCGCGCTGGCGGCCCTGCCGACGTTCCTGCTGCTTAGCGAACGTGCGGTGCCGCAGCCACGCAGCAGCGGCCATCTGCTGCGCGGCAGTTTCTCGCGCCTGCGCCATACGCTCGCCCACGCAGCGCAATTCCGCGACTTGCGGCGCCTGCTCGGCTGTATCGTGTGCTACCAGGCCGGGGTGCAGACGGTGATCGCACTGGCCGCAATCTATGCCACCGAGGCACTGGGATTCGGCACCCAGCAGACCCTGATCATGCTGCTGGTCGTCAACGTCACCGCCGCGATCGGCGCACTGTTGTTCGGCCAGGTGCAGGATCGCCTCGGCCATCGGCGCACCCTGACCCTGACCCTGTGGCTGTGGATCGCCACCGTGACGGTGGCCTGGCTGGCGCGCGACGCGGCCACGTTCTGGGTCGCTGCCAACCTCGCCGGTCTCGGCCTCGGTGCAGCGCAGTCGGCGGGCCGCGCGCTGGTCGGCTGGCTGTCGCCGATCGCGCGGCGCGCCGAATTCTTCGGACTCTGGGGTCTCGCGGTGAAACTGGCCTCGATCATCGGCCCGCTGACCTATGGCACCATCACGTGGGTGGCCGCCGGCAACCATCGGATCGCGATGCTGGCGACCGGTGGTTTTTTCGTGATCGGCCTGTGGGTGCTGCGCGGGATCGACGTCGAGCGCGGGCGGGCAGCCGCAGTGCAGGCGGACACCTCGGCTTTACTGCCATGACAGTGTGATCTGGATCCGGGAGAGGGCATGACACCGACCGCAACCGAAACGCAGTTCCTGCTCATCGGCGCCTGGGGCCAGCTGCTGATCGCGCTGGTACTCGCGGCGATGCTGGCCTGGCAGCATCGGCTGCATCCGCGCGCAACCGTGACCCTGTGGTCGTGGAGCTTCATCGCGATGGCAACCTATGTGGTCGGCGCGGCGTGGTCGTTCGGTCTGGCCCAGCACGGTGCCGATATCGATCATCCGTGGCGCCTGTTCGCCACCGTGTTCTCGCTTGCGGCCGCGCATGCGCAACTTGCGCTGCTGATACTGGGCACGCTGTGGCTGGACCGTCGCGAGTTGCCGCCGCGGCGCGTGCTTTCCATCGTCGTCGGTGGCGGCGCGGCGTTGGGTGCGATGCTCGGAGCAAGCTATGTCACCAACCAAGACGCCAGCGCGGCCGCCATGCTGCTGCGTCTGGGCGTGCTGTACCTGACGGTGGCGCTGACCTATCTGCTGTGCGGTCTGTACATCCTGCTGCGGCGTGAACGCAGCAGGCGACGCAGCCAACGCGCGGTCGGTCTGGGACTGGCGACCTTTGGTCTGGTCAAGCTCGCGCTGGTCGCGCAGATCGTGTGGGGCTCGCCCGGCACCGACGCCGCCCCGGCGGCCGGGCTGGTGGTGATGGTCGAACTGCTCGGCTATTCAGCGGTCGGCATCGGCATCGCGATGTGGCTGCTCGGCGACGAGCGGCGCCGCGCGACCGCAGCCCAGGCGCACGTGAGCACCCTGCTGCGTTTCGATCCGATCACGGGCTTGCGCAATCGCGCCGGCATTTCCGAACTCTGGCCGACGCTGCAGGGCGATGATGCGGTGATCCTGGTGCTGGCCGTGCAGGGCTTCGAACGCGCCTCGTCGCGGCTCGGAGCGCGCTCCGATCGCCTGCTGCGCGCAGTCGCGAAACGCCTCGATCAGATCCATGGCGACCAGCGCACCGCGCAGATCGAGCGCGGACGTTTTGCGATCCTGATCGGCGGCGGCGCCGAGACGGCACGCAGCGAAGCCGCAGCGCTGCTGCAGACGCTCGAAGGCCTGCTCGACAGCGAGGCGCCGGCCGAGGACCTGCTGCCGGTCTTCGGGCTCGCGGCACGCCGCGCCGATGAGGACCTCGCCGAGCAGATCGCGCGCGCGAGTGCTGCCTGCGAGGACGGCCGCCGGCTCGGCGGTTCACGCTGGGTGGAAGCCGAAGCGACCCTGCCCGGCGCACCCGATCCGCTGGTGCGTCTGCGCGCGCTGCGCGATGCCTTCGATCGCGCCGAGTTCGTGCTGCACTTCCAGCCGCAGTACGCGAACGGCAATACCCTGCACGGCTTCGAGGCCCTGGTGCGCTGGCAGCACCCGGAAGCGGGCCTGCTGCTGCCAGGTCGCTTCGCTGGCGCGATCGAGCGCGTGGGGCTGTCGCGCCGGCTCGATCGCCATGTGCTGGAACTGGCCTGCCGGCAGCTGCGCCAATGGCTCGACGCCGGTCTGAACGTGCCGCGGGTGGCAATCAATCTTGGCGCCGAGAGCCTTGCAGACCAGGACCTGCCGGAGATCCTCGGCGATAGTCTTGCCCGTCATCGGCTGTCGGCCGCGCAACTGGGTATCGAGCTGACCGAGTCCGCCGCGCTGGACGACGTTGCACGCTGCGCGCGGGTGCTCGGCCGCCTGCGCGCGTTCGGCTTCGGCGTCGCGCTCGACGACTTCGGCACCGGCTTTTCCTCGCTGGCCCACCTGCGCGACCTGCCGGTGGATACGATCAAGATCGACCAGCGCTTCATTCGTGGCGTGATCAACGAACCGCGCGATGCCGCGCTGGTGCGCGGCCTCACGCGGCTGGGCCACAGCCTCGGCCTGCTGATCGTGGCCGAGGGCGTGGAAGACGCCGCGCAGGCCGAGTTCGCGCGCAACTGCGGCATCGATGTGCAGCAGGGCTGGCTGTATGCGCGCGCCCTGCCGCCGGCCGAAGCCGCCGCGCTGATGCGGCGACCGCTGATCGCTCTGGCGGCTCAGGCGGCCAGCGGCTCGCCTCGATTGACGTAGTGGTCGGCCATCACTTTGGCCACCGCTGCGGTGAGCTTCTTGCCGGTGGGAATGTGCAGGAACTCGTTCGGACCATGCGCGTTCGATTTCGGGCCCAGCAAGCCGGTGACCAGAAACTGCGCGGCGGGAAAACGCTCCTGCAGCATGCCCATGAACGGGATCGTGCCCCCCTCGCCCATCGATGCCGACTTCGGACCGAAGTAGGTCTTCGACGCGGTATTGATCGAGTCCGACAACCAGTGCTTGAGGCTTGGCGCGGCCCAGCCGGTGGATGATTTCTCAACCTCGAACTCGACGCTTGCGCCATACGGCGGATCGCGCTCGAGCATTTCCTTGAGCGCGTTCGAGGCGCGTATTGGATCGAGTGTTGGCGGAATGCGCACCGACAGCTTTACCGCTGTCTGCGGCCGTAGCACGTTGCCTGCATCCTGCAGGCTCGGCAGACCCTCGGCACCGGTCACCGACAGCGTGGGTCGCCAGGTTCTGTTGAGCACCATCTCGGTCAAGTCGTCGGCCATCGGCCGGGTGCCGCCGGCCCACGGAAACTTGTCAAACACATGCGGGCCGAGCACGCCGGCGACCTCGCGCGCCTGCGCGATGCGCTCGCCGGGAATATCCACATACATGATGTCGGCCAGCAGGCGCCCGGTGAGTGGGTCCTCGATACGGTCTAGCAGCGCGCGCAGGATGCGGAAGCTCGAGGGCACGATGCCGCTGGCATCGCCCGAGTGCACGCCTTCCTCCAGCACCTTGACCCGCAGCGTGCCGCCGGCGATTCCGCGCAACGAGGTGGTCAGCCACAGCTGGTCGTAATTGCCGCAGCCGGAGTCCAGGCACACCACCAGCGAGGGCGTGCCGATACGATCGGCGAGATGGTTGATGTAGAACGGCAGGTCGTAGCTGCCCGATTCCTCGCAGCCTTCGATCAGCACCACGCAGCGCGAGTGATCGATGCCGCGATCGGCGAGCGCCATGATCGCGGTCAGCGAGGCGTAAGTCGCATAGCCATCGTCGGCACCGCCGCGGCCGTACAGCTTGTCGCCGCTGAGCACCGGTTTCCACGGGCCCAGGTCGTTGGCCCAACCGACCATCTCCGGCTGCTTGTCCATGTGGCCGTACAACAGCACGGTGTCGTCGCCCTTGCCGGGAATCTCGATCATCAGCAGCGGCGTGCGGCCCGGCAGCTGGATGCGCTCGACCAGCATGCCGCTGATCGGCTGCGCGCGAACCCAATGCTCGATCAGGTCCAGCGCTTGCTTCATGAAGCCATGCTCGGCCCAGTCGCGATCGAACATCGGCGACTTGTTCGGGATCTTGATGTACTCGATGAGCTCGGGAACGATCTGGCGATCCCACACATCGGAGACGAACTCGTAGAGCTTGTCGCTGTTCATGGCGGCGATCCCGGCGGGCGAAGCTGCAGTTTAGCGCCACTCCGGGCTGTAGGCGATTTCCTACAGCAGCAACCGTCGTGCTCGTACACGCCGGCGCGACGTTTTGCGATCCCGACGCGGCCGCCGGATCGGCAATCTATGTCTGGTCCGGAACGCATCGTCCGGATACGGAAATCCCACCCACACTACGGAGAACTCCACGATGAACACGATCAAGGCATTCCTGGTTTCGATGGTCCTCGCTCTGGCCTGCACCTTCGCCGCCCACGCGGCCGATCCGGCGGTCAACATCAACAGCGCCAACGCCGAGCAGCTGGCTTCGCTCAACGGCATCGGCGACTCCAAGGCCGCGGCGATCGTCGCCTGGCGTCAGGCCAACGGCCCGTTCCGCAGCGTCGAGCAGTTGGCCGAGGTCAAGGGCATTGGCCTGAAGACCGTAGAGAAGAACCGCGAGCGTCTGACCATCGGCGGTGCCAACGCGCCTGCCAAAGCGGTCGCGGCGACCGCGATGACCAAGCCGACCACCACGCCCTGACTTGCAGCGGCTGCATGGGATCGGCGCAAGGACGCGCCGGGTCAAGGACGACATCGCCATGGAAGGCGCCGACCCCCCGGGTTCCGCCCGGGGGGTTGGGATGTTGCCGATCTGCCTGCGGCAGTCGGCGAATCGCCGACCGCCCCGCCCTCGCGAAGCGCGCTGCGGGCCGCGTACACTGTACGAAGGTACCCGCCAGCAGCTTCGAATGATCCTTCCGCGCTATCGAATCGCAGCATCCGGAATTCCCGGCGCCGGATTGGGCCTGTACCTGGAGCAAACCGTCGCGCGTGGCAGCGTGCTGATCGCACCCGATGCGATCCCACGCACCTGGGGCTGGGACGAGATCGCCACGCGGCCCGACGCCGACGCGCTGCTGCCCAGCAGCATCCGCTGGTTCGAAGACCAGTTCACGGTCACCCCCGAGTGGCCGGACGAATGCTACGTCAACCATGCCTTCGCACCGACCGGCATCTGGCATCTCGGATTCGTGTTCGCCGCTGCCGCGCTCGAGCCCGGCACCGAGATCACCGTCGACTATCGCCACCTGCTGGGTGAAGGCCAACAGGAGGTATTTCTCGACGCGCTTACGGCGACGCCGATCATCGGGCTGCCGTGGTCGGAAAGCCTGCGCCTGTCGACCGAGCAACTGCGCGGCGTACTGGCGGCATGAAGCTGACCCACCTGACCCGCGCCGACTATCGCCGCATGCGCTGGCGCAACGATGGCGGATGGACGACCGAGATCGCGCGCCATCCGCGCGGCGCCGACGATGCACCGTTCGACTGGCGGGTGTCGCTCGCGGATGTCGAGCGCGATGGTGAATTCTCGATCTACGACGCCTGCGATCGCAGTCTCGTTCTGCTCGAAGGCGCAGGACTCGAACTGTTCTTCGCGACCAGCAATCCGGTGCTGCTGCACCGGCGCGGTCAGATGCTGGCTTTCCGCGGCGACGAGCACGCGCGCTGCAAGCTGATCGACGGCGCCTCCCGCGACTTCAACGTGTTCACCCGCCGCGCAGCCCTCGGTCACAAGACCTTCTTCCGCCCACTGGTCGGACCGATCGTGCTGTTTCCCGAGCCGAACGCGACATGGATCGTGCATGTGGTCTCCGGTACCGCGCAGCAACAGCACACCGACCCGGGCGCCACCGCACAGGCTGGCGATACGCTGATCCTCGAATCCGAGCCTGGTGCTCGCCAGTGCGTACTCACCGGCGGCGGCGAGCTGGTGCTGGTCAAGATCGAGCCGACCTGAGCGCGCGGCAAGACCGGGAGACTGCGTTGCCCCCGAGCGCTGGACCAGGGATCGCTATTCGCCATAGAAGCGCGCCAGCGCGCGGTCGGCCTCGGCCAGCAGGGCCGCATCGGTTGCGCCTCGGCCCTTGCGCGCCACGTGCGCTAAGTCAAGCAGGAACGCCCGCGTATTGTGGCCGCGCGCCAGCCCCCTTTCATTGCTCATCACCTGGCCCCAGTCGGCTGCGGGAAGCGGCGAGGAAATCGCGTCGAACCAGCGGGTCCAGAATGCCGCATCCAGTACGCCGCGCGCCCAGGTGAAGTAGACCGCACGCACCAGTCGCTCGGGCTCGCCATGGATGTAGTACACCTTGGCAGACGGGGCGATGCGGCTCGCCAGCGCGTTCATCAGCCGCTCGACCGCCGGCGCGTCGACCTGCGGATCGATCGCCAGTTGCAGGATCAGGTCTGCCGCATGCGCCACGCCGTGGCGCCAACCCTCCGTATCCGAATAACCGCGATAATCGCTGATCTCGTTGACGAAGCCGATTGCCGTATCGACCAGTGCAGCGCGCTGCTGTGCCGTCAGCACGGTGTCGATACGGTCCGCGCGCGCCACCTCGGAGAGAACCAGTACGGCGAACGGGCGTCGAAAACCGTACGGATCGCGGGTGTCGCGCAGTTGCGCCAGCAGTCCGTCGTACAGTTGCACCACGGTGTCGGAAGTCAGCGACTTGCCGCGCAGCCATGCGGCAACGGCCTCGACAGCGAGGCCATCGCGCAACGCCGGATCGCGGTCGCCAATGCAACCGAGCAATGCCAGCGCGAGACGATTGCGGGTGTCGTCGTCGCCGATCGCATAACCCTGCAGGCGCAATTGCGCGATCTGGGCTGCAGTCAGCCCTTCTGGCGGACATTGCCCCTGCGCCGGGGACAGGCTGCCCAGCAACAACAGGATCGCGGCAATCGAGATCTTCATCGTCCATCCTCGGTTTGGCGGCCTGCGCATCGTCGCACATGGGCTGCATGGCGGCTGACTGTCATCCGCGATCGATCGCGTTCCCACACTCAATCCCAACGATCGTCGCGCGTCCATACAGCGCCTGCTTCGACCTTGACCGGAAACTTCGCGGTCGCCTCGTAGGCCGGCGCGCACAGCGCCGCGCCGCTGCGCACGTCGAAGCGGGCGCCATGCCGCGGGCATTCGATCTCCGCGCCGTGCAGCGGGCCGCCGGTCAGTTCGCCCCCATCGTGAGTGCACACGTCCTCGATCGCATACAGCGCGCCATCGATGTTGAACACAGCGACCTGCACGCCGTCGACCGCAGCCACCCGGTACTCGCCCGGCAGCAGCTCATGGGTGGCGCATACACGGGTCCACTCGGTCATCGCATATCCTGGGTCGAAACGTGAATCGCCCTACGACGGCGAGACTGGCTTGTGTCGCACACGGTCGGATGCCTGGTCATTGTCCTCAGAGGTCCTTGGCCAGCACGATGAATTCCAGATCGTCTCGACGCGGCAGGCCGAATCGTGCATCACCATAGGGAAAGGGTTTGCGTTCGCCGGTGAGCACATAGCCACGGCGCCGGTACCACGCGATCAACTCCTCGCGCACCCAGATCACCGTCATGCGC
>Ga0136636_10001019_pt1 | contig 15791 bp, 16 predicted proteins | sample AntDrymUQ8522106_2_FD_104653 | JGI IMG/M metagenome (GOLD analysis project Ga0136636, IMG submission 104653) | Polar desert sand microbial communities from Dry Valleys, Antarctica - metaG UQ852 (21.06) | ecosystem: Environmental > Terrestrial > Soil > Desert | place: Antarctica: Dry Valley... | reverse complement strand
GCGGGTGTGAGTAATTTTAAATATCGTTTTCCGAACCAACAACGATTTGAGGATTGGAAAAATTCTGGGGTGATGTTCTCCGAAAATAAAAGAACACACCAAGAAATGCCACATTATTTTCAGTTTTTCGAAGATTTTGAAAAAAACGAAGCCCGATTTGATATTCAACATACGGCTCAACATTTAGAAAAACCTTTTCTCATTATCCAGGGAACAAATGATGAGGCGGTGAAAGACAAGGAAGCTTTTTTGCTACACGAGTGGGCAAAAAATTCTGAATTGGTAGAGCTTAAAGATGCGAATCACGTTTTTGGTGCAAAGGAACCCTGGGAAGAAAAAGAACTTCCGGAAGATTTAAGTACAGCAATCAATACCACGCTTAGTTTTCTAAAAAAATATTTATAGATCCGTTCCATCAATATTATAACTTTTTTGGCAAGGCAACTTTTACGTTTTAGTTAATTTTCATTATTTCCCAAGCTTCTGAAATCTTACTCTGAGCTAATAAAAGTTGCGCTTCCAAATGAATATTTTCCTCTTTCGAAAATGTGCCATTCGGAAGTTCTTCTACATTCGCCAACATTCCCAAATCATTTCCCGTAAAAACGGTGCTGAATTTAATTTCATGTGGCAACAAATCAAAACCAATTCCTTTTGTGACTAAGGGTTTAGGAACTTCAAAAAGATTGTCTGCATTATTTCTGGAATACCAATTTCCACCCAATCGTGCAACCAAGTCTAATTTTTTTTGGTCTAAATTCCCCTCTTCATTTAAATATTCTTCCCGAACATGGATTTTAATGACTTCACAAATCACCAAATTTCCAGCGCCCCCTTCAGTTCCTAAAGCTTTCACTTCCAAAACTTTACATTCTAAATTAACAGGACATTCTTCAATTAATTGAGGTTTTACCAAATCAGCGTTTTTCATCGTTAAACCTGACTTTATAAATTCATTTTCTTCTTTAGAATATTCGGTGGAAGCCAAAGAAATTTGCTGAACGATTTTATAATTTACGATGCCAATCACGACTTCCGGAACTTCCAAAACATTTTGCAAAGTATGTTTCGTGGTATTATCCCGAACTCTTCTCGCGGGAGAAAAAATGATAATAGGCGGATTGGAACTGAACAGATTAAAAAAACTGAAGGGGCTTAAATTTATATTTCCGGCTTTGTCAATCGTAGAAGCCAAGGCGATTGGACGTGGTGCAATGGCAGTCTGCAAAAGCGTCTGCAATTGAAGATTATTTAATTCTTGGGGAGAAATTGTTTTCATATTTTAATTTTTTACCACAAAGTCACAAAGTTTTTTAGATTATTATTGTACTCTACAAAGATCATAGAGATTAATTCTAAATTAATTTTTTGTAGTAATCATTGACAAAAGTTTCCTGACCTTGGTTCATTACATTTTTCACATTAAAATTAATTAGAATGCCTTTTGGTTTTTTCATTAGATTGATATAATTAAGTAATTGAGCGCGGTGAATGTCTTGTAACGAGGAAACTGATTTTATTTCAAGAACAATACACTCCTCAATTAAAAAATCACAGAAGAAATCACAGAACAATTCCTTATCTTTATAAATCAGAGGAATTTTTAATTGAGATTTATAGGCAATCTTTCTTAAAGTAAATTCCTCTTCCAAACATTTATGGTAGACGCTTTCTAAAAGTCCGGGACCAATAATCTTGTGAACTTCAATACATGCACCATTAATTTTATAGGTAAGATCATCAATTTGAGACTGTGTTATCATTATTTGTAATTTAATATTCAATCAAATACTATCACCCAACTTCACGATCTTCTGATCACTGTCAACAGCAGATCATTCTTTGTGACGTTGTGGTTAGATCTACCCAAAATTAGTTTAATCAATTTGCCGGCAATATTTTCCCAGAAACTTCCCCGAAACCAACTCTAATTCCCTCTTTTTCCGCAAAACCGGTCATGATGATCGTATCATGATCTTCAATGAATTTACGTTCTTCGCCGTTTTGCAGCGTCAAAGGTTTTGTTCCTCTCCAGGTTAATTCCAGCATGGAGCCATAAGAATTAGGATTTTGACCAGAGATTGTTCCGGATGCATACAAATCACCCACTTCCACATTGCAACCGTTGATGGTATGATGCGCCAGTTGCTGATTCATATTCCAGTACATAAATTTATAATTACTCTCCGATATAAGATTTTTCTTCCCATTTTCTGGCTGCAGATAAACTTCCAGGTTAATATCAAAGTTTTTGTCGCCTTCAAATTTTAAATAATCCAAAACTTCTGGTTCCTGCTTTGGGGAAGTTGTTCGAAAAGGTTCCAAAGCCTCCAAAGTTATTACCCACGGAGAAACTGAACTCCCGAAATTTTTCCCCAAAAAAGGTCCGAGTGGAACATATTCCCAACTTTGAATATCTCTTGCAGACCAATCATTGAATAAAACCATTCCGAAAATGGCATCTTCTGCCTGACTCGTGGAAATACTTTCTCCCATTTCGGTATGTTGATTCACGATGAAAGCCATTTCTAATTCGAAATCCAGTTGTTTGGACGGACCAAAAATGGGCGCCTCTAAGTCTGCGGGTTTCGTCTGACCTTTTGGACGAATAATATCTGTACCCGAAACCACGATGGAAGAAGCGCGACCATGATAACCTACGGGAAGATGTTTCCAGTTTGGCAACAAAGCATTGTCTTCTCCACGAAACATTTTTCCCACATTCGTGGCGTGTTCAATGCTGCTGTAGAAATCCGTGTAATTGGGAACGTGAACAGGCATCATCATTTTCACCTGATCAACAGGAAAAAAACATTCCGCCAAGGTTTTTTCGTCTTGTGCTAAACTGGAATTTTCCAGTAAAAGTTCTTGAATTTTTAACCGAACAACATTCGTTACGGGTTTTCCTAATTCGATGAATTCATTTAAGGTATAGGCTTCGAAAACATTTTCATTTATTCCGTTCACTTCATCAAAAAATCCATAATCGTACAGCGTTGCTAAATCCAAAACTTGATCGCCGATTCTGGTGCAGCACGCAATATATTCCTGGTTGAAAACCGCTACACCAAAAGGAATGTTATAAATAGAGAAGTCTGAATTACTTTCGTAGTTTACAAATGATTTCATATAATTATTTTTAAAAGAAAAGGTTCAAAGCGTAAAAGTATGCCTTTAAACTTTGAACCTTTTTTATTGTTAATTGCTTTTATTTTTTATTTAGTGCGCTTTCTTGAATCCAGCGTTCTTTCGAATTGATGTCAATAAGATAAAGAATTTTTTTCTGCTTAGTCATCAATAGTGTTTTGGTAATGGGAATAGGAATTCTTTTTCCTTCTAATTTATCGGCACGCAGCGAAATAACATTGTGTTTTGAGCGCAACACATCGCCAGAAAAAACATTAGAAGTGCTTTGACCGGTCTGTTTATCATCAAAAACTTCTACATAAGTCGCGAGATTTCCTTTAAAAATGATGAAACTTCTTTCCGTGTGATCTTCAAAATCTTTGATCAACATGAATTTGGTATTTTCAATAGTAACGTCCTGCAAATTTTGATTGATTCCTTTTTGCTCTTCCAGGCGATCTAATATTGCATTGAGTGTTCCATATTGTGCCTTCGCAAAGAAGACCGTAAGGAAAAGGAAACCTAAAATTATTTTTTTCATATCAATTTTTAAGATCGTTATTTTTTTAGAATTGAAAGTTGAAGTTATTGGTAGAGGGGTTTTAAAGATTTCCTCTTCTTTCCTGCTCTTTTTCTAAGGCTTCAAACAATGCTTTGAAATTTCCGGCTCCGAAACTTTGAGCACCGTGTCTTTCAATGATTTCATAAAAAAGAGTAGGGCGATCTTCCACGGGTTTGGTGAAAATTTGCAGCAAATAACCTTCTTCGTCACAGTCAATTAAAATTCCAAGATCTGATAGTTTTTTAATGTCCTCATCAATTGTTCCTACACGTTGCGGAACCATGTCATAATAAGCATTTGGTGGCGCTGGTAGAAATTCTATACCTCTGGCTTTCAATTCTGTTACGGTTTTAATAATATCTTTTGTTGCAACCGCGATGTGTTGAACGCCTTCACCTTCATAAAAATCCAGATATTCTTCTACTTGCGATTTTCTTTTTCCTTCCGCCGGTTCGTTAATGGGGAATTTTGCAAAACCATTGCCATTACTCATTACTTTAGACATTAAAGCAGAATATTCGGTGTTAATTTGCTTATCATCAAAACTTAAAATATTTACAAATCCCATTACTTTTTCATACCAATCTACAACCGGAATCATTCGGTTCCAATCCACATTTCCTACGCAGTGATCTACATAAAGTAAACCTACATCGGTTGGATTGTACGTACTTTCCCATTTTTGAAACCCAGGCATAAAATCACCACTGTAATTTTTTCTTTCGATAAACATATGGATCGTTTCGCCGTACGTGTAAATTCCAGACATGCGAACTTCACCGTGTTCATCAGTTAAAGTTTGCGGTTCAAGGTAAGGTTTTGCACCTCTTTTGGTTGTTTCCTCAAAGGCGGAATAAGCGTCATCTACCCAAAGTGCCAGAATTTTTACGCCATCGCCATGTTTTTTCTGATGTTCACAAATTGGGGAATCAGAATTTAAGCCGGAAGTAAGAACTAAGCGGATTTTTCCTTGTTGAAGAACGTAAGAAGAGCGATCACGAACTCCAGTTTCCGGACCTGCATAAGCGAGCGACTGAAAGCCGAAAGCGGTCTTGTAAAAATGCGCGGCTTGCTTGGCATTTCCTACATAAAATTCTATATAATCTGTTCCGTTAATGGGTAAAAAATTCTCTGCTTGAGCAATCTTTTCTGCGAAAGTAAGTGTGGACATTTTTCTTATTTTAGGTTAGGGGAAATTACGAAAATTTTAGGTTTTATGAAAATCACTACTTCAATGTAGAAAATGCAGAAGAAATGTTATGCTTTTTTAAGTTATCTTAAGTTTGCGAATTTTGGAGGCAGTCGGTTATCTTTGCAGCTGAGTATTTAGAAAAACGATATTCAGCAAACACAAATGATGAATAACTAAGTCGTTTCTGCGGCTTAGTTTATTTTTAGGATTTTACCATGTTCAGGATTGTAATTTTCCCAAATTTTCCAGTCGCCGTCTCGTTTTTTTAGAAAGTAGAACTGCGTATTAAGATGATTAATGATGTATTTGTTTCGCTCCGCGTCCATAAAAAGTAAATTCCAAAATTCCTGCGTCTTAATGACTTTTAATTCCGGATCATCGCAGATTTTTATGACCTCGAAAATCTCATAATTAGACTGGTTATTTTCTGTAATAAAAACCAAATTATTCTTTCTTTTTTGTTCCATTGAGATCTGGATCCGCTCGTGAAAGGGAGAATCCTGAAAAACAAAAAGTGATATTTTTTCAATGTTAGTGGTTGGTAAGTAGCATAAAGCCTCAAAATGAGTTTTACAATAATTAAGCACTAAATCTTTTTCGAAGAAATTAAGTTTCAATACATTTTGATCCCTTTTTTTTTCTTGATGGATTAAATCATGGATATAATTATTTAGATCAAATTTGCCTAAAAAGACACAAAGTTTGTCTAAGGTCTTTATAAATCGCAGATCGTTATGTGTTTTTACTTGATACTCATTTTCAAAAAAACGCTGCAAAGTGATGGCAGAAATTGTAGCACCTAGGTTCAGTTTTCGGACATTTGTTAAGACGGAGCAATCCGAAAGATAGTTAGAAATAATTTCAGACAAAATAACAAATTGGCTTCTTTTCCACTCGGGAACCTGACCTAAAATAGATAAAGTAACATTTGGATGATTCCTGATGTCATTTTTTATCGCATTGTAAATATTCTCCAAACCGCTGTAATTTTTATTGGGTGAATTACTTTAAAAGTAAGAAATAAAAAAATCTGATTATTTTGACAATAAAAATACAACTAATTCTATAACAAAATAAAATTCCCGGCAAACACCGGGAAATTGAATAATTTTAAGTTAATAGATTGTTTTAAATCTTTCGAAAGTTGCCTGTTCCAGCATTTCCCGGTCATCTGGATGAGAAATATCGATGAGTGCTTTTGCGCGCTGTTTCAAACTTTTTCCATACAAATAGGCGCTACCAAATTCCGTAACAACCCAATGAATATGACCTCTTGTGGTAACAACTCCGGCGCCGGGTTTTAAGAAAGGAACAATTCTCGGCACGCCTTTTTTGGTGCGGGAAGAAATGGCGATAATGGGTTTTCCACCTTCAGAAAGTGCAGCTCCACGCATAAAATCCATTTGTCCCCCAATTCCGCTAAATTGATAAGTTCCGATAGAATCTGCACAAACCTGTCCGGTTAAATCAATTTCAATGGCAGAATTAATGGCGACCATTTTCTTATTTTTCATAATATTGATGGGATAATTTACGTGTTCCACATCCATAAAAGAAAAAGCCGGATTGTCATCAATATAATCGTATAATTTGCGGGTTCCGAACGCAAAACTAGTAATTGTTCGGTTGAGGTGCGTTCCTTTGTATTTATTATTGATGACGTCATTTTTAACCAGATCTACAATTCCGTCGCTGATCATTTCAGTGTGAACTCCAAGATCTTTGTGGTTATGCAGGCATTGTAAAACTGCATCTGGGATTGTTCCAATTCCCATTTGTAACGTGGATTTATCGTCGATCAATTCCGCGACATTTTTACCGATTTTTAATTCTTCTTCACCCACTTTTGCGCCGTAATCTACGGTCAATAATTCTTCTTCATGCCAAACCAACTTGTTAATTCTGGAAATATGGATCATTCCATCACCATGTGTTCTGGGCATTTTTGGATTAACCTGTGCAATAATTAATTTAGCCGTATCAACCGCACTTCTTGCAACATCCACAGAGGTTCCCAGAGTACAATATCCGTGAATATCCGGCGGAGTTACCGTAATCATGGCCACATCTAAAGGCATTACGTTTTTCCGGAAAAGTGTAGGAATTTCACTTAAAAAAACCGGTACAAAATCACCGCGCTCAGAGTTTACGGCTTCCCGAACTGGTGTAGAAACAAAAAGTGAATTGATGTAGAAACTATCTTTATACTGCGGTTTTGCCACTTCCACATTTCCTTGTTGGGTGATAGAAACAAATTCTACATTTCTCAGGCGATCCGCTTGTCTTGCCAATTCGTCAATTAAAAAATTGGGAGTACAGGCACTGCCATGTGAAAAAATTCTGTCCCCACTCTTTATTAAGGAAACCGCCTCTTCGGCACTTACATATTGACTCATATTTAGATAATTTTGATAGGATTAGTTTTAATTTTTATCAAATTTAAGGCTTTAATTTAATATTAAAAATGAGGAAAATCACCTTAATGATTTTTCTCTCATTATTTTGTTTTGATAATGAAAAGATTCAGTATTTATTCCGAATTTTTTGGAAGATATCATTTTTTTATTCCTGAGAACGGTCTTCCAGATGATTGTCCATCGTATCTAGCCAAGAGGTTTTATAGGTTTCATCCTCTACTTTCAGCGCTTCTTCCGTTAGTTGCAAAGGTCTAAATGGATCAACCATGACGGCATATTCTTCTGTGAATTTTTTGCCGATGCTTCTTTCCATTGCTCCAGGATGAGGTCCGTGAACAATTCCACCTGGATGAAGCGTGAAATCCATTAAGTCAATGTGATTGCGGCTCATGAAATCACCTTCTGTATAAAATAAAACTTCGTCGGAATCGATATTTGAATGATTATAAGGTGCCGGAATTGCTAGCGGATGATAATCGTACATTCTTGCCACGAAAGAGCAGATCACAAAATTATGCGCCTCAAAAGTCTGATGAATTGGCGGCGGTAAATGTACTCGACCTGTAATGGGTTCGAAATTTTTGATATTAAATTTAAAAGGATAAAAGAATCCGTCCCAACCAACCACATCAAAAGGATGCGTTGCATAAACAAAATCCCAGATCTGATTTTCCTTTTTTACTTTAATGGTGAAATCGCCTTTTTCATCTTTCGGTTCTTTGAAAGTAGGCGTGATAATGTCTCTTTCACAAAAAGGGGAATGTTCCAACAGTTGCCCAAACTCATTCCTGTAGCGCTTTGGCGTGTAGATCGGAGAATGACTTTCAACAATGAGAAAGACATTATTTTCAGTGTTTACTTCCAGCTGATAAATGGTTCCGCGCGGAATAATTAAATAATCACCCACTACAAATTCCAAATCGCCCACAAATGTTTTTAAAGTTCCGGTACCTTCATGCACGAAGAGCATTTCATCACATTCGGCGTTTTTATAAAAATAATCGGTTGATTTGCGTGGTTTTGCAAGACCCATTTTCAGATCATTATTGACCATCAAAATTTTCCGACTTTCCAAAAAATCATCTTCCGCGGTCACGCTCATTCCTTTGAACATTCTTGGTGTCACGTTTTTTGCAACCGCAATTTTAGGCGTCACATCTTTGGGTTCGCTGATGGATTTGATCTGCGTCGGACGGTGAATATGGTAGAGTAAAGAAGAAATGCCATGAAAACCTTCCGTCCCGAAAAGTTGTTCATAATAGAATTCATCGTTCTCGGATTTGAAAACGGTATGTCTTTTTTGCGGGATTTTTCCTGATTGATGGTATCTCATTACTTTACTTTTAGTTAAGGTAAAAATAACGAAATTTTCAGACTTTAGCACAAATCCTCAAAACGTAAAACTTTGAAGGGAATTATCTACTTAAAACTGAGAATAGGATCGTAGAAATCTTCTTCCATAATTCCGAATTGTTGAGAAAGCAATTGAATTCCTTTTATATCGGTCATTAAATCTTCATTTAAAGTCTGAAGCGGAATTTCTCCCATTTCAGTTTCCAGCAGTAAAATTCCGTTTTTAGGAAATGCTTGAGAAGGCTGAAAAGGTAATTTTCTGAAATAATTTTGAAGAGAATCCAGAAGGTTTTCGAATTTTTCGGGATAAACCAAAACGCCGCCACCTGTTATGTTTTGGGCAATCTCACTTACTTTATCTTCAGAAATCTCAGAAGTCATCAAAACGATGTTCGGTTTAAATTGAGCCGCAATTTCCAGGGATGAACTTTCCAGAAAAATAAAATCTTCACCGGAATTTTTTTGAGACTGATCTTCCAGTAAATAGTCAAAATCTTTATTGTAAAATTCTAAGATATGGAAAACACATTTTGCAACTTCAGTTTGATCGGAGCAAATTAAAACGCGGGTTTTATCTTTAAAAGAAGGAAAAATCTCGGAAAAATCTATCATTTTTGGGACACTCTTATTTGTCTAGGGAAGTATTAACATTGATTTCTATAATTTGTGCAAAAACTGCAGCTACGTTGCTAAACCGCTGTTCGTCTTTTTTCATAATGTAAGAAGCGTCTGTTTTACGGCCAGAATTTGGTCCTTTTTTAACTGCAATACTCGTGGAAATGCGATCATACACTTTTTTGTAATCTTCTTCTATATTGCGAAAATTATTTTGAGAAATTGCAATTTCTATCTTTTTTAAAGACTCCTCGGAAACTGTAAAATCTTTTTTTAGTTTTTTGCCATTTCCTTCGAAGGAATAATGCGCATTATTTCCTCTGATCAGCAGATTTTCATAAATCGGACTAAAACCGCCACTGCGTGCAAAACTATAATCAAAATTGGAATATTTTTTCTGCGTGTTGCAACCTGCTAAAATTAGCACGAACAAAACGTAAATTAGGTTCTTCATTCTTACTGTATTGGTCTTAAAATTTTTAAATTTCTGTCTCTGCTTTTTGGGCTTTTAATTCTTTTTCATATTCATGCAAAACGTTGAAATCTTCCGTCTGTTCTATGGCAAACATGATTTTATTCAAAATCTTTTGTGCATCATCTTTGTCGTAGTCTATATCCAGAGGTTTTTTAAACTCCATGGTTGGTTTTACGCCGGTCACTTTCACTCTTAATCCTTTCTTATCAAAAGCCCGTCGAAATCCATTAATTTTGATGGGAATTACGATCGGTCTTTGATTTTTTACCAAACGTGCAGTTCCTTTTCTGCCTTGTGCAAATGCCGAAGTAGTTCCCTGTGGGAAAGTGATTAACCAACCGTTATCCAAAGCTTTCATAATATTATCAACCTCTTTTAAATCCACCATTCTGTTCACGTCTTGTCCTTCAGCACGCCACGTTCTTTTTACGGTAACTGCTCCAGCTAAAGCGAAAATTTTCGTCATAAATCCTGCTTTCATGGTTTCTTCCGCGGCTACGTAATAGAAGTCGACTTTTGGATTCAGCAAATAAATCGGATTTTTGATGGAGTTGAGGTAGCCGTTATTCACCGCACAAAAAGCGTGGTACATCGCTGCAACATCTGCAAAATAAGTTTGGTGATTGGAAACAAAGAGCACATTGGAATCCGGTAGATCGACCAGGTTTTCTGTACCGCTGATTTTCAGTTTATTGAAGCCATTAAACCTCCGGTAAGAGATCATTCCCAAGACAAATATAATGAGTCTCTTCAGGAAGTATATATTACCGAATGCATCGGTAAAAATGTTTTTCTTCGCCATTATCAATTTTCATAAAGCGCGAATTTACAAATTTTTCAGCAAGTGACTAAATTCGCTTAAAATCATAGAAGTTGCGCCCCAAATGAGGTAATTATTAAAATTAATTACGGGAACTTCTATCCCTCTGGAACTGGGTAAAATTCTTAGTTCTGGCTCGCTGGAAATTTCCAGCAAAGTAGAAATGGGAAATTCTATTAACTCTACCGCTTCGCTTTCCTGCAAGAAAAATTCTGGATTTTTTTTGGTGTAGGAAACAAATGCTTTCACATAAAAATTGCTGGGCGGAATATACATGGGAGACATTTCCCGGATAATTCTGATATAATAAGGATCAATGCCCATTTCTTCCGATGTTTCGCGTTTTGCGGTATCCTGAAAAGAAAAATCGCTTTCTTCTTTTTTTCCACCGGGAAAAGAAATTTGTCCGCTGTGTCGGTCGCGTTCATTCGTACTTCTTACTATTAAAGGGAAATACCATTCGTTATTTTTTAAATAAAGTAAAATATTGACGGCGGCGAATTTCGGACTTTTCGTTAAAATTTCCTCGTAGGTTAAAAGAGTGCGATAAGGCGGGGAATAAATTTCGTGGGCAGCTTCGCCCTGAAGTTTTGCCTGCTGAATTTTTGTGACTAAATCTCTGCCAAAGGTTTTCATTAGACAAATCTAAGCAATTGGGTTTTGAAATAGTTTTAAAGGAAAGTTAAATTTTCGAGAATACATTTTCAATTAAAAACAAAAAAACTCCCGATTAATCAGGAGTTTGTTAATTGTTAAATTTTTGGAAACTTAGTTGGAATAACTCATCAATTCTTCTTTTTTGGAATTGATCAGTTTATATTCCAGATATTTAAAGGAGTCGCGTGGAATTATGGTAACCCATTTTTTATATTTCAGAAGCCATTTCATTTGGATGCTTAATAAACCTTTGGTAAGATAAGCTTCTACAAACGGATGTACATGCAGGAAAATTTTTCCTTTTTCTTTCTGAATAATATTTCGGATCACTTCTTCCATTCTTTCTACCACTACAATTGGTGCTAGAATTTCTCCATCAATATTTGGATTGTCTTCTTTCGTTTCTATTTGTTTTTCGGGACGCGTTCTTTGTCGCGTAATTTGGATAAGCCCGAATTTACTCGGTGGTAAAATTTTGTGTCGCGCTTTATCACGACTCATTTCCTCTTTCAAGTGTTCGTATAAATCCCTACGATGATCGGCATTGGTCATGTCGATAAAATCTACTACAATAATTCCACCCATATCACGTAATCTTAATTGGCGGGCTATTTCTGTAGCCGCCATTTTATTTACGTTCAGAGCGTGTTCATTTTTTGCAGCAATTCCAGAAGAGATATTATTGCCAGAATTCACATCAATTACATGCAGCGCTTCTGTGTGTTCGATCACCAGATAAGCACCTTTGGAACTTGGGATGTTAACATGTTTTCCGAAGCTTTGTTTGAGCTGTTTTTCGACATTATAATATTCCAAGAGTGGAGTAGGTTTGTCAAAAAACTGTACAATATTTTTTCGTTCGGGTGCAATTACTTCCAGATAGTTTCTCATGTCATCTACCATTTGCTCATCATCACAAATAATAGCCACGAAATCTGCATTGAAATTGTCCCGCAAGATAGAAGATGCTTTATCTTCTTCACTCAAAATTTTGCTTGGAACTTTGTTTTTCTGAATGTTTTTAAAAGTAGTTTCCCATTTCTGAACCAATTGGTTCATGTCATTGTGCAGTTCTGCAACTTTTTTTCCTTCTGCCACCGTGCGGATGATTACACCAAAACCTTCTGGTTTGATACTCTCAATGAGGGTGCGTAAACGTTCTCGTTCTTCTGCATTAAGGATTTTTTTGGAAATAGAAACACTTTTATCAAAAGGGATAAGCACCAGAAATCTGCCGGTTAGAGATATTTGCGTCGAGATTCTTGGACCTTTTGTAGAAATTGGTTCCTTGGTAATCTGCAGAATTACGCTGTCATCTTTCGCCAGAACTTTTTCTATCGTTCCATGCTTGTCGATTTCCTTTTGAATTTCAAAATTTTTCAGGGAAGTGGTTTCCTGTTTCTTAGAAACCGTATCATTTAGAAATTTTTTGTACGTGAGGAATTGTGGACCCAGATCCTGATAATGCAAAAATGCATCTTTATCATAACCAATGCTTACAAAAGCGGCATTAAGATTGGGTGCCAGTTTTTTTACTTTACCGATAAATAAATCACCTACTACAAAATCTCTTTTGTCCTCTTGTTCATGGAGTTCCAAAAGACGACCATCTTCTAGTAGGGCAATTTTGGATTGCTCATCTTCATGTGATATTATCAGTTCTTTCTTCATTTTTTTAATAGGGAATTAAAAAATTTGAGCTTCAAGAGGAATAAAATCCTAGAAATTGCTGCTCAGAAAATTTTAATTTTAATTGTTTTTAAAGGCATTTTTAGAATTTAGAAAAATTGCGCTGTTCCCGATATTTTACTTAAAAACAAAAATATAGCTGGTGAAATTTTATCATATAAAAACACCAACTATACTTGTTATATTGTAAATCGCGAACTGATTATTTTTTCTTGTGTCTGTTCGCTCTTCTTCTTTTCTTTCTTTTGTGGGTCGCTACCTTGTGTCTTTTTCTTTTCTTTCCGCTTGGCATAATTTAAATTTTTTGTTTGTAACTTATATTTCTTGAATTAATTATTTTATTGCTACTTTGGTTTTTACTTTCTCTACAAAAGTTTTAGATGGTTTGAAAGCCGGAATATTGTGGGCTGGAATTTCAATTGCAATATTTTTTGAAATATTTCTTCCCGTCTTAGCTGCTCTTGTCTTGATTATAAATGAACCGAATCCTCTTAAATAAACATTGTCCCCATTATACATTGATGTTCTGATTTCCTGCATAAACGCCTCTACAACTTTCTGAGTTTCATTCTTTTCAGTCCCCAATTTATTTGATATGGTATTCACCAATTCTGCCTTTGTCATTTCCTTTATTTATTTATATTTTTGGTGTGCAAATATAATAACATTTTTTGAAAACTAAAAATCAAAATGCTGATTTTCTTCACGTTGGTGAAAAACTGTTGGCTTGGTACAAAATCCATGGCAGAGATCTGCCTTTTAGAAATACAAATGATCCCTACAAAATTTGGATCTGCGAAATAATTTTTCAGCAAACTCGAATAGAACAGGGGCTGAATCATTATCGTAATTTCATAGCGCGCTTTCCTACCGTAAAAAGTTTAGCGAAGGCCGAAACAGACGAAGTTCTGCTTTATTGGAAAGGTCTTGGCTATTATTCCCGTGCTTTAAATTTACACAAAGCTTCTCTACAGATTATGAATGATTTCAAGGGAAAATTTCCCGCGGATTATGACGATATTCTGAGTCTAAGCGGTGTGGGAAAATATACCGCTGCTGCAATCTCCAGTATTTGCTTCGGACATAAAATTCCCGCTGTAGACGGTAATTTTTATCGGGTTTTGTCCCGCATTTTTGCAGATGATTTCGATATTTCTAACTCAAAAGCGTTTGTTTACTTCTCCGAGTTGGCCTTATTGATGATGCCACAAAAGAAAGCCGGAAATTTTAATGAAGCCATGATGGATCTGGGTTCAGAGATATGCAAACCAAAAAATCCACTTTGTTTAGAATGTCCTTTAATGCAAGATTGCCTCGCTTTTAATACAGGAACGATTCAAAATTTTCCGGTGAAAACGAAAAAAGTGAAGCCAACTGATCTGGAACTGACCTATTATTTTGTCGGTTTCAAAGATCAGTTTTTAATTCGGCAGAGAGATGAAGATTTTATTTGGAAGAAACTCTACGAATTTCCCACCACACTTCCAGAAGATTTGCAGAATTTTATCCTGAGTCAAAAGACAGTTGCGCATAAATTAACCCATAAGAATTTGAAAATTCATCTATATAAGGTGATATTACCAAATCATAGTTTACTGAAAAATTTCGCAAAGAAGGAAGGGTTTTCCATAACTACGAGGGAAGAATCGCATCAAAAATCTTTTCCAAAACCTTTGGAGAATTATTTAGCGCAACTCAACACAGAATTGTTTTAAATATATTGTTTTTTAGAACTTAATTTTCTGCCTTCTCAATATAAAACTAATTCGTATTTTTGCGCAATGTTTAAAAAACTCGTTTTCACTTTCTTAGGATTTTTGGCCATCTCTTGTGCGCAGGAAACGCTTCCAAAACCTTCCGGTGAACTTCGGTTAGAATATCCGCAACCGCGATACCAACAATTTACTTCGCCCTGTAATTTCGGGTTTGAATATTCCGATTTTGCCAAGATTGAGAATGCGAAAAATCCTTGTTGGTACTATATTGACTATCCAAAAATGAAGGCAAAAGTCTTTATCACCTATTTTCCTATTAAAAACGATTTTGATCTTCATGTGAAGGAATCGGAGAAAATGGTTTATGAACACACCATCAAAGCCAGTGCAATTGACACGAAATCATTCAGCTTTCCGGAACGCAAAGTTTTTGGGAATTTCTATGAATTAACGGGTCCGTCTGCGTCTAATTTACAGTTCTTTGTTACGGATTCTACCAAACATTATGTTACCGCAAATTTGTATTTCAATACGCGTCCGAAACCAGATTCTTTGGCGCCGGCAATTGATTATATTAAAAAGGATTTAATGCATCTGGTTGAAACTTTTACATGGAAGTAGATGAAATGCTTTGTAAATCAGCAAAATACGTGGTAAAACTCAATAATAATATTTTAACATTCAAAAAAATTTAATAAATGAAACTTTTAGTTGTCGGTTCAGTCGCTTTTGACGCCATAGAAACTCCTTTCGGAAAAACAGATAAAATTTTAGGCGGTGCAGCAACCTATATCGGAATTGCAGCCTCTATTCTTAAAGTAGAATCTGGAATCGTTTCTGTAGTCGGAAATGATTTTTTACAATCAGATTTAGACATGCTTTCTGGGAGAGGTGTTAATATTGAAGGAATAGAAGTGGTAAAAGACGGAAAAACCTTTTTCTGGAGTGGGAAATACCACAATGATCTTAATTCCCGAGATACTTTGGTAACTGAAGTAAATGTTTTAGAAAATTTCGACCCGAAAATCCCTGCTTCTATGCAAGATGCGGAGATTCTATTGTTAGGAAATCTTCATCCGGGTGTACAACTTTCGGTTTTAGAAAAAATGGAAACCCGCCCAAAATTGGTTATTTTAGATACCATGAATTTTTGGATGGATTCTGCCTTAG
>Ga0136636_10001018_pt1 | contig 15791 bp, 14 predicted proteins | sample AntDrymUQ8522106_2_FD_104653 | JGI IMG/M metagenome (GOLD analysis project Ga0136636, IMG submission 104653) | Polar desert sand microbial communities from Dry Valleys, Antarctica - metaG UQ852 (21.06) | ecosystem: Environmental > Terrestrial > Soil > Desert | place: Antarctica: Dry Valley... | reverse complement strand
GTGTATGGCCCAGGGCAAACCGGCGAAGGTGCGTTACAAATATTTATTAAAAAAGCGCTTAAAAATGAAGATATCAGCATTTATGGTGACGGTACTGCAATTAGAGCTTGGTGTTATGTAGATGATTTTGTTGATTGTTTAATACGTTGTATTGAAGACCCCAAAGCAATTGGAGAAAGTTTTAACTTAGGAAATTCAAGAGCTATTCTAACCACTTTAGGCTTAGCCCAAGCGGTTTGCAGGGTTTTAAAATCAGACTCAAAAATATTATTTAAAGATGCGCTTAGTGCAGATATTGAAATGCGCATACCTAGTGTAAGTAAAACCAAAGAGATTTTGGGCTTTGAAGCAAAGGTAGATTTAGACGAAGGCATTGCATTAACAGCAGAGTATTTTAAAACTATCATGTAAACAATGCTCTATTATCATTAAACAAATTTGGCTTAGGCAGGAATTTATGATTATGGCAAAAGATAAAATGCCTATTTATAAAAAATTAGTTCAAGATTACACACACAATATAAAATAATTCAATTTACTGCTCTCAAAAAAATTAGTATTATGTTTCAAAAGCTGGTTATTATAGGAGGGAGTAGTGCATTTTGGGAAATAACAGAAATAATTAATGATATTAATTCTATCCATAAAAAATACGAAGTTGTTGGCATTTATGACGACAATGAAAGTTTATGGGGAAAGGTGTATAATGGCATAAGTGTGGATGGACCTATTTCTAAGGTAAAGAATTTAGAAAGTAGTATTAAGTTTATTTTTGCTATCGGTTCTTTTAAAACCAGGTTAATTAGAGAACAGATATTGGCAAAATTAAATCTTCCAATAACACGTTTTGAAACATTAATACATCCTACAGTAAAAATATTTTCGACAGCATCTGTAAGCCCCTATGGCTGCATTATACATTATGGGACCGTTATTTTTAATCATACAATAGTGGAGCCTTTTTGTGTGATTGCTGCAAATTGTGTAATTGCGGTAGGCAATTTTATAGGAACGGGTGCTTTATTTGGATCCAGCATAACTACAACTAGCGGTGTAAAAATTGGCTCTTTTAGTTTTATAGGTTCAGGTTCATGTATCGGTGAAAATATTGAAATTGAGCCGGGTGCTTACATTGGCATGGGCTCTTTAGTTTTAAAAAATATAGGAGCAGGACACTTTGTATTGGGAAATCCATTAAGAGTTTTAGATAAAACGGAAGTACCTGCTCAAATAATAACTGAATGGAATATTAATAAACATAAAAAAATATACAATGACTAATATCTTAGAGATTTTATATGAATCAATTGACGAAATCAATTTAGATTTAGAGTCTAACCAACAACTTCAAAAGACAGAAAATGAGGTATTATTTGGTACAGATAGCCCTTTAGATTCTATGGGGCTTGTAAATTTAATCACCGTAATAGAGCAAAAAATTGAAGAGAAAACTGGCGAATTTATTTCGATTGCTGATGAAAGGGCTATGTCTATGGAACAAAATCCTTTTCACACAGTCAGCACATTAAAGGATTACATAGAAACAGTTTTAAATGAACAAAAGAGTTAGATAAATGAATGTAATTTTAATAACTGGAACAAGTAAAGGAATTGGAAGATATTTAGCAGAATATTATCTTTTTAAAAACAATACTGTAATAGGCTGTAGTCGGTCAGAATCGACTATAAAACATGAAAATTACAATCATATCATAGCCGATATCTCTAACGAAAAAGAAATTTTAAATATTTATTTATTTATAAGGAAAAATTTTAAAAAATTAGATGTTCTCATAAACAACGCAGGTATTAACCCGTCTATATTAAGTGCTGCATTATTGCCGGCTTCATTAATAAAAAAAGTGTATGAAGTAAATGTGTTTGCTTCTATGTTATTTTGTAGAGAAGCAGTAAAGATGATGGCGCTTAAAAAAACTGGAAGAATTATTAATATCGGATCGATGGCAACAAAACATGAGGTTAAAGGGGAGTCGTTATACACTTCCACTAAAGCAGCAATGATAGCCTATTCTAAAGTATTAGCTAAAGAGGTATATAAAATGGGTATTACTGTAAATGTTGTAGCACCATCAGTAGTAGAAACAGAATTATCTATGAAAATAAATCAAATAGCATTGCAGGAGGTTTTAAATAGAAATGCAATTTCTCACTATGGTAAAATGGAAGATATTTCAAATGTTATAGATCTATTGATAGAAGAAAAAAGTTCAGCAATAACGGGGCAATTAATATTTTTAGGAGGAGTTTAATTATGGGTATGGAAATATATTGTAAGAGAATTGGAGAGTGGAATGAAAATTCATATTTAATAGTAGAAGATGAAAATGCCCTTTTAATTGACCCAGGAGATTATTTTAATGAGCTAGATGACTTTTTTAATACTTACAATGTTTCTTATCTGGCAATATTAAATACACATGGGCATTTCGATCATATAGGTGCTGTAGAGGAATTTAGAGTCAAATATAAAATCCCTTTTTACCTACATTCAAAAGACAAAAGAATAGTACATCAGGCAAATTTATTTAGAAAACTAGCTGGACTTTCCACCGTTAGATTAACTCCCAAGATAGATTTTTTTTTAGATAGCATTCAAGAAATAGATTTACTGCCATCAAAATTAAAAATCCACTATACTCCAGGACACTCAGAGGGTAGTGTTTGTTTTGAAATTGGTAATAATTTACTTTCAGGGGATTTAATATTCAATGATAGTATAGGACGAAATGATTTGCCGGGAGGAGACTTAAAAAAACTGAAAGAATCAATAAAGTATCTGGTAAAAAATTTTGAGGGATTTAATATTTATCCAGGTCACGGTATTCCATTTGTATTAGATAAAGAAAAAATAAGTACTTTAAACAGCATTTGTAATGAGCATTAAAATTGAACATATCGAATACTATCTTCCTGAAACAATTGTAACCAATGATGAAATTGAGCAAAAACACCCTAAATGGGATTTAAAAAATGTTGCCGAAAAATCTGGAATATATAGTAGGCATATTGCTGAAATTAATGAAACAGCATTTGACTTAGCTTGCAAGGGAATAGAAAAGTTAATTGCTAATCAAAAATTAAAAATAAGTGAAATTGATGGGATTATGTTTTGTACGCAAAGCCCAGATTATATAATGCCGTCGAATGCTTTTTTAATTCACAACCACTTTGAGTTTGAAAATAGAGTTTGGGCGTTTGATTATAATTTAGCATGTTCCGGTTACATTTATGGTTTAGCAATAGCAAGAGGTATGATAAGTACCAACATGGCTAAAAAAATATTACTAATTAATGCCGATACATATTCTAAATATATTAATGTAAATGACAGATCAACCAGTGTTCTTTTTGGAGATGGAGCTGCTATAAGTATAATTAGTACTACATCTGATGATGGAGTTTTAGATATTGCGTTAGCGTCTGCAGGCAAAGAGTTCAATTCTTTTTATATACCTGGTGGTGGTTGTAGAATACCGAAAGACAACAATTCAAAAATAATTGAAACAGACAAAAGCGGCAATGAAAGAACACTTGAAAATATACATATGAATGGTTTTGCTGTTTGGAAGTTTATTTCAAAAATGGTACCTGACCAGATAGAAGACATACTGTTGAAAAATAATTTAAAAATTGATGATATTGATTTATTTGTTTTTCATCAAGCAAGTATGCTCACACTAAACTCTCTAATTAAGGTTTTAAAAATTGATAGGAATAAGGTTTTTTTTAACCTTGAGAAGATTGGGAATACTGTTTCTGCATCTATCCCTATTGCTTACAGAGATGCAGAGTTAGCAAATAAATTAAGAAAGGGTAACACTGTTCTGTTGTCGGGTTTTGGTGTGGGCTTATCTTGGGGAAGTATAATATTAAAATACTAAAACGTATGCAAGAACTATTTTTTTTAAAAATATTCGAAAACAATAATCATTCCGCTGCAATAATTTGGCAAGATAAGACAATAACGTATAATGAATTATTGAATAAGATAAACCAAGCATCAATATTTTTATTAGAAAATAATATTAAAAAGGGTGAAGTAGTTGCCTTACAGGGTGATTTTACTCCTAACACTATTGCCATATTATTTGCACTTGTAATAAACAAAAATATTATTGTACCACTCAATTTTAATTTAAAAGATTCAGAACAAGTTAAATTAGAAATAGGTGAGGTAGAAAAAAATATAACAGTAAATACAGAAACAGACGAATACAAAGTTGTCACCTTAGCCAATGTAGCCAACCATAAATTTTATATTGATTTACAAACCAAAAATGAACCCGGGTTGGTCTTATTTACTTCGGGTACCTCTGGAAATCCAAAAGGAGCTGTTCATAATTTTAGTAAACTATTAGAAAAATTTAAGACTCCAAGAAAATCATTAAGGACAGTAAATTTTCTATTATTCGATCATTGGGGCGGTTTAAATACATTGCTACATACATTATCTAATGGCGGATTAGTATTAGCATTAAAAAATAGAAAGATTGAAGCAGTTTGTGGATTTATTGAACAATATAAAATTGAATTATTACCTGTATCTCCTAGTTTTTTAAATTTATTAATACTTAGCGAAACGTATAAAAAATTCGACTTATCAAGCCTGAAGTTAATTACCTATGGAACTGAACCGATGCCAATTAATACGCTACTAAGGGCAAAAGATATTTTTAAAGATGTTATGTTTCAACAAACCTACGGATTAATTGAATTAGGTGTATTACGTTCAAAATCTAAAGATGACAATTCTTTGTGGGTGAAATTAGGCGGCGATGGGTTTGATTTAAGAGTAGTCGATAATTTGTTAGAAATTAAAGCCGAGTCTGCTATGTTAGGTTATTTAAATGCTCCTAGCCCCTTTACGGAAGATGGTTTTTTTAAAACAGGAGATATGGTAGAGGTAGAAGGCGAGTATTATAAAATATTAGGAAGAAAATCTGAAATAATAAATGTGGGTGGAGATAAAGTTTACCCTCAAGAGGTGGAAAATATTTTATTGGAAATGGAGAATGTTTTAGAAGTAACAGTGTACGGCGAAAAGCATGTTTTGATGGGCAACATTGTCTGTGCAAAAATAGTATTGAAAGAAGAAGAAGATACAAAAGAGTTTACTAGAAAATTGAAAAGTTATTGCAAAGGAAAAATACAATCATTCAAAATACCAGTAAAATTGACTTTTGAAAATGATTCGTTATTTAACGACAGGTACAAAAAGAAAAGAAGTTTTTAATTTTTGAAATTAAAAATTGATTAATAGCATCAGTTAAAGTTTATTAAAATGAAGATTCATTTATATTGCAATACTTTGAATATATCTTATTCTCTTGGGAAAGTTCTTAAAGAATTAGGTTATGACGTAAAATTATTTCTAGATAATACTTCACCACTCATTCAGGATTTCCCTTGGCATATAGATAGGGATATGACTCCGGAAAACTTCCCCAGTTGGATAGTTTACTATAAAATTGCACCTGATTTTATAAAACTCGATAAGGAAACCAAAGCCTTAATTGAAGACTTTTCCAAAGGGGATGTTGCTCTTGTATGGGGATGGGGCCCTATCTTATGCCATTTTGCCAAAATTCCATATTTTTTTTGTAGCCTTGGTGCTGATTTAAATAATATTAAAATATCAGAAAAGATAAAATATATAATTGTCAAAAAACTTTTCGGTAAAAAACAAGTCGTAACGACTCCTTTAAAAATTGAAGTGAAGGCTGGTAGTACATATTCTGGATTGCACAAACTTTTCATTTACATTCTACAACGTAGGTTTTTAAAAGAAGCTTATGCAATTGGCATTGGTATGGGTTATCAAATTAACCCTTATATGAAACGCTTTGGTCTTTTAGATAAGATGGTTAAAATAAGAGGGTTACATGATATGGATTATTACAAAAAATCTGAAGATGATCTTCTCAATAATAAATATTCAAAATACAACTGTATTTTCTTTGCGCCGGCACGACATAGTTGGTCTAATGTATGGGAGGATATAAAAGGAAATGATAAATATATCAGAGCTTTTGCGGCTTTTGTAAAAAAATATAATCCCAACTGCAAGCTGGTAACAATTACCAAGGGTGTAGATGTAGATTTGAGTAAACAGCTTATTGAAGAGCTAGGCATTGGAAATTATGTAGAGTGGCTGCCTGAAATGGATAAAGAGGATATCATAAAATTTTTATCTATCCCTAATTGTGTTATTATTGACCAATTTATGCATGATAAATGGTATTTGCGCTATCCCGAAGACAAAGCAAAAGTTAGAGTTGGTTTTGGTTTTGCTTCAGTGGAAGCTTTAGCATTAGAAAAAGTAATAATTACTGCTTTTGAAGATGAAATGTTTTATGAAAATAATCAACCTCCAATTCTAAAAGCTTTTACCATTGCAGAAATTGAAAATGCTATGGCCACAGCATATAATATGAGTGCCAATGAAAGAGTGGATCTTGGAAAAAAAGCGAGAGAATTCGCAATAAAATATCATGATTGGAAAAACAACATTCACATCTACACTGACGTACTTACAGACCTTTACAATAAAACTAAATTGGCTAAAGCTTAAAAAAGCATTTGTTTTTACTGTCGCATTTGTGGGTTTATTCACTCAAGTTCTGGCACAAAAAACAATTACCATTTATGTAGACAGTGCTTTAGGTAATACTGATAACTGTACAAAACTTTATAATACGTTTACCAATGAACTGCAAATAGTGTTTAGTAAACAATTTGAGTATACAAAAACAAATAAAAAAAATACCAGGGCAGGCAGATATTGCATAGAGTTGAATAAATCTCAATCTGCCCTCTTAAAGCCTCATGGTTACACTATAGTAGGTGATAGTTTAAAAAAAATCATCAAAATCTCATCTCCCACAATAGATGGTATCTATTTCGGTATATATTCATATTTAGAGGAATTAGGTTTTAGATGGTATTTTCCGGATCCTAATAAGTTATGGAATGTATATCCATTAAGAGAAACCAATTTGTTTAAAAATATTACAAAAAAAGGAACTCCTAAATGGGCAAATAGAACAATTGCACAAGGGCTGTTATCTCCCTATGCATGGGTTGATAAAGATAACAGCAGAACAAAGGTTTATAATGATTGGAATAATTGGATATATAAACTGGGAAATAGCAAAACCCTGAACACAGTTTATGAAAATGGGACAGTAAATTTTTTAATAAAATTTAAAACGGAAATACATAAGCATCCAAGTTGGTTGGCATTAATTGATAACAAAAGGGCACTTTACAATATTGATGTAAAATTGTGTTTTTCCAATGACACAGTTTTAAATGAATTTATAAAATACAAATTAGCGGTTGCTAAGGAACTCTCTATCTCAAATCTTAAAGAAAATTTTTGTATAAGTGTAGATCCGTCTGATGGATATGGTTTTTGTGAATGCAGCAAGTGCAAAAAAATTGGAACTATATCAGATTTACAATTTTCCGTTGCCAATTTACTAGGTAATACCCTCAAAAAAAATAACATACACAATGTATTTATAAATATTTTTGCATACAGTGCCTATGTGCAACCTCCAAAATGTAATATAGCAGATAATGTTATAGTAACACTTGTACCATACGGATATACAAATAACAAATATACCGATGAGTTGTTTAGACAAAATCCCATTAATTTAAGAAATAGCTGGTTAAAAAAAGTACGCTCAAAAAAGCAATTGGTTTTGTATGATTATTTTGGGTTAAATGTATGTATGAATATGCCAATTATTGATTATAAAGAAAGATTGGGAATCTTAAAAAAAGATTGGTTTAATTATGACATATTGGGAATTGTTATAGAGACCGATTTTAATATCGGCACAAATGGGTTACCGATATATGTATTTTCAAAACAAATGTGGAATAGCGAAGTTGATGCAGATAGTATAATTGATGAATTTTGCATTAACATGTTTCCAAATACCAAAAGACCCATGAAATCTTTATTTAAAAGATGGTTCAAGGGTGTAAAAAATGAGACGAGTTTAGGAAGCCTTCATACTATTAAAACGGAGCTTCCACTTATTAAACAAAATTTAATAGATGCGAGCATAGATGCGAAAGATCCACTTGAAATAAAAAGATTAAATCAAATAAAAGAATATTTTCATTATTTGATACTTGTCGACAAATATTTAGATGCATTTCTAAAAAATGATCCTGATAGATTGATAAAAAGAAATGAACTATTAGATTTTGCGTGGAGATTGCACTTTCATAATTACTTTACCAATGCCGGGTATTTACAAATACGAATTGCCGAAATTGAAAATACAATTTATAAAGATAATTCTATCGAAAATTTATATGATTTAAATGTTAGTGATATAAGTAAAATCCAAATTTGGAATTCCGTATATAAAGAAAAAGGCAAAACAGTGGCAGATTTGAATCTACTGTTCATTAAAGATTGTCTTTACATTGAACAGCAAAATAACAATAAGAAATATTGAGATTTAATTATAAAATATTAATAAAAGACACTGGCTTTTACGGAATATTATTGTCAATCAACAGATTGCCGGACATAATATTATTGGGGCTTTTTGTTAAATATTTATCCAGAGAAGAATTTGCCATTTACGGATTGTTGTTAATCATTAAAATAATTATAACCTCTATAATTGGGTTAGGCTTAGATGCTGCCCTACCAAGATTTATAGTAGATGCGAAATTTAAAAACAAAACAAAAAGTTTATTGTCAAATATATTTTTTGTAATGTTTGCATGCGCCTTGGTAATATTGCCTCTAAGTATTTTATGTAAAAAAGTTGTTTTTTCTTTATACAATATTTCCGATAAATACTTTTTGCTTTTTAATTATTTAGTTATTTGGGCATTTTTAAGTTGTATTAATAATTTTATTCAAATATGGTTTAGATGGAATAATAAAAAATTAAATCTGCTTTTAGTAGCAGTATTAAATGTTCTTTTCTATATTTTGTTTACCTACCTGTTTTTATATAACTATAATTTTGGTCTATTAGGTGTTTTTTATGCAGCAATTCTCACAGAAAGTTTGGTGCTTTTATTAGGTATTGTGTTTTTAATTAAAAAAATAAGCAGTAGGCTTATAAATTTTAAATTAATTAGAGACCTTGTAAGTTTTAGCTTGCCCTTTATGATAATTATGGTTGTTGGTACATTTTTGCCCTCAATTGACAGGCTTTTTCTTACACACTATATTTCAAAAGATGCATTAAGTACATATATGTTTGCATATAGGATTGCCATAATATATAACTTAATATTATATGCTCTGCAATTTGCTTTTCAGCCAATAGTTTACAACAGTGTAACGGGTATTGAAAAAAATTTAGCAGGTTTAAGCAAGTACCAAACTATATATATCCTAATTATTAGTACAGCTTCGTTATTTTTTATAGCAGTAATTAAAATTCTCATTGTCATTTTTTCCAATAATGATTATCAGCAATCATACAGATATGTACCCTATTTGGTATTTGCCTCAATTATATATTCACTACAATTGTTTGCAAGTTTGGGCGTATTTTATGCAAAAAAATCATTCTTGAGTTTGGTATCAATTATATGTGGACTATTAGTATGTATCTTAATCAATATATTTTTTACTCCTATATTGCTCGAAAAAGGGGCTTATATGGCATTAATCATTGGTAATATAGTTGTCATATCCATACTTTATTTTTTGAGCAAAAAACATATAAACCTTACCCTAAATTATAAAGTAGATATACCGATTTTGTTAGTATGTTTTATTGCTTTAATTCTCATAAGTAATACTTGGATAGGTGTAAACTTATGGTATGATGCAATTGTAAAATGTATCACAATATCTTTTTTAACTTTAGCAAGCCTTTATGTTTGGAACCGCTTTTTTAATTCTTCCAAATACAGTTTTAAAAGAAAGTAATAATAAAAAATATTACTTATTCTTTTTATAAAGAGCCGGAACTACAAAAAGTAACGATATAAAAAAAGGTAATAATGGTACTTTATATCGGGACAATGACCCAAAATTGGCAGTGTTTAATCCTACAAAAAAAGCAAAGATTAATACAAATAAAAAACAGGTTATTAATAACGGGTTTCCGAATATAATTTTAAAAAAGTTAAAAAATCTGGTTATTATAATTGCTCTAAGAAATAGTATGATACAAAAAGCACTTTGAAGAGCATCAAAAATCATTATAAAAGAGGTACTCTCCCACAAATACGGTCTAAAAAGAGTTACATTAATTGTTTTAGGAACAAGTGTCATTAAACCGGCAATTGATGGAGCAATTTCACCAATGCTGAAATCACTGCCGGCATTTACCGAAGCACCATATCGTGCCCAAATTTTTTGTTTCTCTATGGCAGTTTGTACCACCATTTCTACCACATAATCTGATAGCATAGTTGCGTAAATATTAAGTACAATTATTAAAACAATCGACAAGAAAATGATAGCAGAAATCCTGACTGTAGACTTGAGGTTATTTAGTTTCGTTAGAATTAACCCGATTAAAAAAGCACTTACATAACCATATAAAATATAGTCTTTCATTAAGTAGATAAAATAGCCTGATATGGAGATTATAAAGATTCTTCTCAAAAATAATTTCCTATTTTTAAAGACTAAATCGAGGTAGTTCGCTAAAATACCTAAAAATCCTAATGCAATTGAATCTTTAAGCAAACCAGAAGCCCAAATAGCGAGAGATGGTATGCAGAAACAAATTAAGAAAAACATCTTTTGGCTGTTTTCGAAATGCCTGTTCAATAACAGGTATAAATTCCAAAGCCCAATAAAGGTTATGGTAGATATTAAAAGAGTAATGTTAAGGTAAGAATTAAAGGTTAAAAGACTTAATAAGCCTCCAACTTGCAGAACATGATAAGGCGAATCTGCAAAATAAAAAAACATCGGGTGGCAAAGGGATGTAACATTATCTGAATAGTTGCTTCTGTCTACAAAAATCATTTGTAACCCATAAGAAGCTTTGTATTGAAAAACTTTATAAATGTTAGTAACGCCTGTAAAATATTCAAATGTATCTCCGTATTTAAAATAGTATTCACTTAAAATTAAAAAGGTTAAAGAACCGAAAAGTTTTAAAAAAAAACCCTTCAAAAAATACTTTTGATCTGAGGCAGCACTGTTTTTACGGTTATACCTTTTTAGTATTTTATAAATAATAAAGAGATAAATAGGGAAAAGTAAATCTGAAAGTCCTAACAGGCTGTATATTAATTCTGAATATTCAATCATAATAATATTGCAAATTAGTTTTTTTTGGTAAAATATTGGGGTTTACAATAGAGATAGAAAAGTTATACTTAAAAATCTTGATCGCTTAAGAATAACAGCCTTTTTTAGTGTTGTTGTTTTATTGTGGAGTATTAGATCATATATCAGATGAGATTTTATAATGTAAACAATATTTTTTAGAAGAGAGGAAGGGTTACGGGTAAATATTTTTTGCAATTATTTGAAATTAATAGCTTTTTTACTCCCCGTTTAAATTGATAAAAAATAAAAAAATAAATTTCAAAAAATTTTCTTTAGTACAGTGATAAAATTTTTAACCCTATTAATTTGGCATTATTATGATTATATAAGAAGTGGGCCAATTTTAATTCCAAATTACTGGCGTTAAACAAAAAGAAAACAACGGGTAAAATATAAAAAAATTAACCTCGCCATTATAGTATTGAAAGACAATATAACAGACAAAGCCGCGGCAACAGCATTAAAAACATTCTGAGAAAATACTTTTTTAGAACAGGACCTTCGTATTTTTTAGATTTCTCTTTTATAAATAAAAAAAGAATCGTGAAATATATTACTAACAGTAAATAATCTGATAAAGTTATTATCATAAATGCTCAGATGTAATTTTTTGATTAATGCAAATAAGAACACCGAAAATTTAATGGAGATTAATCAATAAGAATTTTTATACTTTGTTATATCTGAAGTGTATGTATTTTTGCCATCGTTAATAAAAAAAACCTTGCTAAAAAACAACAAACTCATCCGCATTACCACCGTTCCTATGGCATTGGCATATCCTTTAAAAGGGCAACCTACTTACATGGAGCAAAACGGACTTAATGTAATAATGATAAGCGCCGACGGAAAAGAATTACCGATGCTTTTAGCAAATGAAACCTGCCCACACTTGGTAGTGCCTATGACAAGGAAGATAACTCCCATGCAGGATCTTAAATGTATTGCGCAATTAATTAGAATTTTTAAGAAAGAAAGGCCTGCTATTGTTCATACGGAAACTCCAAAAGCAGGGTTGCTTGGAATGATAGCAGCCAGATTAGCAGGCGTTAAAATTAGAATTCATACGGTGGCGGGTTTACCGCTGATGGTAGAAAAAGGTGCAAAACTAAAACTGCTGCAGGCTATAGAAAAAATTACCTATGCCGCAGCCACCAATGTTTGGCCAAACAGTAATTCTTTAAAAGAATATATAATTAAGAATAATTTTACTGCTGCTGCAAAATTAACTATTATTGGAAAAGGTTCATCTAATGGAATAAATACAGTTAGGTACAATACTGAAAACCTTGATTCGGATATTATTGCAGATACTAAAAAGTCGGTTTCTTATAGTGTGGAGAATGTGTATCTCCTTTTTATTGGCCGCCTTGTATTGGATAAAGGTATCGTAGAACTGGTCAATGCATTTGTTCAGCTTCAAAAAAATTTTCCTAAACTGCGATTAATATTAGCAGGGCAATATGAACCTGATCTTGATCCACTTCCTTCTGCAATAGAAGATCAGATAAAAAATAACCCTCACATTATTCATATAAACTGGACAGATAAGGTTGAATATTATATGGCTATTGCTAATTATTTTGTGTTTCCATCTTACCGGGAAGGGTTCCCAAACGTGTTATTGGAAGCCGCAGCTATGAAATTACCCATTATATGCAGCAGAATTGCGGGCAATGTAGATATTGTGATTGATAATGAAACCGGTATCATCTTCAATAGTATGGACGAAACAGATCTTAAAATAAAACTTGCTAAAGCCCTAACCAACCAGCATTTAATGAAAGAAATGGCGGAGAAATTATATCATACAGTTACTACAGTTTACAAGCGGGAATTATTTTGGGAAAGTATGAGAGCGGCTTATGAAAAATTGTTAACTAAATAACTAGCACCTACATGATTTTAATAGGATACTCCGGCCATTCATATGTTGTGTACACTATATTAAATGCCACAGGTAAAACAGTGACTGGTTATTGTGACGCAACTGTAAAAGAAAAAAACCCTTTTGCTTTAGAATATCTAGGTACTGAAAATGATGAAAACGCTTTGTCTTTACTTAAAGAAAATCCGTTTTTTATTTCTATAGGGGATAATAAAATCCGAAGAAAAATTCAAGAAACACTTGCACTAAAAAATCTTTATCCCATTAATGCTATTCATCCTTCCGTAATAATAGATTCTTCAGTAACAACCGCGGTGACAGGGGTTATGATTGCCGCAGGAGTAATTATTAATGCTTTGGCAAAAATTCATGAAGGTGCAATTTGCAATACAGGTTGCATAATAGAACACGAATGCGTAGTTGAGAAATTTGTTCATATTGGTCCAGGTGCAATTTTATGTGGAAATGTTAGTGTAGGAGAAAACAGTTTTGTAGGAGCTGGATCTGTAATTAGACAAGGTATTAAAATTGGAAAAAATGTTATCATAGGTGCTGGCTCCGTTGTAGTAAAAGATGTTGCAGACAATATGAAAATTATGGGCTGCCCGGCAAAGTAACCGTTATATTTAGCACATTTGCCAGCAGTAATGATACCCTAAATATAAATGGTAACGTCAATCTTCCATAACTATGCTTAATCACCTGAACTTAGCGTAAAAGCTAAAAATAATACTACAGTTTAACGAGTTGGTTTTTTAAAGGATTAAACATGGTAAGACATTTGTTACATCTATTGTTACAATTAAAACCATCATAATGAACAGCAATACAAACAACGATTCTGCCAAAGATCAAAATAAAGACGCTGCCATAAAGCCTGATCCTAAAACCTTACATACCCCCGATCCGCAAGATGAAATGGAAGGACCAATATCTTCATTAGTACAGGGTGTAAAGGAAGGAATGGAAGACGATGAAACAAAAGAAGAAGCTGATGAAGAAAAAGACAGTAAAATGTAGTTCCTTAATAAATTTTTATTAAAGAAATATACCCTGAATAGGGTATATGGTGTAATGTTTTAATACCTCATATTTACATTTTAAACCAATTTCCTTTTGGGAAGTGATAAAAAATGAACTATGACACAAAACAACTCAATAATACTTACTACATATTACGGTAAAGAGCCGATAGCTTTTGATAAAATATTAAGGATAGAAGCTATAAGCAATTACAGCAAACTGTATTTTACAGATGGGAAAACTTTAGTAGTATCTAAAGTATTACATTGGTTTGAAGGACAATTATTAGGAGCGCAGTTTATAAGGGTTCACCGCAGCCATTTAATTAATACTGAGTATATAAGTGAGTACAACAAAAAAGGAAAGCAGGTTATTACCTTAAAAGACAACAGTTTTTTTACTGTAGCAAGGCGCAAACAAACGGTTGTGAGGCGATTACTCAAAAATACATTGTCGGCTTAAAAATATTTCAGAAGAAGATTAGATGAAATTTTGAAGTATTGCGGGCAATGAAAACTTCTTATTAAGGGTATTTATACTTGCCTTTTTTTATAGGCAAAGATTAATATCATTAGGCTACTTTAATATTTTTTACAGCACAGACACGCTCCTGCTCAATTGTGTAGGGCTGAATAACAATTACCGGGATGAATTTAATAAAATTAGTCTCTTATTCTGCTGAAACTCTAACGGCTCCTTTTCTAGTAAATACGCCATCTTATACAAATAATTGTCGGCTAATAAAAAAAAATCTAAATTTTTGTAAACATTAAAAGTGCCGAAGTAACTCACTCCGGCACAATATACATTTGGCTTTTTATTTACATGAATTACCTTTTTGTCTCTGCAAAATCTCTTTGTAAAACTTCGGTTAAAGCGGTAGGTTTTTTGCCCGTTTATTCCTGCACTGCTGTTGTTACATAGTCAACATAATTGTTTGCGATAAGTGAGTAAACACTAATCATATATGTTGCAATAAAATCCGGCGCACCCGCCTCTTTTAATGCATTTGTATACTCGGCGGCAGATGGATTGGGGTAAACAATTGGTTTGCCCAGAACATTTGTTATTGCTTCGGCTGCATCAAAATAGGACAGCGTCTCAAGACCTGTTAATTCGTATGTTTTTTTCTCATGTCCATTCTCTGTAAGTACATTTAAGCCTACCGCAGCTTACATCCTCCACATCCACAAAAGCCGCTTTACCGTTCCTGCTGCAACGTATGTTATTCCCCTTTGCATGATATTTTCCCACTCATAATTTTTAAAATTCTGTGCAAAAAAAAGATGGCTTTAGAATGGTATAATCAAAATTATCTTTATCCAATTTTGCAATGATGTTCGTATGAAAAGGCAGATCTTTGGGATGTTTTAAACTAAAGCGGCAACGTATACAACACGTATAATTTCTTTGCTTTTTAAAAAGTCAATAAAGGGCGTTAGTAATTCCTCAAGCCTGGTATTTAAAGGAGGACCAAGTAGAAATACTTTTGTAACGCCCTCAGTTGCCGCCTCAAAAGTATTGGCATATTTAAAATTGAAACTGACGAGTTCTACATCTGCACCAAGTTTTTCT
>Ga0136636_10001017_pt1 | contig 15796 bp, 12 predicted proteins | sample AntDrymUQ8522106_2_FD_104653 | JGI IMG/M metagenome (GOLD analysis project Ga0136636, IMG submission 104653) | Polar desert sand microbial communities from Dry Valleys, Antarctica - metaG UQ852 (21.06) | ecosystem: Environmental > Terrestrial > Soil > Desert | place: Antarctica: Dry Valley... | reverse complement strand
GTGGCCTCAATGCCATGAAAGTTAGGGTGGCGCAGCAGCCAGCGTATTGAACCGAACCGCAAAACGGGCCCCCGGCGGTGTTTGACCAGGATGCGCGTCTTCCAAACTCACGCTCGCTTGGTGCTGGTGGGCAATCTCCAGAACAATCGGCAGGCCCAGCCCAGAGCCATCGGCTTCAGTGCCCAACGCCCGGTAAAACGGTTGAAAAATTAGTTCCTTCTCCGACTCAGGCACACCGGGACCGGAGTCTTCCACATGCAACACCAAGGTGCGGCCAAACGGGTCGGTGAGCACCCGCGCGGTGATCACGCCGGGCTTGTCCCGGCTAGACGGGGTGTAGTTAATCGCGTTGTCCACTAAGTTGCGCACCATCTCCTTGATCAGCGTGGCGTTGCCCAGAAGGGTGCAGGCCGGGTTGCCAGCGGGTGTGCCTTCGTAACCCAAATCAATGTGTTTCTCCAGCGCCCGTGGCACGCAGTCGCGCACCACCGAGATACACAACTCTGCCAGATCGCAGGTGGAGCGCGGCATCGCCGAGCCACTGGATTCGGCCCGCGCCAGCGCCAGCAACTGGTTAACGCTGTGGGTGGCGCGAATGCTGGCGCGGCGGATCTGGCGCAGCGACTGTTTTAAGTCTTCGGCGCTGGCACCTTCGCGCCCGGCCAAGTCAGCTTGCATGCGCAAACCGGCCAGCGGGGTTTTGAGCTGGTGGGCGGCGTCGGCGAGGAAGCGCTTTTGTGTGGCAATGGAGTCGCTCAGGCGCAGCAGCAGGTCGTTGACCGACTCCACCAGCGGCGTGACCTCCATCGGGACCGCTTGTGCGTCGATGGGGCTGAGGTCATCGGGTTTGCGCGCGCGAATGCGCTCTTCGAGCTGGTTCAGCGGCTTGATCGCTTGCACCAAGGCCAGCCACACCAGCAAAACGGCCAGCGGCAGAATCACAAACTGCGGCAGCATCACGCCTTTGACGATTTCGGTGGCCAGGATGGAGCGTTTCTCAAGCGTTTCGGCCACTTGCACCAGCGCGGGTTTTACGCCGGGAATCCGCAGATCGACCCAGGTGTAGGCGACCTTCACGTCAAAGCCGTTGACCACGTCATCCCGGATGCGCACCTCATCAAGCGTGATTTTTTCGGTGGCCGGTGGGGCAGGTAAATCCCGTTCACCGCCGAGCAATTCGCCTTGGGGTCCGGTGACTTGGTAGTACACGGTGTCGGAGTCATCAGCACGCAGCAGTTCACGCGCCGGACGTGGCAACACAAACTCAACTCGGTCGTAGCGAATGGTGATGAGCTGGGCCATGGCACGGGCGTTGTACTCCAGCGCTCGGTCAAACGGCTTGCCCGCGATGCCTTGGGCCACCAGCCAGGTCAGCACCAGACTGATGGGCCATAGCAGCAACAGGGGGGTGAGCATCCAGTCCAGAATCTCACCAAACAGCGAGCGCTGCTCGCGGTGAAATATGGTCATTACCAGCCTGGCGTTGGGGCGTTCAGAAACAGGGCGCACGCCAGCGCGATGCGTTCATGTGTGCGGCGCTGGCGGGCCATGGCATCAGGCAGGAATCTTTTCCAAGCAATAGCCCAGACCACGCACGGTGGCAATGCGGATCGGGCCTTTTTCGATTTTTTTGCGCAGGCGATGGATGTAGACCTCGATGGCGTTGTTGCTGACTTCCTCGCCCCATTCGCACAGCCGCTCCACCAGCTGGTCTTTGCTCACCAATCGGCCGCTGCGTTGCAACAGCACCTCCAACAGACCCAGTTCACGCGCTGACAGTTCCACCATCACGCCGTCAATGGTGGCCACCCGGCCCCCTTGGTCGTACACCAGTGGACCGTGCTTGATGGTGCTACTGGCTGCACCCATACCGCGGCGGCTCAGGGCACGCACTCGGGCTTCGAGTTCTTGCAGGCTGAAGGGCTTGGCCATGTAATCATCGGCGCCGAAATCCAGGCCTTTGACGCGCTCCTCCACACTGTCGGCCGCCGTCAGAATCAGTACCGGCAGCGATGAGCCTCGCCCGCGCAAGCGTTTGAGTACCTCCAGGCCATGCATTTTCGGCAAGCCCAGATCCAAGATCAGCAGATCGAATTCGGTGTTGGTCATCAGGGCGGCGTCGGCCTCGGTGCCGCTGGCCACATGGTCAACCGCGGCACCTGAGCTGCGCAGGGTGCGCAGCAATCCATCTGCAAGGACTTGGTCGTCTTCGGCTATCAAAATACGCATGGCTGTCTCCTCGGGGGTGGCCACTGTGGCCGGTTTATATCGGACCTGTATCAGCGCTTTTTGATGCATTTTAGGCCGTATAAACCTCCAGTCCGAGGGCGATCACGGTGGCAATTTCTGCGCCTGTGGCATCACGCAACTCGTCTTCGGCCTGGTGCACCGCATCCTCGTAGGCACCCAGCCAGGCCTGCCCCATTTCGGTAAACACCACCTGGCAGGCGCGCCGGTCATGCGGGTCATCGTGCCGCGCCACCAGGCCCCAGGCGGCACACTGGTCCACCAGTTTCCCCATGGCCTGCTTGCTCACACCCGCGCATTTGGCCAGCTCGGTCAGGCGTGAGCCGTTGCGGGCCAAATGCCGGGTGATGTGAATGTGCGAGGCGGTCAGGCTACCGCGCGCCGCCAGGTTACTCAGTGCCAACGGAACGCTGTCGTTGTGCGCCATCAAGGCCAGCACGCGCGCCTCAAAACGTTGTGAAGCTTGCAGTAGCCAGTGTCCCAGGTGGTTCTGACGCCAGCCGTCGTCGGTGGGTGGAAAAGACATGGTTCAAATAGTAAACCAAATTGACTATAAATTGTCTGGATTAGTTTTAATAGTGCTTGTAAACTACTGTTCAAGCATCCAGCCTGTTGTTAAAAACAGAGGGTGCGTCAGATTGTTGTTTAGCCTAACTTATTGAATTTTCAGGAGATCACCATGGATGCACCCGTCAAAGCCCCCACCCCCGCCAAACCCGTCACGCCTGCCAGCATCGAAAAAGCCAAAGCCTTGCAGGTGGCGCTGGCCCAAATTGAAAAGCAGTTTGGCAAGGGCACCATCATGCGTCTGGGCGAAGGCGAAGTTATTGAAGACATTCAGGTGGTGTCCACCGGCTCACTCGGGCTAGACATTGCCCTGGGCGTCGGTGGCCTGCCACGTGGACGTGTGGTGGAAATCTACGGCCCAGAGTCTTCGGGCAAAACCACCTTGACACTTCAAGTGATTGCCGAAATGCAAAAGACGGGCGGCCAGTGCGCGTTTGTGGACGCCGAGCATGCGCTGGACATTCAGTATGCGCAAAATCTGGGCGTGAATTTGCAGGATTTACTCATCAGCCAGCCAGACACGGGCGAGCAGGCACTGGAGATTGTGGACAGTTTGGTGCGTTCCGGCGCGGTGGATTTGATTGTGGTGGACTCGGTGGCCGCACTCACCCCAAAAGCTGAGCTAGAAGGCGAAATGGGCGACAGCCTGCCCGGCCTGCAAGCCCGGCTGATGAGCCAGGCGCTGCGCAAACTCACGGCGCACATCAAAAAGACCAACTGCATGGTGATCTTCATCAACCAAATCCGCATGAAGATTGGCGTCATGTTCGGCAGCCCCGAGACCACCACCGGTGGCAACGCCCTGAAGTTTTACGCCTCGGTTCGCCTGGACATCCGGCGCACCGGCACCATCAAGAAGGGCGAAGAATCCATTGGCAACGAAACCAAGGTCAAGGTGGTCAAAAACAAGGTGGCACCCCCGTTCAAGACGGCCGAGTTCGACATCATGTTTGGCAAAGGCATCAGCCGCGAGGGCGAGATCATCGACATGGGTGTGAACGCCAACATTCTGGAAAAGTCTGGTGCCTGGTACGCCTACAACGGCGAAAAAATTGGCCAAGGTCGTGACAACGCCCGTGAGTTCCTCAAGGAAAACCCCGAACTCTCGCGTGAGATCGAGAACAAGGTGCGCACCTCGCTGGGCATCCCGCTGCTCGCAGGCGATGAAGCCGCCGAAGTACCGGCGAAAGCGGCAGGCAAAAAAGGCGCTAGCTCAGCGGCGGCCTGACTTTATTGCTATGACGAAGACAGTGTCCGACGGCGTGAACGCACCGCTGGACACGCTGAACAGACCCGACACCATGGCATTGGAACCACCTTCTCTCAAGGCCCGAGCCCTGCGGTTGCTCAGTGCGCGTGAGTATTCGCGATTGGAGTTGGAGCGCAAACTGGCACCTTTTGAGGAAGATGCCAGCGGTTTGGAGCGTGCATTGGACGAGCTTCAGGCCAAGGGCTTCATCAACGAGCAGCGGGTGTTGGAGTCCGTCGTAAACCGGCGCGCCAGCAAACTTGGCGCGGCCCGCATCCAGCGCGAGATGCAAGCCAAAGGCTTGGATGCGCAAGCCGTGGCCGACGCGGTGGCCGACTTGCGTGCCACAGAGCTAAGCCGGGCGCAGGAGGTTTGGCGCAAGAAGTTTGGCGTAGCCGCCGCTGACCCGGCGGCGCGGGCCAAACAGGCGCGGTTTCTGGCTGCGCGGGGTTTTGGTGGCGACGTCATCCGCCGCGTAGTGTCAGGCGCAGACGAACTGCTGCAAGACGCCGACGAGTACTCAACGTGAAATACAGCCATCACTGCGAACGAAGTGAAGCAGTCCATGACTTGGGAAGCCATGGACTACCGCTTCGCTTGCAGTGACAGCAGGGTTTTCATGCTCCGAGGTGGCCTCGTTGCCATGAAAGCGGGTGAGTAAACTGGCCTGTAGCCTATGAAAAACATGGGTTGGCAGCTATGCAAGCTGTCGTGTTGTACTCACACACCCAGCATCAACTTCAGGTTTTGTACCGCCGCACCGCTGGCCCCTTTTCCTAGGTTGTCCAGACGTGCCACCAACACCGCGTGGGCGAACCCATCTTGGGTGCCAGTGTTGCCAAACACCCGCAACTCCATCGCGTTGGTGTCGGCCAAAGCCACCGCGTCGAGCTTGTTGTCTGGCCCGGCCTCAGGCACGCTCACCCATTCGCTGCCCATGTAATGTCTGACCAATGCCGCATGCAGGTCTGCCGCGCTGGGTTGGCCGGGCAGCAAATCCAGGTGCAGGGGGATTTGCACCAGCATGCCTTGGCGGAAGTTGCCCACCGAGGGGATGAACAAGGGGCGGCGGGTCAGGCCGGTGCAGGCCATGATTTCAGGAATGTGTTTGTGTTTCAGGCCCAGTGCGTACAACTCAAACGCGGGTGCAATGCCTTGCTCGTAGGCTTCAATCATGGGGCGCCCGCCGCCCGAGTAGCCGCTCACCGAGGGCAGACACAAAGGAAAATCGCGCGGAATCAGACCCGCGTCCACCAGTGGGCGGATCAGCGCGATGGCGCCTGTGGCGTAGCAGCCGGGGTTGGCCACACGGCGCGCGTTGACGATGGCGTCGCGTTGGCCCGCGGCCAGCTCAGCAAACCCATAAGTCCAACCCGATGCCACGCGGTGCGCGGTTGAGGCGTCAATGATTTTGGGACCATTTTGGCCTGTGGTTCTTTCAAGGTCGTCGATCATCGCAACGGATTCAATAGCGGCATCGTCATGCAGGCACAAGATGACCAAGTCCACCTTGGCCATCAAGGCACGTTTGGCCAGGGCATCTTTGCGCAACTCGGGGGCAATGCTGACCAACTCCACACCAAGCATATTCACCAGCCGCTCGCGAATCTGCAGGCCTGTGGTTCCGGCCTCGCCGTCAATGAAGATTTTTTTCATGTGAATCCTGGGAATATGGGGTCTTGTAAGACTGGGTCAAGTTTGACGCAATACACCATGATACAGTCCCGCCTGCTACCCACTCACTGGTAATTTATGCCCTTTCGGGCGGGTGTCGGCCAGCCCAATAACCCCTCCCATTCCTGAGAGATACCTCATGAAAATACACGAATACCAAGGCAAGGATATCTTGCGTCAAGCAGGCGTGCCTGTTCCACGCGGCATCCCCGCATTCACTGTCCAAGAAGCGGTGGAAGCTGCTCAAAAACTCGGCGGCCCGGTTTGGGTGGTCAAGGCACAAATCCACGCAGGTGGACGCGGCAAAGGCGGTGGCGTGAAACTGGCGCGCTCGATTGAAGACGTGCAGAAAATCGCGGGCGAGATTCTGGGCATGCAACTCGTCACCCACCAAACCGGCCCCGTAGGCCAAAAGGTGCGCCGCCTGCTGATCGAAGACGGTGCCGACATCAAAAAGGAATATTACGTCTCTGCCGTGACCGACCGCGCCAGCCAGCGCGTGGCCATGATCGTCTCCAGCGAAGGTGGCATGGATATTGAAGAAGTCGCGCACAGCACACCCGAGAAAATCGTCACCGAAATCATCGACCCAGCTACGGGTCTGACCGACGTTCAAGCCAAAAAACTGGCCGACGCCATTGGCGTGCCAGCAGGCTCCACCGCGCAAGCGATGGACGTGCTGCAAAAGGTCTACAAGGTGTACATGGACACCGACGCCTCGCTGGTGGAAATCAACCCGCTGATTTTGGAAGGCAATGGCAACATCAAAGCCATTGACGCCAAGTTCAACTTTGACGCCAATGCGTTGTTTCGCCACCCCGAAATCGTCGCTTACCGCGACCTAGACGAAGAAGATCCGGCAGAAATCGAGGCCAGCAAGTTCGATCTGGCCTACATCAGCCTAGACGGCAACATCGGCTGCCTGGTCAACGGCGCCGGTTTGGCCATGGCGACCATGGACACCATCAAGCTGTTTGGCGCAGAGCCAGCCAACTTCCTGGATGTGGGCGGCGGTGCTACCCCCGAGAAGGTCACAGAAGCCTTCAAGATCATGCTCAAGAATGACAAGGTCAAGGCCATTTTGGTCAACATCTTCGGCGGCATCATGAAGTGCGACACCATCGCCACCGGCATCATCTCCGCGTGCAAGGCGGTCAACCTGTCGGTACCTCTGGTGGTTCGCATGAAAGGAACCAACGAAGACATGGGCAAAAAAATGCTGGTCGAGTCAGGTTTGCCCATCATCAGTGCTGACACCATGGCCGATGCGGCTCAAAAAGTGGTTGCTGCCGTCAAAACCGCCGCTTAAGGAGTAATCATGTCCATTCTCATCAACAAAGACACCAAGGTCATCACCCAAGGCATTACCGGCAAGACAGGCCAGTTCCACACCGAAAAATGCCAAGAGTACGCCAATGGCAAACAGTGCTTTGCCGCCGGAGTGAACCCCAAAAAAGCAGGCGAATCCATTTTCGGTATTCCAATTTATGCCTCCGTCAAGGAAGCTGCAGCGCAGACAGGTTCTACGGTTTCGGTGATATATGTGCCACCTGCTGGCGCAGCTGCGGCCATCTGGGAAGCGGTCGAAGCCGATCTGGACCTGGCCATTTGCATCACCGAAGGCATTCCTGTCAAAGACATGCTCGAAGTGCGCAACAAGATGAAAGCCAAAGAAGCAGCAGGCGGCAAAAAGACCTTGCTGCTGGGCCCCAACTGCCCCGGCCTGATCACGCCTGAAGAAATCAAGATCGGCATCATGCCTGGCCACATCCACCGCAAAGGTCGCATTGGCGTGGTCAGCCGTTCCGGCACCTTGACCTACGAAGCCGTTGCACAGCTCACAGAAATTGGTCTGGGTCAGTCCAGCGCAGTGGGCATTGGTGGCGACCCCATCAACGGTCTCAAGCACATCGACATCATGAAGGCATTCAATGACGATCCCGACACCGACGCGGTGATCATGATTGGTGAAATCGGCGGCCCCGACGAGGCCGAAGCGGCGCGCTGGTGCAAGCTCAACATGAAAAAACCGATCGTGGGCTTCATCGCGGGTGTGACTGCGCCCGCTGGCAAGCGCATGGGCCATGCGGGAGCCTTGATTTCCGGCGGTGCAGATACTGCGGACGCCAAACTCGCCGTGATGGAAGAATGTGGATTCACCATCACCCGCAACCCATCCGAGATGGCACGTCTACTCAAAGCAATGTTGTGAAAAAGTAACATTGATCGCGCACGGCCGATCTGTGCGATGCAGTGTCAAGCCGGGTGTCTTCATGGGTGTCCGGCTTTCATTTTTCAGGCTGAACGCAACTTGATTCGAGGAGGGTGGACCAGGATGGCGCGGCTAGAAAGAAACTCAGCAGCCGGGATGTTTGTCATTCTTTGGTTGCGGCTTGTTGTTGCTTCGCGTTACATTTTGGGGGTATTTACCAACAGAGTGAGCCACTTTGGCGCAGTTATGTGACTGCGTCATGCCCCGGCAAAAATTGACCCCGTGAAAACCCGAATGACGTGGGTGATGATCTAGTAGGTGCCTTGTATGGGGTTGACAACTTGAGCCATGACAATCTTATGATGCAGTACAGCTATTACGCCTTGTCCGATCCCGGACAGGTCAGAGCCAACAACGAGGATGCCTTTGTTTTTGATGACACGCTAGGCCTTGCTCTGCTGGCGGACGGCATGGGTGGCTACAACGCTGGGGAAGTCGCCAGTAACATGGCAACGACCTTGATCAAAACCGCGCTTTCGCCGCGTCTGGCCTTGAACGGCAAGGCGCTGGCGCCCGCTCAGATTGCCCAAGCAATATCCGCCAGTGTGGAAGCCGTCAACCGACAAATTCTGGATGAATCCATCTCCAACGCCGACTACGCGGGTATGGGAACAACGGTAGTGGCAGGCGTGTTTCAAGGTGCCAAATTGGTGTTGGGCCATGTCGGAGATTCTCGTTGCTATAGACTGCGCGGGTCGTCCCTGAAGCAGATCACCAAAGACCATTCCATGCTGCAAGAGCAGGTGGACGCCGGTTTTCTGACACGTGAGCAGGCGGCAGTCGCACCGGGGAAAAATCTATTGACCCGTGCGTTGGGCGTGGAAGAAGTGGTCAAAGTGGACGTTCATGTACATGTTGTCCAGGAAGGTGACCTTTTTCTGATGTGTTCTGATGGCTTGTCTGACATGATCGATGACAGCGCCATTTCAGTGGTGCTCAACGGCGGTAAGCCGCTGGCGGACATGGCAGAAGAATTGGTGAAGCAAGCGAACGCCAATGGAGGCAGAGATAATGTGACGGTGCTGCTGGTGAAGGCCAGCGGTCAGGCAGAGAAAGTGGGCCTGATGTCGCGGCTTTTCGGTAAACAATAAGGGGGGACTGAAAAGTGCAATTCGAAGAAATATACTGTAGTCGCAACTGGAGGTTGTCATGCCTAAGATATCGGTGATGATTGATGGCGTCGTCATCAAAGAAGTGTCGCTCACCAAAGAGCGTACGACGCTTGGGCGTCGGCCGTACAACGACATCGTCATTGACAACCTCACGGTCAGTGGAGAACACGCGGTCCTGATTAAGACCGGCAGCCAGGTTGCAATTGAAGACCTCAACAGCACCAATGGCACCTACATTGGTGGCAAGTCGATCAAGAAGCACGTGTTGCAGCACAACGATGCTTTGGAAGTTGGGAAGTACAAAATCACTTTCGAAGCAGACCCTTCGACCGATGCGTTTGAAAAAACCATGGTTTTCAAACCCAAATCGATTCCCGAGCCGGTCGTCTCTGCACCCATCCCCTTGCATGAGTTGCGGGGGTCGATCAAGGTCCTTTCAGGTTCAGCGGCTGGACGCGAGATGGCGCTGACCAAAGTAGTCACCACCGTCGGCAAACCCGGTGTATCGGTGGCTGCGATCACGCAGCGTCGGCACAGCTTTTTTGTCCACCATGTGGAGGGGGTTGACCGACTGATCCTCAATGGCGCACCCATTGGCGAAGATCCGTCCCTCTTGAAACACGGCGACCAAATCATGCTGGCTGGCACACAGATGCAGTTTTTGCAGGGCTAAACGGCGCCCGTCGTCGGGTTTTTTAACCGGTCGCTGATCGATTGATGGTGACCTTTTGAATCGGCATGGCCTGCGCAGGTTGGGAACGCTGGTCCTGCTGGTGGCCGGTATATTGACGGGTGCTGGCGTATGGCCAATGCGCTGGATATCGGGGCTTGACGATGCCCTGTACGACGCCCGCCTCCGCGCCACCATGCCTTCAACACGGGATGAGCGCATCGTCATTGTCGACATTGACGAACCCAGCTTGACCGAGGTCGGGCGCTGGCCTTGGCCCAGAAGCAAGTTGGCGCAGCTGACCAACATTCTGTTTGAACAGCACAACGTCGCAGTGCTGGGTTTTGATGTGGTGTTTGCCGAGCCCGATGGTGACCCTTCAAAAGACTACATCGCGCAGTTGTTGTCACTGACCCAGCATGACAAAGCGTTGAGCGACCGATTTTTGTCGCTGCGCGAGCAGTTTGACGAAGACGCGGCGTTTGCCCAGGCGCTGCGCGATCGCCCCGTGACATTGGGTTATTACTTTACCAACGAGAACCTGGGTCAACAGACCGGGGTGCTGCCGCTTCCAGCCGTGGAGAAACCGGATGCATCAGGGCAAGCAGAGCCCTTTTTGCAATGGTCTGGCTACGCGGCCAATGTCGCCCCACTGTCGCAGGCCGCGCCACTGGCTGGCTTCATCAACTCGATCACAGATGCCGATGGGGTTGTGCGCTCCTTGCCCTTGATGGTTCAACACCAGGGCCATCTTTACGAAAGCCTGGCGCTCGCGATGTATCGACAGTTGCAGCGGCCACTCGGGCAGGCGTCTGCCCCGCTGCCCGAGTGGCAATTGGGCATGCAAGCGGGCCGGGTTCATGGCCTTCATCTGAAAAATGCCAGCCAGCGCGTCAGCGTCCCTCTGGGTGAGCGTGCCTCGCTGCGTGTGCCCTACCGGGGTTTAGGCGGCGGCGTGGGCGGCTCGTTTGCCTACGTGTCTGCCAGCGATGTGTTGGCGGGTCGTTTGCCTACTGGACAACTCCAAGGCAAGGTTGTTTTGGTGGGCAGTACTGCCCCTGGACTGGCCGACACGCGCGCAAGCCCGGTCAACGCCATTTACCCCGGGGTGGAACTGCATGCCAATGTGTTGTCCGGACTGCTCGACGAGCGGTTTCTGATAGTGCCCACCGACGCACCAGCGTATGCGCTGTTGGTATTGCTGGTCCTCGGTGTGGTGCTGGTGTGGGTGCTGCCTCGGGTGATGGCGATGACCGCGGTAGGCGTCGCTGTGGGCGCCGCCATTGCGGTGGTGGGGTTGAACTTTGGTCTGTACGCCGCATACGGACTTGTTTTACCTTTGGCACTGCACTTGGTGTTTATTTTCAGCACCTTGTTCTTCAACCTGGGCCATGGTTATTTTGTTGAAGGCCGTTCCAAACGCGATCTGGTGCGTTTGTTTGGAACCTATGTTCCGCCCGAGCTGGTGCACCAGATGGCGCAAGACCCAGCCCGCTACAGCATGCAGGCGCGCAATGTGGAGCTGACCGTTCTGTTTTGCGACATGCGCGGATTCAGTGCCCTTTCAGAAACCATGGAGCCACTGGTTTTGCAGCGTTTGCTCAACCAATTGTTCAGTGAGTTGACCCAAGTGATCAGCGACAACCGGGGCACGGTTGACAAATACATGGGCGATTGCGTCATGGCGTTTTGGGGCGCGCCAGTCGCCATGCATGACCACGCGAGCCGCGCCGTACGAACCGCGTTGGCCATGACCAAACGCATCGCACACCTCAACGCCGTGTCTGCGGACGTTGGGGTTGGCATGGGTATCGGCCTGAACACGGGCGCCATGTGTGTGGGTGACATGGGCTCCAATGTTCGCAGAAGCTACACGGTGGTCGGCAACGCGGTGAACTTGGGTTCACGGCTGGAAGGACTTTCAAAAATCTATGGCGTGCCGATCGTGGCGAGTGAAGCCACACGCGTACAGGCGCAAGCCTATGTCTGGCAGGAACTGGATCGGGTGCGTGTCAAGGGCATGGCACACCCGGTAACGATCTATACACCCCTGGCGGAAGTGGGAGACGGGTCTGATCGCTTACACATCGAACTGGGTCTTTGGGCGTTATTTCTGAAAGCCTACCGCGCGCAAATGTGGTCGCAATGTGATATCTTGCTGGCGCAACTTCTGGCCCAGTATCCGCACAAACCGTTGTACGCTCTGTACGCGCAGCGTGTGACGGACGTGCGTGATAAGGACATGCCAGTGAGCTGGGACGGCACAACCAATTTCGAGACCAAGTAACATGAATTCGGGCAACCGACCCCACTCTACCGAGCGCGCAGGAATGACCTTCGAGGCCTTGTTCTACAAGCAGCTGCAGCATGTGACCGCGCGCATTCATGAGACCGAAAATGTCGAGCAGATCATGCTGGAGGCCAGCCAGGACATCTGCAAGTTGTTCAATGCGGACCGGCTGACGTTGTATGTGATGAACTCAGACCAAACGACCATTGTCTCGAAGGTCAAGACCGGACTCAACAGCAGCCGCGACCTGAAGTTACCCATCACGCCGCAAAGCATTGCCGGCTATGTGGCCTTCAGCCGCATGCTGGTGAATTTGCCCGATGTATATGACGACGAGGCGCTCAAACGGATTCACCCGGCGCTGACCTTCCTGAAAGAAGTCGACCGGCGTTCCGGTTACCGAACCCGCCAGATGTTGGTGGCGCCGATTCTGGAAGGTGACACCTTGCACGGCGTGCTACAGGTCATCAACAACAAAAGCGACCAGACTTTTGGTGAACTGGAGGTGGAAGGCATCTCCCAGTTGAGCAAAACCTTGGCCACGGCCATTCGCCATCGCATGCAACAGGCCGCTGAGACCTTGCGCCGCATGGTGACCAAGTACGATGGTTTGGTCTCCGAAGGGGTGATGTCGGCGATGGAACTGCAGCAATGCTTCCAGGAGGCGCGCAGCCAGGGATTGGGTGTTGAGCAGGTGCTGATTTCCAGCTACCAAGTTCGTCCGGCACTCATAGGCCCGTCGTTGTCCAAATTTTTTGGCGTACCTTACGAACTCCTGACGCCGGGTCGCATCCGCTCCGAACAACTGCATGGCACGCTCAAACGTGAGTTCCTGGAGGAGCAAGGTTGGATTCCATTGGAGGAGTCGCCTGAGGGCTTGGTCATCATGTGCCTGGATCCCGAGGCGGTGCGCAGTTCCCGAATCGTGCAACAGGTGTTTGCGCGGATCACCAAGTTTTCTTACCGCGTCACCACCCACACCGAGTTTTCCGACACGCTGGACCAGTTGTTTGGCATTGACTTGTCCAGTGGCAGCATTGATGAAATGCTGGCCGACATGGACAGCGCGCCCATGGATGACGGCAGCAATGAGGACTCGCTGGAGTCTGCAGCGGCTGACAATGAGTTGGTCAAGTTTGTCAACAAAGTCATCATTGACGCCTACCACCAAGGCGTGTCTGACATTCACATCGAGCCCATGCCGGGCAAGCTAAAAACCGGCATTCGCTTTCGCATTGACGGGTCGCTGCAGCGCTACATTGAGGTGCCAGCCCACTTTCGCCAGGCCATGGCCACGCGCCTGAAGATCATGTGCGACCTCGACATCTCCGAGCGGCGCAAACCGCAGGACGGCAAGATCAAGTTCAAGAAGTACGGCCCGCTGGACATTGAGCTGCGCGTGGCCACCATTCCCTCTGCCGGTGGCGTGGAAGACGTGGTCATGCGGATTTTGGCCGCGGGCGAGCCCATTCCGCTGGAAAAACTGGGTTTGACCCCCCACAACAAAGCGCGTGTGGTTCAGACGATTGAAAAACCCTACGGCTTGTTCTACGTGTGCGGCCCCACCGGCTCGGGTAAAACCACCACACTGCATTCGATTCTCAAGCACCTCAACCAGCCCGACACCAAAATCTGGACCGCTGAAGACCCGGTGGAAATCACACAAAAAGGCTTGCGCCAGGTTCAGATCAACAAAAAAGCCGGGATTGATTTTGCGCTGGTGATGCGCGCCTTTTTGCGGGCCGACCCGGACATCATCATGGTGGGTGAGTCGCGCGACAAAGAAACCGTCTCCATGGGCGTTGAGGCGTCGCTGACAGGTCACCTGGTGTTCTCCACGCTGCACACCAATTCCGCGCCCGAATCCATCACCCGGTTGCTGGACATGGGCATGGACCCGTTCAACTTCGCCGATGCCTTGCTGGGCATTCTGGCGCAGCGTCTTGCCAAGCGGCTGTGTGCCTGCAAGGAAGCCTATGCGCCGGATGAGGAAGAACTGAACCTGTTTGCCACGGAGTATGTCGAGGAGCTAAGGCACTCGGCGGTTTGGAAGGCTGACTACGCGGGCGAAATGGCCAAACTGATGGCCGCGTGGAAGGAGATTTACTCCAGCAATGGACAACTGCAGTTTTACCGCCATGTCGGTTGCAGCAAGTGCAACCAGACTGGCTACAAAGGCCGGGTAGGTTTGCACGAGCTGTTGATCGCCAACGACGGCATCAAACGACTCATTCAAGAGCGCGCCCGGGTGGCAGAGATATTTGCCGCAGCGGTTGAAGGCGGCATGCGCACCCTGAAAATGGACGGCATGGAAAAAGTCATGATGGGCCTGACCGATCTGAAAATGGTTCGCTCGGTGTGTATCAAGTAGCGACTTTTTCCAGCGCACACCAGCGCACCAATAGACGCGCGATGGCGTGACTGCTACAGACTGTTGGAAAACAGGCGGCGAATCAACCAGTCTTTCACGCTGCGCGGCTTGGTCAGTCCCAGCCGTTCCAAATAGGCCGCAGGCGCCTGCTTGTTCTGCCACACGCTTCGGATCAGCAAGCTAACGAATTTGGCAGGATGGTGACTGGCGTGTTTGAGTTGTCTCAAAGCGCCGACCATGTGAAGTTCGTCGGGCGTCAGGTCGGTGCCAAAAGGAAAGTCAGGCAGCAGACCTGCTTGAACGGCGGGTGTCATTTTGGCGGTCAATGCCTTCGGGAAGTTGTTGCGGTAGCGCTCGGGCACCTGGTAGTGCGCCGCCAGTTTTCCCTGCGCCTTGGCTTGGCGAACCAAATCGGGCTGAAAACGTGAGTCTGCAATGGCAATCAGCCGCCTGATCACCTCGCCGTCGGTTTGGCCGCGCAACTCGGCCACCCCGTATTCGGTGATCACCACATCGCGCAAATGCCGTGGGATGGTGACTTGGCCGTGGTCCCAGACGATGCTGCTTTTCAATCCGTCTTTGTTGTCATGGGTGGCACGCAGCATCATCACCAGTCGCGCGTGCGCCAGCGCGTGGGACATGGCAACAAAGTTGTATTGCCCACCGACGCCGCTGACCACTTGCCCGCCTGCCAACGCATCACTGGCAGCGGCACCCAGTAAGGTCACCACCATGGTGGTGTTCATGAATCTGGCATGTTTGCGTTGCGCACGTTTCAAGGCGTCATCACCATAGAGCTGGTTGATGAAGTCGACCCGCGTCATGTCGATCTTGTCCAATGCCGCATCGGGCATGTTGCGCAGGCGCTCGTAAAAGTCACGGGGGCCCAGAAAAAAACCTCCCGTCATGACGATGCCGCAGCTCAGTCTGTCACCCAGCATGTGCTGGCCCACATACGCCAGCGTGGCATCGTCGCGCAGTTGGCTGTCACAACGCTTGTTGCCACACGTCAACTGGTGGTCTACCAGTTCAACCTGGGGAAGAAAAATGCCGAAGCGTTTGAGAAACACCACATCCGCGGGGTGCAACGGACTGCGGATGCGCCCTGCATCGAGCAAGACCTTGAGCGTCTGGGTCGTCACCTTGTCTGGGCTCAATTGCCCACCATTGAGCAAGTTCTGCAAACCAACATCGTCAAACACTTCGCGCTTGACGATGCCAGCCTGGATCAACTGCAAAAAAGCGTTCACCAGCATTTCCGAACAACCGTATAGCCCCGTGTCAAACCGGTCCAACGCCCGCCCTTGCAACCCATCGAGGCACAGCGTTTCCAACAGCTGACGG
>Ga0136636_10001016_pt1 | contig 15803 bp, 13 predicted proteins | sample AntDrymUQ8522106_2_FD_104653 | JGI IMG/M metagenome (GOLD analysis project Ga0136636, IMG submission 104653) | Polar desert sand microbial communities from Dry Valleys, Antarctica - metaG UQ852 (21.06) | ecosystem: Environmental > Terrestrial > Soil > Desert | place: Antarctica: Dry Valley... | reverse complement strand
ATGTCAAAAACATTAACACACAAACAGCAGCAAATATTCCTTAGCTTTATGCCTGTCAACGCCAATATTTCAGTAAATGGTTAACTATTCTTCATTTGAATCACTACTCGAAGGTTTGCAGCAAGGCAATCGTTTTGCATTAGCAAAAGCCATAACCTTGGCGGAATCTAAACTTCCTGAGGATCATAATCTGGCGAGACAACTAATCAAAAAAGGCTCAATATTTTCAAGTAAGAGCATACGGATTGGTATATCAGGTAGTCCCGGTGTGGGCAAAAGCACGTTCATTGAAGCGCTTGGCATGAAATACATAGCCGCAGAACATAAGGTAGCCGTACTTGCAGTAGATCCAAGCAGCAGCATTCATGCAGGCAGTATATTGGGCGATAAAACACGAATGAATCAACTGGGCAATCAGGCAAACGCATTTATAAGGCCCTCACCATCTGGAACACATTTGGGTGGAGTTCAGCAAAAAACCCGTGATTCTATATTGTTGTGTGAAGCAGCAGGATTTGATGTGGTCATTGTTGAAACAGTGGGAGTAGGTCAATCCGAAATAAGTGTGTCAAGGATGACCGATCTTTTTCTCTTGTTGATTCAACCCGCCTCAGGTGATGAATTACAAGGCATTAAGCGCGGAATTGTAGAAATGGCGGATATGGTCATCATCAACAAAGCGGATCAAGACAGAATACCATCTGCCAAGATATCAAAAGCAGCCTACCTTCAAGCATTGCATTTGCTGCCCGTGAAAAATCATGGTGCAAGTGTTCCTGTCGTATTGTGCAGTGCTGTTTCTGCAGATGGCCTTTCAGACACTTGGGAGGAACTCAGTAAACTCATTCAATTAATCAACAATACCGACTATTTGACTGAAAAACGAAAAAGCCAGGATGTGCACTGGTTTAAGGAATTGACGGAATTAGCACTCCAAGACTTGATCCGAAATTCAGGCAAGTACCATGAACTTTGGAAAAGCTTGAACAACAAAGTCCAAGAGGGTGACTTGAGTCCCGAAGACGCTTTGACCGTTTTTAGTAAGGAATTGAATTCATAAATGCTGGTCGGTGATTCAAAGTGAGTTTTATTTGTATTCAGCATGATCATATTGCAATCATTAACATTATGATACATGAAAATGAACGCAATTGAGTCAATTATTATCTACTAGTGTTATATTTGTGTCCAACTAAACCAAATGTTAAAAAAATGGGAAAATTTGTAATCACAACCCGTAAGGACGGGCAATTTCAATTCAGCCTCAAAGCAGGAAATGGTCAGGAAATTCTTGGTTCTGAAGCTTACACCACCAAAGCAGCTTGCATGAATGGTGTTGAGTCTGTTAAAAAGAATGCTCCGGAAGGTGATCGTTTTGATCGCTTGATTTCTAAAAATGAGAAGCCTTATTTTAACCTCAAAGCTGGCAACGGTCAAGTGATTGGGACAAGCGAAATGTATGAGAGTGAAACTTCCCGCGAAAATGGCATCGCTTCTGTTATGAAAAATGCTCCAGAAGCAACAGTTGACGACCAAACTGAGGCTTAGAATAACCCCAAAAAAAAATATTTTATATGAAGAGGTCTGTCAGCTCAATTGGCAGACCTTTTATTTTTCAAGCATGCTTAAATTAAAATTAAAATCCCTTTGGCACCCCGAAATGTTTCAAGGTTGGGGAAAAACTAAGAATTACTTTGAAGGTTGGTACATCAAATGTGTATCAGCTGATGAGCAACATGCCATTGCCTTTATTCCCGGCATCTCTCTGCCCGCCACAGGGGAATCCCATGCTTTTGTTCAGATCATGTTTGGATCTGAAAATAGATCGGCTTATCATAGGTTTCAATTTTCAGACTTTCAACCCTCAACTGAAAACTTTAACCTACAATTGGAGCGAAATACATTCAGCAACACAGGGATCACCTTGTCATTGCCTGAAGTTGAAGGAAGTTTGAGTTTTGAAAACCCAGTACAATGGCCCAAAATGTTGGGCGCACCTGGCATCATGGGCTGGTTCGGTTATTTGCCTTTTATGCAGTGTTTTCACGGCATAATAAGTATGAATCACAACATCAGCGGTCAACTTATGATCAATGATAAGCTTGTAGACTTCACTGGCGGAAAAGGATACATTGAAAAAGACTGGGGCCGATCATTCCCACGTGCATACGTGTGGATGCAAAGCAACCATTTCCCAAATTCGGATGCATCACTCATTGCTTCCGTAGCTCACATACCCTTCCTGGGCTCACATTTTATAGGTTTTATTTGTGGATTTTGGTACCGAGGGAAAATTCACCGATTTGCTACTTATACGGGTGCAAAGAAAACTTTTCGTATCGAGGATGACCACGTTTCATTGAAATTCACCAACCCCAACAATGCGCTGCACATAAAGGCTTTTCATGCTCCAGGTACAAGTTTGGTTTCGCCCATGTCGGGTGCCATGACTGGCAAAATCAACGAAAGCATGCAGGCAAAAATTGAAGTTGAATATTATGAAAACAACCAGTTGGTATTTCATGAAATTGGAAGCTCTGCAGGACTGGAAGTTTGTCTGCCTGAAGGGGATATGGAAGGTAAAGTGCTGTGGTAAATAATAAATTACATGATATTTCTAAAGCATAAAATGTGCCATCGCATCAAGTGAGTTTTTATTCAATACTTAGATTCTGGGTTCATTTTATGTCAATTATTTGTAGTCATCACTTGGCTTCAGCTGTGCGCGGGGCACTCGCTTTTTATCATTGCCCTAGATAAGCAAGCAAAAAAGGGCTAGGTCCCGAAAGGCAATCTTTACTGGCCGTCATCTTGGCTTAATTTGTTCCATAATAAATGAGTCCGCTTATTAATAAAAGTAATATCCATTGCCCCAGTTTAAAATAAATTTTAGGAAACTGTTTTGAAATTACAATTGTAAAGGCCCAAGCAATTGTATAGCCTAAAAAGTAAATCGTCAGTATTTGCAATAAGGTCTTTTCGTTGTCGAAAAAGTTAGTAAAGTTTATTAATGCAAGTCCAACACTTGCAAACAGTAGGTCAAAAGAAACCCAATGCCAACCACACCGAGCCATTGTCCATTTTTCTTGTTTTGTTATCCAATTGTCTGTGTCTGTATTTGGCTCAATTGATTTTAGTTCTCGGTCTCCAATAAAAGTATGAATGAAGAAGGCTAAAAGTGTCAGGATGTTTGCTATTAAAATTGGTGTGTTCATATTGTCAGTGTTTCTTTTTTTAAATCTCCCTTTTATTTTCCAATTAGTACCTTGTATTCTGCAGGAATTTCCACTCCCCCAAAATGGTTTGTAAGTCCGTAAAATATTACAATTGTCAAGCAAATACCGAACACTAAAATGGCTTTGGATTGTCCATTTGGTGTCAAACCAAAAATGATATGTTGCATTTTCTTGTTGTGAATAGAGGCAATGTGTCCAAAGAAGGAAACAATGGCGAGTGCATAATATGGTATAAAAAACAAGTTAAAAGGAAACGAATTTAGTCCGGCAACTCCAAAGTAAAAGTTTGTGTCAAGGTGCAAATAATATCGACCAACCAAAACAGCACTCAAATGTATAATGAAGAAAATTGCCAAATAAAGTCCTGTCCAAATGCGCATTTGTTCAAAGTCTGATAATGCTATTTTTCTATTGGTCTTGAAAAGTTTAAGCCCTGAAAATATTTGAACTATTACAGCACTCAATAGAATGGACTCAACGAAAATATTGCGATAGAAAACCCTCAATGAGTTCATCAATTCAATATGCTTTTCGGCACCGAATATGCCAAAAATGTGGTTAAACAAATGAATTCCAACAAAGATAGTAATTGTCAAACCTGATAGTTGATGAATTCTATTTATTGTCATACTTTATTTTAATCACAAAATTGATGCAATATTATCAAAAATTAAACCCAAAATGAAGTCCTGGTTCCCCAAAAAAGACTTTCGGCCATTTATCGTCTAGCACTTTAAAAGATTTAGGCATTTCAGTATAATAAGGACGATGTGTCATAGCGACAGAAGGCTCAATAAAAAATCTATCTTTAAATAGTTTGAAATGATAACCTACTCTGTAAGTATTGAAAATCTGAAACCCACTATCAATTTTTTTACCGTCATTACCAACAAACGACTGCCAAGCATTCATAACGTGAATACTTGTGAATAAACCTTTCCACCAAAATCGTTGATATGCAAGCGCAAATCCATACTCTCTAATATTTCCAGGGAATTCTAATTCTTTTGCTTCATAAGATTTCCAAGGAAGGCCTAAAGACCAAGCATATTTCCAAGTTTTTAATTCAAGTGATACGACGTCTTTGCCCGTGATACGATAGCCTAAGTTCAGTTGTACGAAATCAGGTCGGTTTTGTGAGGACAGATTTCCAAGCAGAAAAAGGGTACTTCCGACAAAACACTTTTTATAGGTCGTATCTTCTTTTGCATATTGTGCTTTAAGTTGTAAGGAGAATCCCAACAACAAGCTTAACAGAACGACTAAAATTTTCTTTTGCATGTATCTCGTTTTTAAATTAAATGATACTGCAAAAGTGGATTGATGCTAAGCTTAAAATGCTTCACTTAAGTTAATAAAGTTATGGAGGCTACTTCTTTTTTTCAAGTATTCTATTGCGTATCCGGCTTAAAGATTGTGGCTTAATACCTAGATAACTCGCTAATTGATGTTGAGTTACACGCTGCAATAAATCTGGTCTGTTTTGCAAAAGATTAATATACCTCTGTTCAGGTGAGGAAGTTTTAAATTCATCAAAAGAACTTTGATTTTTAGCCAAAAGTTTTCCAGTAAGGATCCGGCAAAGAGTTTCGAATTTTGGAAATTTTTCAAAAATATCTACCTCCATTTCAGGATTTGAAACAGTGATAATTGAATCTTCAACACACGAAATAAAATATTCTGAACCTTGCTTACTAAAGACACAATTAGGCGTTATGCCTTCCATTTCTGTGTAAAATTCAGTTGTTTTTTCTTCGCCATCAATCATGTAAAACGTCCTTATACATCCTTTTAATACAAAATAGCAGTCAACGGAATGCTGTCCTTCTTTGAGTAAAATTGTTCCTTTTTTTAAAGTCCGAAAGATGTCCAAAGCCACCATTGTACTCTTTTCTTCTTCCGAAATAGAGATGTATTTTGAAATGAAGTCAAAAAGTATATTTTCCATATCCTATTTTATGTTCTAAGTAGTTCGTTGCAATGCTCGTTAACAACTGTATTGGCGGCGGTTAGGATATTAATACATGTTGAGCTTATCAACGATAAATCAAACAACTGATTCATCAAAGCCACTACAATTTTACCAAACGGGCTGCTGCTGCTGCGAGGGTTTCCGCTTTCTTGGCGAAGCACAATCGGATGTAATGTTGATCAGGAGGTTTCGTATAAAAAGCACTCAAGGGAATTGCAGCAACACCGTGCTTCGCCACCAGATATTCACAAAAAGCCCGATCATCCAATTGGCTGATGGCGCTATAATCATATAACTGAAAGTAGGAACCTCGGCTTGGAAGTGCCTTTAAGGGAGAATGTTGCATCAACGCTTGAAACAAATCCCTCTTCTCCTGATAAAATGCGGGTAGGCTCAAATACTCCTGCGGATTTTCCATAAATGTTGCATAGGCTGATTGCATGGGTGTATTGACGCTGAATACATTGAACTGGTGCACCTTGCGAAATTCCTTGGTTATTATCGGGTTTGCAACGGCATAGCCCATCTTCCAGCCTGTATTGTGAAATGTTTTCCCAAACGAATAGATCGCAATACTTCTATCGCGCAATTCATCATCTGCCAAAACGCTCAAATGCGCCCGACCATCATAAACCAAATGCTCATATACTTCATCCGACAAAAGGATTAAATCATGATCCAGAACGATTTTTTTCAAGGCTGCCATATCGGCTGCAGCAAAAGTGGTACCGCAAGGATTGTGGGGATTATTCACCATAAGCATCTTGGTACGAGGTGTCACCAAGGCCTCAAGCTCTTGCCAATTCACTTCAAAATCAGGCCCTATTAAAGAATAAGGCACACAAATTCCACCAAATAATTCAATCGTAGGTTTGTAACAATCATAAGCCGGTTCAATAATAATGACTTCATCGCCTGGATGAACAAGCGCAGCAATGGCGGTGAAGATAGCTTGGGTACCTCCGGCGGTGATCGTTATTTCATGATCAGCAGAGACCGTTTTGTTGTAAAGCAATTGAATTTTGGTGGCTATTGCTTCGCGTAAGGCAGGATCTCCTGGCATGGGTGCATACTGATTTTTGCCAGCTTTCATGAAATGATTGACAAGCTCAATCAGGCGCTCCGAACACATGAAATCAGGAAATCCCTGACTCAAGTTAATGGCTTGGTGTTTTGCAGCTAGGCCTGACATCACTGCAAATATGGTTGTACCTACATTGGGCAATTTGGATTCGATATTCATCTCTATTGTTTTAATTGGGCAGCAAGATTAAATTTTAAGAAATAACCTCCACCACCTGCACCACATAATTTTATGATACAATCCGGATCAGTCAAGGCTTCAACCCACTGCTGGCGAATTCCGTTGGGGATAAATTCGGGCATTAATTCTAACTGAAGGGTACTGATGGTACTCAAGCTTTGATAAAGTGACGTATGATCTTTGCTGCGCAATTCAAGTATTGCTTTATTCACCTGCGGGAGCAGTTTATTTTGAACTTGAGTCAGCCATGCTGCTTGTTTGGATTTTTCATGAAATAAGGTAACCCATTTGGCAGTAGATCTTGGCATTCCGCTGTCCAAGAGTTCAAAGTTGAGGGCTATTTCATGCCAGTTGAGGATTTCAATTTCTGTTTTGGACTTTACGAGTACTGCTTCATTTAAGTAGGAAACAAGTGGATCCAAACCGGAACTTTTGCCATGAAAGTGAGATTCCATGATGCCAAGTACAGTCTTGAGTTCTGTTAATGGAATCTTCTTTTGGTTTGGGTATGCGTAGCGATCAAATACCGCAGCTGTAGCAGCACCTGAACTTCCCAATCCATAACCACTGGGAATATTACTCCACAGATATTGATCCTTTGTTACTTCGGCCGCCATCTTGGGCAAATCCAAATAGTCCAATATTTCATGCTGTTGCTCCAAATATTTCAACCAGTTCACCAACCGCTGATCAATTTGCCCTTGATTCCATTGCACAAATTTCATAGGGAAGGGCACAGCCAGAGCCTGACCATCCAGCAAAATGGTATATTCGCCGAGCAAGAGCACTTTGGCTGGATACTTTTTGTTGTTGATTTCTGAAGGAATGGTGTGCATTGCTGAACCAAAGTTAAGTCTAGACAGTTATAAGCTGCTATATTTGTGGCGGTGGAAGAATTGAATTCGATTATAGGGCTTTACAGCAATGATTCTAAAATAAGTCAATTATTGCAATTGACAGGGGATAGTATGCCCACTTCTGTCCATCTCAAAGGTTTAAAAGCTTCATCCAACGCATTCGTGATAGCTGGCGCATGGCAAAACTCTGGCAGGCAAATGCTGATTGTTGCGCATGATCAGGAAGAGGCCGCATACTTGCACAACACATTGGACAATATTTTGCCAGATGCCAAGGTGTACTTTTTGTGTGATTCTTTCAAGCGTCCTGGATTCTTTGAGCAGGTTTCTTCCCATCAAGTACTACAACGAACCGAAATCATCAATCAGATGACCGATGGCAACCCTAAGGGTGAACTGATCATCAGCTATCCTGAGGCATTGTTTGAGTTGGTGGTGTCCCCGCAAGTCATGGAGGCCCATCAGATCAAGATTGTAAAGGATGAGGTTTGTGATATGGATTCCATCATCGAGATATTGGTGGATTTTGGTTTTGAGCGCACTGACTTTGTGTATGAGCCAGGACATTTTTCCGTTCGGGGCGGCATCATCGATATATTCAGTCATGGCAATGAATGGCCCTACCGTATCGAATTGTTTGGTGACAAGGTAGAGAGTATCCGTTTGTTCGATCCAATGACCCAATTGTCGCAAAAAAACGTGAGTAGGATAGTCATTATTCCACATGTAAACCGGAGTTACAAAATTGATCAAAAGGTCAAATTTATAGATGTGCTGGACCCTCAAGCTATGATATGGATAGCAGATCAAGATCTATTGCTCGATCGGTTGCAGTCTTGCTTTGAACAAGTTGAAAAATTGGGAGAGCGCCTCTTTCAAGAAGCGGAAGATGATCTACAGCGGTTTATTGCCGATCGCGCATTCTGTAGGCCAGGGGATTTCATGTCAAAGTTGAATGACTTCAACCGCATATACTATGTCAAAAACATGGATGCGGGCCACAGCATCAGCTTCAACATAGCCGCACAACCCTCCTTCAACAAAAATTTCAAGCTGCTCATTGAGAATCTTCAAAACAATACCAAGGGCAAAATCACCAATTACATATTCACGGACAACAATAGGCAAATTGAGAGATTTCACGCCATTTTTACTGACCTTGGAGCCAAAGTGGATTATCTGTCTGTTTTTAAGGGAATAGATCAGGGATTTATTGATTTGGACCTCAAGATTGCCTGTTACACGGATCATCAGATCTTCGATCGATTTCATGCCTATCACATGCGCAAGGGCTTCACGCGTGATATGGCTATGAACCTCAGAATGCTGCGTGAAATGCAACCCGGAGATTTTGTGACGCACATTGACCATGGCGTAGGAAGGTATTCAGGTTTGGAAAAAATTACCCTTGGCGGGCACGTTCAGGAGTCCGTTCGCTTGGTTTACAAAAACAATGATTTGTTGTATGTAGGGATCAATTCACTGCATAAAATATCCAAATACACAGGCAAGGACGGAACCGAACCCGTCTTGAGCAAACTGGGTTCCGACACTTGGAAAAACCTCAAAGCTAAGGCCAAAAAGAAGGTAAAAGACATAGCGGCGGAGTTGATCAAGCTCTATGCAAAGCGAAAAGTGACGCCTGGTTATGAATTTCCTCCAGATGGCTATTTGCAAAATGAACTGGAAGCCAGTTTCCTATACGAGGATACCCCAGATCAATACAAAGCAACTGTAGATGTCAAAACCGACATGGAAAAACCACACCCAATGGATAGATTGGTCTGTGGAGATGTAGGTTTTGGAAAAACCGAAATTGCCTTACGCGCAGCCTTCAAAGCTGTAACTGACGGCAAGCAAGTGGCAGTGCTCGTGCCAACCACCATTCTCGCTTTACAGCATTTCAAGACATTCTCTGAACGTTTGATACCATTTGGGGTGGAGGTAGATTATATGAATCGGTTTCGAAGTACAGCTGAGAAAAAAGAAGTGATTGCCAAACTGGGAACCGGTAAACTTGACATCGTTATTGGCACACACGCCTTGATCAACAAAGACGTAAAATTTAAGGATTTGGGATTGTTGGTTATTGATGAGGAGCAAAAATTTGGCGTTGCTGCAAAGGAAAAACTGCGCAGCATCAAAATAAATGTGGATACCCTGACATTAACAGCAACACCTATACCAAGAACCTTGCAATTCTCACTGCTTGGAGCAAGAGACTTCTCAGTCATTAGGACTGCACCGCCCAACAGGCAACCCATTCATACCGAATCGAGGGTATGGAATGAAGACGTTATCAAAGATGCCATATTTTATGAAACCCAACGAGGCGGACAAGTATTCTTTGTACACAACCGAGTAAAGAGCCTAGAAGAAGTGGCGGCGGTTATCAAGCGACTTTGCCCAGGAGTAAGTGTAGGAGTGGCACATGGACAGATGGATGCCAACAATTTAGAGAAGATATTGGTAGCATTCATAGACAAAAAGTATGACGTACTGGCCTGTACCAACATCATCGAGACAGGATTGGATATACCCAATGCCAATACCATCCTGATCAACAATGCCCATCAATTTGGTTTGAGCGATCTGCATCAATTGAGAGGGCGCGTAGGTCGATCCAATAAAAAAGCCTATTGTTATCTGCTCTGCCCACCCAAGTCCACCATGACCAGTGATGCGCGCAAACGCATACAAACCCTAGAAGACTTCAGCGATCTTGGCAGTGGATTCACCATTGCAATGAAAGATTTAGACATTCGGGGCGCAGGGAATCTGCTCGGTGGAGAACAAAGTGGATTCATAGCGGATATTGGTTACGAAGTATTTCAGAAAATTCTAGATGAAACCATCTTAGAATTAAAAACAGGTGAAATGCGCGACAGCTTTTTGGAGAATGCAGAGATGTTGGAAAAAAGTTCTTTTATCAAAGACATTCAGATAGATACCGACGTCGAGATGCTAATACCCGATGAATACGTAAGCAATATTCCGGAAAGACTCAGCCTATACACAGAGTTGGATAGAATTGAAGATGAAACGGGGCTGCAGGAATGGCATGAAAAGATGGTCGATCGATTTGGCAAATTACCTATTCAGGTAGAGGAGTTGTGTGAAGGATTGCGACTGAGGTGGACGGCACGCAAGCTAGGATTTGAGCGTATCATACTCAAGAACAAGCAATTGCGTTGTTACTTTCCCGCCAATCCACAATCCTTATACTACGAATCCAAGCAATTTCAAGCCTTATTTAGTCAGTTACAAACATTGGCATTGAAGTTGAATTTTCAAGTCAAGCAATCCAACAATTCTTTGTTCATATTCAAGGAACAGGTCAAGTCCTTGAGCCAAGCAAAATCTGTACTGAGCATCATTCAGGAATTGGCTTTAAAATGAACGGAAGAGCGATTCGTAAAATGAGCTTAAGTTTTTGAATGGTGTGTTTCATAGATCAGTGCTTCATACTTCATTGCTTTCTATAAAAAACAAAACAGAGCAGGTAGGAAAAAGGAAAAAATACCAAGCACAAACAGAAAATACGGAGCTGCTTTGACATTCCTAATACGCACGCACAAACATTCCAATAAACTGAATCTGCCAATTGGAAACTTTAGTTCTGTGCAGATTCCATTTTTGGATGAATATGAATGTAAATTGCGTTGTAATAATTAAGTTGCGGCTAATTATTTAAGCTTATGGAAAATATACAATTTAGAACCAAGCTCTCAAATGCAGTCCATCATGGGCGTGAAGTCATTGCCATTCACTACCCTAAAAACCTTACTGTAACCGCAGCCTTAAAAGCCATCTCCGGTCTGCAATTTAGCCAAAGCATGGGCTGTTGGTATGTGCCCAACACTGCAGAAAATTTTGAAGCCGTTATAAAAATCACGTGTCAATATGGTTTTGTAGATTATTGGGGATTCAAACGGGATCAAACACCAAAAGCCATTGAAAAAACAAAACCTGAATTTGCATTCCCAGCGCAAACTGAAGCCATGCTTTCACATTTCTGCAAATGGTTAAAATCAAAGCCCTATAGCGATAGCACAATAAAAACATACCTAGCTGTCACCACTGCCTTTTTAAAATATTACGCAAGCAAAACTCCCTCAGAAATAAACAATGAGGATTTGCTAAACTACAATAATAATTACATCCTTAAAAACGAACTCTCATCCTCCTATCAAAATCAGATCGTAAATGGTGTAAAGTTATTTTTTAGACAGATAGAAAACCGCAGCTTGGATATAGAATTGATCCACAGGCCCAAAAGATCTAAAGTATTGCCAAACGTGCTCAGCAAAGGAGAGGTAAAACAGATTTTGGGGGCGCATAGCAATGTAAAACATAGGGCTATGCTCAGCTTAATTTATTCTTGCGGCTTGCGTTGCGGCGAACTGTTGCGATTGTTGCCTGCAGATATTGACAACAAAAGGAACATTTTAATTATACGGCAGTCTAAGGGGCGCAAGGACAGAATTGTACCTTTGAGTCGCATCATTTTAAAAATGTTGCGCGGGTATTATGCACTTTATAAACCCACAAAAATGCTATTCGAAGGACAGAACGCGGGAGTGGCTTATGATATTAGAAGCCTTCAGCAAGTTTTAAAACAGGCCTTAGCTAAGACAAACATTACCAAACCAGTAACATTGCACTGGCTTAGGCACAGTTACGCGACCCATTTGCTAGAGGCAGGTACCGATTTGCGCTACATTCAAGAATTATTGGGCCATAACAGCAGTAAAACAACTAAAATTTATACCCATGTGAGTACCCGTTATATCAGTGAAATTATATCACCCTTTGATACATTATGAGACTAAAATGTACCATATTCGCTATTGCAAATAAGCGCTACGCAGTGGCGTGTATCTACCTAATGGGGGGTTGTGTACACGCTATGGTGTAGCGTGTATATGTAAGTTAGCACCAATTGGAGTCAAAACCATAACCTTTAAAAATAAGCGACTAAGAGATGATAGACCAAAGTATAAAAGAAGATTTTTTAGATTTATTTTATCACGAATTAGATGGGGAAAAACTTGACAATGGAAATAACTTAAACTTATTTATTCTCAAAGTTAAAAACAACTCATTTTCTTATGAGGAATTAATTGAAGAATTAGGAAACAAATTGCACCATTTTGCCCTTTCAAGACAACAGGTTAGACTACTAAAAAAAGAAGATAAACTAAAAGACTTAATTGACAGTGCAAAAGCTAAACTTAGAAAGCACACAGTTAATGAAGGAGAATTAGGTGAAATTCTATTGTATTGTTTACTTGAATCTCATTTAAATGCCCCAAAAATATTAACGAAGTTGGAATTAAAAACAGCTCATAACGACTATGTAAAAGGAGCAGATGGTGTACACCTTTTGAAATTGAACGATAAAGATTATCAACTTATCTTGGGAGAATCAAAATTAGAAGCAAAAATTGCGGCTGGAATATATTCTGCTTTTGATTCAATCAATACACTTTTGACAGAAAAAGGCAAACTTAAATTTGAAATTGAATTAATAAATAGTGAATTAGTAAAAGAAACCTACGACCAAGCAAGTTACGAAATCTTAAAAAAAATAATAATACCTAGTGCGAAAGAAGACCTAACAAACATTGATTATTCGTTTGGTATTTTTTTAGGTTATAATATCGAAATAACAGAATCAGAAAAAAAGTTGTTAAATAGTGATTTTAGAAAACAAATTAGATTAAAAATAAAAAATGAAGTTTTAGCAGCACTTAAATCAATAAATTTTCAATTAAAAAAGCCAGAGTTTACTGGATTTCAATTTTACATTTATGTAACTCCATTTAATGATTTAGCTAAAATAAGAAAAGAAATTATTAAAGAAATTATATCTTAATATGAAATTAATAGAAAAACTTACGGAAGACATATACAAAACAGAGTACTTTTTAAATTTATTTAATAAGTGCTTAGTTTCTTCTGCAGAATATTTCTTGAAATCCGAAAAGCAATCAACGTTTACAGAAAAAGAATTTATTGATGTTCTTAGATTTGCCGATATTTTGTCAAATTCTACAAATCCTAAAGCAAGAAATGATGCATACCAAATAATAACAACTTTAAATCATTATTACAATACAAACCCAACATATAGAACATTATCGAAAATTGTGTTTAGCAAACTTGGTAATTATCCAGCAATTAATTTCTTAGAATTAAAAAATGACAATTTAGCAGAATTACCATTCATAAGAAGCATCGAAAGTGATTCCAAAAAAATTATTCAAAAAGTTCCTGATAGTGAAAACACATACTTTACTGATTCACAATATGAATTATTTTCTAAATTAAGTAATAGTACTGAGTTTAGTTTTTCAGGACCTACATCAATGGGTAAGTCTTTTCTAATAAAATCCTTTGTAAAAAAGGTAATTAAAAATAGCCCTCCTGAAAATATTGTAATTATTGTTCCAACAAGAGCTTTAATAAATCAGTTTTCAATAGATTTAAAAACTGATTTATCTGACTTGCTTGATTTATATAAATACAAGGTATTTATCAATTCAAACGTATCGGATATAATTACAGAAGAAAAATACAATTATATTTTTGTACTTACTCCAGAGAGACTAATTAGTTATTTATCTCAAGAAAATAATCCGCCAATAGGCTTTGTATTTTTAGATGAAGCACATAAACTAGCAAATAATACTGATACAAGAAGTATTACAACATATACGGCAATTGAGAAAGTTCAAAAAAAATATGGGAAAATTAAATTGTATTTTTCTTCCCCAAATGTATCAAATCCAGAAATTTTTTTACAGCTTTTTAATAGAAAAGAAAATGATAATTATTATAGTACTGAAGAATCTCCTGTTTCACAGAATTTATATTTTATAGACTTAACTAATAGAAATTTTGAATTGCATTCAGATGGTAGAATTATTAATCTAAATTCAAGTGTAGAACTCCGAAATATAATTGATGAAATTGATTTAATTAAATTAATCGGCATAGGTAAAAACAACCTAGTCTATTGCAATTCAAAAAAAAATACAATAGAAAAAGCAAATGAATATGCCTTTTCTATTAAGAATTTAATTTCTTCCAAAGAAATAATAAGGGCAGTAAAAAATATCAAAGAATACATTCATCCAGATTATTATTTAGCCGAACTTCTTCCTAAAGGAGTTGCATATCATTATGGTAAACTTCCTCAATTAATCAGAAATTTAATAGAAGATTTATATAAATCAGAAGAAATACAGAATGTATTCTGTACTTCAACTCTATTAGAGGGTGTAAATATGCCAACTCAAAATATTTTTATATTAGATAATAGGAATGGCAGAACTCCGTTAAAGCCAATTGATTTTTGGAATCTATCAGGTCGTGCAGGTAGATTATCTAAAGAGCTAGAAGGCAATGTATATTGTGTACAGTATGATGATTTCGTTTGGGATAATAAAGAAATATTTAAGAAAGAAAAAATAGAATTAAAACCAACAATTTTAACAAAAGTAGATAAGAATTTACAAAAAATAGAAAAACTACTTAATAACAAAGACATTTCAGGTACAGAAACTGAAAAAGAAATTCTTAAATATATTGCGAACATTATTAAAGTAGATTCACTTGAAACGAACTCTAATTATAAGAGCCCTATTATTGAAAAATTAATTGAAAAGAATAAAGATAAAATTATTGAACTTGCTAAAAGTAAAACTAAAGATTATGAGATACCAAGCTTCATATTGAACTTTAACCAAAGTATTGATTTCGATATTCAAAACAGAGTTTATCTCACGCTAAAAAAGTCTAAAACCAACATTTTACTGCCTGCAAGTGGTCAAATTAATTATAATTCTTGTTTGGAGGTTCTAAATAAATTTTATGAGCTTTACTCTTGGGATAAATCAGAAAAAAGACTTCAGAAAATAAATAGTTTAAAATATTATGCTGTATTGATGAATAAATGGATTAATGGTTTAACGTTAAGTCAAATTATTAGCCAAGCTATAGAATGGAAAATTGAAAATGATAATTCAATTAAAGTATCTTACAATGAGTATGAAGATTTCGATTCGAAAAACAAAAAACATATAAATATTGTAATAGAAAATACAATAGATGATTTGGAATATATTTTAAGGTTTTTGTTTGAAAAATATTTTAATCATTATTATCAGATTCTAGTAAAAATCTTAGGTGAAGATAAAGCGGGCGAAAATTGGGCGACACTTTTGGAATATGGTACACAAAACAGAATAGTAATTGCTTTGCAAAATGTTGGATTATCGAGGAATACAGCAATTAAAATTTTTCAAAATAATAAAGACGCTTTATTAATTATTGACAATAAACTAAGTTCTATCAATAAGCCTAAATTACTCAGCTCATTAAAAAAGGACACATTAGAATATGAAGAAATTAAAAAAGTCCTTTGAGAGAACAACTGGTGCTAACAGCACCTACAAGAAATTGGCGGT
>Ga0136636_10001013_pt1 | contig 15821 bp, 13 predicted proteins | sample AntDrymUQ8522106_2_FD_104653 | JGI IMG/M metagenome (GOLD analysis project Ga0136636, IMG submission 104653) | Polar desert sand microbial communities from Dry Valleys, Antarctica - metaG UQ852 (21.06) | ecosystem: Environmental > Terrestrial > Soil > Desert | place: Antarctica: Dry Valley... | reverse complement strand
TTTCTTATCCCAAAAAAAGTGCATCTGTTCCTTTGTATTGATACTACTCCATTCGGCCAACTCTTTGGCATATCCACTATTGAGCATATAACCATGAATATACTCGCCAACCGAAGTTTCTTTCATAAGTACTTCTCTGCGCAAAAGTGGCGGCACAATAACAATATTCCCAAATGAAGAATACTTGTCGGTGCGAAAAGAGAGTGCCAACATCTTATACGCATTCATGGCAGTAAGACGAGAGTAAAAATTAAGAAGTTTGAATTGTTTTATATTTTCGCCCGTATAATTGAAATCGGGAGTAAGAAAATAATACTGGTGCGCCACATTGATCATTGGTGATTTAGGTTTAAAAACACCATATATTACGCCGCACAATAGCTCGTAAAAATTAATTACTACATCGGGTTTTGTTTCTCTGATGGTTTTATAAATAGTGTATAAACTTTGCAGATATACAGGCACTAACAGAACGTTATACAAAATGCTAATCAGCAGCGAAGATTGCTTTCCTTTGGGTGATGGAAGGAAATTTGGACTTTGAAATTGGACAAGTCCTGTATTTATTTTTTTTGTAAAAAAGTCGGGTAAAGTGCGCTTGGCACTACAACCAACCATTACCGCCACAACTTCATGTCCGTTACGTTCGAGCATGCTCTTCAAACTCAAAGCTTGCGTAAAATGCCCCCTGCCCTCGCCTTGTACTACGAATAGATATTTCATCTTATTAATGATTATTATGCCTTCGGCGATATTTACTTCGTGTTATTTGCCTAAGACGTTATTAGCTGCGTGATATTTGCTTTGCGCTCTTTTTATGTTTGGATAGTTTTATGTGTACTCGCTCAGTAGTTAACTTGTTTCCACAACTTACTATTTACCCATAACTGCTCACTGACTAAAAGTAATGCGCAAAAGCCACTTTCATTCCTTCGTGCGAAGGCTGCTGTATGTTAAATGATGATTGTATTTCTCTTGCATCGGGTTTAATAGCCAAATCGCGGTGCATATACACTTCCCATGTGCCGTCTTCATGTTCTAGTAGCGCCGACATGGTTTCTACCCAATCGCCCGAGTTAAGATAATGAATACCATCAATGTGCGTATTGGCGGGTTGATGAATGTGTCCACAGATAATTCCGTCGGCATGGCGAGCACGAGCTAAAGTCACAAGTTCTTTTTCGTAATCGGAGATATACGAAACGGCAGATTTAACTTTCTGCTTAATGCTTTGAGAAAGGGAAAAATACTCCAGTCCTTTTTTGGCTCTGTAGATATTGTAGATACGGTTTACCCATAACAAAAAGGTGTACCCAATATCGCCCAACTTAGCCAACCAAACCATTTTGGAAGTAATGCTGTCGAACACATCGCCATGTACTACATAATAGCTTTTACCGTTTTTCTCGTGCACATATTCATTTACAATCGAAAGATTGCCGAAAGAAAGTGGCGCCAGATGGTCTATAAAATCGTCGTGATTACCACGAACATAAATAATGTGTGTATTGTGATTCTCCATCATTTTCATAATGACTTTGAAAAAATCGGTATGTTCCTTTTTCCATTTCGCTTTACCACCTTTTTGCAGCTGCCAGCCGTCAATAATATCGCCGTTCATTATAAGAGTATTACAATTCACAGTGCGCAGAAAATCTGTAAGTTCATTAGTTTTGGAATGCTCTGTGCCCAAATGAACATCAGAGATAACAATGGTCGGATAAAATTTTTGAGTATACATATGCTACTAATTTTTGATACAAAGTAACTGCGATAATATTGCATGAATAGAACAAGAGAATGAAAATGATATGACAAAAATAAAAAAATACGATTCTTGACATTAATTCTCAATAAATTAGACTTTATTAGTATCATATTCTTTAATTAGAAAAATATTCACTAAATTACACCGTTATTCAATTCACCCGATAACATTCCTATTAATTTTAATGTAATTGTAACTGTTTTGTAATGCGAGAAGAGTAATTTTGTAATAAATTAGGTAGAACTGTATATTTAACCAAAATAAACAAATTGATTATTAAATAAAATGGTGCAAAAGAAAGTAATCATCAAGACTATAAAAAAGTCTGTCAATAGAGATATTAGTTGGATGTATTTCAACAGGAGAATTTTAGATGAAGCTGCAAATGAATCCATCCCATTACTGGAAAGGTTAACTTTTTTGGCTATCTACTCAAGCAATCTGGATGAATTTTTTCAGGTGCGCATAGCCACATTGCGTAGAATGGTTGAAATAGAAGAAAAGGTTAAAACCGTGCATTCTGATTCGAAAATAACCCTCAAGGTTATTCTCAAATTAAATGAAAAGTACTCCAAAGACTTTGAGACGATTTTTTATATTTTGGTCGACGAACTAAAGAAAGAGAATATCCATTTTATAAACGAGACGCAATTAAATAATGAACAGATAGAATTTGTAGACACTTTTTACAAGGATGTCCTCATGAATTCTCTTTTTCCAATATTGGTTTCGCGCATGGAGGAAAAGCCCGAACTAAATGATAAAAGCATCTATCTGGCAGTAAAAATAACCGATTCTGATGGCCAGAAAAGAAAAAAACGAAAAGAATATGCCCTTATTGAAATCCCTACCGGAGAATTCACTCGCTTTCTTATTTTACCAAAAGATGGAGACAAAACCTGTATCATGTTTCTGGATGATGCTATTCGTTTTTGCTTACCACGTATTTTTGCCTCTCTCAATTACGATAACTACGAAGCATTTAATATTAAATTTACCCGCGATGCCGAAATGGATTTCGACAAATCAGCCTATCAGGGTGTTCTCGAAAAGGTTTCCAAAGGCGTTAAAAGTAGAAAGAGCGGTGAACCCATTCGATTTGTATATGACAGGGATATTCCAAATGACTTACTAAAGTTTGTGGAAAGATTGCTTCGCATTGAAAAAAATGATGCACATATCGGTGGAGCCAGATACCACAATTTGAAAGACTTTTTATCCTTTCCAAAAATAAACCGACCTGATCTAAAGTTTCCACCTCAGCCGCCAATACCCATCAGTGCCTTCGAAGAAACCATTAGCGTTATCTCGCTTATTCGCACCAAGGATCAGTATTCACATTACCCATATCATAGTTTCGATAACTATATTCGCTTATTACGTGAAGCAGCCATCAGCCCCGAAGTAAAAGCAATCAAAATAAGCATTTACCGTTTGGCCAAGAACTCAAAAGTTATTAAAGCACTAATTTGTGCAGCCATGAATGGTAAAAAAGTAACTGCGGTGGTTGAACTCTTGGCTCGCTTTGATGAATCGTCGAATATAAATTGGGCAAAAAAAATGCAAGATGCGGGAATAAAGGTTATCTTTGGAGTGGATGGTCTGAAAGTTCATTCTAAACTGACGCTTATCCAAGCTCGCAACGGAAATGTTGCATGCATTGGCACCGGCAATTTTCACGAGGTTACAGCAACCATTTACACCGATTTTACGCTAATGACTGCAAGCAGATCAATTGTAAATGAAGTAGAAACTGTATTCGATTACATCGAACATCCCTATTTAAATCCTATATTTAACGAGCTAATCGTTTCTCCTGTCTATATGAGAAAGAAAATTATCAGTCTCATTAAAAAAGAAATAGAAAACGCAAAAAAAGGTTTACCGGCCTACATTCTATGTAAAGTGAACCATATCGTTGACGAGAAAATAATTGAAAAGCTATATGAAGCCTCTAATGCAGGCGTAATTATTAAACTTTTGGTACGTGGCAACTGTTCTTTGGTTACTGGGGTTAAAAAGTTAAGCGAGAACATTCAGGCATTTGGCATTATCGACCGCTACCTCGAGCATTCGCGCATTATGATATTTGCAAATGGAGGTGATGAAAAATACTATATCGGATCGGCAGATTGGATGGGACGTAATCTGGACAACAGAATAGAAGTCTATGCCCCAATTTACGATGAGGACTTAAAACATCAACTCAAGAAAGTAATCGAATTTGGACTCAAAGACAATTTAAAGGCCAGAATAGTAGATGGTTCTGGCAAAAACGAATTGCAAAAAATAACGAATGAACAACCGTTTATATCTCAGCTAGAGTTATACAAATCGTACAAAGAGAATTTTGAAAACTCTAAACGTGAAATAAGCAAAAACAATTAATTGAATTAACTAACAAATATAACTATGAATAGTCTCCGATTTGCAGCAATAGACATTGGCTCCAATGCCGTTCGCCTTTTAATAATGAGTGTGTTGCCGGACGATCCCACAGAAGCCTACAGCAAATTGCTGATGATTAGATTTCCGTTGCGCCTTGGTCAAGATTCGTTTGTGTTAGGTAAAATTCCTGAGGAGAAAGCTAAGCAGTTGATTCGATTAATGAAGGCGTTTAAACATCTCATCAAAGCTTACGATGTAACAGAGTATAGGGCTTGTGCCACCGCTGCAATGCGCAATGCCAAAAATTCTAAAGACATTGTCAAGGAAATAAAAAAAGAAACGGATCTTAAAATTGAAGTTATTGATGGACAAGAGGAATCGAATATTATTTACCAAAGTCATTTTGCAGACAAATTAAATAAAGAGTTAAACTACGTATTTGTAGATGTTGGCGGTGGTAGCACCGAAATTAGTTTAATCTCGAACGGTGAACTTATCAAGTCGAAATCGTATGATATCGGAACTGTACGACTGCTCACAGGCAAAGTAGATGAAAGTGCATACAAAGAACTTCACGCCGATTTGACCGAATTGAATGAGCAATACACCATCAACGACATTATTGGTTCTGGTGGCAATATTATAAAACTAAACACATTGGCTCAGGTACGCAAGGATAGGAAACTATCTCTTAATGCACTGGAAACGCTCTATGACACTTTAAAGCAATTTACGGCGGATGAACTTATAGAAAAGTATGCGCTAAAACCAGACCGCGCCGACGTTATTAATCACGCTGCAAGTATTTATATCGATGTGGCCAAACACATAGGTGCCAAAAGCTTTCTTGTTCCAAAAGTAGGACTGATTGATGGCATTATTCACATGCTCTTTGTAAAGTGGAAAGAAAAAAATAAAATCGCCAAAGAAATTATCGAAAACCCAATTGAAATAATAGCTAAGAATTAGTTTCTGGAAATCCTTTATAAAATACAAGAAAAGAATGCCGGGAAGCAATATGCTATCCGGCATTCTTTCTTGTGAATACGATAGATACACCAACATCTGTTGTTGAAACAATGATAAAATGCAAATGAAGCGCACAAGATTGTTTTAAGAATTCTATTCATGAATCAATGACATAAAAAAAATCCGCTGCCAAAACAATGTTTGACAACGGACTTTTATAAATTATATTTTCTCTATGAAGAGCTTACTTCACTGGAACATAACCAACTTGCACAACAATTCTTTGACCTTCAGCCGACATGATAAAATCTACAAGCGGTTTAGATTTCGCTTCTGCTTTTTTATCCATGTAAAAGAATAGTGGACGAATGATAGGATATGTTTTGTTTTTAGCTGTTACTTCGTTCGGCTCAACATAGTTTTTGCCATCGAAAGATACATGCAAGGCCTTCACACCTTTTTCAACATAAGCCAACCCTACGTAACCAATAGCACCTTTTGTTTGACTAACCGACTGGATAATAGCACCAGTTGCAGGCATACTTAAGATTGAATTTACATAGTTCTTGTTCAACAATACGTGTTCTTTGAAGAATTCATAAGTTCCTGAACTAGATTCGCGAGAGTAAGGAGTGATTTTCAAATCGGCTCCACCTACTTGTTTCCAGTTTGTAATCTTTCCAGTAAAAATACCTTCAAGTTGAGCTCTTGTCAATTTAGAAACCGGATTAGCAGGATTCACAACCACTGCCAACGCATCGTAAGCAATAATTTTGGTTACTAAAGATTTCCCAGATTCTTGAAATTTAACCTTTTCGTCAAATTTCATGCTACGAGATGCCATGGCGATATCTGTTGTTCCTTCTAACAAAGCGGCAATACCTACACCACTACCACCACCAATTACGGTTACCGATTTTCCGGTTTTTTTACCAAATACTTCAGCTTCTTTTTGAGCCAATGGTAAAACAGTGTCACTACCTTTCAATTTCTGAGCGTAAAATGATGGAGCAATTGCGCAAACCATCAAAAGAGATAAAATAATCTTTTTCATTTTTAATTTATTTTTAATGTATTTATTGTTCTATTTTTGAAAAATTAGAATTTATATTGTAAACGTACTGTTACTAAGTTATCTGCCAAATTTGCTTTATAACCTTTTAATGCTGCAGCTACTACATTTACTTTTTCGTTAGAAACAATATCATAGTAAGCCATGATACGGATATTATTGTTCATACGGTACATATATCCAAGTCCAAGAGTTGAGTAAGCAACATCGGCCTTACCTGTTTTAGCAGCAATACCAATTTGGTTACCAGCAACATCTATATTAGGATCGTACCAGTCGTATTTCACAACAATACTGTGTTTTGTATAAGCAATATCTTGAATGAAATGAACATATCCACCAGACATTTTACGAATGTATGTATCGGTACCTCCTAGTAGTGGATTCAAGTTATCTACACCTGATATATTTCCTATTTTTGGACTACTAGAATTGGCACTGGTTGCGGGTTGATTTCCAAAAATGTATTCGCCACGAATCGTAGTAAGACCAAGTGCTGTACTTGCACTTAATTGTCCATCGAATCCGATGTATTGACGTTTTGCGAATGCATTTTTATTTGCAGCATCGTTATTAAGAACAAATGCACCATTATCCATTTTATAAACATTTACGTTGGTTTGAGCTACGGACCCATCGTACAATGAAGCACCTAAACCAATTTTTACGTTTGCATTTAATGGTTTGTTAAATGTCAAGTGCCCGATAAAATCTTTTTTACTATCATTATCTTGGGCAATACCGTTACCTGAAAATAAACCTGCTTCTAGTTTCAACACATTCCATGGAGATGTTTTTGGAGCTTGAAGTATTAACATTGCGCCTAAATCACGTTCGTCAGGGAATAATGTTTGAAAAATACGGCTACGTTCCGGTGACTCACGACGAGAAGATGAGTAAGAAATTTCATATCCAAAAGGACGATCAAATACACCTGCCTTGAATCCTACATATCCAATCCATGGATCAAGTATATTCAAATAAGCGTCTTTAAGTGCCAATCCTTTTTCATTAAGGTCAAATTGTAATACACCTGTACAACCAAAATCCTCGTAAGCCATTTTAATACGACCACGACGTATACCAAAACGATTCATGTCGTTAATTTCACTTCCTGCCTTTGCAGTTCCTACTTTCATGTCTTGCGAAGCTTTGCCTAATGAGTCTACCTCAGATGATTGCCATTGGGCTTGTATATACCCACTAATTTTTAGTTTTTTCGAGGTAACAACGTAATCTTCAAGGGTTGTTACACGTTGGTCAAGTACATTTAGAGAGTCCACCATCGCTTCTTGCGAAAATGAAACGGTCGAACTTAGAAGACCTAATGCGATAATTGCTAAACTTTTTAATTTCATTTTTTTAATTTGAATTTAGTTTATAATATGAAAATAATTTTTTTCTTTCAGTTTACGATGCAAAGAAACGGTGACTATATTACAAGATTTTGCCAAAGCTATTACAATACTGTTACAATTTAATTTTTCATGTCACAGCGATTCAACACATATGATAAATAATTATTATCCAGAGTTATATGTATATACAAATCAGAGACCAACTAAAATGTAACACCTTTGTAATGTATTCGTAATTTTGTTTTAATATCATCATCGTTACTTTGTAGTGTTTTTAAAACCAAAAGAAACGTGAAACGATTCCTCGAAAAATTAGTAGAAGGCGCATTATTACTAAGTGGTAGCATAACAAGCATTACCATATTGTTAATAGTAATTTTTTTGTTCAAAGAAGCATCCGGTTTATTTAATAGTCCAATCATTGAAGAAGGATATGTACTGGGACTCAACAAGGCAAATCCGGTAAAAGACTTAAGTTCATATCAGATAAAGCAGATATTTGACAGTGAAATAACCAACTGGGACGAAGTAGGCGGTAAAGAAGAACCAATTGAAGTGGTTCGTTTAAGTGACCTTACAAAGTACTACACCGAAGAAGAACTGGGAGCCAACTTTGAAAACATACCTTCGAAAGCGAGCGAACTAACCGCAAAACATCCGGGCATTATATTATTCTTACCAAAAGAATATGTTGCAAAAAATTTTAACGGTACATTGTTAAACCACGAGACACTTCATCCAGGCGATTTTTTTGGAGGAAAAGAATGGTATCCGACAGCTACACCATCGGCTCAATATGGCTTATTACCTTTATTATTAGGTACAATTTGGGTGAGTTTGGGCGCAATTCTGCTCTCATTACCATTCGGTATTGCAGTGGCCGTTTATCTTGCCGAAATTGCTTCAATGCGGGTACGCAACTTTCTGAAACCACTCATTGAGCTCCTAGCCGGAATACCATCGGTTGTTTATGGCTTCTTCGGATTGGTAGTAATCGTTCCTTTTTTACAACAAGCATTCAAATTACCTGTTGGTGAAACTGCCCTTGCAGGTAGTATTGTACTAGCTATTATGGCACTTCCAACCATTATTACAGTGGCTGAAGATGCCATGCGCACTGTACCAAGAGCTACGAAAGAAGCCAGCCTTGCACTTGGAGCCACACAATGGCAAACCATTTACCGCGTCATCATACCCTATGCTAAATCAGGTATTACCTCGGCAGCCGTTTTGGGTATTGGCCGTGCAATTGGCGAAACGATGGCCGTACTGATGGTTACCGGAAATGCAGCAGTTATTCCACACACCTTACTCGAACCGGTACGTACCATTCCTGCAACTATTGCTGCTGAACTGGGCGAGGCATCTGCTGGAAGCGGACACTATCAAGCCCTGTTTGCTTTAGGTTGCATATTATTTCTTATCACAATGGTTATTAGTATTAGCATTGAGTTTATTGGCAAGAAGAAATACAGCTAAGTAATTAATTAATAAATATAAGACTGGCGAACAAATACATAATTACTTGACTATAAAACTTTATATTCTTCCAATTACTTAAGTAAAACAATTACAATAAAACAAATCATGACACCAATTATAAACACAAACAATTCCGATAGAAAGAAACGATGGTCACAAGCCATTGCGTTCACTATTTTCAAACTGATGAGTTATTCGGTTGTAGCTATTCTGATTTTAATTTTGGGGTTTATCATTTCTAAAGGAATTGGCGTCATAAGCTGGGATTTTTTGACAAAAGCGCCAGAAGATGGAATGACAAAAGGTGGAATTTTTCCTGCAATAGTGGGAACAGTATATTTGGTATTGGGAAGTAGTCTTTTTAGTTTCCCTATTGGTATCATGTCGGGAATTTATATGAATGAATACGCTGCAGGAAGCAAAATTGCGACATTTATTCGTATCATGACTAACAATTTAAGTGGAGTACCGTCGGTTGTTTTTGGGCTTTTCGGGATGGCATTATTTGTAAACACAATGAAATTTGGCGACTCCATTCTAGCTGGGTCGCTTACATTAGGTTTGCTTTCGCTACCACTAGTTATTCGTACCACCGAGGAATCGCTTAAAGCAATTGATTTTTCGTATCGCGAAGGTAGCCTTGCACTCGGTGCAACAAAGCTACAAACCATTCGGAAAGTAATTCTTCCAATGGCATTTCCAAATATCATTACTGGCTTAATACTATCCATTGGACGCGTTTCGGGCGAGACAGCCCCAATCCTCTTCACTGTGGCGGCGTACTTTTTACCAAAACTACCTACCAGTATATTCGATCAGGTTATGGCATTGCCCTACCACTTGTATGTAATCACTACCAGCGGAACTGACATTGAAGCCTCCAGAGGAATTGCTTACGGAACTGCTATGGTATTGATATTTATTGTACTTTTGGTAAATCTATTGGCAAACGTACTTAGAACCTATTTTTCGAAAAAAGTAAAAACTAACTAACTCTAGGACTCCACAGACGGACTAGGGATATTATCAAAAAAAAATATGCTAACCATTGACGCAAAAAATGTTGATTTTTATTATAGTGAGTTTCATGCACTAAAAAACATCAACCTGGAAGTAGAACAAAACAAAGTTGTGGCTTTTATTGGTCCATCGGGTTGTGGAAAATCAACTTTCCTCCGCATTCTTAACCGGATGAATGATTTGATTCCGGGAACGCGATTGACCGGATCAGTGCTGGTTGAAGGACAGGATATTTATGCACCAGGCATACATGTCGACGAATTACGAAAGAAAGTGGGCATGGTATTTCAAAAACCGAATCCGTTTCCAAAATCTATTTTCGAAAACGTGGCTTATGGCTTACGTGTAAACGGAATAAACGATAAAACGTTTATTGAAGAACGTGTGATAGAATCTATCAAATCGGCCGCATTGTGGGACGAAGTAAAAGACAAATTAAAAAAATCTGCCTTTGCACTTTCTGGAGGACAACAACAACGTCTTTGTATTGCTCGCGCATTGGCCATTTCACCCAAAGTATTATTAATGGATGAGCCTGCTTCAGCACTCGATCCAATTTCAACGGCCAAAATCGAAGAACTAATCTACCAATTGAAAAAAGATTACACCATCGTTATTGTAACGCACAATATGCAACAAGCTTCGCGTGTGAGCGATAAAACAGCCTATTTCTACCTTGGTGAATTGATTGAATTTGATGAAACAACAAAGATTTTTACCAATCCGCAACATATCTCTACTCAGAACTATATTACAGGAAGGTTTGGTTGAGAACCCCCAACTCCGTCAGTAGACGGATAAACTATAAAGGGGAGAAATAATATTAGTATTGATTTACAAAAACATAACAAACTTGGTCTTACACCCTTAGGGGATGGGGGTCGTTTTAAAGAAAAATTATGAGACACTTAGAACAAGAATTGGTAACACTTCGTCAAGACATTATCGAAATGTGGAAATTGGTAATTTCGCAAGTGGCAAATTCTGGAGAGGCCATTTTATCATTCGACAAAGAACTTGCAACTAAAGTATCTATGCGCGAAAAAAAAGTAGATGCCTACGAATTGAAAATTGATAGCGAATGTGAAAACATTATAGCACTTCACCAGCCCGTAGCAGTTGATTTACGTTTCGTGTTGGCCGTATTAAAAATAAACTCCAACCTGGAGCGTATTGCTGATTTTGCATATGGTATTTCGCGGGTGCTGATTACTTACCCATCGGTGATTCTTGATGCAGAAATTATTGTGGATACGAAATTAAACGAAATGATTGCGCAGATAAACAAAATGCTTTCGCAAGGTTTAGAGGCATTTGAAACTGAAAAATCGGATATAGCGACTGCCATTTTTAGCGAAGACTATATCGTTGATCAAATAAATGTAAATGCAACAAGAATTATTGCCGATTACATTCAAAAAAATCCTGACAGAGCCTTTGAGTGCTTACACATGATTGCAGCCATCCGAAAACTTGAACGTATTGGTGATCATTGCAGCAATATTGCCGAAGAAATCTTCTTTTATCTTGATGCAAAGGTATTAAAGCACGCTCCTCGAAAATAAGCTTTAAAGCTGTTTACCAGTTAAAAAAAATAAACTTTGAGCTTTATAAAGAGGTAAATCATCACTTGATTTGCCTCTTTTATGTTTTTGTAGTCAAAGTTTAATTGAATTAAATATTTTTATCATACTTTTGTAACAGATATTACACGATTCCGAAACAATAGATTAGTTACTTTGTAACATAATTTTAATTCAATAACGTATGAATCCATATCGTATTTTGGTCGTCGACGACGAAGAAGACTTGTGTGAAATTCTTCAGTTTAATCTCGAAACGGAAGGCTATCAAGTTGATGTTGCTTACTCGGCCGAAGAGGCTTTTAAAAAAAATATTGCAGAATATAATTTGTTATTGCTAGACGTGATGATGGGAGAAATGTCCGGTTTTAAATTGGCACGTGCCCTGCGCGAAAATCCTGCAACAGCTTCTACACCCATTATTTTTCTGACAGCAAAAGACTCTGAAACCGACCGCCTAACCGGCTTTAACATTGGTGCCGACGATTATATTTCCAAACCTTTTTCCATCCGCGAGGTGTTGGCACGTGTGAAAGCTGTTATGCGTCGCGTGGAGAACAAAAAAACAGTAGTGGCAGTTGAACAATTGACCTACGAAACCCTTGTTATGTTTTTAGGCAATAAAAAAGTTCTACTCGATGGGGTAGAAATCCCTTTTACAAAAAAAGAATACGAAATACTTCGACTATTTCTCGAAAATAAAAACCGTGTTTTTTCGCGAGACGAAATGCTCACCCGTGTGTGGAGCGACGAAGTAATTGTGCTGGATAGAACCATAGATGTAAACATTACCCGTTTGCGAAAAAAAATTGGACAATATGGCAAGAACATCGTTACCAGACTGGGCTACGGATATTGCTTTGAAGAATAAAATATCTCCCAGCCTTCTAAACGAGCTTTGGAGAGGAGAACATCCTAAATATAAAACTTTACTAACTTAATTCTCCGTCATCTGACGGATTAGGGGTCATGACTTTAAATCGCCGCCTTTTTCTCTATTTTTTCAGCATCTTTTTCTTGATGTTGTCTATCATCTCGTTTTTTCAGTACCAAAGAGAAAAAGAGTTCCGCACACAACAACTCGATCAGCAACTCACCATTTATAACTATACAATTAATAAGTTTTTTGAGGAAAAGGTCGCTAGTTGGGAAAATTTGGAACAGTACGTTCGTTTATTCCCCGACAGCTCATTGCGGGTAACAGTGATTGACACTACAGGAGCGGTACTATTCGACTCATTTGTAAAAAAAGGAACGAAGTTAGAAAATCATCTTCAACGACCTGAAATCCAGATGGCACTTACATCTGAGAACGGTAAAGCCGTTCGACATTCTGTCTCTACCGGTGTGAATTATTACTATCTGGCCCATCGATTCCCAACTATTTTTGTTCGTAGCGCACTACCCTACAACGTAAGCTTGGCAAGCATGCTCAAAGCCAATACTTCCTTCATGTATTTTATGTTTTTAGTGCTTATTATGGCCATATTGGCACTTTACCTCATTGCCCGCAATTTCACCCAATCCATAGACAGGTTGCGCATTTTTACTCAAAAAGCTGAAAATGGAGAAATTCAAGACACAAACATTGAATTTCCCAATGACGAGCTGGGGGAGATAAGCAAAAACATTGTACATCTTTACAAACTACTACTACTCACTAAGGACGACGTAAATAAAGAGCGTGAAAAGTTGATTAAACACCTTATGATCTCACAAGAGGGACTGGGCATTTTTTCGTCCGAAAAGAAAGAGATACTTGCCAACACCCACTTTATTCAATACACCAACATTCTTTCCGATCATCAATGTGAAAGTTCCGATCAGATATTTTCACTTTCAGAGATGAACGAGATGAATGAATTTATTGATCAAAGTCTGCTAAACAACCAACTGAACAGAAAACGATTGAAAATAGAAAAAGGCGGACGCATATTCGCACTTCAATGCATTGTTTTTCAGGATAACACATTTGAAATTTCTATTAACGACATCTCCGTACAAGAGCATGAAAATGAATTAAAAAAACACTTGACTCAAAACATCTCGCACGAATTAAAAACCCCCGTGAGTAGTATTCTGGGATATATGGAAAGTATTCTGGAAAACCCAAATCTTGATCCACAGCGTCAACGATTCTTCATAGAACGCTCATTTCAGCAAGCGCAACGTTTAAGTTCTTTGCTCCAGGATATATCCACACTCAATAAGATGGGCGAAGCCAGAAGATTATTCGAGAAAGAATCGTGTAATCTATACGAAATTGTATCTGATGTGCTCAAAGATATTCACCTGCAAATTGAACAGAAACAGTGTATCGCAATTAACAATATCCTGTCCAGCTACGAGATACAAGGTAACAGATCACTTTTGTATTCTATCTTCAGGAATCTGCTAGACAACGCATTAGCATACGGCGGCGAAAAGCTAAACATTGAGATAAATTGCTATCGTGAGGACGAACAGTATTATTACTTCTCTTTTTCCGACAATGGCATCGGTGTAGCAGAGGAACATTTGAGTAGATTATTCGAGCGTTTTTACCGGGTAGACAAAGGTCGAAGCCGAAAAGTAGGCGGCACAGGATTAGGGCTGGCAATTGTGAAAAATGCGGTTCTCTTTCACCGTGGAAATATTTCAGCCAAAAACGTATCAGGAGGTGGTCTTCAGTTTATCTTCTCGCTCCGAAAGCATTGACAATCAAGCAGTAATCACATGCCACTATTTCGCAATAAATGGACTCCACTTTTTCTCAGTAATTTTCTTGGAGTCTACAACGATAATTTTTTGAAAAACTGCATTATTTTCATTGCGGTAGCTTGGGTATTACCCAAGTGGATGACTCAATCGCAACTTATCTCCATGGTTTCGGCATCCTTGGTGGTACCTTATCTTTTCCTTTCGCCACTGGCAGGCCGACTAGCCGTTACTTATTCCAAGAAAAAAGTTTTTGGCCTTTGTAAATTACTCGAAATACCGGTAGTGGCAGTGGCTTGTGTCGCATTTTATTTTCATTGGGTAATGCTAGCTGTTTTTGCCGTTTTAGTCATGGGAATTCTTAGCTGCTTATATTCTCCCTCTAAATACAGCTTAATTCGTGATATCGGTGGCGAACATGGCGTTTCTTTCGGCAGCGGAGTATTCGAAATGATGGCATTTTTGGGGATTCTTATCGGCACTGTTACGGCCTCGGTTGTTTCAGACTCATACAACCAATGGGTAGTTTTTTCTATCTATATCGGTCTGGCAATATTGGGCTATGTGGTTACTCGATTAATAAAAGCAGTTGAACTTCCCGAAAGCGAAACTGAGACTGGAACACTCAACCCCATTCGCTTTTTAATTGATTCCTACCGTTTTGCACGCAATCATGCCAATGTAAACAATGCCATTTTTGGTGCTTCTGCCTTTTGGCTTATTGGTGGAATGCTGCAAATGAACCTAGTTATCCATTGCAAACAGGTGTATCTGGCCTCAAATACTACCACAGGCATGGTAATGGCATGTGCAGCCATTGGCATTGCGCTGGGCTGCTGGGCTGCTGGAAAAATATCGGGCAATGATGTAAAAAAAGGACTTATTCTCATCGGCATAATCGGTATGAGTATATTATTTCTCTTTCTCACTTTTTTTCATCTCAGCTTGTGGTTTTTCGTACTTTGCGTATTTCTGGTAGCATTTATGGGCGGATTGTTTCAAATTCCCTGTTTGTCGATACTTCAAAAGGCTAACTTGGGTCGAAAACTAGGCGACATGATTGGCTATTTAAACCTGCTGACCTTCGTTTTTGTGCTCTTGGGAACGTTCTTATTCTCCATAACCACCCAATTTACTTCCGAAAACAGCTACGCAGTCTTCGGCGTTATTCTTACATTTTGCATTTTCGTTACCTTCTGGTTCTTTTTCACTTCATCTGTTTTTTGGAAAGAGACAAAGGCGATGATAAAGAATGAAAACATCCATATCCTCTAGTAAAAGAATGAAAATTATGCAATTTCGTTCTTTTATTTCCATCTACTAGGAGCTACCTTTAAATCAACATCAAGTATTCTTTATTTTAATATTCATCTATAAGCAAGAGCTAAGAGGAGGGTATATCCATTTTCATGCTCAAAAACACTGTTTTACAACATAGATATTTAAGTAAAAATCTAATCGAGATTTCATACATTGCCATACGA